>CAJIBU010000109.1_pt1 | contig 16151 bp, 10 predicted proteins | sample 9199451 | NCBI WGS metagenome assembly CAJIBU01 (sample SAMEA7708315, study PRJEB35096) | sediment metagenome | biome: marine neritic benthic zone biome [ENVO:01000025]; feature: sediment [ENVO:00002007]; material: shallow marine sediment [ENVO:03000034] sea grass bed [ENVO_01000059] ... | reverse complement strand
TGCGATCTTTGGCTCAGTTCGCTTGTGATTCGGCTGGGTTGCGGGGGGGAGAGTGTCCCCTATGCTCAGCGCCGTTTTGGGCGGGTAGCTCAGCGGTAGAGCGCTGGCCTTACAAGCCGGATGTCGCAGGTTCGACCCCTGTCCCGCCCACCGCACCCCAAGACACGCGACCCCACGTCAGGACGTATCGAAAAACGTGACGGGGGCGTAGTGTCTATGCTCGCCATGCGACGGGAAGGAGCTCGTGATGGAACGCTCTATTCCGGGTCTGCTGTTCTGGACGCTTTTCGCCACTCTGCTGATCTCCTCTAGCGGCTTCGACTGTGCGGAGCCGACCGGTGATACGCGATTGGCCTCGCTCGAGATCGAGGTTCTCCGGGTGAACCGCATTGCGTTTGACACAGGGGTGCGCGTCTACGAGGCGGGCATTCCCGCGGGTGCGACGACTGTGACGGTCCGCGCTCAGGCGATGGACCCGGAGGCGACGGTGAGCTGGCTCGTTCCGGACGGCACCGGGGGCCTTCCGAGAGGGATCATTGGAGTGGGTGGCGGCACGATCACGCTCGATCTCCCCCCGGGCGGCTATGCGCTGTACGTCGGCGCGCACCCGCTTGGAGGGGCAATCGGAGGCTACAGTGTAACCTTCATTCCCTGCGACCACTGCAGCGATGGCAACGACTGCACTTCCGACATATGCGATCTCGCGAGTGGCGCCTGCTCCAATCCCGACGAGGTAGACGGGCTGGTGTGCGACGTCGGCGGACTGCGCGGCATGTGCGCGTCGGGCGCATGCGAAGAAGGACAACCTGCGCATCCAACCGGCCTTGGTCCCTACAACGTGGGGTACACGACGTTCGTCGCAGAGGATCCGGCACGAGTCATCGATCCAAATGCGGTGACGATACCCCGCTGGACGCTGGGACAAGATGGGAACTGGCCTTTGTACCTGCGGGTCATGTAACCGGTGCACGTGGATCAGAGCAGTCACCTGCTGATGTACAGCCCCGACAACCCGTTGTACCCCGCGCCGCCAACGTCCGGCTCTTCATACCCTTCGACCTACGGGTCGCTTGCCGATGCACCGGTAGCAAGCTCGCCCGCCGGGTCGAGTGGCTTTCCGATGGTGGTCTACTCGCCCGGCCGCACTTTCAACGGTCTCCTGGCGTTAGAGGATGCCCACGAAATCCTCGCAAGTCATGGTTTCGTAGTCGTACTCATCGATCACACCGCGGACGTGCTCCGTGCCACGAGCACCACGGACCCAAGCCTCGGATGGGACTTCCGTTGTCCGCTGAGTGGTACCAACCACGTAGCCTGCCGCACCCCCGACGTACCGTTTGCCATTGATGTGATGCTGGATCGCAACGCGGATCCGAACGACCTGTTCTATCTCTCGATCGATCCAGATGCGATTGGCCTAGAGGGCGAATCCGCCGGCTTTGGCACCGTGTTGGCGGCCACCGTGGGGGTGGACGAGCTGGGTCTGATATCCAGCGGAATCGTTCCCGACCCTCGTGTGAAGGCGATATTTCCCGCCGACGGTAGGCTCAATGGCGTCACCGAGGAGTCGCTAAGTGCCGTCGACGTGCCGGTCTTCGCCTTCATGGGACGAGACTCGGAACGCCTCGAAGGTGCGACCTCGCTCATCGCGAATGCGGCAACGCCACCAGCCGACAAGATGGGGTCATGGATCGACGGCGCCCACGGCAGTATCGGAGGCGATGTGTGTACGTGGAGCGCGAGAGTGCTGGACGCCATTGAAGCCGAAACCGCAACGCCGTGGGACACCTCGGAGATTCGGTTTTACAGCGGCGCCAGCGTCTTCGAGCACTGCCCGGCGAGCATACTCGAAGGGCATACACCCGAGGACATCGCGCTGATCGGCTTGGACCCAAGCGCCATTCCCGAAGACATGCCCACCGGCATCCCGCAGTCCGAGCTCTATCGGATCAAGACCCTCTACCTGGTGGCGTTCTTCGAAACGTACCTCGCCGGCAGGGACTACTACGCCCAGTTTCTCACGGAGGAATACGCCGAGCAGAACGAGCCACTCATCCACTTCGGCATAGGTGAGTTCCCGCCGACTCCACCGTAACTCGTGATATCGTGCGCCGTGCCCGAGCAGCAGCGAGCGAGCTGGCGACGCGATGAGCACGGCATCCCGCAGATCTCTGCGGATGGCCTCGACGGCCTCTATTGGGGGATGGGGTACTGCCACGCGATGGATCGCGGGCTTCAGATGCTCGTCATGCGGATCCTCGGACAAGGGCGCGCGGCCGAGCTTCTCGATGGCAGCGACGAGATGGTAGAGGTCGATCGCTTCTTCCGCCGCATGAACTGGAGCGGCGGCGTGGACGAGGAAGCCGCCAAGCTCACCGCGGACGGGCGCGCCGCGTGTGACGCGTACTGCGACGGCGTCAACGCGCGTTTCGCGAAGTCCACGCCGTGGGAGCTCAAGCTGGTGGGCGTTCGTCCTGAGCCATGGACGGTGCGGGACACGCTGCTGCTCGCCCGCATGACCGGCTTTTTGACCTTGGCCCAATCGCAGGGAGAGATCGAGCGGCTGTTCGTTCAAATGGTGCAGGCCGGAATCGGCGACGCCCACCTCGAGGCGCTGTTCCCCGGGTGCACCGCGGGGCTCGACCGAGGCGCGCTGGCCAAGGTTCGCCTGAGTGAGCGCATCGTGCCGGAAACCATCAAGTGGGCATCCGCCGCGCCGCGCATGATGGCGTCCAACAACTGGTGTGTGTCCGGAGCACGAACCAAATCAGGCGCGGCGATGCTCGCGAACGACCCGCATCTCGAGACCAACCGGCTGCCCAACATCTGGGCCGAACAGAGCTTTCGGTGGCCCGGCGGCTACGCGATTCTCATGACGATGCCTGGGTTGCCGGCGCCTCTCGTCGGCCGGACGGAGCACCTTTCTTGGGGGGCGACGTACACGTTCATGGATGCGATCGACTCATGGGTCGAGCACTGCCGCGACGGCAAGTTTCGGCGCGGCGACGGCTGGGCGGACTTCGATCGTCGTGTCGAGACCATCAGGCGAAAGAAACGCGAGCCGATCGCCGAGACGTTCTGGGAAAACCAGCACGGCGTCCTCGACGGCGACGCCAGCAAAGAAGGCTATCTCCTCTGCACACGATGGTCCGGCTCGTTCGGCGGCGCGAGCTCGATCAACGCGGTCCTGCCGATGTGGACGGCGAAAACAGCCAAGGAGGGGATGGCGGCCTTCGCCGAAGTCGAATCGTCCTTCAACTGGGTATTTGCGGACAGCGCCGGCGGCATCGGATACCAGATGTCCGGCTTGATGCCGGCCCGCCCGGACGACTGGTCGGGCTTCGCACCACGCCCAGGCTGGGATGAGCGCTTCGATTGGCGTGGGTTCGTCGACCCCGCCCGGCTTCCGACGCTTCATAGCCCCGACGACGGGCGAATCGTGACGGCCAACCAGGACCTCAACCACCTCGGCGAGGCCGACCCGATCAACATGCCGATGGGCGACTACCGCGCGCGCCGCATTGCGCAGCTCCTCGACGCGCGAAGCGACCACGACGTCGACTCGTTTCGAGCCATTCAGCTCGACACCTATTCGATACAAGCGGCGGAGCTCATGGAGGTTCTCGGGCCCCTGCTCGGCACCGGCCCCATCGCCGACGCGCTGCGTGGCTGGGACTGCCGCTACGACACCGACTCCACGGGCGCCACCGCGTTCGAGCTGTTCTACGGCGCGCTCCTAGTGGAGATGTTCGGCCCGGGTTGCGGCGTGGCGGTCGTCGAGCATCTGCGGGACGCCACCGGCGTGTTCATCGATTTCTATCAGAACTTCGACCGCAACCTCGTCGACGAGTCCTCGCCCTGGCTCGGCGACCGCACCCTCGAAGACGTCTGGCGCGCTGCCCTCGCCAAGGTGGCGAACCAATCCCCTGAACGCTGGGGCAACCGCAACCGCATCCGGCTCACCAACATGTTCTTCGGCGGCAAGCTCCCGGCCTTCCTCGGCTTCGACCCCGGCCCGATCGAGATTCGAGGAGGCCGCGCGACGCCCCACCAGGGGCAGATCTACGAAGCGGGCGGCCGTCTCACCTCGTTCACCCCCTCGCTCCGCCTCGTGGCCGACATGAGCGAGCCGGACCTCCACACCGCGATGTGCGGCGGCCCCTCCGACCGCCGATTCTCCCGCTGGTACAAGAGCGGCGTCGAAGGCTGGCTAGCAGGGCGCCTCAAGACGCGAAAACCTCCGACTTAACCTCTGGGAAGAGGTGCCAGGCACCTTTTTTTCCAAGCTCTCGCGACATTGACGTTTGTGTTTGCTAACTAATAGTCAGAGACTGACTGGCGGTCATTCTCGGCGGAGGGCAAGCGGTGGCGGTGGCAGCACGGAGAGAGCGTGAGCGCGAGGCGCGGCGAGAGGCAATCCTCGATGCAGCCGAGGTTCTGGTTGCAAGCGAGGGTTATCACGGGCTCCGGATGGACGCGGTCGCGGAGGCCGTCGAGCTGAGCAAGGGCACCCTCTACCTCTACTTCGAGAACAAGGACGCCCTGTGCGCCGCGGTGGCCACGCGGCTGATCGACACGCTGATCCCGTCGATCCAAAGCCGCATCGCGAACACAAAGACGGGGCTCGAAGCGGTCCGCCAGCTCCTCACAACCTACTGCGAGTTCACGCAGGACCACCCGCAGCACTTCCGTTTCGCCCTCGCCTGGCTCAGCGCCGGCGAGCGTATGGACGACTCCACCGAGTCGTTTCAAATCTACCGCGGCCGGGTCGACCACATGCTGTCCCTCGTCGTCAGCGCGCTGGTGCGCGGCCAGGCCGACGGCAGCGTCCGCAAGGACATCGACCCCCTACCCCAGGCCCTCCAGGTCTGGACGAGCTTCCTCGGCGTCATCCTCGTCGGGCTCAACAAAGAGGCGATGTCGCAACGAATCACCGCACCGGTGGACTTGGACCAACTCGTGCCCCTACACGTCGATTCCGTGGTTCGGGCACTTTCGAGCGAGGGAGCTTCATGATGCGTGGTGTGATCGTCGTCTTGGCGGTGTCGGCGCTGGCAGCGGGCTGCAACTACAGGAAGACCACGGACATCGAGCCGAACGTTCCGGTGCCGGAGAGCTATTCGGAGGGCAAGGAGGTGCCCCCGGAGGCGCCCGGCGAAAAACAGGCCGAGCCGGAGAAGAAGGTCGAGCCGGTGCGCGACGTCCGCTGGTGGCGGCGCTTCGACGACCCGACCCTGAGCAAGCTCATCGAAGAGGCCCTTCGACGAAACCAGGGCGTGCGAGCCGGCTGGGCTCGGGTGAGGCAGGCCCGCTACATCGCCAATCAGGTTCGGGCCGCGCGAATGCCTCAGATCGGTTTCGACGCGAGCTATGCCCTCGGCAAAGAGATCCAGGTGTTCGGCGAGTTCGAGTTCCAGAACGCCACGGGATCGCTCCCCATCTCGTACGAGGTGGACATGTTCGCACGGCGCGCTCGAGAGCACCAAGGCGCCAAGCTGGACGCCGAGGCTGCACGACTCGACCAGGAAGCGCTTGCGATCACGATTTCTGCCGAGGTCGCCGAGGCCTGGTTCGACTCGATCAACGCCCGCATCGAGGTGGCGGTGGTTTCGGAGCAGCTCGAGACGGATCTCAAATTCCTCGAGCTCGTCGAGCTTCGGTATCGCGAAGGGTTGAACTCGGCGGTCGACGTGCACCAGCAGCGGCAGCGCGTCGCAAGCCAGCGCGCTCTTCTTGCCCTCGCTGATGCGCAGACCGACCTCACCGACCAGCGTCTTTCCGTCCTGCTCGGCGAGGCGCCGGGCCGCCCCTTCCCTGTCGAGGGCAAAGTGCTGCCCGATATCGGACCGACCCCGGACATCCAGGCGCCAGCGAGCCTCCTCGAGGCACGTCCTGACATCAAAGCAATCCAGAAGCGTGTCGAAGCCGAGGACCGGCGCGTGGCGGCCGCCGTCGGTGCACGCCTACCCGTCATCACGATTGGGTTCACGCCGGGATACAAGTGGCTCGAATTCGAAGGGGAGCGACAGGTGTCCGATCCAAACACCGGCCTACCGATCATCGATCCCGAAACAGGGCAGCCGCTCGTGGCCAGAAGCTCACAGACCGCAAACGGTTTCGTTTGGCAGGCGGGCGCCCAGCTCACGGTCCCGATCTTCGACGGCGTCGGCGGCTGGTCCGCGATCAAGGCGCAACGCGCCGTGCTCGCCCAACTCGTCGAGCAATACGCGGAAATCATCCTCTCCGGCCTGGTCGAAGTCGAAAGCTCGCTCGTGCTCGAGCGTCAAGAGCGGCTTCGGATCCAGTACCTCGAAGACGAGTTCCGCCTCGCCAACATCACGCTCGAAGCCACGCGCGACCGGTACCGCGCCGGCCTGAGCGATTTCCTGCCCGTGTTGACCGCGCTCGCTACGCGCCAGGCCTCGGAGCTTCAGCTCGTCGCATCGCGGCGGCAGCTCGTCTCGTACCGCGTGCAGCTCTACCGCGCCCTCGGCGGCGCGTGGCCTGAGGAGTTTGGAGACCCGGGCGATGAGTAAGCGAAGCGACAAAGCCCTCAAGTGGGGGCTTTCGATCGGCGTCTTCGCCGCGGCCGTGGGCGTGGCGGTCCTCTTGGTCGCGACCAAAGCCGAGCCGCCGCGTGCCGAAAAGACGCTCGAAGGCACGCTGGTCGACGTGATTCGCATCGGCACGAGCCGGCACGAGGTCGACCTCCACGCCAAGGGCACCGTCGTCCCCGCCAAAGAGATCATGCTCCAGTCCGAGGTCGGCGGCCGCGTCATGTGGCAGAGCCCCGAGCTGGTTGCAGGCGGCCGTTTCAAAGAAGAGCAGCCGATCCTCCGCGTCGATGCGCGCGATTACAAGCTGTCGGTCGAATCGTTCCGCTCGCAGGTCCGGCGCGCTCGCCTCGACCTCACCTTAGAGAGGCGCCGCGGCGAAGTGGCCAAGCGCGAGTGGAACTCCTTCGGCCAAATCGATGCCACCGACGAGCAGCGCGCCCTCGCCCAGCGCGAGCCCCAGCTCGAAGCCACGCGCCTCGACCTCAAGGCCGCCGAAAGCGCTCTCAAAAAGGCCGAGCTCGACCTCGCGCGCACCACCCTTCGCGCGCCCTTCAACGCGATGGTGGTCGAGGAAAGCGTCGACCCGGGCCAGCTCCTCAGTCCGCAAACCACCGTCGCCCGCCTCGTCGGCACCGACGAGTATCACGTGCAGGTCTCGGTACCGGTCAGCACGCTCCGTACCATCCACGCGCGCACGGGCGACGTCCCGGGCTCCCCGGCCGCGATCATTCAGCGCATCGGCCCGGGGACGATCGAGCGCCAGGGCGAGGTGATTCGCCAGCTCCCCGACCTCGACCCGGGCGGCGCGATGGCTCGCATCCTCGTCAGCATCAAAGACCCGCTCGGCGAGGAAGGCGAGCTTCCGCTGCTGCTCGGCTCGTTCGTGGACGTCGCGACGGCGGCGCAGCCGATCGACGACGCGATTCGCATCCCACGGGTCGCGCTCCGCAACGGTCGCTACGTGTACGTGATGAACGACGAAGACCTGCTCGACGTTCGCGAGGTCGAAATCGGCTGGGCCGAGCCCGATGCGGTGCTGGTGGTCGCAGGCCTAGAGCCGAACGAGCGCGTGGTCATCAGCCGCATCGCGATGCCGATTCCGAACATGCTCCTCCGCACCGTGGATGAAACCCCGGAGCCCGCGCCCGCCGAATCAGGCGAGCCTGCGGCTCGAGCCACGCCATGACCAACACAGGCCAGTTCGACCCTGAAAAAGAGCGCGGCCCGATCGCGTGGATGGCGAAGAACGGCGTCGCGGCCAACGTGCTGATGCTGGTGCTGATCGTCGGAGGCCTCGTCACCCTCGCCGCGGGCATCAAGCAGGAGGTGTTCCCCGAGGTCGAGATGGACATCGTCTCGGTCCAGGTGGTCTACCCCGGCGCGAGCCCGGCCGAGGTCGAGCAGGCGGTCGTCCTCGCCGTCGAAGAGGCGGTCCGCAGCGTCGACGGCGTCAAGAAGGTCACCTCCAACGCGATGGAAGGCATGGGCACGATCAACGTCGAGCTGCTGCTCGGCGCCGACCAAGACCGCGCCCTCAACGACGTCAAGAGCGCCATCGACCGCATCACGTCGTTCCCGGAGGACGTCGAGCGCCCCACCGTCAGCCTGATCTCCAATCGCCAGCAGGTCATCTCGCTCGTGCTCTACGGCGACGTGGACGAAGCCACCCTGCGCGCGGTCGCTGAAAACAGCCGGCGCGAGCTCCTTCGCGACACGCGCATCACCTACGTGGAGCTCTCGGGCATCCGTCCGCTCGAGATCAGCATCGAAGTCCCGCAGGCCGAGCTCCGAAAGCACGGCCTCACCCTCGACGAGATCGCCGCCCGCATCCGCGCGGCCTCGGTCGAGCTCCCCGGCGGCGGCGTCAAAACCAACGCCGGCGAGGTGCTCCTACGCACCACCGAGCGCCGCGACCGCGGCGTCGAGTTCGGCAGCATCATCGTGCGAAGCCCACCCGACGGCTCCCAGGTGCGCGTGCGCGACATCGCCACGGTCAAAGACGGCTTTCGCGAAATCGACAAGGAGGCCACCTACAACGGCAAACGCGCGGTGATGATCAACGTCTTCCGCGTCGGCAGCGAGACCCCACTCACCGTCTCGGCCGCCGCGCGCGAATACCTCGAGACGCTGCAAGCGAGGCTCCCCGAGGGGCTCGACGCGGCGGCCTGGTTCGACACCGCCGAGATGTACGAAGGCCGCCTGTCGCTCTTGATCAGCAACGCGCGCATTGGCTTGATTTTGGTGCTGCTCACGCTCGGGCTCTTCCTCGAGGGCCGGCTCGCGTTTTGGGTGACGCTCGGCATCCCGATTTCGTTCTGCGGCTCGCTGCTGTTCTTTCCGGCCGTCGACGTGTCGATCAACATGATTTCGCTGTTTGCGTTCATCATCACGCTCGGCATGGTGGTCGACGACGCGATCGTCGTGGGCGAATCCGTCTACAAGCTGCGCACGGAAGGCAAGGGCCGCCTCGAGTCCGCCATCTTGGGCGCAAAAGAAGTCTCGCAGCCGGTCATCTTCGCGATTCTCACGAGCTGCTTTGCCTTTGCGCCGATGCTCGCGGTGCCCGGGGTCATGGGGAAGTTCTTTCGGGTCGTGCCGATCGTGGTCATCGCCGTCCTGATGATCTCACTGGTCGAGTCGCTGCTGATCCTGCCGGCCCACCTCGCGCACCCGATGCCTTGGTGGCTGCGGGTCATCCTGTTCCCTTACCTCTGGGTGATGCGCCAGCTCGGCAGGCTCCGCATGCACGAGCGGCTGCAGCACCACATCCAGCACACCTACGTCCCCATCCTCGAAAAGGCCCTCCACTGGCGCTACTTCACGATCGTCGTGGGCGTCGCAGTGCTCGTGGCCACGCTCGGGTACGTCAGCGGGCGCATGGGGTTCACGTTCTTACCCAAGGTCGAGGGCGACCTCATCACGGCACACCTCAAAATGCCCGTCGGCACCCCCGTGTCGCACACCGAAAAGATCGCCGACCACATCGCCGGAGTGGCCCAGTCGATCATCGATGGGGAGGATGAAGAGCGCGGCGACGGCTCGACCATTTCGCGCGGCCTCTACGAAGAAGTCGGCGCGGCGAGCTCGCTCGAACCGAATCCCGAAGGCCCATCGATGACCGAGGCGAGCCATTTCGCAACGGTGATGGCCTATCTGGTCGAAGCCGACGGACGCGAGCTCACCACGCAGCGGTTCGTGCAGCGCTGGCGCGACGAGGTGGGCGAGATCCCGGGCATGGACTCGCTCACCTTCGCGTACGAGGTCGGCGTCGAAACCGGAAAGCCGATCGACATTCAGCTCATCCACGACGACGTCCCCACGCTCGAGGGCGCCGCCGAGCGCCTGGCGTCCGAAATCGCCTCATACAGCGGGCTCCGCGACATCGATAGCGGCGTCACCAAGGGCAAAGAGCAGATCGACTTTCGGCTCACGGAAGCGGCGCAGGCCCGCGGGCTCACCGAGTTCGAGCTCGCCCGTCAGGTGCGCGCGTCGTTCTTCGGGTCCGAAGCCGTGCGGCAGCAGCGCGGGCGTGACGAGGTGCGCGTCTACGTCCGCTTGCCGCTCGAGGAGCGGCGGTCGCTATACAACGTCGAGCAGCTCGTCATTCGCACGCCCGAAGGCGGCGAGATGCCGCTTTCGCAGGCCGCCGTCGTGCAGCGCGGCCAGGCCTACACGGTGATCAAGCGCACCGACGGCCGCCGCAACATCAGCGTCACCGCTGACGTCGCTAGCGAAGACGCCAACGCCAACGACATCGTCGCCCAAATCCGCCAGCGCGAGCTCGCCCAGCTCCTCGCCGACATTCCTGGCCTCGCCTACAGCCTCGGCGGAGAACAGGAGCGCCAAGCCGAAACGATGAAAGCGCTCGGGCTGGGCTACGTGCTCGCGCTCATCGTGATGTTTTCGACGCTAGCGGTCGTGTTTCGAAGCTATGCGCAGCCGCTGCTCGTCATGTCGGCAATTCCGTTCGGGATGGTGGGCGCGGTCTGGGGGCACGTCGCGATGGGCTGGTTCCTCTGGGACAGCGTCAGCCTCAGCCTGATGAGCATGATGGGCGTGATCGCCCTTTCCGGCGTCGTCGTGAACGATTCGCTGATCCTCATCGTGGCGATCAACCGCTTCCGGGAAGCCGGCATGTCGATGTGGGAGGCCGTCGTCGCAGGCTCGGCGCGCCGCTTCCGCCCGATTCTGCTCACCTCGCTCACGACGTTCTTCGGCCTCGCGCCGATGATCGTCGAGACCTCGGTGCAGGCGCGCTTTCTCGTACCCATGGCGGTGTCGCTCGGCTTCGGCGTGCTCGCGGCGACGCTGATCATGCTGCTGATCGTGCCGTGCCTCTACATCATCCTCGAAGACGCGCGCCGCAACGTCAGCAACTTCTTCGCGAGGTTCCGCGGCCGCCCAACCATCCCGCCACCGCCAGAAATCTCGCCCTCCGACGAAGACGTCGAGCTCCTCACCGCCGAGTGAAAAAGGGGACAGTCCCCTTTTTCGTCCGTAGCAGTTTTGATAAAGGGGACAGTCCCCTTTTCTACTACGCCGCGGAGAAGGTCCAGGTGCCCGTGGCCGCGTGGTTGCGGTTGAGCTCGACCGGCTTTCGCATGAGGCCGAGCGCGCCCACCGTGGCGTGCATGCCGGCCCAGCGCGCGAGGCTCGCATACGCCGTCACCTGCGAGCCGATCGGATGGCGCTGCGCGTGGTCCTTGGCGACCTCGAACACCTCGAGGTAGCGCCGCACGCAGGCGTCCGGGTCGGAGCGGCCCTTCGCGTTGCGCGTGGCGGCCTTGGACATCTGCTGCCGAAGCGCCGGCTTGGTGAGCAGGAGCTCCGCGTGCGCGCCGAACTGCCGGTCGGCGTCTTCGTCGAGCGGGTCGACCAAAAAGCCGTCCTCGCCGTCGGTGACCTGGCCGGCCACGCCCATGTGGTCGTTCATCGCGACCACGGGCATACCGCACCAGAGCGCCTCGCTGATCACCTGCCCGTAGGTCTCGGACAGCGACGCGTAGACGAAGAGGTCCGCGTGGCGATACCAGGCAGGCATCTGCTGGAGGCTCTGCTCGCCGACGAAGTGCGTGCGGTGGTCAACGCCGAGCTCCTTGGCAAGCTCCTTCAGCGCCTCGTGCTCGAGGCCGTCACCGACGAGGGTGAGCGACGCGCCTTCGACGCGCGGATACACGTAGCGCGCGAAGATGCGTATCACGCGGTCCACTTCCTTTTCGCGTGCGTGGCGGCACACCACGAGCAGCCGTGCGCCGGGCACGGTGCTCTCGTCGAACGGGTCGTCTTGGCCCGTCTGGTCGAAGATGCGCTTTTCAATCGCGCGCGGAATCACGTGAATCGGCACCTCGACGCCGCGCTCTTCCCAGTAACGCTTGAGGCCGGGGCTCAGGCAGACGAGCGCGTCGCCCGCGTTGTAGGCGTCGGTGGTGTTCGACTCGACCCAAGGCATGACGCGGTTTTCGAAGAGCTTGTTGACCGACGAGACGTGGTTGAGCGCGTCCGGGAGCACGACGTTGTAGACGCTCGGCATGTGCACCGTGTTGACCGCCACCATCGGCACGCCGTGCAGCTGTCGAAGCCAGCCGGCCGCGTAGAGGAGCCCGCTCGGGCTCTGGGTGAGCATCATGTCGAAGTTGGCGTCGCGAAGGGAATCGAGGGAGGCCCGCGAAGGCATTGCGAGATAGAAGCCAGGCTGGTTGCGGAGCGGGATGCTCGGCAGCGTGATGTGCCGCGGCGGAAGCTCGCCGGGCTGGGCGTTCGGGTCATCGGGGCCGACGACCGTGACCTCGTGGCCGCGCGCCGACATTTCGCGATACAGGAACTGCGAGGCGTAGGACGACCCATTTGCGTACGGAATCCGTACGTAATCGTTTAGAATCGCCAGCCTTTGGAGCCATCGTCGCTCGTGCGAATACATGCCAGGTGCCTCCGTGTGTATGGCCAGTGAGACTGTCAACCGTGAACCAGATTCACACCGGTGTGAAAAAACCCTGTATCCGAATGACTACAGGTGCCCACATCAGCCCTCACCCCCGGCGCGTTTCGCCAGTGATTTGGGCCTATTGGCCGGTTTTTGGTTTTCAGTCTCCCTCTCCGCTGCCCCTACTCTGCGAAAACCGGGCCAACTTACGGCCCGATCGGCGAGAAGGGAAGTTTCCAGTCACGTCGTCGAGTGCGCCTTTTCGGGGCCATGGCGGGGTCCTGTGGGGCCGTGACGGCCCGGGCCCCCGCTCGTATGGCTGAACGAGGATCATGAGCCGAATCGCCTACTTCGTGCACGGTCGAGGCAAGGGGCACGCGGTGCGTACGCGCGCGGTGCTGCAGCGGCTTCGCGCCCGCCACGCGGTTCGTTTGTTTTGTGCTGGCGAGGCGTGGGAGATGCTCGGCGACCTCGACGGCGCCCAGCCGATCCGGGCGTGCCTGCCTGGCAGGCACATGATCCGCGCGTTCACGCTCCGGCTGCGCGACGACCGGGCGCGTCTCCGAGCCTCCGGGCCCGACCTCGTCGTCAGCGACGGTGATGGCCCCTCCGTGAACGCCGCGCGCTCGCTCGGCATCCCGGTGGTCGCGGTCGGCCACGGGCTGATCTTCGGGCACACCCACCTCGGCACCGCACTGCCGCTCGGCAAGCGCGCACGCGAAATCGTCAATGCCGCGAGCTCGTCGTGGCCGGCAAGCCGACGCGTGGCAGTGCACTTCGCGCCGGTGCGCCCGCGCACGTTAGGCACTCATGTTGCGCGCCCCGATCTACGCGCAGAAATCCCCACTGCGGTGAACCGCGAGGATTTCCTGCTCGCGTATTTCCGCGACGGCAACGGCGTGATAGCGCTCGAGCAGCTCGCGCGCCGCGGCCACCGGGTAGTGCTGTTCGGCGATCGGGACACTGCGCCCCGAGGCGTCGACCTACACCCCTACGACGAGCGCTCCTTTGCAAACGCCCTCGCCCGCTGCCGCGCCGTCGTCGGCTCCGCGGGCAACCACCTCCCCGCCGAGTGCGCCATGCTCGGCATCCCGATGCTCGCGCTTCACAGAGACGACGACCCCGAGCACGAAATGAACGCACGCTTGGTCGAGGCGGCCGGCATCGGCGTCGGCGGCAACTTCCACCAAATCACAACGTCGTTGATTCGCCGCTTCGAAGCCGAGCTCGAAGTCGACCGCGCCGAGCTTGCGGCGAGAACGATGGCGATGCCTCCGGCATCGAGGGTGGTGCCAGGGGCGATCGAGGGGTTGCTGGGGGGCGATGTCGTGGTTTCGGTGGGGGCAAGACGCGCGGCGTGAGTCAGGCAGCGTCAGTGCCAGTGGCAGCGTCAGTGGCAGTGCCAGCGTCAGTGGCAGTGCCAGCGTCAGTGACAGGGCCAGTGGCAGCGCCAGTGGCAGTGGCAGGACCAGTGGCAGCGGCCGGGTCAGTGACAGCGCCAGTGGCAGTGCCCGCGCCAGTGGCAGCGTCAGCGCCCGCGCCAGTGACAGCGTCAGTGCCCGCGGCAGCGTCAGTGCCCGCGGCCGCGAATCCCCCCGGCCCTTCGCAAACCGTCCGCTCTATGGAGTGTCTTTGACACCGACAACCCCCCAAGCTACAAGGCCCGCTCCGAAGGGCTCTGCCCTGAGGTGGATGCGGCGGTAGTTAAGTTGGTTATAACGCCGGCCTGTCACGCCGGAGGCCGCGGGTTCGAGTCCCGTCCGCCGCGCCAAGGATTCCCGATAGTTTGTGGCTATCGGGTTTTTCGCGCCACGGCTTCTGGTTCGCCGTCGTGGCATGCAACCAGAACCGGAATGTCCCTGAGCCACACTCTGCGCCCTTCGGGCTCTCGGCGGGGTTGATCAAAGGCCACACCCCGAGGTGCTCTCGCAGACGCCAGCCGAGCACATTCCATCACCTGGGTCGCATGTTGGGCCCGGCGAACAAGGCGTGCCGTCAGGAACCGGAGTGACCTGGCACAGACCCGTAGTCGCATTGCAGGCATAGGCCGTGCAAACGTTCCCGTCCTGACAAGCACTGCTTTCGCAGTCCGCCCACTCAAACGCCCCCGCATCGCACGCCACACCCTGTGGACGCGCCACGCCGCGTTGATCGGTCGCGAGCGGATCGCCGTTCTCATCCAGGCAAGTCGGAGCATGATCAATCGCCACGCTGCCGGGTAGCAGCGCATGGGTGATGGTCGGGCCGCCGTTGTCGGCTAGCGGAGCGAGGTTTAGTTCTGCTTCGGCGACGTTGACCAGGTCGGTCGGATCGGTGAGCCCGCACGTATCGCCCGAGCTTTCGATGTTGCCGCCCCCGGAAATCGTATCGAATCCCGCGCACGCAGCGCCGTATGGCGAGGATTCCGGAAGACCAACGATTACGCTGTTCGTCACAAACAGGTCGGCTTCTCCATCACCCCATACCCCTGCTGAGATTGTCCACATTGCACCGTCGCCTTCGGAGTACACCAAGGTGCTGTTGATCAAGGTCAAGCTACCCTCGGCCGCGACAGCAGTAGACAGATAGGAGAATGTGTCGCCGGATACGGTACTGTTGACCAGCGTGGCGTCCCCAACGCTATAGATCGAAGCGGCAATATTCATGTTGTTTACGATCGCGCTACCAATCACCACGAGGCTTCCCGAGCTACAGATTGCGTGACCGTCGGAGGCGGTGACACCCGTTACTGTCGTGTCCACCAGATTGAGCGAGCCGACGCTCTCAATGCCGATGCAGAGACCTCCTCCTTCAAAGTTGCGCACAACGGTCCGTCTCAGGGTGAGACTTCCGTCACTGTAGATCCCGGTCAGGCCCCAATCCCCCTCAACGATGCAGTCGATGAGCGTAAGCGAACCTTCGTTGCGGATCGCTCGGCCCGGCGATTCGCCCCGCGTTGCGATGCGTAGCTCTAGTAGTTCAGAGACGACACCCGGCAGCACTGAGAAGGTCCCTCCTTGGGGATCCAGCCCCTCGACGGCGAGATTTCCCTCGCCATCCAAAATCACATCGTTGTCGATCACAATATCCGCCAGCGTCGTGACCGTCGTCGGGCCGGCGCAATCAAAGAAGTGCGGCCCGCCTCCAGACGCGATGGCATCTAGGATTCCCTGCTCTGAGCACGCGAATCGAGGCACCCGAACGAAATCGACGGTGTAGAATCGGAATCCGCCTTCTGGGGGTCGAACGTCCACCTTCAGCTCGGCCTGGCCAAGCGGGATGCTCAGCGTAACGTCGCCGCCACCCACGCCAAGCGCGCCAGCCTCGAGGAGAGCTCCGCCGTCACGCAACTGGTAGTAAGCCGACGCCGCAGGATCAGCGGTCTCCACATGAACGACGACCGTGTCGCCGCTGATCGTCACGTCGTACTGCGATGTGCTCGGATCGAAGCCAACGATCTGATCGTACTCCGACACCTCGACCCGGAGCGACGACAGGTTGGTGTCCCCCGTATCGCAGTCGTATTGGACCTGGAGAACCGCAGGGGTCAGCGCGACCGCCAGGAGCCAGGGCGAGAACCTCCGTTCGCGGGACGGGGCTGCTAGTCGCTCATCCATCGCCAACCTCCGTTCGGCAACAGCGGCAGGGGACCGCCAGGTGAAGGACACCGTTTGGCGATGCAACTATCGTTCCCT
>CAJIBU010000122.1_pt1 | contig 16250 bp, 13 predicted proteins | sample 9199451 | NCBI WGS metagenome assembly CAJIBU01 (sample SAMEA7708315, study PRJEB35096) | sediment metagenome | biome: marine neritic benthic zone biome [ENVO:01000025]; feature: sediment [ENVO:00002007]; material: shallow marine sediment [ENVO:03000034] sea grass bed [ENVO_01000059] ... | reverse complement strand
GCGAGAGCCGCGCGAGGCGCTGGTAGTCGAGGAACTCTCCGAGCAGCTCCGTGAGCCTGGCGGCGCGCTTCGGTGTGTCCGGCGTGCGGAGCACCTGCCGCACCTTGTTGTGCTTGGTGCGAATGAACGCCGCCGCCTCGGCGGTTTGCTCCGGGGTCAACGTGACCGGCGCCTCGTCCGTCAACGGAGCTTGCGCCAAACCGGCTGCTGAAACCCCCAAGAGACTCACAAAAACCATCGAAATTATTGATAAACGTCCCATATCTCCCCATAGACGTCCCCAACCGGGGGTTTATTCCTCGCAGTCGACGGGTCGCCAGCCCTTTTCCGGTAGCAGCGGCACCGCGGTGGCCTTCTCGAGGCCGGCGATCGCGAGGTTGTACTCGGCGGTCGCCATCAGTCGGTTGGAGCGCGCGGTGAAGTACGCCGTGATCGAGTCGACGTACTCGCGCGAATCCATGGTGCCCACCTCGTAGCCCTGCGCCGACGAGATGAACCACTTGCGCGCCGCCCGCTCCGAGCGGGTCCAGCTTCCGAGCCGCCGCTTCGCGTCCTGCAGGTGCTCGTAGATGGCCGTGACTTCGATTTCGATGCCCTGCTTGGCCTCCGCCGTCTTCGACTTCAGCGATTGGATCTCCGCCTTGGCGGCTTTGACGCGCGCGTTGGTGCCCGCGAAGTCGAGCTTCCACTTCGCGACGAGCCCAGCAAACGCCCCGCGGAAGTTGCCGCGGTCGACGATGAAGGGGTTCTGGATGTCGGTGGTCACCGGCGTGCGCGCAAGGCTCGCCGCGAGCGCGAGGATGATGTCGGGCAGATAGCCGGCGCGCTTGATCTTCAGGTTCGCATTGCGCGCCGATTGTCCCGCTTGAAGCTGGTGGATTTCAGGCCGGTTTTCGAGGGCGTTATCGACTTGGTCGCCGAGCTCGATCACGTCGCTTCGCACCGCTTCGAGCGCGCACTCCGGGACGATGGCGGGCTCCACGCCGGTGAGCACCTCGAGTGCCTCGCGTGCAGAGGCCTCCAACCGAAGTGCCTCCGACTCCCTCGATTCCACTTCGGCGAGCGCGGCGGACAGACGAAAGTAGTCGCCCTGCTTCGCGCGGGGGTCGTCCGCTTCGAGCCGGATGCGGAGCTTCTCGACTGTATTGCGAAGCTTGTCCTTGGCTTCGGAGATCATCGCCTGAAGGTCGAGCGAGAGCTGAACGCCGTAGTAGGCGCGACGCACGTCGAAGACCACGCGGTTGAGTGTCTTGTCCTTCTCGTGCTCGGCGGCTTGGATGCCGGCGCGCGCCGCGTCCTTCAGGCCCTTGATCTTCCCGAACGTGTAAATGGGAATGCCCGCCTGAATGCCGACCTCGCCACCCGGGCCCCAGCGGTTGCCAAACGGGATCTGCGGATCAGGGCTGAAGGTCGGCGTGCCTCGCGCACCGGGCGCCACGAAGAACCGGGCGGTGCCCTCCCACTGGAAGTACGGGGAGAGCCGCGCTTCGTTCAGGCGCGCCTCCGCGGCGGCGATGTCGGCCTCGTTAGCCTTGATGCCGGGGTATCGCAGAATGGCTGCCCGGGCGAACTCGTCGACGTGGTACGCGCGGCCGACCGGCTCGAGCTCGTCGACCGGGCCCTCGGCCGCTGGCGTGTCCTGCGCGACCCCGCTCGCGACGGTGAGCATTGCCAGCGTCACGACCGCTGCCGCACGGATGCAGACCATGGGCTGTGTGTAACCGGAAACGGCCGATCGGGCCACGAAGGGGCTACTTCGGCTTCTTGCCGCCGCCCGACTTCGCCTGCTTGTTGTACCGCTGAATCAGCACGTCGGTCAGGTCCAGATTCGAAGGCACCCAGACGATGCCCCCCTCGTTGGCCTCGACGATCAGCGTGTAGCCGTCGGTCTGGCCGATGCGACGAAGAATGCCTTGCATCTTCTCGAGGATCTTGCCCGTGAGCTCAGACTCTTTTTGCGTGAGCTCCTGCTGGTACTGCACGTACTCGTTTTGCAGCTCCATGAGGTCGGCCTGGTACTTCTCGACCTTCTTCTTGAGCGCGTCCTCGCTGAGCACGTCCTGCTGTCGCTCGAGGCTCTCTTTTTGGGCTTTCAGGCTTTCCTGCTTGCCGTTGAGCGACTTCTGACGCTCGTCGAAGAGCTTCTTCAGACGCCGCTTGGCCTGCCGTCCGTCTTCGGTTTCGTTGATCGCCCGCTGAAGGTCGACGACACCGATTTTGACCTGCGCGCTCGCGATGGACGCCGAACCGGCGACGATCGTGGCAAACAACGCGAATGAGAGGAGGGTGCTGAAGCGCATGAGTAGTCCTTTCAGGCCCGGGCTAGCTAGCCGTTTGGCGCAAGCCGGTCAAGCCGCACGGAATAGACGCCCAACGCGCCGATTTCATTCGCTCAGAAACTCTGGCCGATGGTGAACTCGAAGCGAAGCGGGCTGTCCTGAGGCCTCCGGCGAATCGGAATGCCCCACTCGAAGCGGAGCGGGCCGAGCGGCGAGAACCACCGAATGCCGAAGCCGACCGAGTACCGAAGAAACCCGTGAATGCCGCACGGCGACGAGGAGCGATCGCCTTGCGGCGCGATGGGCGCCTGGCAGTTGCCGAACTGATCGCGGAAGGCGAAGAGGTTCCATGCGTTGCCGCCGTCGCTGAAGATCACGCCCCGGATTCCAACCGCGTTGATGATCGGGAACTCGAACTCGATGTTGTAGAAGGCCTGGAAGTCGCCGCCGATCGGCCGGCCTTCGTTGATGATCGGCAGGTTGGGGTCGCCTGCGACCGAGACGCCGGCCTGCGGACCGACCGACTGCAGTCGATAGCCGCGAATCGTGAAGATGCCGCCGAGGTAGAACCGCTCGAACACCGGGATGATCTTGCGCGACGTGATGAGCCCGATCTCGGTGTTGACCTTGAAGATCACCGGCCCGAACGCCTTCTTGTAGAAGCGCGCGAACGCGGTTTGCCGGATGAAGGTGTTGTCCGAGCCGAGGAACTGGTCCGCGATTTGGGCAGCGTAGTTCGCGAAGATGCCGTTGGTGGTTTGTAGGCGGTTGTCGCGGCTGTCCCAGTTGAGCGTCATCCGAAGCGAGCTCGTGATGCCGTCGCGAAACGCGTTTGCGATGAAGATGTTCGAGAACGTGTTCACCAGGTCGCCGCCCACGCCGAGGAGATTGCCGCGCGGCTGCGAGATGTTGACGTTTTCGAACTCGTACCGGATGAACAGGCGAAATCGCGGGTTGCCGAGCGGGTGCCCGGTGGTGATGTTCGCGCCGGTCGAATCCTGACGGAAATCGCGGAAGTCACGAATGCGCTTGAAGAGCCCGAACCCGAGGCTCCACTCCGACCCGAGGAACCACGGCTCGACGAAGTTGAGGTCGATCTGCTGACGAATCCCCGAGAGCTGCAGGTTGAGCCCGAGGGTCTGGCCGCGGCCGAAGAGGTTCTGCTGCTGGATTTGCGCCGTGACGATGAAGCTCTCGAGAGAGGAAAAGCCGGCTCCGACCTGGAACGTGCCGGTCGGTTTCTCGGCGACCTCCACGTTGATCACCATTTGGTCGCGCGCGCTTCCTTCTTCTTCCGAGACGTCGACTCGCTCGAAGTAGCCGAGCTGGTTGGCGAGCGCGCGCCCGTCCTCGATCTTGCTTTGGTTGTAGAGGTCGCCCTCGCTGAGCCGAAACTCTCGCCGGATGACCGCGTCGCGGGTCTTGGTGTTACCGCGGACGTTGATGCGCTCGATGTACACCGGTGGGCCGCGAAGGATGTTGATCGTGACATCGACCAGGTTGTTTTCCTCGTCGAGGTCGGTGCCCGGGACGAGCTCGACGAGCGCGTAGCCCTCGTCGCGGTACGTGCGGCTGATCTTTTCGATGCCCTCGGCGATCTTGGTGCGGCTGAACCAGTCGCCTGAATCGAGCTTGACCATGTCGCGTAGCTCTTGCTTGGGTGCGATGGTTTCTACCTCGTTGCCCGCGCCGTCGGTCTCGACCACGTCGAAGCCCTTGATTCGAAAACGAGGCCCCTCTTCGACCGGAATCGTGATGTCGACGTACGCCCGGTCGGCCGTGAGCTCCACGGTGGGACGGCCGGGCCGCATCATCAGGTAGCCCTTGTCGTAATACCAGGCCTGGACGCGCGTGAGGTCCTCGTCGAAGGCGCTGCGGCTGAACTTGTTGCGGTCGCTGAGAAACGAGAACATCCCGGTCTCGTTGGTCTGCATGATCTTGAGCAGCTCCTCGGCCGGGAGCTGCTTGTTGCCGACGAAGCTGATGCGGCGGACCTCGACCTCGGCGCCTTCGTCGATGTTGAAGACGATGTCGACCTGGTTGCTGTCGCCCGGGATGCGACGGAGCTCGTAGTCGATCTCGGCTAGGAAGAAGCCTTCCTCCGAGTAGAGCTGCCGCATCGCGTCGGCCTGGGCCTCGACATCGGGCACCGAGAGGATCGTGCCGGGCTCGAGAGAGATCGTCTCGTCGATGTCGTCGGTGTCGACCTCGCTGTTGCCCTTGTAAACCACTTGGCGGATCGCCGGCCTTTCAACCAGACGGATCGTGAGCTTGATGCCGGCGCCGAGGGGGTCGGATTCGATCTGAAGGTCGTCGAAGTACGCCATGTTCCAGAGCGCCCTGGCGTCGCGCGTGACCGCCGAGTCGAGGCAGGTGTCGCCTCGGCGAAGCTTCATCGTCGCCCGTACGTCGTCCGGGTCGACGCGGCGTGCACCGACGATTGCGATGCGCCGAATCTCCTTGCCGTGGCAGCTCGTCCTCGGGACACGGATGCCATCTTCGGGGTCCTCCACCGGCTCGTAGTCGGGGTCCGGCTCAGGCTCGCCCGGAAGCGTGGCGGGAGGCCGCTGGGGCTTTGGCGAGGTGCGCACGGGCCGCGTCGCGGGAGGCGGCGGCTCCGGCATGTTCTGCTCGCTCTGCGCGCCCGCCACGGAAGCGAGCCCTGCGAGCATCAGGGCTATGGCTGGGGCGGAAAAGCGCATTGTCAGGCGTTGCGATCCCGGGCGGCTATAGCCGTGCCCTATGGGGGGGTCAAGTTGGTTTTCCTTGATTTTCAAGGGGTTTCGGCCGTCTCTCGTCCGAGTCGATACGCCCGTCGCGCATCGAGACCCGCCTCGGCATCCGGGCCGCGAAGTCCCGGCTGTGGGTCACGATGAGAAACGTGATCCCGTGCCGTTCATTCAGGTCGAAGAAGAGCGACTGCACCGCGTCGCTCGTCTGCGTGTCGAGATTGCCCGTCGGCTCGTCGGCCAGGACGAGCTTCGGCTCCATCAAAAGGGCACGCGCGAGGGCGACGCGCTGCTGCTCGCCCCCAGAGAGCTCTCCGGGCCGATGCGTGAGCCGATCGGACAGGCCCACCTCGTCGAGTAGCCGTTCCGCGCGGCTCCGGAGGCGGCGACCCCCTTGGATCAGGCCCGGCATCATCACGTTTTCCAGCGCAGTGAACTCGGGAAGCAAATGGTGAAATTGGAAAACAAACCCAATGCTTCGGTTGCGAAACTCGGCGAGCTCCGAGCTTCCAAGACTGGTGACGTCGTGGCCGTCGTAGAGGATGCGGCCCTCCGTCGGCAGGTCGAGCGTACCGATGAGATGGAGCAGGGTGCTCTTGCCCGCGCCCGAGGGCCCGACGATCGTGGCCATCTCGCCCCGCTCGACCGAGAGGTCGATCCCCTTGAGCACCTCGAGTGACCGGCCCTCGTGCTCGAAGGTCTTGGTCACGTTCTGCACGGTGACGAGTGGGTCGGACATGGCGATCAGTCGTAGCGGAGCGCGTCGACGGGCCGCACCCGGCTCGCTTGATACGCGGGAAAGAGCGTGGCGGCCAGGCATACCACCACGGTGGAGGCACCAACCAGCGCGAACTCCGTCGGGTCGAGGTGCACCGGGAGCTTGTCGATGTAGTAGACCTCCGGATTCATCCGGATTCCGAAGTGCTCGGCGGCGAAGGTGAGAATGAACCCGAGCCCAAGGCCCATCAGCCCGCCCGCTGCGCCGATCAGAAGCCCCTCGAGGACGAAGATCCGTATGACGCTTCGGGCGGAAGTGCCCATCGCCTTGAGGATGCCGACCTCGCGGCGCTTCTCCTGCACCAGCAGCGTGAGGGTGCCGAACACCGAGAAGCCGGCGATCAGGACGGCGATCCCGAGCGTGATGAACATCGCTAGCTTTTCGAGCGCCAGGGCTCCGAAGAGCTGTTGGTTCATCATCTGCCAATCGCGGACCCGGAGCGGGCTCCGGGCGACGCTCGAGGCGAGCTCGCGGGCGACGGCGGGCGCTCGTTCGACGTCGTCCACCTTGATCTCGAGGCCGCTTACGCGTCCCTCGGCGCGGAGGAAGCGCTGGGCGACGCCGAGGTCGATGTACGCGTGCTTCATGTCGTACTCGTACATCCCGCTGTAGAAGATGCCGGCGATTCGAAAGGCGCGGGTCTTCGGGATCGGGCCGGTGGGGCCGAGGTCGCCGCGGGGCGAGACGACGGTCACCCGGTCGCCCACGACCAGCCGGAGAGCACGAGCGAGCTCCTGCCCGACGATGAGGCCGGGGATGGCCCCCTCTGGGCCTTCGGTGAGCCCACGTGCCGCCGTGCGCTCGGCGCCTTCGATCATCGCGTCGAGCGGCCCGTCCGCGGTGGTGTCGAACGACGAATCGAGGATGCGTTCGGGGTGCTGCAGGTACTCGAGCTTGCCGTGCGTGAGGTTGTTCCCGAGGTCGGTGACGTCCGAGACGGTGCCGGGGTCGATGCCGCGCAGGATGGCGCCGGCGCGGTTCGAAAGGCTCGACACCATGACCTCGACCTCGAGAAACGGCGTGGCCCCGACGACGCCCTCGGCGCCGCGCACTCGTGCGAGGAGCGGTTTCCAATCGTCGATCTCGGCGAGCTTGTCGTCGACGACGATGTGGGCGTGGTTGCCGAGGATCTTCTTCTTGAGGTCGGCGCGGAAGCCGCCCATCACGCTCAGCACGGAGATCAGCATGCAGGACGAGACGGCGACGGCGAGGATCGAAAGGGTGCTGCTCGCCGCGAGGAAGCCGGTCTTTTTGGCCCGCAGGTGGCGGGCCGCAACCATTTGCCGAAAGCCGATGCGCTCGAACGTGGAAAGCAGGGGGCCGACGGCACGCACCGCGAGGCGAATCGCAAACAGCGTGGTGACGGCCATGCGGACCACCGCCAGCGCGAGGCTCGCGCCGTCGTCGTCGGTCGGCGAGAGCGGAAGGGTGAAGCTGAGCGCCGCAAACGCGACCACGAGCGCCGCGTCGAACCCCCACCAGAACCGCCGGCGACTCTCGACAGGCACTAGAAACCAGCACGCCGTGCTCAGCCCCACGAGAAGGCCGCTCGTGGCGAGCTGAAGAGCGCTGGCGGCGTCGTAGAGCGACGGAACCACGCTGAGGTCGAGGTCGGGGTAGGCGAGGTGCGTCAGGCCGAACAGAAGGCTCGCGGTGGTGCCGCCGAGCACGTGGCCAACGGACGCATATGCGGCCCAGCAGAGAATGCCGACGCTGAAGGAGGTGATGAACACGTGGACGCCCGCGGTGGCGGCGAGCCCGAGCACGCGCGCGCGGCCGCGTGTGCCTCGAGGACGACGCGCGGCTCGCCGAAAGACTGCGAGGCTCAAGAGCGCGAGGGACAGCTGCAAAGTCACCCACCCAATCGCGAGGCGCACCCAAACGAGCGTGTCTTCCGAGGTGGCTTGAAACCAAGTCGTGCTCGTCGCGCTGAACGCGAAGACCGCGGCGACCTGCAGCACCGACAACACACAGAGAACCGCCGTCCAAAAGCCGAGCGGCCGCGGCTCGTTCATTCCGCCTCCGGGCGCAGCAGGGGGAAGAGAAGCACGTCGCGGATCGAGGGCTGATCGCAAAGCAGCATGATGAGACGGTCGACGCCGAGCCCGAACCCAGCCGCCGGGGGCATGCCGTGTGACAGCGCGCGGATGTAGTCGGCGTCGAAGTCCATCGCCTCTTCGTCGCCCCGCTCCCGGTTGCGCAGCTGCGACTCGAAGCGCTCGGCTTGGTCGTCGGGGTCGTTGAGCTCGCTGAAGGCGTTGCTGAGCTCGCGGCCGTCGATGAACAGCTCGAACCGGTCGACGTAGGCCGGGTCGCGGTCGTTTCGGCGGGCGAGCGGTGACACCTCGGAAGGGAACTCGGTGACGAAGACGGGGGCCGACCTCTCGCCGTCGGGGGTCCTGTAGAGCTTGGTGAGGTCGGGCTCGACCAACAGCTCGAACACGGCGAACACGCGCTCGCCGTGCGTCTCGCAAAGCGAGAGCTGCTTCTGCGCGGCGGGCTCGAGCTTGGGCATCATGGTGCCGCACGCGCGCGACAGCGCATCGGGGTCGTCGATTTCATCGGGGGAAAGCGCTGCAGCCCAGGGGGTCTTCGGGATGCCGTCGGTGCCCGCGCGTCGAAGCCGGTCGGCGATCGACTCGCGCATCGGCACGCGGCGCCAGTTCGCTTGAAGATCGAAGGGGCGCTCCCCGGTGAGCTCGGGGAAGCGTTCCCGAAGGTCGGCGTCGACCGAGCGAAGCATGTCGACGACGAGGTCCATCAGGTCCTCGAAGGTGGCGTACGCCATGTAGAACTCGAGAATCGTGAACTCGGGATTGTGCTTCGTGCTGATGCCTTCGTTGCGGAAGGCGCGGCCGATTTCGTAGACGCGATCGAAGCCGCCAACCAGGAGCCGCTTCAGGTGAAGCTCGGGCGCGATGCGGAGGATCAGCTCGAGGTCGAGCGCGTTGTGGTGCGTGTCGAACGGCTTGGCGGTGGCCCCGCCGCGCACGGCGTGGAGGAGCGGGGTTTCGACCTCGAGAAAGCCGCGGCTGTCGAGGAAGCGCCGGAGCGCCTGGATGACGCGCGCGCGCGCGCGGAACACCTGCGCCACGGCCGGGTTGGCGAAAAGGTCGACGTATCGCTCTCTGTAGCGCTTTTCGACGTCCTTCAGGCCGTGCCACTTGGCGGGCGGGGGAAGCAGGGCTTTGCCGAGGTGCTCGTAGCGACGAGCGCTGACCGCGAGGGCGCCGGTCTTGGTGCGAATCGCTGGGCCCTCCACCAGCACGTGGTCGGCGAGGTCGAGGAGCTTCAGCATGGCCGCCCCGCGCTCGTCGAGGCGCTCCGGGCGCACGAGCGCCTGCGCGTCGCCGTGCGGCGTTCGGATCACCAAGAACGGGCCGCGCTTGGCGACGACCCGGCCAAAGAGCGGGACGTGCTCCGCTTCGTCGTCGAGCTCGTCCTCGAGCGGCAGCGCGGCGCGGGCGCTTTCGTCGGACGCGAGCTCCACGATGCGGCGGCGCGCGTCTTCGGCTTCGGGCGTGACGCGCCACTGGTTCGGATAGGGAAGGGCGCCGAGCTCGCGAAGGCGTTCGGCTTTTTCCAATCGTGTTTGTCGTAGCTCGTCCTCGGTAGCCAACGTCAGTTCTCCCCAGCCTGGTCTGCCTTCTTGGCCTGCCGCTTTTCGGCGTTTGCGAGCAGATAGGTTTCGATGAAATCGTCGAGGTCGCCGTCGAGCACCGCGTCGGCGTTGGTGGCCTTGTGGTCGGTGCGCTCGTCCTTGACCATCGTGTACGGCTGAAGCGTGTACGTCCGGACCTGAGAGCCGAAGGCGATGTCGGCGCGGTCGTTGAGAAACGCTTCTTCGAATGCCTCTTCGCGCTCACGGCGCGCTTTTTCGAACAGAAGCCCGCGCAGCATCTTGAGCGCGGTCTCGCGGTTTTGGTGCTGGGAGCGTTCGGCCTCGCACCGGACGGCGAACCCGGTGGGGATGTGCTTCATGCGCACCGCGGATTCGGTGCGGTTCACGTGCTGGCCGCCGGCGCCGCTAGAGCGCATCGTGCTGATCTCGAGGTCTTCGTCGCGAATCTCGATCTCGCCTTCGGTGAGCTCGTCGCCGAGGTCCGGGACGACGCTCACACCGGCGAACGAGGTGTGGCGGCGCTTGTTGGCGTCGAAGGGGCTGATGCGAATCAGTCTGTGGACTCCGTTTTCGGCGCGGAGGTAGCCGTAGGCGTTCGGGCCGCGCGCGACGAACGTGGCGTCCTTGATGCCCGCCTCGTCGCCGGCCTGCCGGCTGAGGAGCTCGGTCTTGAAGCCGCGGCGCTCGCACCACCGGAGATACATGCGAAGGAGGATCTCGGCCCAGTCCTGCGCCTCGGTACCGCCGGCGCCCGGGTTGATGGTCACGATGGCGTCGGTGTCGTCTTCCGGCGTCAGCATCCGCTTGAGCTCGAGGCCGCGCACTTCGGCCTCGAGCGCGGGGAGCTGGCTCGCGACATCTTCGACGACGCCCTCGTCGCCCTCGCTCACCGCGAGCTCCAGAAGCTCGAGCAGGTCCTTCGTTTCGCGCTCTACGCGCTCGAATTCCTTGATGGTTTCTTCGGCTGAAGATCGCTCGCGCATCAGCTTCTGAGCGCGGCTCTGGTCCTCCCAAAACCCCTCCGCGAGGCTCAGGTTGGTCAGCCGGTCGAGGTCGTGGCGCAGCCCGTCGAGGTCAAAGATACCTCCCCAGCGCATCGACGCGCTGTACGAGGTCTTGAAGTGAGTCGCGGCTTTCCCCTGGTGTCATCGCCCCAGCGCCGACCTACCGCGCCCCCCCGCCCCTGTCAAAACGAAGAAAAAAAAGGGGACAGTCCCCTTTTCCACCCCCGTTCCTGGAAAAGGGGACTGTCCCCTATATGAATTGGCTTGTGTTGGGGGGCGGTTTCCGGTTCACTTTCGCGCGATGTTGGGTCGTAGGTGTTTTAGTGTCGGGCTCTTGGCCGCGGCGGTGCTGCTTGGGGCCTGCGACACGGCGAAGCTCGCGGCGGATTCCACCGCGCAGCTCTTCGCGAGGGCGGCGCCCGGCGTCGAGCAGCATTGGGACTACGACATCGTCGGCAAGTCGTTCCCCGCGAGCATCGTCCAGCTCGAAGGCCTGCTTCACATCGTGCCGGACAACGAAGACATCGGCCTCGCGCTCGTCGCCGCCTACGTCGGTTACGGCACCGGCTGGATTGAAGACCGGGTGGAGGTCGCCGACATCGACGACCACTGGGAAGAGGCCGACCACCTTCGCCGCAGGGCGCTGGTGATGTACACGCGCGCGTGGGAGCTCTCGAAGCACTTCTTGCGCAATCGGGACCCCGGTTTCGACGCGGCGCTGAACGGCGGCGTCGACACCCTCGAGCAGTGGGTGTCCGCCGTGTTCACCGAGAAGCGCGACGCGGCGATCCTGCTCTGGGCCGGCGCCTCGCTCGGCGCCCGCATCAACATGGGCATGGAGGATATGGACACCGTCGCCGACCTTCCGCTCGCGAAGGTGATCCTCGAGCGCTCGGTCGAGCTCGACCCGAACTTCATGTTCATGATCGGCAAGATGACCATGGGCGTGCTCGCGGCCTCGGAGTTCCCCCCCGACATGGACCGCGCCAAAACCATTCTCGACGAGGTCCTCGAAAAGACCGAGCGCCGCAACCTGATGGTTCAGATGAGCATGGCCCGCTACTACGCCGTCAACGTCGGCGACCACGAGCTCTACCGCGAGCTGCTCCAAGAGGTGCTCGATGCGGGCGACGTCCTCCCCGAAGCGCGACTCTCGAACGCCATCGCCCGCCGTCGCGCCCAGCGCTACCTCGACCACATCGATCTCTACTTCAGCGACCTGAGCAACTGACGCACGAGCCGCATGCTCTTCGTCCTGAACACCCTCGTTTCCGCGCTCGTCATAGGATTCGCGGCCTGGCTCTCCCGCAGGTTCCCCACGACCGCGGGCTTTCTCATCGCGCTACCGGTCGCCACCCTGCTCGTGCTTCCGCTCGCCTATCTCCAGCACCGCGACCCGGAGAGCGCCTTTCAAATGGCCCGAAGCATCCTCGTCGCGCTCCCGATCACGCTTCTGTTCTTCGTCCCGTTTCTGATGAAGGACCGCTTCTCGTTCTGGGGCGCCTACGCGCTCGGCTGCGCGCTGCTGCCGGTCGGCTACGTCGTTCACCGCGCGGTGATGCGCGCGCTCGGCTGACTCCGGCTCAGAGCGCCGCGCCGCCGTGGACGTCGATGGTCTGGCCCGTGAAGTAGTCGCAGTCGAAGATGAACTTCGCGGCGCGCCAGATGTCCTCGGGCGTGCCCATGCGGCCGAGCGGGATGCTGGCCCTGATCATGTCGAGCGCCTTTTGATTCATGCCGGCGGTCATCGGAGTCTCGATGGCGCCCGGGGCGATCGCCGCGACGCGAATCCCAAAGGGCGAAAACTCCTTCATCCACGTCACCGTGTTGGCGGCGAGAGCGGCCTTGGCCGCGACGTAGTTGGTTTGCCCGCGGTTGCCGTGCCGCGCCACCGACGAGATGTTCACGATCACGCCGGGCTCGCCGTGCTCGATCATGTGCGCCACGACTTCCTGCACCATCAGGCAGGCGCCGGTGAGGTTCACGGCGATGACGGCGTCCCAGTCGTCTTTCGACATGCGACGAATCTCGCCGGTTTTGCGGCTCTTGCCGACCCACAGCCCGTCGCGGATGATGCCGGCGTTGTTGATCAGCGAGTTGAGCCCGCCCATCTGCTCGGCGGCCCACGGGACGAAGCTTGCGATGTCGTCCGGGTCGCCGACGTTGAGGCGGCGGCGATGGATGCCGTCGGGCAGGGCGGCAAGCCCTTCCTCGTTGACGTCGCCGACGGCGACCTGAGCGCCCGCCGCGAGAAGCTGTTTGGCGAAGTGCTCGCCGAGCCCGGAGGCGCCCCCGGTCACGATGCATTTGAGTTGGCTGAGCTCCATGAAGAGGCTCTCTAGCCGCACATCGGGCCGCCGCGCAACCCGCTCTCGCTAGAACGTCCCGACCATCGACAGGCCGAAGCTGCGACGCGAAATCGCCGGCGCCACGCGCATGCTGAGCACGTGGCCCGACATGGGCATCTTGCGGCGCTTGTACTGCTCCCAGGCCTTCTCGCTGGGCGTCTCGCGAAAGGAGACGCCAAACGCCGTGAAGCCGGTCGCGATGAAGATACCCCCGACGACGTAGGCCGAGACACGGTCCGCGCCGCTCGAGCTGCTTGGAATCGGTGCGAACGCGAACACGAGCACCCCCGCAATCGCGTGGGTGAGGCCGTTCCAGCGCACCAGAAGCCGTTCGCCCTCACGCATTTCGGTCGAGGCCTGGAGCTCCCCCTCGAAGTGCGCGAGCTCGGCGTCGTTGATGCCGTCCTTCTTGGCCTTCTGCCAGCGTTCGAGCCGCCGCTTTTCGTGAGGGATGCGGGTCGCCGCGAACACGCCCGTGGTGAGGTCGGCCATCCCGAGCGTCATGAACATCACGCCGAGACCGCGCGTGTACTGGCTCTGGGGGTCGTTCTCGATCAGTCGCCAGCTCGCGAGGCCGAGCAGGACCATCCCGCCGGTGATACCGGCGGCCGCGGCGAACTTCTGCTCGACGATCGTCGCCTCGGACGACTTCGTAAGCAGCTCGTCGAGGATAGCGGCGTTGTAGAAGAGCGCTTTGGAATCGGGGACTGACGGCTCCGCCGAGATGATTTCGGTGGGGGAGGCCTCGGGCTCGGCTTCCTGGTCCGCCTCGGCGTCATCCTGCGCTGAGACCTCGACTTCGAGCGCCGTCGCGTGCAGCAGGGCGGCCAGTGCAAGCCAAGCAGGGAAAAAACGCATGAGCGAGGCTCGGGATAGCAGCGCACACACGGCGCGGCCACTCATGTTTTGTAGCGACCTCGAAGATACTTTTCGTGCGCCCGGCTCAGCGAGTCGTAGAATCGCTGCGGCGCCGTTCGCTTGAATCGCCAATGCATGCGACCGTCGCGCATCGGCTGGACGTAGAGGTCGCCGTCACGCACGGCATCGACACCCGCTTTGGCGACGTCCGCTGCCTGCGTCTTCGACTGCTCCATCCACCGGATGATCCGGGCGTCGTCCTTGTCGGTCGTCGCCCCGCGGCCCGCCTCGACGATGTTGGTGCGGAAGAACGTCGGACACAGCACCGAGACGCGGATGCCCCTGGTCTTGTACTCGGCGTAGAGCGTTTCGCTCAGCGAGACGACGCCGGTCTTGGCGACGTTGTAGGGAGCCATCGCAGGCGGCGCGAGGAGGCCGGCGGCCGAGGCGATGTTGAGGATGTAGCCCCGCCTCTGCGGAAGCATCTTGGCAACCGCGGCTTGGCACCCATAGACCACGCCCCAGAGATTGATGTCGATCGCCCAGCGCCAGTCTTCGATCGAGATTTCGTCGAACGGCCCGCCGACCGCGACGCCGGCGTTGTTCGCGATGAAGTCGAAGCCGCCGAGCCGTCGCTCCGCTTCGTCGACCAGCCCGAAGACCGCCTCGCGATTCGTGACGTCGCACTGCATGGCCTCGGCGTGGGCGCCGCGCTGCCGGATCAGCTCTGCCGTTTCGTTCGCGGCGTCGGAATCGATGTCCGACGCAAACACTTGGGCACCCCGATCGGCGAGGTCGAGGGCAAGCGCGCGTCCGAGGCCCCCGCCCGCTCCGGTGACGACCGCGCGAAGCGGCTTGGGAAAAGACATGGGCGGAGGGAAGCCTCGATCGATGACTTCGTCAAGGTGCGGCCAAGGCGCCTAGTCCGCCGTGGCGACCGACTCCTCGCCCTCCTTGACGCGAAAGATCCGCCCGATGTCGTCGTCGCGGCGCTTCCACTTCTTGGAGTCCCGCCGCCGATTTGGACCGAACGAGTACACGTAGACCTTGGTGCGTTTGCTGTTGCAGGTGGTTCGCACCCAGTAGGCCGTTGCCCAGGGGTCGATGAAGAACTCGGCCCTTTCTTCGGGAAGGCCCTTTTGGACCAGCGAGCGGAACTCGCCTTCGGCCAGCCGATCGCTCTTCGTCACCCGCGCCATGAGGTTCAGGCGCTCATGCTTTCCACAGGGCAGGGTGCCGTCCTCGATCAGGCCACGGAGGTCCTGCTCGATCGCCCGGATTTCGGTCTTGGCGACGTCAGCGACGATCGGGTCGGCCGCGAGCTGCCCTCGCGACCACAGGGCGCCGCCGAAGCCGAGCACGACCACCGCGCTCAGCGCGCCGATCAGCACGGGCCATCGGGTAGCCCCGGGCGCCTCCTCGTCCCGAGCGCTCGAGGCGGCGTACGACGCGAATAGAAACGCGAGCCCCATCACCACTTCGATGAGCTCGCCGGTGTATCGAAGCGGGTAGGTGACCAGCAGCACGGCCAGCGCGACGAAAATCGGCGCCAGCCCGAGCGGCGGCGCGACGATTTGAAGCTTGTCGAGGAGCTTGCGCGTCGGCGGGATCCGGTCGAGGAGAGGCAGGGCGACTCCATATGCGAGCAACACGAAGCCGACGAGGTTCTTGCGAAGGCCCGTCGAGATCACATTGTGGATGTTGAGCTCCTGCTGGTAGTTGTTCTCGAGGAAGTAGCGCGGCGGCTGGTAGCCGAGCAGCCGTTGTCCCCACGAGATCTCTTCCATCGCGACCACGATGCAGAACGCCGCGAGACCGACGAGGAACCAGGGCAGCTTGCCGAGCCGCCGGTCGCTCACGGCCGCGCGGATGTAGAAGAACGCGGCCACGATGAACGCCCAGAAGGTCATCCACTCGAGTGGCTGATCCTCCTGGACGTTTTGGTAGTAGAGGTCCGGGTTTAGCTCGCTCAGGGCGGCGAACCCGATCAGAAGGCCGAAGGCCAAGAAGTTCGCAAGAAGGCTAGGCATCGCAGCTGGTCCCCTCTACCAGCATACGTCCCTACTTCTTCTTTTTCTTCTTCTTTTTCTTCTTCTTCTTGTTGTTGCTGTTCCCAGAGTCGGAGCTGCCGCCGGAGTCGCCGCCGCCGCCGCCCGACTCGTCATCGACGCATTCGCCGCCCGCCGGGCAGGACGCGTCGTCCTGACCATTCGGGCCACCGCCGCCCTGACCTGGATTACTGGAGTCGACGCCGTCCTCGTTGTTGCCGTGGCCGTTGTTGCCGTTCCCGTTGCCCGAGTCAGAGCCACCGCCACTGTCGCTCCCGCCGCCGCTGTCGGAGCCACCGCCCGAGTCAGAGCCGCCGCCACTGTCGCTGCTGCCGCCACTGTCGCTGCTGCCGCCACTGTCGCTGCCGCCACCGGAGTCCGAGCCGCCACCGCTGTCGGAGCCCCCGCCCGAGTCAGAGCCGCCGCCGCTGTCGGAGCCGCCGCCGCTGTCGCTGCCGCCGCCGCTGTCGCCGCCGCCGCCGCTGTCGCCGCCGCCGCCGCCGTCGGCGCCGCCGCCCGCGCCGCCGCCCGCGTCGCCGCCGCCGCCGCCGCCGCCGCCGGCGTACCCGCCACCGGAGTCGCCG
>CAJIBU010000086.1_pt1 | contig 16352 bp, 13 predicted proteins | sample 9199451 | NCBI WGS metagenome assembly CAJIBU01 (sample SAMEA7708315, study PRJEB35096) | sediment metagenome | biome: marine neritic benthic zone biome [ENVO:01000025]; feature: sediment [ENVO:00002007]; material: shallow marine sediment [ENVO:03000034] sea grass bed [ENVO_01000059] ... | reverse complement strand
GGCGAAGAGCCCCGCGGCGCACGCGCCGGCTCGAACGCGGGAGCGCACCGGAAGCCCGAGCAGCGACTCACTCACCGTCGGGACCCGAAAGCGGCACGACGAGGTTGACCACGCCTCCGACACCCGCGGTGATCAGCTGGCACGCCCAAAAGCATAGAGACGCCGCATACGCGCTTGCTTCCGGCACACCGACGGTCCCATAGAGCGCGGCGAACGCAGCCTCTCGAACGCCCGCACCGCCGACGGTGAACGGAAAGAACGCAGATGCGCCGATCAGGGGCATCACCACCGCCGACTGCGCAAGAGTCACCGACGGCTCGAGCGAGTGCATGATCGCATGGCCCGCAACGACGTTGACGCCGTGGATGATCAGCGAGAGAAAAACCGCGGCGATGAACGGGCCGATCGAAAATAGGCGGGGCAGCGCTCGAAGCGGCTTGCCGAGTGCCTCGGGCAGATATGGCGCGAGCCGTGGTGCGATCGCGATGCCGACGAGCGCTGCCGCCGCGGCGCTCAGGCCGAGCGCGGCAAAGAGCTCCACGTTTTCGATGCCCGGGATCGGGTTGAGCAGATACGCGCCGGTTGCGAGCACCAAAAGGGCGGACACGCCGATCACGCGCTCGATGAAGACGACGGCAACGCCGCTGGTCGCGCTGGCCCAGTCGAGGTCGCCAAAGGCTTTGCGACCTGCGATCCCGCGGATCACGTCGCCGCCAACGCCGCCAGGCGCGTAGGTGTTGTAGAAGTGGCCGACGATGTAGAGGTGTGTGGCGCGCGGCCAGCTCGGCATGTCGATCGCGCCGTACGCGCGAAGAAGCAGCCGCCAGCGCAACACGCCGCAGAACAAACCGAAGAACACGACCGTGATCGCGGTCAGCGCTGCGCCCGCCGACAGCCGCTGGAAGGCTTCGAGCACGTCGCGAGGCTCTACGCGGCTTGCGAGATACCCGACAGCGGCGACCGTGACCGCGATGCGGCCCCAGCGCAGGTAGCGCCGGCGCCGTTCGCCGGCCTCCGTTCGTCGTCCCCCCGAATCGAGCATGTCAGCCCTTCAAGCCTAACGCGTCTTGGATCTCCTGGAGCAGTTCCGTGGCGCTGTGCTCGACCCTCTGCTGGAGCTCCGGGAGAAACTCGGCGACCCGCGGGGCTTGTTCCTCCGTGATCGCGAGTGCCGGGCGTCGCGAGAGCGTGTCGCCAAGCCGCGTCAGCACGAACTCGGGGTCCGCGTAGTCGCGGGGCGCGCCCCAGCGCTGGAGCCGAGCCCGCAGGCCCGAGAACGCCTGACCGAGGTCTTCCCACTCGAGGTGCCCGTCGGTCTCGCTCGAAAGGGCGCTGAGGTATCCGTCGACGTCGTCGCGGCGCTCTGCGAGATATCCGTCGAGGAACATCTCGGCACCGATGTGTGCCACCGCGCGCGAGGTGCCCCGCCGTACATCGAGCGCGGTGAGGCTCTCGAGAGCGCCGGAGCAGAGCCGAAGAAAGGTGGGCGCGCGATGAAAGACCTCGTCGGTCCGGTGGTGAAAGTCGACGCCTTTCCGAAGGCCTTCGTCGTGAATGGCGACCACCGAGACCCGCAGCATCGACTCGAAGTCGGGAAGCATGCTGCCGAGGCGATGGTTCGGCCCTCGGTGCGCCCAGCCAGCGACGACGGCGTGTCCAAAGAAGTTCAAAGCCCTAGCTCCTCGGCGACGCGGTCGAGCCCGCTCGGCGCACAAAGCTCCGCCCGCTCGCTGCGCCAGCTTACACCGGGCTCGCTCCGGAACCACGTTCGCTGCCGTCGCGCATAGATCCGCGTGGACTTTCGGATCGCGCGCAGCGTGTCGTCGAGGGGGACCCCGGCGCGAAGGTGTGCGAGGATCTCGCGGTAGCCGACGCTTGCGAGGGGGCGGACTTCGTCGCCCCAGCGTTCGCGGAGCGCTTCCACTTCGTCGATCCATCCGGCCTCGAGCATCGCGCGAGCGCGCGCCTCGATCGCCTCGGCGTGAAGATCGCGATCGACGTCGAGCACCACCGTGAACGCGCGGTAGCGAGGCTCGCCGAGCGCGTGCGCGGCGCGAAGCTCTCCCAACGGGACCCCCACCTGCTCGTAGATCTCGAGCGCGCGCACGATGCGAAGCGCGTCGTTCGGGTGAATCGCGTCTGCCGAGATCGGGTCCACCTCGGCGAGCCGACGATGAAGCGCTGGGGCGCCTTTCGCAGACACAGCGGCCTCGAGGCCCGAACGGACCGCAGGATCGACGGGCGGCACGTCCACGAGCCCCCGAAGGAGCGCGCGAATCCAGAGCCCGGTGCCTCCGACCACCACGGGCAGTTGGCCGCGGTCGGCGATGTCGGCGATCGCGGTATCGGCGAGGCGCGCGTACGCGACGGCGTCGATGTCTTGGTCGGGATCGACGGCGTCGATCAGGTGATGGCGGATGTCGCCGAGCTCGGCGCGGGTCGGCTTTGCAGAGCCGATGTCGAAGCCTCGGTACACCTGAACGCTGTCCGCACCGACCAGCTCGCCGCCGAAGCGCCGCGCGACTTCGATCGCCGCGCCGGTCTTGCCCGTCGCGGTTGGCCCGGCGATCACCACCAGTGGCGGGGTCAGCTCAGGCATCGTTGCGCTGCGGGTGCGGGCGTCCGAGCGGCGCGCGCCCGAGGATGCACGCGCGGTAGTCTGGCCGCTCGGGCTCGGCCGCCGCAGCGATGCGTTCGAGCGCCGCTCCATCGATTGGCTCTCCCGGACGAACGGCCGCTTGGTCTGCGAGCGCCCGTGCGAGGGCGTTCGGCTTCGCCGCGCCGGCTCGAAGCGCGGTGAGTGCGCCGCGGAAAAGCGCTGCGGATGACCCGTCGGCCAGGACCGTGGGGACCGAGCGCACCACGAAGGTTCGTTCGCCGAGGTCCGACCAGTCGAAGCCGAGCTCGCGCAGTGCGGCCTCGTTTGCGCCGAGCGCGTCGGCTTCAGCGGGCTCGAGCTCGATGCGGTCCGGAAACAGGAGCGTCTGGCGCTCGACGTGGCCGTGCGCGAGTGCCGAAGACATCGCCTCGAAGCGCGCGAACGCGTCCGCTCGCTCGCGGTCGATCAGCAGCACCTCCCGGGCGGTCTCGCACACCAGCACTTCGCTTCGAACCTGGGCGACGAGTAGGACCGCTCGAGGCTCCTCGGTGCCGTACTGCGCCGTATGCTCGGCGGTCTGGGACCGAGGCTCAGCGGCCGTTGCCGGTTGCTCGGCCACCGTGGGGCCTAGAGCCCCGAGCCGGCCGCGCCAGAAGTCGTGGGCGGCGCTGGCATCCGGAAGCCGCGCGGCGATCATCCGGGTCACGCGGTCGAGCAGCTCGGCGCCGCGCTTGAAGCGCACCTCGGTCTTTTGTGGGTGCGCGTTGACGTCGACGTCTTCAGGAGGCAGCCGAAGCGAAACGACGCCGCGAGGGTAGTGGCCCGGTGGCAGCCGGTCTCCGAACGCAAACGCGACGGCGCGGGCGAGGGCGCGGTCGACGATCGGCCGGTCGTTCACGAAGAGAAAAAGCTGCCGCGCGCCGGGGCGTGCCGCCTCGACCGGGGCCAACACCGCCTCGAGCGTCAGCCCATCGCGCTCGGCGTAGACGGTGCGGAGCGGGAGGTCGCCGAAGACCTGGTAGGCGCGCTCCGCGAGGTCGGAGGCAGGCGCGTACTGGCGCGCGACGCGGCCGTCGGAGCGCACGACCAGGCGCAGCTCCGGATGGACGAGGGCCAGGCGCTGGCAAACCTCGAACACACGCGAGGTTTCGGTTTGGCGCGCCCGAAGAAACTTCTTTCTCGCCGGCACGTTGTAGAAAAGGTCCTGCACCTCGACGGTGGTTCCCGGCGGACAGCCGGCGGGCTCGGGGCGCTTCACTGCGCCGCCTTCGACCACGACCCGAGTGCCTTCGACCGAGTGGCGCGGGCGAGTCGTGATCGTCATCTTCGAAACCGCGCCAATCGACGCCAGCGCCTCGCCGCGAAATCCGAGCGTCGACACGCGAACCAGGTCGTCGAACGAGGCGATCTTGCTCGTCGCGTGCCGCTCGATCGCGAGCTCGGCGTCTTCGGGAGGCATGCCGGAGCCGTCGTCCTCGACCCGCACCTGACCGCGGCCTCCGTCTTCCACCGACACGGTAATCGCGGTCGCCCCCGCGTCGATGGCGTTCTCTAGCAGCTCCTTGACGAGGCTCGCCGGCCTCTCGATCACCTCGCCGGCCGCGATTTGGTCGATGAGCCGGTCGTCGAGCTTGCGCACGCTGGGCCCCACGAGAGAGCGCGTATCCCAGCTGCTTTCCGCGCGCAATCGGGCTTTGCGCGGGTTCTCTGCCGACGTTGCCCCTCGGACGACCGCTCTGCTACCGTGATTTTGGGGGGGTTAGCTCACAATTCGTCACGATGAAGGTATGTCCTGCCTGCAGAACTGACTACGGGGGAGGGGAGGTCTTCTGTCCCGTCGACGCGACGCGTCTCGTGACGACGTCGCAGATGAGCGTGAGTCCGCTCGATCCGGACGATCCGCTGATCGGCGTCGTGCTTGCGGGGCGGTACGTCGTGAAAAGCCGAATCGGCGAAGGCGGCATGGGTTTGGTTTACGAAGGCCTCCACCGAGACATCGACAAGCGCGTTGCGATCAAGGTGCTTCGCGACGACCTGTCTCGAAAGCCCGAGGTCGTCGCGCGATTTCGCCAAGAGGCCCGAAGCGCGTCTCGGATCGGGCACGAGAACATCGTGGACATCTTCGATTTCGGCGAAACGACGCGGGGCGCGAGCTACTTCGTCATGGAGTATCTCGAAGGGGAGGACCTCGGCAACGTGCTGAGCCGGGACGCGACGGTGCCCGCGGAGCGCGCCTGCCAGATCGTGCTCGAGTGCTGCCGCGCGCTCTCCGCCACCCACGCCAAGGGCATCGTCCACCGCGACATCAAGCCTGAAAACATCTTCTTGACGAGCCGCGACGGCGTCGACGACTTCGTGAAGATCGTCGATTTCGGGATCGCCAAGATGAGCGACATCGAGATGGACGGCGCGCCGGGACGCAAGCTCACCAAAACCGGCATGATCTTCGGAACGCCCGAATACATGTCGCCCGAGCAGGCCGCCGGGCGCGAGCTCGACCACCGCGTCGACGTGTACGCGCTCGGGGTGATTCTCTACGAATGCCTCGCGGGCCGCGTGCCGTTCGAGGGGGACACATTCATGGGCGTGCTGACGCAGCACCTGTCGGCGCCGGTGCCGGCGATCGGCGACGTCAACCCGAACGCCGAGGTCAGCCGTGAGCTCGAGGTGGTCATCGGCAAGGCGCTCGCCAAAGACCCGGACGACCGGTACGAGGACACCGAAGAGCTCGGCGAGGCGGTCCGCTGTGCGCTCGAAGGTCGGCTTAGCCGTGCGACTCTGCTCACGCCCGCGTCGGCTTTCGGGCCCGTCTCGGCGGAGCTTTTGGAGACGGTGCCGCGCCGCAAAACGTCGCGATGGGTCTGGGCGGCATCCGTGCTCGGCGTCGCAGGCCTGACCGCCTGGCTCGCGCTCGGGCCGATGCAGGCTCGCCGAACGGGCGCGGAGCCGGAGCCCGCCGTGGCCGAAGAGGCGAGCACTGTACCCGAGCCGTCAGCGGCCACCGCGCCCGCGTCCGTCGATGTCCAGGTCGACGCGCTCGATCCGGTCCCCGCGGCGGTCGCCGTCCACGTGGCAACCGACCCGGTGGGCGCTCGAATCCTGTACGCCAACGGCGCCGAGGCCTGCGCCGCGTCGCCCTGCACGCTCGAAACCGAGCTCGGGTCCACCTTGGTGCTTCGTGCCAAGCTTGGTAAACGGAAGGGGCGAATCGCCGTGACCCCGACCCGAGAGGAAACCGTGTTGATCGAGCTGGCCGCCCCACGAAGAGCTCCCGTGAAGCCGCGCAAGGCTTCGACGACGACGCCGCCCCCGCGCGAGAAACCGGAACGATCCTCGGATCTGAAGGTTCCCAAGTGGGCTCAGTGAATGAGATCGAGCACAAGACGCGCGTCGATCTCGAATGGGGCCAGCTCGAAAGAGCGGTAGCGGAGCGCTGCCGTGGGCCTCGCGCGCAAAGCCTGAGCTTGGGGCTCGCCGATTCGTTCGAAGACGCCAAGCTCGCGCTCGACGAGGGGAGGGAGGCCCGCGCGCTCCTCGAGCAGGACCAGCCGCTTCCGCTCGACGGGGTGTGCGACATCCGCGCTTCGATTCAGCATCTCGAGCGCGACGGCGTTCTCGACTCTGGCACGCTTCGAGACGTGCGGAGCACCCTTCGCACGGCGTCTCGGCTCCGGCGTTTCTTGAGCCAGCGGAAGGACCTCGTGCCGTGCCTGTACGACGCGTGCGCGATCGACCCGACGCTCGAGTCGCTCGAAGAAGAGGTCGGCATGTCGATCGGCGACGACGGCACTCTTCTCGATTCGGCGAGCCCGGAGCTCGCCCGCCTTCGGGAGGAAGCGGGCAACCTTCGGGTACGCATCGTTCGAAAGCTCGAAGACCTGATTCAGAAGCGAAGCGCGATCCTTCAGGACTCGTTTTATACGCTTCGCGAGGGGCGATACGTGCTGCCGGTGCGCGCGGACGCGCACGAGCGGTTTCACGGCATCGTCCACGGCTCGAGCGCGAGCGGCGCCACGATTTTCGTCGAGCCGCGGGAGCTCGTCGAACGTGGCAACCGCCTCAAGATGGCGCAGGCCGAGCTCGAGCGAGAAGAGCGTCGCATCCTCGCTGCGCTCTCCGACCTGGTGCGCGAGTACGTGCCGCAGCTCCACGCAGCGGCCGATGCGCTCGACCATGCAGACCTTCGCGGCGCCAGCGCGCAGCTCGCGATCGACCTCCGCGCCGAGTTCGTCGAGCTCTGCGACGAGCCGCGGATCGAGCTTCGCGCCGCGAGGCATCCGCTTCTCGCGCTCCGCGGCATCGAGGTCGTCCCGAACGACGTCGAGCTTCATGGAGGCGAGGCGCTGGTGATCTCGGGGCCCAACGCCGGCGGAAAGACAGTCACGCTCAAGCTGCTCGGGCTAGCCGCGCTGATGGTGCGCGCTGGCCTGCCGGTTTTGGCGGCCGACGGGAGCGCGTGCGGATTCTTCTCACCGGTCATTGCCGCGGTCGGCGACGAGCAGAGCCTGGCGCGCGACCTGTCGACGTTCTCGGCGCACCTGGTGACTTTGAAGAGCGTGCTCGAGCACGCCGGGGAGCGCGTGCTGGTGCTTCTCGACGAGCTCGCCGGCGCCACCGACCCCGAAGCAGGCGCAGCGCTAGCGTGCGCGGTCACGTCGACGCTCGCAGAGCGCGGGGCGGCGGTTGCGGTCACCACCCACTACGAGGCGTTGAAGGCTCTGGCGGCCGAGCGCTCCGACATGCGCAACGTGGCGGTGGGCTTCGACTTCGAGTCCATGACGCCGACCTTCGAAATGACCGCTGGCGTCCCCGGGAGCTCGAACGCGCTCGAGGTCGCCCGCCGCTACGGCATCCCGGAGGACGTCATCGAGGCGTCGCGGGGCATGCTCTCGGACCACTCCCGAAGCTTCGAGAAGCTGGTGGCGGAGCTCGATGCAGCGACCCGCGCGGTGCGTGAAGAGCGCGCCGAGCTCACCGAGCAGACTCGTGCTCTCAAAAAGGAGCGCGACCAGGTGGAGCACCGCATGCAGACCCTCGCCCGCCGGGACGCAAAGCAGCTCGGCAAAGAGGCCGAGCAGCTCGTCGACAGGGCGCGCGAGCTGCAGCGACAGATCGATGAAGCCAGAAAAGCGCTTCGGCGCCAGCCCGACGCCGAGCGTCTGCGCGAGGCGTCCGAGGCGCTTTCCGAAGGCGGTGGGCTTCTTGGAGAGCTCGACGCAAAGCGGCGTTCGCTCGAACCGGCGCCGGTCGAGACGAGCGCGCTCGACCCCGCGACGGTGAAGGTCGGGGACCGGGTTTGGGTGGAGCGGCTTCAGAGCCCCGCGGAAGTCGTCGAGGGCCCGGCTCGCGGCAAAGTTCGGGTGGCCGCGGGCATGATGAAGCTCTGGGTGGAAGCGAGCGATCTTCGGGCACTCGAGCAGACTCCAACGCCCGCCCCTCGGCCGCGAACCGAGGTATCGGGCGCGCACGTCAAACCGCGAAGGCCCGTGCGCACGAGCGACAACACGCTCGACGTGCGCGGGCTCCGCGCCGACGACGCGGTCGCCCTGGCCGAGTCGTTCCTCGACCGCATGTACGGGGCGGCGGAGCCGAGCGCCTACATCGTGCATGGTGTTGGAAGCGGCGCGCTTCGGGACGCCATTCACGCCCACCTCCAACGAGACGCGACCTACGTGTTGGAGTTTCGCCAAGCGACGCGCGAAGAGGGCGGTCCGCAGGTCACGGTCGTGGCGCTCAAGTAGTGCTCTCGCCCGCCGCCATTCGCGGCTTGACCCCGAGCTGCCAGACCGCGAGCCCGACCCCGACCATGGCGACCGACGACCACTGCGCGGGGGTCAGCCCCGCGTAGCGCACGTCGCCGCCTTCGAGCGGCGCGGCCCTCAGGAAGTCCAAGAAGAACCGCACCGGGGCGTACACCAGCGGCAGGAGCACGCAGTAGAACCCGACAGGGCGCCGCCGCCGGCTCTCGAGCCACAAGAACAGCGCGATGATCGCGAGCGAAAAGAGCACCTCGTAGAGGCCGAGGTCGTGCCGGGGAACGTAGGGCGGCGAGCCGAAGCGGTAGTCCGCGACGGCGAGTGGGAAATCGGTCGGCTTGCCCGGGTGGTCGTGCACCACGAAGCAGCCGAGTCGCCCGAACAGCCATCCGAACGGGAGGCCGAAGCATACCGCGTTGGCGTAGGGGAGCAGCGGCTTCTTGGTTCGGTATCGCCAGATGAAGCAGCCGAGGATCCCGCCGAAGAACCCGCCGTACGAAGAGAGCCCGAGCCAAGTCGTGAAAAACTGCGACGGATCGCGGAGGACCTCGAAGAGCGTTTCGCGCTCGTAGAAGAGGCCGTTCAAGAAGTAGCCGAGGATGAAACCGGTGACGACCGCGTACGTGACGAGGTCGCCGGTGGCGACCGGGTCGAGCTCGTTGCGCTGCGCGAAACGCCCGGCGACCCAAGCGCCGAGCAGCACCCCGGTCGCGACGAGCACCCCGAACGGTTGAATCGAAAGCGTGTCCCCGATGACTGGCAGCGAGAAGGGCAGCGGGATGTCCCACGACTCTGCGCGGAACCATGGGATGAACATCAGGGCGGACATGGCGGCGGAGCCTAGCATCGACATCCTTGCGCGGCCGCTCCCCTAACGCTAAGGCCACGGCGAGGTGCAAGCATGACGGAGATCATCGCAGTAGGCGCCAGGGAGATCCTGGATTCGCGGGGCAATCCAACGGTCGAGGTCGACGTCGAGCTCATGGGTGGTGGCAACGGGCGAGCCGCCGTTCCCTCCGGTGCATCCACGGGCGAGCACGAGGCGCTCGAGCTCCGCGACGGTGACTCGAACCGATACCTCGGCAAGGGCGTGCTCGACGCGGTTCGCAACGTCGTCGAGCAGCTCGCTCCGCAGGTCGTCGGCATCGATGCGCTCGATCAGAGCGCCGTGGACCAAGCCATGCTCGACTACGACGGGACGCCGTCGAAGTCGAAGGTCGGCGCCAACGCGGTCTTGGGGGTGTCGATGGCTGCTGCGAGGGCGGCGGCCGATGCGGTGGGCCTCCCGCTTTGGCGCTACCTCGGTGGCGTCGAGGCGCGCGTGCTCCCGACGCCACTGATGAACATCATCAACGGCGGAGCCCACGCCGACAGCGGTCTCGAAATCCAAGAGTTCATGGTGGTGCCGGTCGGCTTCGACGCATTCACCGAGGCGCTTCGCGCCGGCGCCGAAACCTTCCACGCGCTGAAGAAGCTGCTGAAGGAGGCCGGACACGCAACCGGTGTCGGTGACGAGGGCGGTTTCGCACCCCACCTCGGCACCAACGAGGAGGCGCTGTCGTTCGTGTCCAAAGCCATCGAGGCGGCCGGCTACAAGCCTGGAGAGCAGATTGCCATCGCGCTCGACTGCGCTGCGAGCGAGTTCTACGACGGCGAAAAAGGCGTCTACACCTTCGACAAGAAGCCGGTCGACGCGGCGGGCCTCGTGAAGATCTACGAGGAGTACTGCTCGAAATACCCGATCGTCAGCATCGAGGACGGAATGGACGAAAACGACTGGGACGGCTGGAAGCTCCAGACCGACGCCCAGGGCGACAGCGTCCAGCTCGTCGGGGACGACCTCTTCGTCACGAACACGGAGCGCGTTCAGATGGGCATCGACCGCGGCGTCGGCAACGCGATCTTGATCAAGGTCAACCAAATCGGCTCCGTCACCGAAACCCTCGACACGATTCGGCTCGGCGCGCTGCACGGGTACGCGTCGATCATTTCGCACCGGAGCGGCGAAACCGAGGACACCTTCATCGCCGATCTCGCGGTCGCCACGGGGGTCGGGCAAATCAAGACGGGCTCCGCGTCGCGCTCCGAGCGCATCGCCAAGTACAACCAGCTCTTGCGCATCGAAGAGCAGCTCGGCGATTCGGCGGTGTACGCAGGCCGTTCGACCCTCGCCGGCTGAGCGACCCGGCTCAAGCCTCCGTAAAGCGCAGGGACGACTCGCTGTCGTACTGCCCCGCCCGAAACGAAAAGTCGCTGAGGATGCGCCGAAGCGCCTGAACGCTGGTCGCAAACGGCTCGGCTCGCATTTCGGCGAGCATGCGGTCCATCGACAGAATGGCGCGGTGGCGGATCGGCCCGTGAGTGGTGAGCTTCGCGATCAGCGGGCGGTCGTCGGCCGGCAGCGGAAGGCCCACGGTGGCGGACGACGTGGCCCGAACGCGGCCCTGAGGCGCGGGGGCCACGGAATACGAGGAGACGACCGCGTCGGGCTGGTCGGTTGCCAAGATCGCAGCCTCGAGCGCGTGGCCGCGCGGCTGGACGTCCTGAAGGCTCGGCGGGAGCGGCGCGCCCGACGCGATTTGGAGCTGAAGCTCGACGAGATCGACGCCGGTGACCATTTCGATGAGTGTGTGGTGGCGCGGGAGACCGATGGTGACATCCGCCGCCCACGCGAGCCCGCTCGGGTCGATCTGAAAACCGATTTCGAGCAGCCCCGCGTAGCGCAGCTGACCGGCGAGCCGCCGCGCGCTTTCGAAGAGCGCCATGCGAAAGGCTTCGCCGTCGGATCGAAAGCTGAGCTCCGGGGAAGGCGTCTCGTGGATGATCGTCTGATCGCCGATCGAAAGACTGCGGTCGCACTCGGCGAGCGCGGCGGTTTCACCATGCGCGTCCGCCGCGACGAGCACTTCGAGCGCGCGCGGTCGCCACAGGCTTTCGGTGTCGTGCACGGTGCGAACGTGCGCTCGATCGGCGGCGGCACGAAGCGTCGTGGGATCGGTGAGCGCGCCGAGCACGTCGAGGTCGGTGCCGACCACTGCGACGTCCGCCTTCTCGGCGGCGCTCGCGAGCTCGAACATCTCCGGCTGGCCGCGATAGCCGAGGTGGGCGGCGTTGGCGCCGGCCTCCGCGAGAATGGAGGGGAGCTGGTCGATCGGAATCGCGTGCGACTCCTCGAACTCGATTTCGAGGCTGCGGTCCGCCGCCTCGATGTGACGGCTTGCAGGCTCGTCCTTCGGCGCAACGACGATGGATTCCACCCCCATGCGCCGGCAGGTGCGGGCAACCCGGGTTGCCGCTTCTCCCCGGCGCAGGATCAAGACCTTTTCGAACACGCGGCCGAGCATAGCAACCGAGGCGATGTGGTCATCCTGGGGCCACTTGACCGTCCACGTGGGTGGGGACAGAGCCCCCGCATGCCAGTCAGGCTGAGCTCTCGCGGTCTCCGGCGCCGCCCGGTTCGTCACGCCGACCTCGCGTGGCGAGCGGAGGCGATGCTCGAGTCGATGGGCTGCGCCGAGACGGAGCTGTCGATTCTTCTCTGCGACGACGAGACGATCCGTGTGCTGAACAGGCGCTATCGAAAGAAGGACAAAGCAACCGACGTGCTGGCCTTTCCGATGGACGAGAGCGACGGGCCGGGGCCGCCGCTCCTCGGGGATGTGGTGATCTCCCTGCCGACCGCCGCGCGCCAGGCGGCGGAGCGCGATCGCCCCATCATCGCCGAAGTCACCTTTTTGCTCGCACACGGGCTACTCCACCTGCTCGGATACGACCACGGGACGCACCGCGAAGAGCGCGAAATGGAGCGGCAGACGGCGGAGCTCCTCGCTGCGGTAGATGCGGCCCGCTAGCTGCGTTCCCCTGTGGAAAAACCGTGCTTCCGCGGGGAAATCGCGGCTTTCAATCTTCGTGTTGCGTGTGATGTTCGGCAGGTAAAGACCCGAAATCAGTTTCGATTCAGCGTGAGGCCTCTCGAATCGACGATGCGCTGCGGCAACGGCTCGGCCGCTGTGGACCGGCTGTGTGTAATCTCGAGGCGCAGGGTCGGACGGCGTCTTCCAGACCGGCTTCGCCACGGCGCGAGACGCTTAACCCCTAGGAATTTTGTTCGCGAAACCGCACAAAGGCCCTTGTCAGCCAGGAAAACCCAAGGCATAGATGGCGCCGTGCCTGTCTAGGGCTTTCTTTTGGGGGCCTTCTTGCACCAAAGGGGCAGGTCAGGAGTTAGGAGGGAACTATGGCAGCGGGCAAGCGAATGACGAAAGCCCAGACGATGAGCGAGCTGGCAGAGAAGACCGGTCTCACCAAGAAGGAAATTGTGGGGGTGTTCGACGCCCTGAACGATATCGTGAAGAAAGAGCTCGGTCGTCGTGGCCCGGGGGAGTTCGTCATTCCCGATATGATCAAGCTGAAAGTGCGTAAGATTCCGGCGAAACCCGCTCGGATGGGACGCAATCCGGCGACCGGCGAGGAGATGATGCTCGCGCCGAAGCCTGCGTCTAAGAAGATCCGCGCGACGCCGCTGAAGAAGCTCAAAGACCTGGTTCTTTGAGCGACTGAAACAGAATCGAGAAAAAGGGGCCCTCAGGGCCCCTTTTTCGTTGGTGGGGCTGGTTTCCTCGGCGGGCGTTGACGCGGCGTGGATCGCGTGGCGCCGCCCGAGCCGCGCAGCCGTCCCTCGGCGTAGCTCAGAATGAACCGGATCTGATCGGCGCTCAGGGCGAACGAAACCCTGACCCGCTTGCCCTTGGGCTCGAGCTTCATCTGCCGGAGCGTCTTGCCGAATCCGGAAAGCGTCATGATCAGCTGCTGCGAGTAGAAGTCGGCGACCCTCTTCCAGTAGTCCGCGGCGCTGCGCGCAGCCTCCGCGTCGTCGTACGTGGCGAGCACGGTGACTCGGGCTTCGTCGGGGCCTGTCTCGCGGACCGCGAGCCGGAGCCGCACCGGCACGTGCCGCACGTTTCCGATCACGAAGCGGTGCACGCCTTCGACCTCGAGGGAGACGGCTTCGGCGGGTCCCATCGACAGGAGCGCGTCCGGCCCTCGCGCTGCGACGAGACCTTCTTCTTTCGGGTCGCGAAGCTCGCGCGCTTTGGCCATCGCGAGCACGCGCTCGAGGTCTTGGCGCCGCGTGATGCTGAAGTGCTTCAGGCTCAGCAGAGCGATCGTGCGCGGGGTCGCGTCGAGGTTGTGCCAGGGGGCGGTCGCCACACCGAAGCGGGTCCGCCATCGAACGCCTTTGCCGCGCGAGCGCGCCAGGCGCTGGACGCTCCGCCGGGCGAAACGCTCGTCGCGGCGGTGCCGGCCCGCGAGCACGAGCTTGGATCGCTCGAGGTTCGGCGTGGCGATCAGCAGCCGATCGAGGTCTGAAACCGGGTCGATCCCGGACCCAGCGAGGAGCAGCTGCCAGTCCGGAACACCCTCCAAGAAGCGGGTGACGTCGGGCCCGAGGGGCGACTCCCGAACGCGCTTCATGTCGATACGCAGCGCCAGCTGAGCCCCCGGGGGAATGCGAGAGGGACCGGTGATGGCGGAGCGGGCGACGGGGAGGGGGTCGGTGTCAGGGTCAGTCTCAGCGACAGCGGCAGTGTCAGCGACAGGGTCAGCGTCAGTGTCAGCGACAGTGTCAGCGTCAGCGACAGCGTCAGTGTCAGCGGCAGTGTCAGTGTCGGCGCCAGTGTCAGCGTCCGCGACCGCGGCGTCTGGGACTCCTGCGTCGGGGAGCTCGCCGCCTTCGTCGGCTTCTCCCGGTGGCGCCGCCCACCTCGGATCTGGGGCGCCTGTCGCTTGAGGGATGGGGGCGGCGGCCATGGCCATTTCGCCCGTCAGCCCGAACTCGACCTCGGCGGGGAGGGCGAGCTCGAACTCGAAATCGAACTGGGCGGTGACCGACGTCACGTAGGCGAGGGCGCCGAAGTGCAGCGCGAGCGAAGCGAGGAGCCCGAACGTCGTCGAGAACGCTTCGAGTTGTTGACCCGCACGCATCCCAATGACACTTCGTAGCAACCCACGCCGTGCAGCGCACACGACGAGCCTCGATCACACTTGCTGGCGGATGGCTTTGCCTGGTCGCCGCCGCTGCGCCGATGGGCTGCAGCATCGATGACCCCCTTCAGTCGATGCTGGAGGAGAGAAGACCAGCTCCCCGCGATTTGGGTCCACCGAAGCGCGTATTCGCGAAGCGTTTCGTGGTTCCGATCCGCACCGAGCCCAGCCCGAGGGGTGCGCGGCTCGGCTATCTTCGGGCGGGCACGGTCCTTCATTCGACCACCACGCTCCCAGTTGGCCGACACGGCTGCGAGGGCGGGTGGTACGAGCTCGACACCGGCGGGTTCGTCTGCCAGGGCCGCGACGTGATCGTGTTTTCGGGCGAACGCCTGCCCGAGCTTCGCGCCCGCCAGCCCGATCGGACGGCGGTGATGCCCTACGAGTACGCGACGGCGACCCGGAAGACGCCCGTCTACAAGCGGCTCCCGAGGCCGGAGGAGGTCTACGAGGTCCCGCCCGACGCGGACGCGCCCGACGCCGGCCCGGCACAGCCTGCCGCCGAGGTCCTCGAAGCCGACAGCCCACTCGTCGCGCGCATCCTTCGGCCCGGCTTCTACGTGAGCCTCGACCGCACCTACGACAAAGAAGGCGTGCAGTACTACCGCACGCAGCAGAACGGGTTCGTCGCCGCGAGGCACCTTCGCAAGAAGCCGTGGAGCGGTTTCCACGGGCAGCGACTCGATGGCGATCGCTGGACGCTGCCGATCGCCGTGACGAAGGCGGACCAAACTCGTGTCTTCCGCGTGAACGACCGGGGCAAGCTCCGCGAGACACGTAAGCGGCTCGGCCCGCGAACGTTTCTCCCCGTTCACGCGCGGCGCCGCGTCGGTGACGACGTCTATCTGTCGGTTGCCGAGGGTCGCCTAGTCCGCGAAAGGGACGTGCGAGTGGTGCAGCCGAGCCCGCCGCCGGACGGAGTCGGGGAGGGCGAGCGGTGGATCGACATCGACCTGACGCATCAGGTGCTGGTGGCCTACGAGTGGAGGCAGCCGCGCTACGTCACCCTGGTTTCGACCGGGCGAACGAAGACCCCGAGCCCAGAGCTCGACTACCGCACGCCAAAAGGCCTTCACCGAGTCCGCGGCAAGCATCTCACGTCGACGATGGACAACGACGAGCCCGGCGAGCCGCCGTACTCGCTCGAGGACGTGCCCTACGTGATGTACTTCCGCGGCGCCTACGCGTTCCACAGCGCGTTCTGGCACGACCGCTTCGGCCGCCCCCGAAGCCACGGCTGCATCAACCTAGCCCCTGAAGACGCCAAGTGGCTCTACAACTGGTCCGGCCCCGACCTCCCCGAAACCTGGCACGGCGGCGCGGCCACGGAAGACAACCCGGGCACCTGGGTCTGGGTCCACGGGGAAACGCCGAGTCGCTAGCCGAACGCACGGGGTGGGAAAAATTGCGATACGAGACTGCGCCGGACGGCTCGGCTTGCAAAGGTGGCCGGAAGGACTGGGGAGGTCAGGCCACGCAAGCCTCACCTCGGCCCTCGCGCCAATCGGCGGTGGTTGCATGCATGGCCGCTTGTCACTCGGGACGCCGGCTCCGCCTCATATCGCAATTTTCCCCACCCCTCCCCACGTCGACGCAGACGTAAAAAGGGGACTGTCCCCAATATAATTTGGGCAACCAGCCACACGGCAACAGAGTCACGCGGGGCCATCCGCCCGGGTCTTGGCAACCCCCTCGACGGCACCCCCCGCGAGCCCGAAGGGCGAAGCCCGGCGCAAGTGCGCCGGCAAGCCGAAGCGAAGCGAAGGCGCGCAGGGAGGATTACGGGTGGGGGTGGGCGGGGCGGTGTTAACGAGCCGTACCAGGCAACCAATCCTGCAAGACCCCCCACCACATCCGCGGCAGCCAGACGCACGACGCCATCCGCCCAGCGTCAGTGACAGTGCCAGCGTCAGCGCCAGCGTCAGTGACAGTGACAGCGTCAGCGACAGCGC
>CAJIBU010000015.1_pt1 | contig 16904 bp, 19 predicted proteins | sample 9199451 | NCBI WGS metagenome assembly CAJIBU01 (sample SAMEA7708315, study PRJEB35096) | sediment metagenome | biome: marine neritic benthic zone biome [ENVO:01000025]; feature: sediment [ENVO:00002007]; material: shallow marine sediment [ENVO:03000034] sea grass bed [ENVO_01000059] ... | reverse complement strand
TTAGTCACTGGCGCTGTCACTGGCGCTGTCACTGGCGCTGTCACTGGCGCTGTCACTGGCGCTGTCACTGGCGCTGTCACTGGCGCTGTCACTGGCGCTGTCACTGCCGCTGCCGCTGCCTACTGCGGCGCGAACACGAACGGGAATGTGAACCGCAGGCTCTTCCCCGTCCGTCGCTTCGGGAACCGAATCGCGCGGACGATGCGGGTCACGCAGCGTTCGACCTGCTCGTTGCCGAGCGTGTTTTCGATGACGTGGACCCCTTTGACGTAGCCCTTGCGAACCACGGCGAATCGGACTGAGACCTTCCCGGAGAGCTCGGGCTCGTAGCGGAGCGCCGACTCGTAGCAGCGGTTGATCTTCGGGAGGTCCCGCTTGATCTGCTTGCGCACGGTGAGCGCATCGACCTTGCCGTAGGAGCCGGCGGACGCAGGCGCGGCGGCCAGGCACCAGGCCAAGCCCAGCGCCGCGACAGTCCACCGCAGCCGTGATCCCCCCCAGGTCACCTTCCGGGGATACGACGGCGGCCTGCGGCCCGCAAGTTTAAGTGGGGCTTTGGCGCGCAGCATCACGGAAACGCAGTAGATCCTCGAAATCGTGATACAAATGAGGTCGACATGAGCCTCCGAGCCACACCGGCCTCCTTGATCGGCCGCGCGCGCAAGCGGCTGCGACGGCACCTCAACACCTGGGTTGGCGAAGGATTTTTCGGAACGCTCTCGCGCCTCGGACGACTGCACCCACTCGCGGACCCTCAAAAGCATGGTGTACGGGTGATCAGGAACGTCGATTACCGCGGAACCGGCAATTCGCGACACCGCCTCGACATCTATCGCCCCGAGGGACGCACGGGTCCCCTACCCATCGTCATGTACATCCACGGGGGCGGCTTTCATCTGCTCTCGAAGAACACCCACTGGCTGATGGGCCTCGCGTTTGCCCGCGCGGGCTATCTCGTCTTCAACGTCGACTACCGCCTCGCGCCGCAGCATCCGTATCCCGCCGCCGTCGCCGACGTCTGCGCAGCGCTCGAGTGGCTCTCCCAAAACGCCGAAAGCTACGGCGGCGACCTGAGCCGGCTGGTGTTCGCGGGCGAGTCGGCGGGAGGCAACCTCGCGACCGCGCTCACCATCTGCTGCTGCTACCGCCGGTCCGAATCGTTCGCCCAACGGGCCTTCGGCTCGGGGCTGGTCCCGACCGCCGTGATCCCCGCGTGCGCGCCACTTCAAGTCACCAACCCGGCCCGCCTCAATCGCAAACGAAAGCTGCCCCGCTGGGTCAACGACATCCTCGACGGCATCAATGAGACCTACCTCGGCACGCTTCGCGACCCTGCCCCCGGCGAGCTCGACCTCGCCGACCCGCTTCACGTGTTCGAACGCGAAGAGCGCCCGGACCGTGCCCTCCCCGCGTTCTTCGTTCCCATCGGGACGCGCGACCCGCTCCTCGACGACACTCGGCGCTTGGACCGCGCGCTCAAAGCGATGGGCGTCGAGTGCGAGGCGCGATACTACGAAGGCGAGCTCCACGCGTTTCACGCGTTCGTTTGGCGGCGGCAGGCGCGCCGGTGCTGGCGCGAGCAGCTTTCGTTTCTCGCGCGCGCGCTCGAGCACCCGAGAGAGCCTCGGCACGAGTTCGTCGCGTCCGCGTAGCTAGGCGCCGCTTCGGGCCGGCAGCGCCGCCCGTGGCTGTCGAAACGTCCTACGCCGCACGATGCCCACCTCGCGTCCAAAGTGGCGGAGGAGCGCAGCCCACGGCCCGAGGTCGAGCACCGGCTCGCGGCCCTCGCTGAGCTCGACGATCTGCTGATAAAACCACGCGACCTCGGCTTGGCCGTTGAGCGTGCGCATGCTGTGAATCGAGCTCGTGGGCCCGAGGAGACCGTTGCCAAGCCGCAGGTTTCGCTCCGGGGCGGGAAGCGCGTCGAGCCCCTCGCGAAGGATCTTCAGCGGCAGATCGGGCACGGTGCAAAACGGCCGCGCGATGCCGACGAGGTCCACCTCGCCCGACTCGACGGCGGCGCGCATCCCTTCGACTTCGCGAAAGCCGCCGGTGACCATCAGCCGGAGGTCGGGCGCGGCCTCGCGAATCAGTCGCGCGTACTCGAGGAAGTACGCCTCGCGGCGGCGCGTGCTCTCGCGCTTCGGGCCGTCCTCGGTTGGAACATGCCCCATGAGCGCCATCTGCTCGTAGTTGCCGCCTGAGATCTCCAAGAGGTCGATGCCGAGCGCCGCGAGCCCCTGGGCGACCTCGGCCGCGTCCTCGTTGGTGAAGCCGCCTTTTTGAAAGTCCGCCGAGTTGAGCTTGACGGCGATGGGGAACCCGGCGCCCACCGCGTCGCGCGTCTGTCGCACGATGTCGAACAGGAGCCGCGACCGGTTCTGGAGGCTCCCTCCCCACTCGTCGGTGCGGCGGTTGGTGCGAGGCGACAGGAACTGACTGCACAGATAGCCGTGTGCGCCGTGGATCTGCACACCGGTGAACCCGGCTTCCTTTGCAACCCTCGCAGCGTGCACGAAGCGGCGCACCACGTCGTGAATCTCGTCGACGTCGAGCGCGCGCGGCGCGGCCGCCAGCCCCATCATGCCCTTCATCTTCACGGCGGAGGCCGACACCGGGCTGGTGCTCGACATGCGCGTGCACTGCCGGCCGGGATGACTGATCTGCATCCATAGGTGCCCGCCGCCACGCGTGCCTGCCGCCGCCCATCGTCGCAGCGCCTCGAGATCACCGTCGTCGTCGATCACGACGTTGCCGGGGCGCTCGAGGTAGCGCCGATCGACCATCACGTTTCCGGTGACGAGGAGACCCGCGCCCCCGTCGGACCACCGGCCGTAGAGCGTTTCGTGACGTTCGGTCGGCCGGTCGTCGGCGTCGGCGAGGCCCTCGGTCATGGCCGATTTGGCCAGCCGGTTGGAAAGCGTCGCGCCACAGGCGAGCTCGAGAGGCTGTGAAAGATTCATGGAACGGGGATTATGGTTTGCCCGCGCCGCCAAGCAACACCTTCATCAGAGGGCTCCCGTCGACTTTCGCCTCCTTGATCAACGCGTCGAGGAGCTGCTTGCCGAGCCTGGCGAGGTCGAGCAGCTCGAGCACCCGCTCTTCTTGAAACTTCGCCCGCGCGCGGTCGTCCTCGGACTTGGCCTTGGCGCGCAGAAACTCGAGCGCATCCTCCATGGTGTCGATCGCATCGAGGACCTCGACCCGCTCGCGCTCGTTGAAGACCCGAGAGATCATCTTCCAGAAGTTGCCTTCCGCGCTGTAGTGGTCGCGCCGCTCGCCCTGAATCCAGACCTTCTTCACGACGCCCCAGCGCATCAGCTCGTTGAGCGTCATCGAGACCGCGCCGCTGCTGAGCTGAAGCCGCTCCTGGATCTGCGGCGCGCTGAGCGGGCGGTCGGAGAGGTAGAGGATCGCCCACAGACGACCCATGTTGCGCTTGAACCCCCAGAACTCGATGAGGCGGCCGATCGAATCGCTGACCAGGACCTCGCTCTGCCAGAGCTCCTCCTCAGACACGGTAGCGCCCTACCCCGAACGCCCACCCTTGACCAGCCGGCCGGTTCGAATCAATGCTCCCGCGCATGGAAAGAGCGACCTTTGAAGCCATGCTCGATGCGGCCGCAGGCGTGGAGCGAAACGGAAACCGATGTGACGTGGCGGACGGCTACAGTCTTTCGATCTACATCGGGGACCCCGGCCAGGCGATGGAGGTTTCCGAGGTGGCGGCGCTCGACCTGAACGACGCGTTCTGCGAAGCCTCGTCGCGCGAGCACAACACCGTGTACTACGTGGAATACAGCAGCCTACACGGGCTCTGCGTTCGGCCTCCGAGCGGCGGCGGCGGGCGGCGCGCCGGTTTCCGGGACTAGCTGCGCGGGTCTCGTGGCTCGAGGGCCGATTTGACGTACGATGTAGCCGGGGGTTCCGAGCCGTGTCTGCACGCATTCTCGTCTGCGATGACGAAGCCAGCCTGCGCGAGATGCTTCAAATCTTGCTGCGGCGGGAGGGCTATCGCGTCGACGTGGTCGACGACGTGCACGCAGCCCGCCAGCGGCTCGTCAGCGCCGACCCGTACGACGTGGTGATCACCGACCTCGTCATGCCCGACGGGACGGGGATGGAGGTGCTCGAGGCGGTTCGGGACAGGTCCAAAGACACCCAGATCCTCATGATCACCGCGTACGCGACCACCGCGCAGGCGGTCAAGGCGATGCGTAAGGGCGCCTACGACTACGTCCAGAAGCCGTTTCGAAATCACGAGCTCCTCGCCACGCTCGAAAAGGCGCTCGAAAAACGCGCGATCGTCGCCGAGAACGAAACGCTCCGGCAGCAGGTCAAATCGCGCTGGAGCGAGGGGCAGATCATCGGCAAGAGCCCGCCCATCGACCGCCTCCGCGACCTGATCAAGCGCGTGGCCAACGCGACCACCAGCGTGCTCATCACGGGCGAAAGCGGCACCGGCAAAGAGATGGTCGCGAGGTCGCTCCATTTTCTGAGCCCCCGCGCGGACGCGCCTTTCGTCGTTCTCAACTGCGGCGCGGTGCCTGAAAACCTGATCGAGAGCGAGCTCTTCGGCCACATGAAGGGTGCGTTCACCGGCGCGACGGCGGCCAAGGAAGGGCTCTTTCGCGCGGCGAACGGGGGCACTCTGTTTCTCGACGAGGTGGGCGAGCTTCCGCCCGCCATGCAGGTGAAGCTGCTTCGGGTTCTTCAGGACCATCGCGTGCGGCCGGTCGGCGGCAGCGCCGAGGTCGAAGTCGACGTGCGCGTCGTTGCCGCCACCAACCGCGACGTGGAATCGGAGGTCGAGGCCGGCTCGTTCCGCGAGGACTTGTTCTACCGGCTGAACGTGATCCGCATCGAGGTGCCACCGCTCAGGGACCGTCCCGAGGACATCCCGATTTTGGCGCAGTACTTCCTCGAAAAGCACGCGGCGCTTCAGGGCCGGCGGGTGCAGCTCTCGCCGGAAGCGGTGCGATGGCTCGCGCAGCAGGCGTATGCCGGCAACGTCCGTGAGCTGGAAAACATGATCGAACGCGGCGTGACGCTCGCTTCGGGCAGCATGGTCGAGCGGGAAGACCTCGGCGACAGCCATCCTTCGAAAAAAGCGGTCAATCTCTCGCTCATCCCCGAGGACAGCTTCGAGCTCGACGCATACATGACGCAGGTGGAAAAGGAGCTTCTCTTTCGAGCGCTCGACCAGGCGGGAGGGGTTCGCAAAAAGGCCGCCGAGCTGCTCGGCATGAGCTTCCGGCAGTTTCGATACCGTTTGGCGAAGCACATCACGCCCGAAGTGGGCGACGACGCCGGCGATTGATATAGTGTCCGATGGAGGATCTCCCTTGTCGCGTCCACTCCGAGCTTCGGGCTTCACCACGATCGAGCTTCTGATCGGCGTCGCGATCGTAGGCATCTTGGCGACGCTCGCGATCCCGTCGTTCAAGGGCTACCTCTACAAGGGCCGCGTCAACGAGGCGGTGACGGTTCTCAACGAGATCAAGTCTCGACAGGAGGCCTACCGCAGCCGTTTCGGGAACTACGCCGCGGTCAACGGGACCAGCTGGGGCAACTACACCCCGACCACGATCCCAGGCCCGAACGTCGTCGCCTGGCCGAGCTCGGCCGGCTGGGAGGAGCTCGGACTGAGCCCGCCCGGGCCCGTGCGCTTCCGCTACGCGACGATCGCAGGGCAGCCGGGCACCGCCCCACCCCCGGAAACGAACCTCGACGTCAACAGATTCTGGTTCGCCGCCCGGGCAGAAGGCGACCTCGACGGAGATGGCGACAGCTTCGTGCTCGAGGTCTATTCGGACTCGCGCCACATGTACAACAGCGCGGTCGGTCGAGGAGGATGGGAATGAGGCGTAACGAGGGCTTTACGGTGACCGAGCTGATGATTGCGGTCGTGATTTTGGGGGTGTTGGCCAGCCTCGCGATTCCAACGTTCACGTCCTACATCTACAAAGCGCGCGTCACCGAGGCGACGGGCTTTTTGACCAAGATCAAGCAGCGGCAGGATTCGTACCGCGAGGAGTTCGGCCGGTTTTGCGCCGTGGATGGAACCGGCTACAGCAGCTGGAACCCGGCCACGATTCCCGGGCTCGACCCGGTCGCCTGGGAGACGACCACCGAGTGGACGCAGCTCGGCGCCGCGCCTGATGGACCGGTCCGTTTCCAGTACGCGACGGTGGCCGGCGCGCCCGGCGTCACGCCGCCGTCCGGCAGCAACCTCGACGACGACGACCACTGGTTCGCAGCCCGCGCGCAGGGAGACCTCAACGAGGACGGGACTTCGTTCTATCTCGAGATCTACTCGCAATCGAACCACATCTACAACAGTGCCAGCGGAAAAGGCGGCTGGGAGTGACAACTTCGGTCACCTGCGGGTGACGAGATCTGTCCCTGGGCGACGCGTTTCGACAGGCCCACCCTCCGAATTGCCAGTAATTTCACGGATAGGCCCCACTCCGGAACACTTGGCACGGGAGCTGCACTGTCCTTAGGCAACTCTGGATAATGCGGGCACTGAGCCCGGGGGAAAGGGAACTGAAGAACATGAACAAGCTACTCTCGAAGAAAGAGGGATTCACCCTCATCGAGCTGATGATCGTCGTCGCCATCATCGGCATTCTTGCCGCGATCGCGATCCCGGCATTCATCAACTACGTGAAGCGCTCCAAGACCTCGGAGGCCGGTGCAAACCTGAAGTCGATGTTCCAGGGCGCCGCCGCGTACTACGAGGCGGAGAACTGGCAGGAGGGCGTGGTCACCGCGAGCGGCACCGTGTCGGCGTCGACCCACTGCATCATCGGTGACGCCAACCAGTCCGGTAACCCGAGCGACGCGAAGCGCGTCGTCAACTGGCAGGCCGAAGCCAACGCGGACGAGTTCACCGCGATCAACTTCGCTCCGGCTGACCCGATCTACTTCGACTACAACGTCGACGCGGTTTCGGCTTCGACTTGCGGCGTCGCCGCCAGCGAGACCGAGGTCTACACCTTTTCCGCATTCGGCGACCTCGACGGCGACACCGCCCTCTCGACCTTCAGCCTCTCGGCTGGCACCAACCCGGACAACGCGCTCTACCGCGCACCGGGCGTCTACAACAACGACCCGCTCGAGTAATCGACCTGGTCTGACGAAGACTGAAAACGCCGCGACACCCGTCGCGGCTTTTTCGTTTAAAGGCCACCTGTGCCGGATGCGGTATACTGCGGACGTGAAGGGTTGGGCACGCGCGCTGGCCGCGCTCACGCTGGTTGGCTTGCTAACCGGCGTCTGGGCGCTCCGCACCCGAGCGATGGAGCGCTATCTCGCGAGCCAAACCTACGAAGACATCTACTACCTTCCACCGCCAGAGTGGCTTCAGGTGATGAGCCTCGGCCATCGGCGGGCCCTCGCCGACCTGATCTGGCTCCGGGCCCTCATCTATTTTGGCGACGAGTTCGAAAACCAAGGCGCTGTGCGGCACGTCTTCAACTACGGCGAGTCGATGCTCGCCCTCGACCCCGACTTCCAGCGGGTGTACCGCTGGGTTGGCGTTGCCGGAGTGTACACGCCAACGGGAAGCCCCCCCGAGGTGATGCGGCGCGCCATCGACGTGCTCCGCCGGGGCGTCGCGCGGTTCCCGAACGACGGTGAGCTCGCCTGGGATGCGGGCGCCACCATCGTGTACGAGCTCCTGCCCCACCTCGACCCCGACGACCCGAACCGCACGGCGCTGCTCGAGGAAGGCAACGAGCACATGATGGCGGCTGCGCGGCTTGGCGCCGGCCCGGCCTGGCTGGTGCTCACCAACGCGACGACGCTCCAGAAGCTCGGCGAAAACGAACGCGAGCTCCGGCACCTGGAAGAGATGTACGCGATGATCCGGGACCCGGCGGTGAAAGCGCAGATCGAGACCCGCCTGGCAACCCTCCGCGATCAGGCGTACTCCGAGGCGTTTCGCATCGCCAACGAAGAGTTCGAGGCGCGGCGGCTCGCAGAGTTCCCCTACATGCCCCCGACGCTCTACTTCTTCGTCTCCGATCCCATCGAGGCATCGATCGAGGTCGACGGCGACGGCTGAGCGCTTGCCAAACGCCGGACGCACTCGCAGTCTCGCATCCTCTTGGCACGCGAACGGGCAAGACATCATCTCGTCGAGGGGGCGCTCATCGCGTGCATCGTGGCGGTGGCGCTCGCGATGTTCGTGCCGACCTTTCTCGGTCGAGTGCGTGCCAACAAGGTCGACGAAGCGGCAGCGATGCTCGAGCAGCTCAGCGAACGCACCGCGGCTTACTACGCCGCCTTTCGCGACGGGGGACGCCGGTGGTGCCTTCCCGAGCCCGCGGGGCCCGCGCCTGCATCGCCGACCGTAGACGCGCAGTGGGTGGATTTCGAGGCTCTAGCGACGCCTGGGGCCGACACCTGGGCCGCGCTCGGGTTCGCGCCCGACCGGCCCACTCGATACAGCTACGAGGTCGTGCCCGACCGCTCGGGCTGTGACCTAGACGGCGTGGGCGTTTGGTTTCGAGCCGAGGGCGACCTCGACGGCGACGGCGTTCGCTCGGTGTTCGAGCGGCGGTCCGAAGCGGAGGGCGGCGGGCTCGTGCCGGTGGACATCCTGCACGTGCATCAGCGCGTGGAGTGAAGGCCCGCGATCAGCGCGAGACGGCGTACCGCGGGTCGCCGGGCCGAAGCGCGAGGGCGTTTCGAATCTGCGCGAAGCGTGCGGACACGGACGTAGGCGCAACCCCGTATCGTCGCGCCACCTCGGCCTGCGTGCACCCCGGGCGCTGCTCGACGACGGCGATCGCGTACTCGAGCGCTGCGGCGAGGACCTCGGGCTTGGTGACGCGGAGCTCGCACCGGTCTTGCATGTCCGACCAGAGCTGTGTCGCTCGCTCGATTTCAGACCTCGAGAACCCGGCCTCGGACATTTTGCGCTGCACCGTTTCTGCGACCCGGTCACTCGGTGGACGACGTACCGTCGCAGACGCGGCCGGCGCGTCGGTGGCGCCGCGGTCGATCCAGTCGCGAAGCGCGGCGTGGTCGGGGTTGCAGGGGCCCTTTTCCATCGCGAGCGTGGCGAGGCGCTTGGCTTCCTCGAGAGCGCCAAGCCTCGCGACGCAGTGCGCGAGTGAGCCGATGATCTCGTCGTGCTCGGGCTCGAGCTCGTAGGCGCGTCGGAGGTGACGCTCGGCGCTGCTCGGATCGTCGAGGGCGACGTCCAGCAGATGGCCGAGATTGTGGTGGTACCACGGAGTCTGCGGCGCGATGCCCGATGCCTGCCGATACGAACGGACCGCCACGCGATAGTTGCCGAGGAGCGCGTGGCAAAGCCCCATCAGCGCATGCACGATGTCGTCGTCGGGGCAGTGCGTGAGCACCCTGCGAAGGTGAAGCGCCGCGCGCCAGGGGTTGGTTTCCAACCGAAGCTCGGCGAGATGTCGGTACGCGAAAAGTGACGCGTCGCTTCCCTCGTCGGCAACCTGAACGAGCTCTTCGAGCAGCGCCGCCGCGTGCTTCGAAGAAGACTCGAGCGCCTGCTCGGCCTTTTCCCAAAGCTCTTCGACGGTGCTTGCCCCACGATCCATCTGTATGCGTATAGCCGGTCGCTTTTTTGAACGCAAGACTCGACGCGCGCGCCTCGAACGCGTTGCATGTAGGTGATCGCGCGCCCGTTTCGGTTCGCGCCACACACGCACGCGCGGCGGATGCCCGATACGTATCATGCATGGTGTGTCGCAAAAGCTCCTGCAGGAACGCGAGTTTCGCGAAACTGCGCGCCACTCGGCATTGATGTATGCTTCGGGGCACGGCCCGGCAGCGGGTCGGATGGATGACCAAAATGCCGACGCCCGACGAGCTCGAAGACAGCAAAGCGTTCGACCCCGAGGAACGCGAGCGCGACCGGCGCTGGTCCGAGGGAATGCTTCGGGACACGTTGCGCAAGGCGGTCGAAAAAGGGATCGAAGCCGGCGTAGGCACCCTCAAGAGCGCCGACAGCGCCCTTCGCGGGGTCACACAGGACGGAAAGCTTCCAAAAGAGCTCATCGGCTATGTGTTTGCGTCGGTCGACGAGACCAAAAACGCCCTCGTGCGCGGCGTGGCCAAAGAGGTGCGCGATTTTCTCGAGGCGACCGACATTGCAGGCGAGTTCTACCGAGCGCTGACTTCGCTGTCGTTCGAGGTGAAGACCGAGATTCGGTTCATCCCGAACGACGCCGGTGGGGTCCGGCCGCAGGTGAAGGCAAGTGCAGTGCCTCAGAAGCGAGCCCGCCGTAAATCCGTCGTCGAGACCGAGCCGATCATCCCACCCGACGAGTCGGGTGAGACCTGACCGGATGGCGGCCTCCGTCGGCAAAGTGTACCTGGTGGGCGCCGGCCCCGGCGACCCAGAGCTGATCACCGCGCGCGGGCTTCGCCGCCTCCAAGAGGCTGACTTGGTGTTGTACGACGCGCTCGTGCATCCCGACCAGCTCGAAGCCGCCAACCCAGAGGCCGAGCTCGTGTTCGTCGGCAAGCGCGCGGGACGCCCGGGACGACGGCAGGCCCAGATCAACCGGCGCCTGGTCGATGCGGCGCGCGCGGGCAAGACGGTGGTGCGCCTCAAAGGCGGCGACCCCTACCTCTTCGGACGCGGCTCGGAGGAGGCGGAGCTTCTCGCATCGGAGGGCATCCCGTTCGAAGTCGTGCCCGGCGTGCCCTCCCCGCTCGCCGCCACCGCGTACGCGGGCCTGTCGCTCACGCATCGAGAGCTCGCTTCGAGCGTCGCGTACATCACCGCCACCGAGTCCACAGAAAAGGACCGCACCAGCCACGACTGGTCGAAGCTCGCGACAGCCACACAGACGCTCGTCATCTTCATGGGGGTTCGCAAGCTCGATTCGCTCGCCAAGCTGCTCATCGAGCATGGGCGGCCGCCCGAGACGCCGGCCGCGGTGATCCACTGGGCCTCGCTTCCGAAGCAGCGCACCGTCGTCGGCGACCTGACCAACATCCACCGGCTCGCGTCGGAGGCCGGGCTCGGGCTTCCCGCGCTGACCATCGTCGGAGAGGTGGTCCACCTGCGAGAGAACCTGCGCTGGTTCGACACCAAGCCGCTCTTCGGAAAGCGCATCCTGATCACGCGCGCGCCGCAGCAGGCCGGGTCGCTCACCTCGCTGCTCCGTGACGACGGCGCGCAGCCGGTTCTCGCGCCAACGATTCGGTTGGCGCCTGCGCCCGACCCGGCGGCCGTTCGCGATGCGGTTTCACGAATGTCGGACTACGACTGGGTGATCTTCACGAGCGCCAACGCGGTGGAGGCGACTTTCGACGCGCTCCTCGAATCGGGCCTCGACACGAGAGCGGTCGCCGGCCCGAGGCTTTGTGCGATCGGCAAGAAGACGGAAGGCGCTCTTCGCGTGCACGGGGTGCGCCCGGACCTCGTCCCCGACGACGCGCGGGCGGAGGGTGTCGTCGAAGCTCTGCGTCCGCACGTCGAGCGAGGCGCCAAGGTTCTTCTCCCTCGAGCCCGGGTCGCTCGAGAGCTCGTTCCCGAGGCTCTCGCCGAAGCAGGCGCACGGGTCGACGTCGTGGCGGTCTACGAGACCCTCGCGCCCACCGAAAAAGAGGCGGAGCGGATTCGAAGCCTCGTCGACCCTTCCGAGTGCGACGCGGTCTTCTTCACCTCCTCATCGACCGTCGACAACCTCGTGGACGTGCTCGGCGCCGACGCGTCGGCGCGTCTGAGCGCCCTCGCCCTGTTCTCGATCGGCCCGGTGACCACCCAAACGGCCGACGCACGCGGCCTCGACATCGCGCGAACCGCCGCGGAGCCCACGATCGAATCCCTGGTCGCGACGGCGCGCGCGTACTATGCCGGGGCCTGAGATGAAGATGCGTGATCTCGCGTGGTGCTTGGTTCCGCTCGTCGTGCTCGGCTCGGCCTGCGCCGACCCGTGCGATGCGCCGGTGGATCGATTGGTGCCGATGAGCGAGCTGCCCTGCAGCATGACCTCCGAAAGCGGGGCCTGGGAGTCGCACCCGTTCCCGCCGATCACCGACGAGGCGTGCTTCTGGCTCGATTTCCCGGGCTGCGCGACGTACGAAATCGAGCATCCGCTCGGCCGGGTCCCGACGAAGGCGATCGGCTACACCTCGTTCGTCCGGGAAGGCGACTTCTCGACGATAGGCTCGGGCAACAGCTTCATCATCGAGGAGGCGACCGACGAGACGATCGTCGTTCGAAACGCCCAAAACCAGTTTTTTTACCTTCGTCTCGTGCTCGAGTGACCCCCTAGCGCACCGCTGCGCCCGGCCTTACATTCGGAAGCGGTGGCGGGCGGCCCACGACTGGGCTGGCACCAATAAACCGCTAAAATGGGGTATGGCCGAGAGGTTCGATAGCGACGCAGGCACGATCACCAAGGTCAAGCCGGATACGAAGCTAAAACGCCCACGGCTGTACCGCGTCCTTCTGCACAACGATGACTACACCACTCGAGAATTCGTCGTTCAGGTTCTTCAGGTCGTGTTCCGCCTGGGGGAACAGGATTCGATTCGCATCATGCTGCACGTCCACCACAACGGCGTCGGCGTGGCAGGCGTCTTCACCCGAGAGGTCGCCGAAACCAAAATCCAGCGGGTCGAGCAGCTTGCCCGCGAGCAGGAGTTTCCGCTCCGTCTGACGATGGAGCCCGAGGAGGAAGACGCGTAGACATGGCTGGTCCAGTCATCGACAAAGAGCTTCAGGCCACGCTTCGAAAGGCCTTCGACCGAGCGGGGCTGATGCGCCACGAGTACGTGACGCTCGAGCACCTGCTCTTCTCGCTCACCGACGACCCGAAGGCATCGAAGGCGCTGCGGGCCTGCGGCGCCGACCTCCGCCGGCTCCGCAAGCGGCTCGAGGAGTTCATGCAGGACCGTCTCACGCGTCTCCCCGAGTCGGTGACGGTCGAGCCGCGGCAGACGCTCGCGGTCGAGCGCGTGCTCCAGCGCGCCGCCATCCACGCGATTTCCTCCGAGATGAAGACGATCGACGGCGGCAACGTGCTCGTTCAGGTGTTGAAAGAGGACGAGTCCTACGCGGCATTCCTGCTCCAGCAGGAGGGCGTCTCGCCGCTCGACCTGAAGCAGTTCATTTCCCACGGAGGCGGGACCGACATCGTCCCGGGCGAAAGCGACGCCTACACCGACACCGATTTCGAAGACGAAGAGGGCGAGGCGGCCGCCGGGCGCGACCCCCTCGAGGCGTTTGCCACCGACCTGATCGCGGAGGCTGCCGAAGGGCGCATCGACCCGCTGATCGGCCGCCAAGCCGAGCTCGACCGCACGGTGCAGGTGCTCTGCCGGCGGCGAAAGAACAACCCCGTGTTCGTCGGGGAGCCCGGCGTGGGCAAAACAGCCATCGCAGAGGGCCTCGCGCGGCGCATCCACGAGGGAGAGGTCCCAAAGGTTCTCGAAGACGCGCAAATCTTCGCGCTCGACATGGGCGCGCTGCTCGCGGGCACCAAGTTCCGCGGACAGTTCGAAGAGCGGCTCAAGGCCGTGATGAAGCGGCTGCAAGAGCTCGACAACGCAATCCTGTTCATCGACGAGATCCACACCATCGTGGGCGCGGGGGCCACGACCGGCAGCTCGATGGATGCTTCGAACATCCTGAAGCCTGCCCTCGCCTCCGGTCGGCTTCGCTGTCTCGGGTCCACGACCTACGCCGACTTCAAGCACCTCGACCGCGACCGCGCCCTCGCCCGCCGCTTTCAGAAGATCGAGGTCCACGAGCCCAGCGTGGAAGACACGATCGACATCTTGAAGGGCCTTCGCCAGTACTACGAAGAGCACCACGACGTCACCTACGACGACGACGCGATCGAGGCCGCCGTGCACCTCGCCCAGAAACACATCGTCGAGCGCTTTCTCCCTGACAAAGCCATCGACGTCATCGACGAGGCGGGTTCCCTCGAGCGCATGCGGCCCGAGGACGAGCGCACTCACCGCATCACCATCAAAGAGATCGAAAAGGTGGTCAGCAAGATGGCCCGCGTCCCGGTCGAATCGGTGAGCGCCAAAGAGCGCGACCAGCTCAAGGAGCTCGCCCCCGAGCTTCGCAAGGTCATCTTCGGGCAGGATGCGGCGGTCGACAAAGTCGTCAGCGCCATCACGCTCTCGCGCGCGGGGCTCCGCGCCGACCACAAGCCCATCGGCTCGTTCCTCTTTGCTGGCCCCACCGGCGTCGGCAAGACCGAGCTCGCCCGGCAGCTCGCCCGCGTGATGGGCGTCGAGCTGCTGCGCTTCGACATGAGCGAGTACAGCGAGCGGCACTCGGTGTCGCGGCTCATCGGGGCGCCGCCAGGCTACGTTGGGTTCGACCAGGGCGGGCTCCTCACCGACGCCGTGCGCAAACACCCGCACGCGGTGGTGATCCTCGACGAAATCGAGAAGGCCCACCCCGAGCTCTTCAACATCCTGCTGCAGGTGATGGACCACGCGAAGCTCACCGACAACAACGGCCGCGAGGCGGACTTCCGCAACATCGTGCTCGTGATGACCACCAACGCCGGCGCCTTCGAAGCCGCCGAGAGGGTCGTGGGCTTTGCGGGCGACGACGAGCCGAAGGACTTCGCGACCGGGCGCGCGAAGCAGGCGCTCGAGCGCATCTTCACGCCCGAGTTTCGAAACCGGCTCGACGCGACTGTCTACTTCAGCGGGCTCCCAAAGCCGGTGATCCGCAAAGTGGTCGACAAGGAGGTCGCGCTCCTCGGCGACATGCTCGGCGAGAAAAACGTCGCACTGCAGCTCAGCGAGGCCGCTCGCGACTGGCTGGCAGAACACGGCTACGACCCGCAGATGGGCGCGCGGCCGATGGCTCGGCTGGTCGAGCAGAAGCTCAAGAAGCCGCTTGCCGAGGCGATGGTCTTCGGGAGCCTGAAGGAGGGCGGGACCGCGCTCGCGGACGTCGAGGACGGCGACATCGTGCTTTCGTACCCCGAAGTGAACGCGCCCCCGGCCGAGGCCTGAGGCGGCGTCGCCCTGCCGCGCCGATTTGCGCTAGCCTTCGCTGCTCACCCATGCCCGTGTACCTGCTCGGCAAAGAGCTCTCGTTTCCGTCGGCTGAGAACGCAAACGAAGAAGGCATCGTCGCCGTCGGTGGCGACGTGTCTCCCGACCGCCTCCTCCTCGCGTATCGCGAAGGGATCTTTCCGTGGCCGGCACGCGGCTATCCGCTTCTCTGGTTCTCGCCGGATCCGCGGTTTGCTCTGAAGCCGTCCGAAGCGCACGTCTCGCGCTCCCTTCGCAAGGCGATACGGAGAGGCGGGCTCCGCGTCACCGGAGACCAGGCGTTCGGCGAGGTGATCGCTGCGTGCGCAGACGTCCCGCGCCCACATCAGCGCGGAACCTGGATCACCGACGACCTTCGCGAGGGCTATCTCGGGCTTCACGAGCTCGGATACGCGCACAGCATCGAAGCGTGGCGGGACGACCAGCTGGTGGGCGGGCTCTACGGCGTAGCGCTCGGCAAGACCTTTGCCGGCGAGTCGATGTTCGCCTCCGAGCCGGACGCGTCCAAAGTGGCGTTCACCACGCTGCTCGGTCATCTCGCGGCATGGGAGTTTCGTGTCGTCGACTGCCAGGTTCACACCGAGCACCTCGCTCGCTTCGGCGCGACGATGTGGCCGCGTGACCGCTTCCTCGCACAGTGGCGCGAGGCGGCGGCCGAGCCGAGCATGCGCGCCCCGTGGACACTCGACATGGAGCCCACCGAGGCTCTGCAGCGGCTCACTCCGGGGTGCGGACGATGATGGTTCCGACGTCGGGCCCGAGGAGGCCGAGGGGGAACACGCCGAACACCTGGCGCTCGCCCTGAAGCCGCGTGGTTTCGGTGTAGCCCTCGGGCGACTCGCTCAGGCGCTTGGCGCGCGCCGCCGGGTCGCGGATGAGCGCGTCGACCTCGGGCGGGGTGTCCCAGTGAAAGAGGCGGCTCCCCTTGTAGAGGTAGACCCAGACCGGCGGCCCGGCCTGCTCGACTCGAAACTGCCGGCTGAGCCGCTGGGCGAGCCGCGAGAGCGGGATCCCGGCGAGCACCGCGCCGGCGACCTCGCCTTCGCGGAGGGACGGCGCAGCGAAGAGGATCGACCACGACGACGGCGCATTTGGGTCTTCGGCGAAGAACTCTCCAAGGCCCGTCGCGGCGCTGCCGCCGAGGGCCTCCCGCACGACCTCGAAGCGCTCGTCAAAGCGCTGACCCTTCATTCGATCGGGCTCCCGGTCCCGCGCGATCACCACGCCGTCGGTGCCGACGGCCGCGAGAAACGACATCGGCGACGCCACGAATTCATCAATACCTTTCTTGGGTTGCTGAAGAATTCTCAACGCCGCGCGCACTTGGCGCTCACGCGTCTCGGGGTCCTTCACCGAAAACCCCGGCGCGAGCTTGTCGGCAGCCTTCACCACCCCCGCCCGATGACTCCCGAGGTCCTCCTCGACGAGCGCCTCCACCCGAGCCCGGTCGACCTCCCAAAGCCGAGCCTCGGTTCTCTCGACGGCCGCTTTGCTCTCGCAGCCGAGGAGGAGAGCGAAGCTGGCGATGATGGCCCCCCGGAGCACCGGGGAAGTCTAGCAGGCCAGGACCGCTCTCGGTCTCGGTCTCGGTCCCGGTCCCGGTCCCGGTCACGGTCCCGGTTCCGAGGCCGGTGCCGAGGCCGTCGGGCCGGGGCCGTTGGGCCGGGGCCGTTGGGCCGAGGCCGTTGGGCCGGGGCCGGGGGGCCGGGGCCGGGTCGATCGGGGACACGGTGTTGCGGCCGCCGCCACGGCATCGGAACCGGTCACCCGCTCGCCGCCCCACCGCCTCGGTATCGGTACCGGTACCGGTCCCTGTCCCGGCTCCGTGACCGTCACCGTGACTGTGACCGGGTCCGGTGCCGGGTCCGTGACCG
>CAJIBU010000066.1_pt1 | contig 17152 bp, 16 predicted proteins | sample 9199451 | NCBI WGS metagenome assembly CAJIBU01 (sample SAMEA7708315, study PRJEB35096) | sediment metagenome | biome: marine neritic benthic zone biome [ENVO:01000025]; feature: sediment [ENVO:00002007]; material: shallow marine sediment [ENVO:03000034] sea grass bed [ENVO_01000059] ... | reverse complement strand
TGGAAGCCACCACCCGCGAGCCCGCAGGGCGAAGCCCGGCGCGAATGCGCCGGCAAGCCTGAGCGAAGCGAAGGCGCGCTAGGGAGGATTACGGGTGGGGGTGGGCGGGGCGGTGTTAACGAAACCGGACCACGCAACGGATCCTGCAACCACTCCCCACCACATGCGCGGCAGCCAAGCCACTCTCCGCCACTACGCGCGCGGTAGGACCACTGTGAAACGGGTGTCGCTGGGTTTGGAGCGTACGTCTATTCTGCCGCCGTGCTCTGTGATGATGCGCTGGGCGATGGCTAGGCCGAGGCCGGTGCCGTCTTTTTTGCTCGTGTGGTACGGCTCGAAGATCGCGCTCGCTCGGCCCTCGGGGATTCCTGGGCCGTTGTCGTGCACGTGGATGTATGCGGTGCCTGGTGCGGCCTCCAACACGACGCGCACTTCGGCGCCGCCATCCGGGTGAGCCTCTTCGGCGGCGTCGCGCGCGTTTTGAAGGAGGTTGTGGAGGACCTGCGTGATCTGATCGGCGTCGACCTGCGCGTCGACTCGGGTCTCGGGGAGGGCGGCCGTCACGTTTGCGTCGCCCTCGGCGTGTAGGGAGGCTGCGCGAGACACTACGTCGCGGAGGTCCGCCTGCTCGAGGCGCGGGGCAGGGAGGCGCGCAAAGCGGCTGAACTCGTCGACGATGCCTCGCAGGCGCTCGACTTCCTGGAGGATGGTCTTCGTGGAATCCTCGAAGAGCACATCGAAGTCTTCGTGCGAGCGCGCGTGCGCTTTCTGTAGCGTCTCGATCGAGAGCCGAATCGGCGAGAGGGGGTTCTTGAGCTCGTGCGCGAGGCTCTTCGCGATCTCCTGCCACGCCGCCACCCGCTCCGTCTGCCGCAGGCGCTCTCGTGCATCCTTGAGGTCGCGCGTCATTCGGTTGAACGCGGTGGCCGTCGCGGGAAACGCTGCGTTCGGGCGGTCGCGGACCGTCGTGCTGAAGTCCCCCTGGCCGACACGGGCGGCGGCCTCGGCCAGCTCGTCGGCCGACGACTGAAGCCACCGGTTGAGGTACCCGCCGAACATTAGAGCAAACCCGAGCGAAAGCGCGGCGACGCACGCCACCCAAAGAAGAAGCGGCGGCCCGCGTCGGTCCATCCTCGGTCGCCACAGGAGCACCCCGCGCGTGTCTCCGCGGGCGTCGGCCAGCTCTGCGATGACTTCGTCCTGGGCGCCCGGCGCATCGGCGACGACGAGCTGCTCGGGCGCCATGCGTCGAAGCTCCGACAGGCGATGCCCGCCGACGACCGTGACCTGTGCCCTTCCGCGCGCGATCGTGCACGCGCTCACCAGGTAGCGCTGGTGCTCCTGGTCGCCGAGCGCCACCACGAAGCTCCGATCTTCGGCTTCTCGCGCCTGACGGGCGAGAGGCGCCCCGTCGTCGCCGAGCACTCGGTGACGGTGGCCGCTCGCCAGGACCTCGCCGCTCAGCGCGTCGAGCACCCAGAGCACTTGAAAGCCCGCGGCTTCCATCGAGCTTCGAAAGAGTCGATCATAGTCGAGCCCAGAGGCGGCCTCTCGGCTCCGGTCGTCGAGAAGGCGGTCGGTTGCGAGGTCGTCGCGGCAGAGCCTCTCGATCGCGAGCGCTCGCTGGGACTGGAGCACCGCGAGCTCGCGCCTCGCCATCTCCGCCTCTGCAGAAAACTCCGGCGCTCCCCAGTACGTCACGGCGAGCCATACCAGCGCCGTCAGCGCGACGGGAACAGTCGCGACGAGCGCGAAGAGCAGCACGACGCGGGAACCGAACCGACTCATGGCGGGGCGACGCCGCCGAGCACCCGCTCCTCACGCACGGCCGGGACGGTCTCGGCCGTGCTGCCACCCTCTTCGTCGAACTCCTCCATCATGAAGAGATTCGGATCGGCAACGTCCGGGGGCCTGGCGACCTCGACCGGTGCGGTGCCCGTGAGAAAGACCTCGTCGAACGCGTCCTCCTGCCCCTCGTAGGCCAGTAGCCCGGAGGCCGGGTCGATGCGTGCCAGCGTGACGCCGCTCGGCATGGCGAAGTCGGTGTCCTCCGGCGTGAGGTCGGCCGCCTTCATCACGTCGATCCAAATCGGAAGGGCGGTGCGGGTCCCGGTCTCGCGCCGCCCGAGCGACCGCTGATCGTCGAAGCCGACCCACACGCCCGCCACCACCGTCGGCGAGTAGCCGACGAACCACGCGTCGCGCGCCTCGTTGCTCGTGCCCGTCTTGCCGACCACGGGGCGCCCGAGCCGTTGCGCGGGCGCGCCGGTGCCCTCCGTGACCACGCTCCGCAGCATGCTCGTCATCACGTACGCTTCGCTTGGCGACATCACGTCCCGTGCGGGCTCATCGCGCTCGAGAGGGACGCGCGTGCCGTCGGGAGCCACGATTCGGCTGACGATGCGCGTCGGGGCCCAGCGTCCCCCAGCGGCAAAGGTCGCGTACGCGTTGGCGAGCTCGATCGGCCGCACGCCGCTCGCGCCCAAAGCAAGCGCCATGTCCTCTTCGAGCTTGGTCGTGATTCCGTTCTGCCTCGCGAACTCGGCGACGTCGTGGACCCCGATGTCCTCCACGACTCGGATCGCCACCATGTTGATCGATCGCGCGAGCGCCTGCCGGAGACGAACGTCGCCTTGATAGTTCCACTGCTCGTAGTTGCGCGGCTTCCACTCTTCGTAGACCGCAGGGGCATCGACGACCAGTGATGCCGCGGTGAAGCGACGAGACTGAATCGCCCGCGCATAGACGATCGGCTTGAAGGTGCTTCCAGGTTGACGGATCGCCTGAGTGGCCCGATTGAACCCGCTCACCGCCGCATAGCCCCCGACGAGAGCCAGCACGGCCCGCGACCGCGGCTCGATGACCACCACGGAGCCCTCCGGCCCGCGCTCGAGGCGTGCAACGGCCGGGTCGCCGTCTCCACCGAGCTGCGTGATCGAAACGGGAAGCAAATCGCCTTTGGCGACGAAAGCCGAAGGCGCCCGCCCGCCGGGATTGTAGCGGCTCGCTCCCCGTACACGAAGCGACGCCTCGTGGCCCGCCACGTCGAGTCGCACCGCGTCGTTCTCGTCGTCGGCACCGGTCACGCGCGCCACATAGGTGCGGCCCATGCGAAGCCTGTCGGTCTTCGGAGTGGGCTTCGGGCCGCGCCGGCGCTTTGTCCCTCGAAGTGGGCCGCGATAGCCCTGCCGTTCGTCGACTGCGCGAAGTCCCTGCTGAAGAGCCTGCCGCGCTTTGTCCTGCAGACCGAGGTCGATCGTGGTGTAGATCTTGTACCCGCCTTCGCCGAGCGCCTCGCTGCCCGCCGCGTCGCGAAGGGCTCGCCTCGCGATCGCCAACACCTCCGGGGCCTTGCCTGAGCCCTCGGGAAGCGGGACCGGCTGCACGTCTTCGTTTCTCGCCGCCTCGATCGCTGCTTCGGAAAGGTCGGGCCAATACACCGCGCGCTTGGCGCTGAGCTGCGACAGGACGTAGCTCTGCCGTCGCTTGGCGGCCTCGTAGCTCACGCGGGGGGATAGGCGCGCAGGCGCCTGCGGAATCCCGGCCAGCATCGCGGCCTCCGCCAGCGTGAGCTCGCGCGCGTTCTTGTCGAAGTAGTACCGTGCGCCCTCCTGAATCCCGTAGCGGCCGTGCCCGAAGTTCACGTGGTTCAGATACAGGTGCAGGATCTCGTCTTTGGAGAGCTCGTTTTCGAGACGGCGCGCCAGGATCAGCTCGCGGAGCTTGCGCGAAATCGTGCGCTCGGGGCTCAGCAGCATGAGCTTCACGACCTGCTGGGTGATCGTGCTCCCGCCCTGGGCCGCGCGCCCCTCCAGGATGTCGCGCCCCACCGCGCGGAGGATCCCCTGGTAGTCGAGGCCTTCGTGCTCGTAGAAGTCCGCGTCTTCGGCCGCCAGGACCGAGAGCACCACGTTTCGCGGAACCTGCGACATGGGGATCACGGTGCGCCGCTCTGCGAAGATCTCGCCGATGACCTTTTCGTTTCGGTCTAAGACCCGCGTCGTCTGAGGCGGCTTGTAGTCGCGGAGCGAGCTCACCGAAGGAAGATCCCGGCTGAAGTACGCGTACATGCCGAGCGCGAGCAGAGCCCCCGCCACCAGCGTTGCGCCGGCGACCTTGGGCCAGACCCGCGCCTTGCGCGCCTTCCCGCCCTTGCGCGCTTTGCCTTTGCGCGCTTTCGATCGCTTCTTCTTGCCTGCCATCTCCCCGCTCGCGGGCGCCTATAGCATCCCCCGCACGGCGCCATCCCCCCAATTCATGACACGCGGCGGCCGCTAATCATTCCCGAGGAATTTTTCGATGACCTGGTCCGCGTTTTTCACCGAATTCATGAGGAATCTCGCTTCGAGCTCGCGCTGCCGCGCCGGTGGGAGGCCGGGTCGCCCGTGTGCAAGCCCCTGCATCGTGATCGCCGCGGCGACCGAGACGTTGAGGCTTTCGACGAACCCCCGCATCGGAATTGCGAACGTCCCGTCGGCGTGGCCCTTCATCGCCGGCGAAACGCCGCGGTGCTCGTTGCCGAAGACGAGTGCGACGCGAGACACGCGTGCGAGATCCGAAGGCGTCGTGTCGGCGTCCATCGCGGCCACGTAGATCGAATAGCCGTCTCGCTTCAGCGCATGCACGCACGCCTCCCCGTTGTCGTAGCGAATCACGTCCAGCCAGCGGTGGGTCCCCTTCGAGACCCCGTGCGACGCCCGAAAGCCATGCTCACCCACGATGACGTGGACGGTCTGAACGCCGAATGCATCGGCGCTCCGCAGAATTGCGCTCGAGTTGTGCGGGTCGGCGATCTCCTCGAGCACGACTACCAGGCTGTCGGTGCGGCTCGCCACCACGTCCGATATCCGGCGTCGGCGTTCTTCCGTCACCACCGGGCCGAGCGCCTCGATCACCACCGCCGGCTCGTGGGCCAGCGGGGGAGGGCCCTCGATCTCGATCACGTCTGGGTCGCTCGAGCGCACCTACCGGGCGTTTTTGTTCGGGTCGACGATGACCCCCACGACCAGCGTGCCGCCCTGGTATGTCTGGCCGGCCACGAAGAACGGGTCGCCGGCCGAGGCCACGACCTGGAGCAGCGGCAGGTAGTCCGCCTTGTTCGGGCGATTGATCGCTGCGCGCACCTTGTATCGCCCGTCGGGCATCACGCGGAGGAGCGTGAGCTTCACCCGCCGGCCGTTCGGGAGCGACACCACGGCGTCCTTGCCCGGGACGAGCGTCAGCTTTGGCCGAGACAGGATCTTCATCGACCGAAACGCGTTGAATGGTGGCCGCCGCAGCGCGGTCAGCTTCTTGAGCTGAGGGTCGATCTCACCCGCTTCCTCTTTGGCGAGGACGACCAGCACCTCGGCGGGCACTTTGGAGATCTGGGATGCGCGATCGGTGCGGCTGAGCGAGGTGGTCTGCGCGGACGCGCTCGCGGTGCCCAGCAGAATCGCGAAAACCAACACCCAGCGTATGACACTCATGGAAGCCCTACCTCTCCGTCATCGATCCAAATCACTGCGAGAGACTCGCCCATCGTCCCTTCGACTTCGAAGATCGTGCCGGTGTTTGGGCCGAAGTCGACTTCTAGGACCTCCGAGCCCCGCGCCACCGACGGCGGGTCCACTTGTTCTTTCGGCCAGACGACCACCGCCAGGAAGATCGCGGCGGCTGCGGCCAGGGTGCCCCAGACTCGCCAGCTCGGGGCAGCGGCGGGCGCTTCGCGCACCGGAGGCTCGATGTCGGCCGCGCGCTCGATCGGAATCACCGGCGCCTCGATGTCGGCCTCGATGCGGGCGAACAGCGCGTCCGAATCGATGTGCCCGGACCACTCGGCGGATACGTCTTGCATCGCCTCCCGGAGGCGCTCCCACTCGCGAAGCTGCGCCATGCCCTCCGCAGACGACTCGAGCGTTCGACGCACCGAAGCCTCCTCCTCGGGAGCGAGCTCTCCGTCGAAGAGCATCTGAAGCATTTCGTCTTCTGTCTTCGCGCTTTCCATGGTCAGTCCTCGCGCACGGCCTCCCCCGAAAGATACGGGGCAAGCGCCGCTTGCATCTTCTTTCTGGCGTGAAAGAGCCGGCTCATCACCGTGCCCTTCGGCACTTCGAGCGCCTCGGCCATCTCCTCGTAGCTCATGCCTTCCACCTCGCGGAGCACGATCACCGCCCGGTGGTGCTCCGGAAGCTCTTGGAGCGCGTCGTGGATCGCGCCCCCGAGCTCGCGCCGGAGCGCGGCTTTCCCCGGGTTGGCGTTGGTCACGCTCGGCACCAGAGCGCCGTCGCCCGCGACCTCGCTCTCTTCGTGGAGGGCGCGCTCGTCGAAATCCAGGTTCTTGCGCCTGCTGGTTTTCCGAACGTGGTCGATCGAGACATTCATGACGATACGATAGAGCCAAGTGTAGAAACTCGAGCTCCCTTGAAACTTGTGGATGTTCTTGTGGACTTTGACGAACGCCACTTGGACGGCGTCGAGCGCATCGTCTTCGTTTTTGACGACGCCCATCGCCACGGCGAAAGCCCGGCGATGATACTTGTCGAAGAGCTCCCGGAAAGCCCTGGTGTCCCCGTCTTGGATGCGCTTGACCAGCTCATGATCGCCCTTGCCCGAAGACCCTTCTGAAGCCTCCTTCGGTTTGGACGCACTGGACAGCGGTTGATTCACCCAAGATCCTCGACGTTTTCAAGGGGTTAGTCGCCGTCGCGACCGCTCGCCGGATCATCTACGCGCAAAACGGCGCCGAGGCCAGCTTTCAACCCGGGTCGCGCTGCTCGATCGCGGTTTTTGCCTGGTTTTCCGAGGGCCGCCAGCTACGTTCCGCCGGTGCTGGATCTGAGCTCTCTCAACGCCCCTCAGCGCGAGGCGGTCTTGCACGAGGGGGGGCCGCTGGTGGTGTTCGCGGGGGCCGGCAGCGGGAAGACCCGGGTGATCACTTACCGGGTCGCGAACCTCATCGCCGCCCACGACGTTGCGCCTTGGCGCATTCTCGCCGTCACGTTCACCAACAAGGCGGCGGGCGAGATGCGGGAGCGCCTGGCGGGGCTCCTCGGCGACGAGGGCGGCTCGATTCGGGTCGGCACGTTCCATGCGACCTGCGCCCGGCTGCTTCGGCGGCATGGCGAAGCGTCGGGGATTTCGCGAGATTTCACGATCTACGACGACCAGGACCAGCAGGCCCTCGTCAAGCGGGTGCTGCGCGACCTCGGGCTCGACGACAAGCGCTATGGGCCGAAGGCGCTCGCTGGGCGCATCAACCGTGCGAAGCAAGAGATGCAGGCGCCGTCCGATCTCGACACGCCGGACACCTGGTCCGAGGTCCTCCGCAAGGTCTACGAGACCTACGAGGCGCGGCTCACGCAGGCCAACGCGCTCGACTTCGGCGATCTGATCTACCGCACCGTCCGGAGCCTCGCGAACGACCCCGCTTTTGCCGACGCGGTGGTCGGCCGGTTTTCGCACGTCCTGGTCGACGAGTTCCAGGACACCAATCAGGCCCAGTTTCGGCTCGTCCGGCTGCTGGCAGAGGGGCATCGAAACCTCTGCGTCGTCGGGGACGACGACCAGAGCATCTATCGATGGCGGGGCGCGGACCGCCGCAACATCCTCGATTTTCGCGAGTCGTTCCCAGACGCCACGCTGGTCAAGCTCGAGCAGAACTACCGCTCTACCAAGCGCATCCTTCGAGCGGCAAACACCGTGATCGCGCGCAACCTCGATCGCGAGCCAAAAGAGCTCTGGACCGACAACGCCGAAGGCGAGTCGGTGCTGATCGTTCGCACTTCCGACGAGCGGGACGAAGCGCGGCTGGTCTTGCGCGGTGTGCGTGAGCTGCGCGCACAGGATCGGCGTCTTTCCGACGTCGCTGTGTTCTATCGAACGCACGCGCAGTCGCGCGTGATCGAAGAGTCGCTCCGGGGCGCGAACATCCCCTACCGAATCGTCGGCGGCATGCGGTTCTACGACCGCGCTGAGGTCAAGGACCTGCTCGCCTACCTTCGCGTGATGGCCAACCCGGCCGACGACATGAGCCTCCTTCGCATCATCAACGTGCCCACGCGGGGCATCGGAAAGACGACGGTGAGCCGTCTTCTCGACGCTGCCGCCGAACAGGGGCAGAGCCTCACGAGCCTGCTGCGAGACCCGGCCGTTCTCGGCCAGGTCGGGAACGCGGCCCGCAAGCGGCTTGCTTCGTTCGGTGCGCTGCTCGATCGGCTGCGCGATTTCGCCGCGTCGGGTGCGCCACTCGGCGAAATCGGGGCCGAGGTGGTCAACGAGAGCGGCTACGGCGAGATGCTCAAGCAGGACGATTCGCCCGAGGCCGACGCGCGCTTTCAGAACGTGCAGGAGCTCATCGCGTCGATGGACGAGGTTCAGCGCGAGCGGCCGGACTCGAGTCTCGCTGATTTTCTCGAAAACGTGACGCTTCAAACGTCAGCGGACGAAGCGGTTGGAGGCGACCGGGTCACCCTGATGACCGTGCACGCCGCCAAGGGGCTCGAGTTCCCGGTCGTGATGGTCACCGGGCTCGAGGAGCAGGTGTTTCCGTTCAAAGGGATCGACCCCTGGGAAGATCCGGAAGAGCTCGAAGAGGAGCGCCGGCTCGCGTACGTCGCGTTCACGCGGGCGCGCGAGCGGCTGGTGCTGAGCTTCGCATCGGTCCGGCGGATCTTCGGCCAGCAGCGTGTTGGCATCCCGTCTCGCTTTTTGACCGAGCTGCCTCCCGACGACACCGAATGGATCGGCAGCGCCGCCCCGCCGAGGCGCAGCGCCGCTCCAACGGAATCCCACGTCGAGCAGGACGGGAGCTACATCGACTACAGCGAGGGCTCGGACCTCGACGACCTCGAGGGGCTTCGACGCGGCATGCAGGTGCGTCACCCCAAGTTCGGTGTCGGGGAGGTGCGCGAGGTGATGGATGGCTCGCCGCCGCGCGTATCGGTGCGCTTTCCAGGGTGGGGCACGCGAAAGATCATCGCGTCGTACCTCGAGCCGGCCTGAGCTAGGAGTCCGTGCCGCTCTTGGTCTTGCTCTTACTCTTGCTCTTCGACGAGTCGCTCTTGGAAGACGACTCGCCGGACGACGCGGAGCTCGACTCGCTGCTCTTGGATTCGGTGTTCTTGGACTCGCTGCTCTTCGAGCGGTTCGACGGACCCGAGTAGAGGTCCGACTCCCAGCCGCCGCCTTTGAGGATGAAGCCGCCGCCTCCGATCATGCGCCGGGCTTTCATCTTGCCGCAGCTCGGGCACTTCTTGATCGGATCCTCGGTGATGCGCTGCTCGCGCTCGAACTCGCGGCCGCAGGCATCACAGGCGTAGTCGTAGGTCGGCATGGCTTCGAACGGGCGCCAACTTAAGTGTCGGCGGCGCGGTGTCAAGGTCACCGCTCGCGGCGTTTGAGCTCCTCGAGCGCCTCTTCGAGCTCGGCGAGCTCCTCCTCCTCGTACTGCTCGTCGGGCGTGGCCACGCGAGCGCTCACGGGCGGCTCCTCCGGTGGAAGCAGGCCCATCTTGCGCTTGAGCGCCTCTAGCTCGAGGTCCGCGCCGGCCGTCGCTTCGAGCTCGGAGAAGCGATGCTTGAGAATGTCGCCCGTGTACTGCTCCGCGACCTCGGCGCCGGCTTCGGCCTCCGCCTCCATCTGCGCGATCTGCTCTGCCATGCGATCGAACGTCTCGAACGCGCTGGTGTCGGAAAGGCCGCTCATCGTCTCCTGAATGCTCTTCATCGCTTCGGCGCGCCGCTTGCGCGCGACGAGCACGTTCTTTTTGCGCTGCGCTTCGCCGATCTTGTGGTTGAGCGCCTTGAGAGCCGTCTTGAGCCGATCGGTCAGCGCCTTTTGACGCTGCCACTGCTCTTGATACTGCACCGCGATCGAGTCGTGCTCCTTCTTGCGCATGAGCGCTTCTTTCGCGAGCTCGTCGTCGCCGGACTTCACCGCGAGCATCGCCTTGCGCTCCCACTCCTCGGATTTCTTCGCCTCCGAGCCGAGCTGCTTATAGAGCCGCTTTTCATCGGCGATCGCGAGGGCCACCTGCTTTTTGGCCTCGACCAGCTGCTGATTCATGTCGACGATGACCTGATTCAGCATTTTCTCGGGATCCTCCGACTTGTTGATCAGGTCGTTGATGTTGCTCTTGATCAGTTGTGCCAGTCGGCTGAGAAACCCCATTGGTCGTGTCCTTTACGTCGCGGCGCGGAACTTGGTCAGCTTCTCGTAGTGATTGGCGAGCGCGAGTGAGAAGTCGTCGAGCACGCTTTGCATCTCGTTGTAGTCGAGGTTCTCGAGCTGAAGGGTGCACGTGAGCACCACGGCGCCTTCGGAGATCCCGTATGCGCCGTGAACCAAATCGGACACGTTGAGACGAAGGAGCTCTTCGTAGAGAGCGGCCTGGTCGCGCACCTCGTCGAGCTCGAGCACCTTCACCCTGAACAAGAGAAGCGGCCCGTTCGCCTTGATCGCGATGTTCTCGCCGAGGCTGCTGTCGCGGACCAGCCACATGCCGTTCGCGCCGACCTCTTCGTAGGCGATGTCCGCCCGCGCTAAATACGATTCGATGTCTTCGCGTGAGCGCATCCGCGCCTCCTTGCTCCCGAGCGAGCGTAGCGGCCCGGAATCGAGCCGGTCAAGGCTCAGTCGTATTCTTCGCCGAGGCCACTCATGAACTTACACGTCCAGAGGATTGCGTCCTTGCGGCTGCCGTCGCCATCGAGAACGCCCTGGGCGAGCAGCCCGGTTTTTCGATAGCCGGCCGCGACGAACGCGGTGGAGACCTCGACGTTGTCGTGGGGCGCGAATGCGAAGGCAGCGACGATGCCTCGCTCTTGCAAGGACTCGCCGAGTGCGCGAAGCCCCGCGACGACCGCCATGGTTTCATTTTCCGTCGTGGGAATCCGCAAGACTTCGACGAGCGCGTGGCCGAAGCAGTCCTGGAACTCCGCCGAAAGATAATTGGTTTTGCTGCGCTTGTAGCTGGCGTCGAAGTAGACGCGCTGTGCGTCGCGGCCGAACATGTCGAAAGAGCCGAACGCCGGGCTCTTGCGCCAAGCGGAGTCGCGCGCGGACAGAGCGTCCTTTTCGGAGGCGGGTTTCGACGAGGCGCCCTTGATTTTCTCGGGGATATCCTTGGCAGCCTTTTTGGCTGCGTTGATCGTCCGCTCGGTGAGCTTGGCCGAGGCATCGGTCACTTCGATCGACGCGGTTTTGTCTCCGATGACGCATCCGCAGAGGTGGCCGTCGCTGCGCTTGTAGAAGCCGGGGATCGTGCCTTCTCGAACGAAGCCCACGCGAGTCCACGAGGACACCTCGTCCTTTTCGACGAGGGTGATCACCTTTTCTACGTTTTCCTGGGTCGCGACCGACTGGATGTAGAGCCGCTTGGCAGGAAGGGCCCCGGCACGAAAATCGATCACCCGGATGAACCGAGTGCGCCGATTGAGCAGCAAGCAAAGGTACGCGCTGTCGCTCCTGAAGTAGAGCTCCTCGACGGTCTGCTTTTTGGGAGGTCGTTTAGCGGCGGCAGCCTTTGCTCTGGCCATGCGTCAACACCTTGAAAATACTCTAAATTTCTCGCCCGCGTCGCGGACAATAGTGTGTCGATCCCGGCGTGTCAAAAGGACAGGGGCAGGCCTCGTGGCGAGACCTGCCCCTTTTCCGGGATCGCGTCGCTCGCTACTTCTTGAGCGCTTCGTCCACGGCGGACTTGAACGCCGCGTATGGCTGCGCGCCCTGGAGCAGCTTGCCGTTGATGAAGAACGACGGTGTGCCGATGCGAGCGCCGGCCTTGCTGACCGCCGCCATGTCCGCATCGACCGCTGCCTTATGCTTGCCCGAATCGAGCGCGGCCTTGAAGGCCTTCATGTCGACACCAACCTGCTCGGCGAACTTCTCGAGATTCGCACGGCTGAGCGCCTTCTGATTCTGGAAGAGAAGGTCGTGATACTCCCAGAATGCCTTGTTGCCTTTCTGCACGAAGACCTCACGCGCGGCCTGTGCGGCCGGCTGAGCGTCCTTGTGGAACGGCAGCGGGTAGTCGCGCCACACGAGCTGCACCTTGTCGCCGTACTCTTTCATGAGCTGCGCGACGGTGGGGTTGACCCGGCTGCAGAACGGGCACTGAAAGTCGCTGAACTCCTGAATGACGACCTTGGCGCCGGCCTTGCCTTTGGTCGGTGCCTTCTTGGGGACAGCGATGTTGTACACCTTGTTGGCATCGGGGGCGGCGCCGGCCGGCTTGGTCTTCGGGCCGGTCTCACCCTTTTCGATGGTCTTGGCGTAGACCTGCGAGCGAGGCGTGCCGCTCTCGACGAGCTTCTTCGCCTTGGCGAGCTCTTCGTCGACCACCGCCGTGAACGCAGGCAGCGGCTGGGCACCGCGCAGGTTGCGGCCGTTGATGAAGAATGCGGGTGTCCCGCGCGCGCCGAGGCTGTTCGCGAGCGTCTGCTGCTGCTGAATCGTCTTGGCGTACTTGTCGTCCGCGAGCGCCTTCTTGAACTTGGCCGCGTTCAGGCCGAGCTCTTTCGCCCAGGTTTCGAGGTTCGCCGTGGTCAGAGCCTTCTGGTTGGCGAACATCTTTTCGTGCATGGCCCAAAAGCCCTTGTCGCCCTTTTGCGCGTGCGCTTCGAGAGCCGCATTGGCCGCGGGCTTTGCGTTCTTGTGGAACGGCAGCGGATTGTTCATCCAGACCACGCGAAGGTCCTTGCCGTACTTGTCTTGAAGCTGCTTGATCGTCGGCTCCACGCGGCCGCAGAACGGGCACTCGAAGTCGCTGAACTCCACGATGGTGATCAGCGCGTCGTCCGGCCCCTTTTGTGGCTCATTGCCCTGAAGCGGGACCTTGTACACGGCCTTCGGATCGGGTTGGCCGGGCTTCGGCTTGGGCTTCGGCGCGGCCGCCTTGGTCAAGCCGTCCTTGGTGATCGTCACGTAGAGCTGCTCGGGCTTCACGCCCTTCTTCACGAGAGCCTCTGCGGTCGCGATCTCTTCGTCGATGACCGTCTTGAACGCGGCGAAGGGCTGTGCGCCGCGAAGCTGCCGCCCGTTGACGAAGAAGTACGGAGTGCCCCGCGCGCCGAGCTGTCCGGCAAGCGTTTGGTCACCCGTGACCGCCTCTTTGTGCGTGCCCTCGTCGAGCGCCTTCTTGACCTTGCCGGCGTCGAGGCCGGCCTGCTGCGCGTATCCCTCGAGCTCGGCGCGACCGAGCGCCTTCTGGTTGGCGAACAGCACGTCGTGCACCTCCCAGAACTTGTCGTTGCCGCCTTGGGCGTAGGCCTCCATCGCGACCGCTGCCGCAGGCGCGGCGTTGTTGTGGAAAGCAAGCGGGTTGTTGCGCCAGACGAAGCGCACTTTGTCACCGTAGGTGTCGGTGATCTGCTTCACGGTCGGATTGACGCGTGCACAGAATGGGCACTGGAACTCGCTGAACTCGACGATCGTGACCAGCGCGTCCTTGGGCCCCTTGGAGGGCTGCCCGTCGGTGACGGGCACCTTGTAGCGCTCGACGTCATCCGCGATTTCGACGTCGGCAGGCTGAACTTCCTCGCCGCTGTCCGTCCCCGCCGACGGCGAGGTGACGAGGCGTCCAATCAGGAACGCCCCGATGGCCACGACGATGGCCAATAAAATTGCTGCACCTTTACTCATATCTCTAACCTCCCGCCGCAATCTCGCGGCGAGCTCGAAAACGAAAATTCACGTCCTCGACAAGGACGCAACCCATGCCGGAAGACCGCCTCGCGAGAAGCGGCCGAGCTCACCGGGGGGGTCGGTCGATCCGTCGCGAGTACTCGGTCCGCGCATCTCCCTCGGCGCTCGAGTCCCAGCGGACTGCGGTGCGGGGAGGGGCGTCCCAGCGAATCGGTTGGTCGAAGCTCATCACCACGGGCACGAGCGAGTGGGCCGACGTGCCGTGCGTGCTCGCGGGCATGCATCGCGGGTCGTCGGTACGCTCGCACCAGAGCGGCGGCGCGGCAGGCGGCTCGCGCAGCTCGGCGGTCTCGCGGCAACCCTCGGCGGAGAGGCGATCACACATGCAGTCGGCGGCGTTGGCCGACGCAGCGTCCAGGAGCAGAAGGGCTCCCACGACCAGAGCCTGGAGGAGGGTTTTTACCACGGCGAACGAAGAGTCTACCCGTCCCATGGGCGGCCGCAACAATCCCTCGAAGTCAGTCACCGTTCGGGGGGTGAAACCGGAGTCGTGTGATGTCGGATGATGGGAGAGGAGCGAGTACAGTTTCGTGTCCGGTTTCACCCCCCGCTGCCTTAATCGACCCAACGCGGCGCGTGCTCTCTCTATTCCATCGTCGATTCAGGGACTGGTACAGCGTCCGGATAGCCGGGAATTATCCGTTCTAGCAGTCGGTTCAAACCCTCGTACCCCTCGAGCTCCGAAGCCGCGCGGCCGACGTAAACCAGGCTTTGCGGGAACCACTGCAGGAAATCGGGATTTCGCCGGACGCGGTCGATGTACACGAAGCGACCCGCGTCCTTGAGCTTTCGGTGGAGCGCGACGGTCCAGAGCTCCTGCCGAAGCTTGCTCGGCTCGACGCCGCGTGCGGCGGCGTACCGATCGGCCAAGCGCGCTTGGAGCGAGAGCGGCAGCGCAACGTAGGAGTCGCAGAGGAGCGCCACGAGGTCGTAGACGCGCGGGCCCTGAAGGGCGTCTTGGAAGTCGATGATCGTGAGCCGATCCGTTTCGCCGAGCATCAGGTTTTTCGACTGATAGTCGCGGTGAACGAAGCCGAACGGCATCGCATGGATTTCGTCGACGATTCTCGAGAACGCCGCGCGCAGGGTGATGCGGTCATCGTCGCCGAGCGGACCAAACGGCGCTTCGAGCCCCCACTCCTCGAAGTGCGCGAGCTCCCATTCGAGAAGCCCGCGGTCGAAGCGTCGGCGCATCGCGATCGAGCTCGGCGGAAGATCGCTGCAGCGGTCGTGCATCCGTGCAAGAAGATCGACGGCGCTCCCGTAGAGCTGCTCCTGCCGCTCGGGGTCGCTCCCGCTCAGCGCCCGCTCGAACGTCGTGTCGCCCAGGTCCTCCAGCAGGATCACGCCGCGGTCGAGGTCCTCGACGTAGACCTCCGGGACGGGAAGCCCGCGGCTGCGGAGGAGCTCGGCGACCTCGAGGAACGGGAGCCGGTCGACTTCGGGGTGGTCGCCGCCCTCGTCGCTTCGGAGCGCGTCTTCGGGGAGCTCCATCACGATGAGGCTTTGCGGGCCGCGCGGGGTCGAGGTCTCAGGCGAGACCGCGAGCCGATAGTAGCTTCGGCTCGACGCATCGCCGCGGAGCTTGGTCAGCCGCGTGGGCGGCGAAGGCTCGCCGTACAGCACAGCGAGCGCTCGGCTGAGGTCGGGCCCCGTCATCGACCGGCGCAGCGTACGTCAGTTGGGGGAGTTTGCGAAGTTCGCTATGGTCCGCGCACGCGATGACGGACTTCGGCAGCATCGGGTGTGGGTCGGTGTTGGCAGGCCGCTACGAGCTGGTGGTCGAGCTCGCGCGGGGCGCCATGGGCGACGTGTTCGAAGCGGTGGACCGCGACGGCGGCGCCAAGGTGGCCGTGAAGGTGCTTCGCGCCGAGTTCCTGGCCGACGATTCGATGCGCCGGCGTTTCCGTCGCGAGGGCGCGGTGCTCAAGGCGCTGACCCATCCTGCGATCGTGCGGCTGCTCGAGCTCGGGGTCGACGACGGCGGCACCGTGTTTCTGGTCACCGAGCTCATGGAAGGCCAGACCCTGCGAGCGCGACTGGCGACCGGGCCCCTCGGGCTCGCGGACGCGGACGCCCTGGTGGAATCGCTTTGCGGCGGCCTCGGCGCGGCGCACGACCACGGTGTGCTGCACGGCGACCTCAAACCGGGGAACGTCGTTTGGCCCGAGGACGGGGCGCCGCGCCTCATCGACTTTGGCGCTTCGAAGGTGCTCGGCCTCGACCGCCTGACGGCGACCGGCGAGATCAGCGGCACGCCGGCTTACATGGCGCCCGAGGCGTTGACCGGGCGGGGCGACGTCGACGAGCGGATCGACGTGTACGGCATGGGCGTGCTGCTCTACGAGACGCTGAGCGGCAAAGCGCCCTACCAGGACGGTCACATCGGGCGCTTGATCATGAAGGTCGACGCGGGCGACTGCCTCCCGCTCGACGCGGTCGCCGACGTGCCCCCCGAGGTCGCCTCGGCGGTGGCAAGAGCGATGCATCGCAACAAGGCGAAACGCCATGGAAGCATGGTCGAGCTCGCGGGCGACTGGCGCCGCGCCCGAGGCCGATGACCCCGCCCGACGGCATCGTCGCGATCTACCGCGCCACCGGCATACGCGAGGTGCAAGGGTGGGGCGCCTACCTCGACCTCACGCGCGACTGGGCCGCGCGAACCGATCTCACTTCGGCCTCTTCGGACGAGGAGCTCGCCGAGGTGCTCTTCCTCGACGCCGCGACTCTCATCGGCGCGGGCTGGGTCGAGCCCGGCGCATCGATCGTCGACGTCGGGGCCGGTGTCGGCGCGCCGCTGATCCCGCTTCTGCTCGCCGACACGAGTCTCTCGGGCACGCTGGTCGAGCCTCGCCGCATCCGCGCGACGTTTCTCAGGACCGCGATAGGCACGCTCGGCCTGCAGACCCGCGTCACGGTGGCGGAGCATCGCATCGACCCAAACGCCCCCACCGTGAAAGGCGCCCCGTTCGACATCGCAATGTCGAGAGCCACTTTCCCCCCCACCCAATGGCTCCCGATCGGCCAAGCGCTCGCCCCGGAAACCTGGGTCCTCACCGCAGGCACCGAAGTCGACCCCCCCGAGGGCGCCCGCCTCACGAACCGAGTCGACTACGAGGTGCCATCGACAGGCGCGCCGAGATCGGCGTTTGCGTTTCGAAGAGCGTGAAAGAGGGGTCAGGCACCTTATAGGTGACCGCGTGGCTTGGCTGCCGCGGATGTGGTGGGGCCAGGTTGCAGGATCCGGGATGAGGTTTGGCTTGGTTGTACCGCCCGCATGGACGCCTTCGGCGGTTGTTTTTCCCGCCCCACCGCCCCCACACGAGCGCCTACCCCCACCCGTAACCCTCCCTTCGCCGCCCAGGCTTCGCCCTTCGGGCTCGCGGGTGCAGGCGTCTAGGTCGTTGTCAAGACGGGGGCGGGTGGCCCTGCCGCTGTCACTGGCACTGGCACTTGCACTGGCACTGGC
>CAJIBU010000199.1_pt1 | contig 17545 bp, 8 predicted proteins | sample 9199451 | NCBI WGS metagenome assembly CAJIBU01 (sample SAMEA7708315, study PRJEB35096) | sediment metagenome | biome: marine neritic benthic zone biome [ENVO:01000025]; feature: sediment [ENVO:00002007]; material: shallow marine sediment [ENVO:03000034] sea grass bed [ENVO_01000059] ... | reverse complement strand
CTCTCGCGCGAAGACGTTCGGCTCGGCGACGCGGTGCTCGCCGCGTTCCAAATCATCGAAGCCGGGGACTTCCGTGAGGAGATGCCCGCCATCTACCATCTGTTCGGCGACCCGGCGCTCCGCGTCTCGAAGGCGGCCGGTGACATCGGTCCGAACGATCCCACCGATCCTGTCGATCCCACGTCACCCGGTGGTGCTGGCGACGGCCCGGGTGCAAGCGATGGCGGAGGCGGCGGCTGCGCTGTGGGTGGAAGCGGTTCCCCCGTCGGCGCCGCTTGGTTCCTGTTCGCGTGGGCCGCTTGGCTCCGGCGTCGTCGTCGCTGAGCTCAGGGTCGCGCCTTGTCGATCGCGTCGACCAAACCCGAGTCCCGGCGAGCCTTGCGCCCGAGCGCCTTCATCAGAACCTCTTTCGGGCCGACGACCCTCGTTCGCTCGCGCGCGCGGCTCACGGCGGTGTAGATCAGCTCTCGGGTCAACAACGGCGCGTCCTCTTCGGGAAGCACGAGCAGCACCTCCTCGAACTCCGAGCCCTGAGACTTGTGCACCGTCAGCGCGTAAGCGCTCGAGAACCGTGGCAACCGGGCCGCCGCGATTTCCCGAAAGCCCTCCGAGTCGTCGCTTTGAACGTGTGCGGTCGGTGGCTCGCCGTCGGTCAGCATGCCGAAGTCCCCGTTGTAGACGCGAAGCTCGTAGCTGTTTTGTTCGAGGATGATGGGTTCGGTTGCGCTCGTCTCGCCGAGGCGATCCCGAATCGCCTCCCCTAGGCGGCGCGTGCCCACTCGACCGGAGCGAAACGGCGAGAGCAACACGAAGTCGTGCCGAGCCGCGAAGTGCGCGGCAGGGTTGGTCAGCGACAGCACCGACGCCCAGCGTGCCGCCGCCCGGTCGAGCTCGAGCGGTAGGGCGTCGGACGGGTGCCAAACCACGTCGTCCGAGGTCGCGTCCTCGAGCGCTGCTGCAACCGCATCCGTGTCGCCGATGCGTACCGCTGCGATCAGCTTTCCAAGCGTCCGGGTTTCGTCGTAGCGGTACGTGGTCGTCAACTCGGTCATCCGGCCTTGCCACCAAGTGCTGCGGCCGGCGGCCACGAGGTCGCGCAGCACGGAGCCCGCTTCGACCGACGTCAGCTGATCCGGGTCGCCGACGATCAGGAGCGTGGCGTCCGGCTGCACCGCATCGAGAAGTTGCCGCATGAGGGTGAGGTCGACCATCGACGCCTCGTCGACGACTACGAAATCCGCGTCGATGGGATTGTCCGCATGGCGCGAGAACCGAAGGCCGGACGACCTCATGCCGAGCGCGCGGTGCACGGTCTGTGCTTCGCTCGGAATCCGTTCGAGGACATCGGGTGCCGCGTCGATTCGCGCTTTCGCTTGCCGCACGGCGTCCCCGAGGCGCGCCGCGGATTTGCCGGTCGGCGCGAGCAGCATTGCCCGCAGCGGCCGTGCTCCGGTGCGAAGCCGCGCTTCGACGGCGAGCGCGACGATGGCGGCCACCGTCGTGGTCTTGCCGGTCCCCGGGCCACCGCACAGCAGCGAAACGCGATGGTGAAGCGCTGCCCGCGCAGCTTGACGCTGAAGCGCAGCGTCTTGCTGCGGAAAGAGCCGGCTGAGCGAGTCGTCGAGCCAGGCTGCATCGATGTCGACGATGGTGGAGCGCGCGGCGAGCTGCGCCGCGATGTCCTGCTCGAGCTGCCAGTAGCGCCTGAGATAGAGCCTGCCCGCTTCGTCGAGCACGAGCGGTCCGTCGTGTGTCAGTCGGCTCGTTCGAAGCGCATCTTTCCACGGGCCCGCTTCCGGAAGCGGAGGCCCGTCTGCTCCCGCCCACACCTCGTCGGGTGCGCTGCCGATCGAAAAGCAGCTATGGCCGTGGCGCACGTTGCGACTCGTAAGCGCGATGGCGAGCTCGACCTGCGCGTCGTTCGAGCCCGCGATCCTCGACAGCGCGCGCGCCGTCTCGACGTCGAGCGTCTCGACTAGATTTCGCGCCCGAAGCTCACGGAGGTCCATCGCCGCCTCCGAGCCATCGATCGACGTCACGCAAGAGTGACGCCGGCTGTCGATCGAAAAACACGCCGTGCCCAGGCGCGTCCGCGCCTCGCATCCCGCGGATGAACAAAAAGAGCGCGCCGCCCCAGTGCTCCTCCGGCTCGTAGCCGGGCAGGCGCTGAGTCAGAAACCTGTGCGCAGCGGCTGTGTAGAGCAGCCCCTGAAGCGCGTAGTGCTCGCGGCCGACCGCCTCGCCAACTTCCGCGGCGCCATACGCCGAAAGCCGGTTCGACTTGTAGTCCGCGACGTACCAGCGGCCCTCCCACTCGAACATCAGGTCGATGTAGCCGCGCAAAAAGGGCTGGAGCGCGTCCGTTCGCAGCGCACGAAGCTGCTGGTGGTAGTCGGGAATCGGCGACGGGGAGCCGTGCTCTTGCAAGAGGTCGCAGAGCCCTGCGAGGCCCGGTGAGTCGAGCCCAAGCGTGAACTCGAGCTCTCGGAGCTGTCTCTTTCTCGGCAAGTCGACGAGCCGCGGCGCGCGTTCCTCTGTGGTGAGCGGCGTCTGCGCGACGACTTCGAGGTCGCGCAGGACCGCCTCAGCGTGCGCTTCGTCGAACCCCGACCGGCGGAGCTCTTCTCGAATGGTTTGGAGCGCATCTCTTCGTTCGAGACGGTCGAGCTCGACCCGTTCGAGCACCGCGTGAAGCATCAGCCCTGTTTTCGCGCCCGCAGGCAGCGCCTCGAACAAACCGCCCGCCGGTTCGGGCGTGTCGGCGCCGGACCGAGGCCTCGGCGACTTCTCATCGTGGCCGGTCAGGCTAGTGAAGCTGCCGATCCGGCGCGCGTGGTCGTGGGTTCGCGTGAGGGGGCGCGCCGCCAGCGTTCTCCCTTCGCGCGGAGCCTCGAACGCGGCGGCCCGCTCTTCGCTTGGTGCCGCGACGCCTGCGGTCCCGCCGGAGGCCGCAGCGAAGGCTTCCACGTCGTGCAGCATCTCCCCTTCGTCCGGACGTGCCCCTTCGCCGTGAAGAAGGTAGCCGAGCGCCGAGTCGCTCGACCTCTCCGCCGGCCCCCAGAACACCGTGCACCGATGCTTGGCGCGCGTGACCGCGACGTACAACAACCGAATCGCTTCAGAGAGGTTTTCGCGCTTGCTCGCTTCGAGGTGCGCGTCGAAGCTCGGCGAACCGAGGTCGATCCGAAGGTTGCCCTCGGCGTCGTGGAACTTCACCACCCGCCGATCGAAGCGAAAGAGAGCCGCGTCTTTCCAAGGGAAGGGAACGTAGACGACTCCGTACTCGAGCCCCTTGCTCTTGTGGATGGTCGACACGCGAACCGCGCCCGACTCTGCGTCGGGCCGCTGTTGCAGGCTCTCGATTTCGACCGCGCCCGTCCCGGGCGAGCTCCCCTCGAGCCGCCGAAACCACTGCATCAGCGCGAACGGGTCGCGGCGCCTTTCGCGCTCTCCGCGAAGAAGAAGCTCCTCGAGATGCCGCAAATCGGTGAGCTTGCGGCGTGCCGCAGGGTGCCGCGCGATGCGCGACTCCGCGTCCGTGTCGCGCAGCATGTCCTCGAAAAAGCGGACCACGCCGTACTGGTGCCAGGTCTCTCTCCACGTGCTGAAGCGAGAGACCCAGCCGGACCATTGTGCGTCGCCCATCGTCGAAAGCGCCCGAGGCGTCACGCCGAGCAGCTCGGTGAGCAGCGCCCGCCGAACGAGCCTACTGTCACCGGGGAGCAGCGAAGCGTCGAGCACGGCCCCGAGGTCGCGTGCCATGGTGGTGGCGAGCACGCTCGCGTCTCCTTCGAGCGACGTCGGGACTTGCAGCGCGCGAAGCGCATCGGTCACTGCCGCCGCCTGCGCGTTGCTTCGGCAGAGCACCGCGATGTCGTCAGGCGCCACCGGACGGTCCTCGATGCGTTCGTTCGACTGCAGCAAGAGGGCGACCTCGTTGGCGACGATCGACGAGACGGATCGCTCGAAGGTCGACCCCACGCGGTCTGCGTCGAGATACAGCACCTGAAGCGCCGGGTCGAAGGAAGACCGGCGCGCTTCATGCGCCCGCACTGGCTCCATGCGGAGCTCGTCGAGCACGAAGGGCGGCGTCCGAATCGAAAAGAGGCTGTTCACCGCGGCCACCAGCGCCGGGTCCGAGCGTCGATTCGTATCGAGGACGTATCGACGGTCCGAGACGTCGCGCACCGCACGAATGTAGGAGTAGATGTCCGCCCCGCGAAACGCGTAGATCGCTTGCTTTGGGTCTCCCACGTAGACCGCGGAGCCGTCACCGTAGATCGAGCTGAAGATCCCGTACTGGATGGAATCCGTATCTTGGAACTCGTCGACTAGAGCGAGTGGATAGGCCTTCGAGACTTTGGAAACGATCTCTTCGCGGATGGCGGGGTCGTGCTTCGGGCTCGACGAATCGAGCGGCGCATACACCGACGCGAGCAAGTCGTCGAAGGTCAAAACCGCATCCGTTTCCCTGCGTCGACGCGCTTCACGCTGCACTCGATCGATGAAGCGCTGTTGGAACGCGAACACCGCCGAATCGAACCCGGCTTCGAGCGCCTCGTCTGCTCGCCGAAGCCGCTCGCACTCGTCGAAGAACGGATGCTGCGGGGCGTCGAACCCGCTTCTGGTCTTCTCCCGCATCTTGTCGCTGCAAAGTCGCAGAAAGAACTTCGGAGCGGACCGCCACGTGTCGTCCGCGAAAAATGCGTCGAGCTCGGGTGGCCATGCCGCAACGCGGCTGCCGTAGATGTTCTTGTATAGGCCTGGTGCGCCGAGCGCTTCGAGGATATTGGCGCGTTCGGCCGCCCAGAGATGGGCCGCCCGCGCCTTGCGCTCCCGCCAGGCTTCGACGCTAGTCTCGTCGACCTCGACCCGCTCTGGCCCGATGACCTCGACGCCGGGTCGCGTGGCGTCGCTCGCGAGCCTGGTGAGGTGGGTGACGTCGACCTTCGCGCGCCCTAGCGCGCTGACGAGCCAGTCGGGCGCATCGTAGAGCTCGGCTGCCCAGAAATCGATCGCGAGCTCGCGGTTGACGGAGCGCGCGTCTTCGGAGACCTCGACCTCGAGGTCGACGCCGAAGGAAAGCGGGAAGTCCTGGAGAAGGCGCTGACAGAACGCATGTATGGTGAAGATCGCGGCTTGGTCCATTCGGCCGAGCGCGTCGACGAGCACCTCTTCCACGTCTGCGCGACCGAGGCGTGCGACGGCCGTTTGGACGACCTCGTCGAGCGCGTCGTCGCCGGACGACACGCCGTCGAGCATCGCAGTCGCCTCGAGCAGACGCGTGCGAGTCCGCCCGCGGAGCTCCGCCGTCGCCGCTTTCGTGTAGGTGACGACGAGGATCTGATCGGGCATCAGCCCTTGTTCGACGACACCCCGAATGAAACACGTCGTGATCGCGTGGGTCTTGCCGGTCCCCGCGCTCGCCTCCACCAGGCACGGCGACTCGAGCGGCACCTTCTCGTCGAATGCAGCGCTCATCGTTCCTGCCTGTGTCGAAGAAGCGGGCCGTACACCCGAACCGCGGTGTCTGCGAAGCGTTCGGCCCACGCGTCGTTTGCGAACGGGTCGTCGAGGCCGAGCACGTAGTCGAGGCGCGGGTCGTACTCGCGCTGCTTCGCGAGCTGGTCGCGGGCTGCTTTGCGCGCTTTTTCGAAGCCTGCGTCGCTGGCCGCAGCGAATGCCCACGAGGCGCTTTCAAAGAGCGGGAGCGGGTTCGTGCGGGACTCGCGGTAGACTGAAACGAGCTCGCTGAGGATGTCTCCCGGATGTTCCGGGCTCGAATAGACGACCTCGGTCGCGCGCTTGTCGTCTCCGCGCATCGCGAGCTCCGTCCCGCAGGGTGTCGCCTCGGTCACATGCATCAGCAGGTGCTCGATCCACGTTCGCAGCTCGGTTCGTCGCTCGGGCTTTGCAAAGCGTGCGACGACGCGTCGAGCTTCGTGGATTCCGCCCAGGCGGGCTTCAAGCGAAAGGCCCCCCACGTCCGTTGAGATGCGCACCGACTCCCCGACCGACCCGCCCGAACCCGCGGCCGACGCTCGGGAGATGAGATCGATTTCGCGCGCGAGCTCGAGGCGCCGGAGCGCGCCGGCGGTCCCATCGGGAAGCTCGGGTGCGGCGCGAAGGTAGCGTTCGAGGTCGTCGCCGCGAAGCCCGGCTTCGAAAGCCGCCGACCCCACTCGCGACGCCGCCAGGGGCGTGAGCTCGGTGAGCGCGTGCGTCGGCTCGTAGAGCTTGGTGCGCTCGAAGCGTGCTCCGAGCAGGCGTTCGAGAAACTCCTTCGCAGGGTTCCAGAGCCACTTGCTCAGCTCGTCGGAGGAAAGCGTATCTGGGCACTCGGCGTCTTCGGCGCCCACGCTCAGCTCTACGCGCGCCCTCTCCGAAGGAGGCTCGCGAATCGCTCGAGCGATTTCGAGTTGCCGGCTCGAGCTGCTCGCTGGCAGCTCGCCTGCCTCGAAGTACCGCGGGTCGAACGCATGAACGGGATGGACGACGGGCTCCAGCACGTGATCGCGGTTGGCCCTGCGGTAGAATCGATCGGCGGTCTCACGGAGCTCCCACACGACGGGTGACGGGTTCACGCCGTCTCGGGCACGGGCGCTCGGTGCGCCATACGTGATGATGAGCCGGTCGCGCGCGCAAAGCACCGCCTGCAGAAACGAGTGGCGGTCGTCGTCTCGTCGGTTTCGGTCGCCCTGCTGATGGTCGAAGCGCGTCCGATCGAAGCTCGGCCGGTCGTCGGTGCGAGGAAAAGCCTCCTCTCCCATGCCGAGCAGACACACCACCCGAAAAGGGACCGACCGAAGGGGCACGAGCTCGCTCAGTGTCACACCTCGGCTGAGGAACCCGACGGCGGGTGTGTTGAGGCGGATCGATGCGGCGAGCTCCCGCCTCATCGTGGAGAGCGACACCGGGTGCGCGTATCGTGCCTGCGCGGAGGCGGCGGTCATCTCTTCGAGCGCTTCACGAAGCACCCGCACGGCCGCGCTGTTTTCGTCGTCGTTTCCGAAAAGCGCTGAGCAAAGCCCCTCGAGCAAAACCGCCCAGTCTTCGATTGGCAAAGGAGCGCGCGCCTTTTGTCGAAAATCGAACAGCTGCTCGCAAAGCTGAGCCAGCCGGGCGACGAGCTCCGCGTCGCCGAGCGACGGTGCGCCGCGAGGCAGCGAGCCCTCGAAGACGTCCGTGGACCCCGGCATCTGCGCGAACCCGAGGAAAAGCCTCCCGAGGGCCGCACGCCAAGTGTGGACCGGCTCGTTTGGAAACCCGAGCTCCTCCCGGTGCGCGCCGTCCACTCCCCAGCGCACGCCCACTTGTTCGAGCATCTCGGCGAGGCGAGCCCGCTCTTCGGGTTGGAAGCGATACGGCGCCCGAAGCGATGTCGCGTCGATCAAACGAAGCACGTCGAGCGCCGAAAACCGCGAGTCGACCACTTCGAGAACAGCGTCGAAGTCGTCGTAGAACGAAGCATCCTCTCGCGTCCGGCGGTCGTGTACTTCGTGCGGAATGCGCCGCGGGTCCGGTTGCCCGAAGACTGCACGAAAGAGCGGCGCATACGTGTCGAGGTCCGGCGTCATCACGACGATGTCTTCGGGGCAGAGCGATGGGTCGTCTTCGAGCGCGGCGCGAATCCGATCGTGCAGCACTTGAGCTTCCCGCATCGGCCCCGTGCACTCGTGAATCTCGATCGAGCGATCGTCGGGCTGGACCTCGGTGCGGTCGCTCGGCGCGGGGGTCATTCGAAACTCGAACACGTCGGCCTGCAGAGCACGGAGCAGGCTGCTTCGCTCGGGTCTCGCGAAGAGGTCGTGCTCGGCGCTCACCGTGCCCTCGAGTGCCAACAAGAGCTCTTGGAAATCGCGAGCCAGCCGGCCCAGACGAATCAGCAGCGGGTGGCCGTCGCTCGGCGGCGAAGCGGCGATCGGAAGCGAGAGCTGAGGCGAAGTGTCCACATCCGAGACGTATTCCTTCGACGGCTCCAGCAGATAGAGCAGCGTCGGGACCGCTCGCGAAACCTCCGCGAACAGCTGAACGAATAGCGGCGGCAGGGTTTCGAGCGAAAAGAGGTGGATACGCGAGTATCGGACCTTCGAGCCGTCGCCGCCGCGAAGCTTCTCCAGTGCGGCCTCGACGCGCGCGGCGAGGTCGTGTGGGCCGAGGCGCTCGACGATGCGGCGCCAGAGGTCGGCCTGCCAGCCACGGTCCTCCCCGCGCTGCCACTCACGCAGCATCTGCATGCGGTGCACGACGTATCGGTCGAACGTTTTTGCGACACGATCGGCGAGGCGCAGCACGCGCTCGGGGTCGGCGGGGTCCCCGAGGTAGCTCCGAAGCTCCTCGTGCGGCGACTCGTGAAGCAGCTCGGCGATCGTCCACTTCAAGCGCGAGGGGCCGTACGCCTGTGCGGCTTCGGACGGGCCGGCGTCGAGGTCGTCGAGGATCTGTTCGACGACTTTGCGGGTAAACGGGAAAAACGGATTGCACCAGATGCCGAGCGAAGCGGAGAGCTCGAGAGTGAGCCACCGCTGCATCCCGAGGCTCTGAACGACCACCGCCTCCTTTGCGAACGGCGCGAGGGGCTCGCTGCGGACCCTAGCGGCGAGCGCCTGTGCGAGATCTTCCGTGCGGTTGCTGCGGACGAGCTCCATGAGCTCAGCGGGGCGGGAACTTTCGCTCGAGATTCTTGGTGCTCCGGCCGAGGGCCGTCGCGAAGAGCTTCTTGCCGGCCCAGGCCTTCCAGGGCTTGCTCGGGAGCCTGCCGTACGCCTGCCAGCAAAGCACCGACCCGCCATCGGGATGCGGCTCGCAGGTGACGACGCTCAGGTGGTCGGTGCACAGGCCGAGCAGCGCTTCGTCGTTGGCCGAGTACGCGAGCATGCGCGGCGCCTCGAACGCCTTCACGACCTCGCGAACCGGCGCGCCCACCGGCGCCTCGATGACCCGAACGGCGCCAACCTCACCAGGCCGCTCGGCGTGCGTGTTGTCGGTGGAGCTCCGCTTGGCTCCGATGATCCACTCTTGTAGACGATCGAAGTCGGTGATGTAATCGAACAGCGCCTGCTGGCTGACCCCGAGATGGCTCACCTTCTCGAAAACCAGAGGCTGGTTGCTGAGCCGCGCACCGGTTTGCGCTGCGTACGCCGTGAGCTCGGATGCCACCGCCGGCAGTCTTACCCGTCTTCATCGAAGTTCAAGCCTCAGGAAAGGCGCGTGCGGTAGTCGTCGTAGCCGAAGCGCCGTTGGACGCGATACGAGTCGTCGCGCGGGTCATAGACCGCAATCGAAGGCAGCCGGACGCCGTTGAAGGTGGTGTTCTTGACCATCGTGTAGTGGGCCATGTCCTCGAACACCAAACGGTCGCCCACGCGAAGCGGCTCCGGAAAGGAGTATCGCCCGATCACGTCGCCCGCCAAGCACGTCAGGCCGCCGAGGGTGTATGTGTGCTCGAGCGCTCCCGGCTCGCCGGCTCCCCGAACTTCGGGGCGGTACGGCATTTCGAGCACGTCGGGCATGTGGGCGGTCGCGGACGTGTCGAGGATGGCGATCGGCCCGTCGTTGTGAACGATGTCGAGCACCGTGGCGACCAGCACGCCGGTGTCGACGGCGATCGCTTCGCTCGGTTCGAGAAACACCTCGACGCGATGGCGGCGCTGCAGCCCCCGCACGAGGTCCACCAGGAGCCCCACGTCGTAGTCCGGCTTGGTGATGTGGTGGCCGCCGCCGAGGTTGAGCCACTTGGCGTCGTCGAGCCACGGCGCGAACTGGTTTTCCACCGCGGCGAGCGTGCGCTGGAGCGCATCGGCGCCGAGCTCGCAGAGCGTATGAAGGTGAAGGCCGTCGATGCCTCGTAGATCTGCATCGCGGAGCGCGCGGTGTGTCGTCCCGAGCCTGGAGCCGGGCGCGCACGGGTCGTAGATCGCGACGTCGACCTCCGAGTGCTCGGGGTTGATTCGAATCCCGAAGCTGGTGGTCGCCGCGTGCTCGTTCGCGATTGAGCGAAACCGTGCGACCTGGGACGGAGAGTTGAAGACCACGTGATCGGAGTAGCGCAGCGTCTCGCGGAGCGAGGCCTCGTCGAACGCTGGGCAATACGTGTGCACCTGCTTGCCTAGCTCCTCGCGGCCGAGCCGCGCTTCGTGCGGCCCGCTTGCGGCGATGCCGTCGAGATAGCGACCGACGAGCGGGAAGGTCGACCACGCGGCAAAACCCTTCAGCGCGAGCAAAATACCGCAGCCGGCCGCCTCTCGGACGTGTTGCAGCGCTTCGAGGTTGCGCTCGAGCGCCGCTGCATCGATCACGTAGGCCGGGGACTCGACGCGCTCGAAGTCGAGCTCTTCACAGGGCAGCACTCACATCTCCTTCACGTGCCAGGGGAGCCCCCTCACCGCGAGCTCGTCGAGAAACGGATCGGGGTCGAGCTGCTCGATGTTGAACACGCCAGTGCCACGCCATCGGTTCGTGAGCATCATCTTGGCGCCGACCATGGCCGGAACGCCCGTCGTGTATGAAACGGCCTGCGCGCGCACCTCCGCCCACGCCTCTTGGTGGTCACAGACGTTGTAGATGAACACCCGCCGGCGCTCGCCGCCTTTGGTGCCCTCGACCAGGCACCCGATGCTGGTCTTTCCGGTGTAGCGCTCGCCGAGCGACGACGGGTCGGGAAGCAGCGTTTTCAAAAATTGAATCGGGACGACCTCGCGCCCTTGGTGCACGACCGGCTCGATCCCCGTCATGCCCACGTTCTGCAGCACGCGGAGGTGCGTCAGGTATTCGTCTCCGAAGGTCATCCAGAACCGAATCCGCGCGAGCCCGGGGATGTGCTCGACCAGCGACTCGAGCTCTTCGTGATAGAGCAGGTACGCCTTGCGCTCGCCGACGCCGGGAAAGTCGAACGTGCGAGACTCCGACATCGGCTCGATTTCGATCCACTCGCCGTTTTCCCAGTAGCGCCCGGGCTGCGTGATCTCGCGGATGTTGATCTCCGGGTTGAAGTTGGTGGCGAAGGGGTGGCCGTGGTCGCCGCCGTTGCAGTCGAGAATGTCGATCTGCTCGATCTCGTCGAACAGGTGCTTTTGCGCGTAGGCGCAAAACACGTTGGTTACCCCCGGGTCGAAGCCCGAGCCGAGCAGGGCCATGCGCCCCGCGGATTTGAAACGGTCACGGTAGGCCCACTGCCATTTATATTCGAACTTCGCTTCGTCGGGCGGCTCGTAGTTGGCGGTGTCGAGATAGTCGACGCCCGCTTCGAGGCAGGCGTCCATCAAAGGGAGGTCTTGGTAGGGGAGTGCGACGTTGATCACGAGTGCGGGCTTCACGCTGTTGATCAGCCCGACCGTTTGGGCGACGTCGTCCGCGTCGACCTGCGCGATCTCGATCTCGCGTCCTCGGAGCGCGCGTACTTGATCGCGTATCTTTTCGCAGCGCGAGAGCGTTCGGCTGGCCAGCACGATTTCGGAGAACGTGGTCTCATCCTGAGCACATTTGTGGGCGACCACCCCGCCAACGCCCCCAGCGCCAATGATCAAAACCTTGCTCATCCAGGTCCTCCGTGCCGCGTCGATTGGTGTGACTTCGACGTTCGTGGTTTGCAACCCAAGTCGCGTGACTTTCCGCGGACCATGTGGTTATGTCACGCATCGTGAGGGAAGGGTGGTGCCGGTCTCGTGCATGAAGCGATCGTAGGTTTGGACGTTGGCTCGACGACCGTGAAGGCCGTCGTGGTCGACCCCGCCACCAAAGACATCGTCTGGAACGACTACCAGCGTCACCACACGAAGCAGGCCGAGTGTGTGCTCGAGTTCATGGAGCGCATCGGCAAAATCCTCGACGAGCGCAGCATCAGCGGCGTTCGCGTGTTTGTCACCGGCTCCGGGGCCAAGCCGCTCGAGGCCCCGCTCGGCGCGAAGTTCGTCCAAGAGGTGAACTCCGTGACGCTGGCCGTCGAAACGCTGCACCCCGACGCCGGCTCGGTCGTCGAGCTGGGCGGTCAGGACGCCAAGATCATCGTCTTCAAGGAGAACAAGCAGACGGGCGACAAGTCCGCCATTGCCTCGATGAACGACAAGTGCGCCTCCGGGACGGGGGCCACCATCGACAAGTGCATGGTCAAGGTCGGCATGCCGCCGGAGGAGACGCTCCAGCTTCACTTCGACGACGCGCACCTTCACCACGTGGCCGCCAAGTGCGGGGTCTTTGCGGAAACCGACATCGTCAATTTGGTGAAGACCGGCATCCCGTCCGACGAGATCATGTGCTCGCTCGCCGACGCGATCGTCATGCAGAACCTCTCCGTGCTCACACGCGGCAACACGCTTCGGCACAAGGTCCTACTGCTCGGCGGTCCGAACACGTTCTTGCCGTTCCTGCAGGAGTGCTGGCGCAAGCGCATCCCCGAGACCTGGGACGAGCGCGGCTACGACTATCCGAAAGACGTGCCCATCGAGGAGCTGATTCCCGTGCCCGACAACGCCGAGCTCTATGCGGCGTATGGCGCGGTGATGTACGGCATGCACGAGCCGGCCGAGGTTGGCGTGTTCAACGGGCTCGACGGCCTTCGCAGCTACATCACCGACGGGCGAAAAGAGCGGCTCGGCGACAGCGCCGGCCCCCCGCTTGCCACCGATGAAGTGGAACTCGAGCGCTTTCTCGAGGCGTATCACATCCCGCGCTTCGTCGAGCCCGAGGTCGACCAGAGCCGCGTCCGCGCGGTGATCGGGCTCGACGGCGGCAGCACCTCGTCGAAGGCCGTGCTGCTCAGCGAAGACGGCGAGGTTCTGATGAAGGCGTATGCGCTTTCGAAGGGCAACCCGATTCAAGACACCAAAGAGCTTCTCGGCGAGCTCCGCGGGCGTATGGCCGCCAAGGGCGCAGAGATCGAGGTGCTTGGTTTCGGCGCGACCGGCTATGCGGCCGACGTGCTCGAAGAGTGCGTGCGCGCCGACGTCAACATCGTCGAAACCGTCGCGCACATGATGAGCGCCACGCACTACTTCGGCGACATCGACGTCATCTGCGACATCGGCGGGCAGGACATCAAGGTCTTGTTCATGGAAAACGGCGACATCAAGACGTTCAAGCTGTCGAACCAGTGCTCGGCCGGCAACGGCATGCTGCTTCAAGCGATGGCCGATCAGTTTGGGTTGCCCGTCACCGAGTACGCCGACAACGCGTTCAAGGCCGACCTCGCGCCGATGTTCAGCTACGGCTGCGCGGTCTTCTTGGACACCGATCGCGTCAACTTTCAAAAAGAAGGCTTCAGCAAAGAAGAGCTTCTCGCGGGGCTCGCGCAGGTGCTCCCGAAAAACGTGTGGCAGTACGTCGTGGGCGTGCCGCGCATGGCCGCGCTCGGTCGCAAGTTCGTGCTGCAGGGCGGCACGCAGTACAACCTGGCGGCCGTCAAAGCCCAGGTCGACTACATCAAAGAGCGCGTGCCAAACGCCGAGGTGTACGTGCACCCGCACAGCGGCGAGGCGGGTGCGATCGGCGCGGCCATGGAGACGCTTCGCGTCGTGAAGCGGCGCGGCCACTCGACCTTCATCGGGCTCGATGCCGCGATCGACCTCAAGTACGAAACCAAGAACGACGACACCACCACCTGCCATTTCTGCGCCAACGAGTGCTCGCGCACGTTCATCGACGCGTTTCGTCCCGACGGCTCCACCAGCCGCTACATCAGCGGGTTTTCCTGCGAAAAGGGCATGGTCGAGTCCAAAGGCGCGATGGAGGCGCTCGTCAAAGAGCGGCGCAAGATCATGAAGGAGTTCCCGAACCTCGTGACCTACGAGGGGCTGAAGGCGTTCAAGCGCTGCGCCGGAGTTCAGCCGCTCCCTGAAGACGGCGCGCCCGTGGAAGATGTCAAAGTCGAGCGGCGGTTCTTCGGCTCGATCGACCGCACCAAGTACACGCGCGGCTTTCAGCGGTCGTCAGAGGCGGCCGCCGAGAAGCGAAAGAAATGGCGCGTCGGCATCCCCCGCGTGCTCAACATGTACTCCACCGCGCCGTTCTTCCGCACCTTTTTCGAGGTGCTCGGCGTGCGGCCGAAGAACATCGTCTTCAGCGACCCGAGCTCCGAAGAGATGTTCGCCGAGGGCGGCAAGTATGGCTCGGTCGACCCGTGCTACCCATCGAAGGTCGCGCAGGCGCACTTCCATCAGCTCTTCTTTCACAAGCACGAGCAGGCGCCGTTCGACGCGATCTTCTTCCCGATTCTCACGCACGTGCCGTCGTTCGTCACCGAGGCGGTCGACTATGCGAGCTGTCCCATCGTCGCCGGCACGCCCGACGTGATGAAGGCCGCGTTCACCAAAGAGCAGGACTACTTCGCCAACCGCGGCATCGAGTATCTCGCGCCCGCCTTCAGCTTTGCCGAGCCGACGCTCCTCAAGCGAGCGATGTTCGAGGCGTTCGAGCGCGTGCTCGGCGTCACCGAGGACGAAAGCGATTTCGCCGTGGCGGAGGGGCTCGCCGCGCTCGATCGGTTCGACCAGGACCTGCAAGACAAGGGCAAAGCGATCCTCGACCAGGTCGAGTACGACAACAAGGTCGCGATCCTCGTGCTCGGGCGGCCGTACCACCTCGACCCGGGGCTCCACCACGGGATTCCGGACGAGTTTCAGGTGCTCGGCTATCCGATTTTGAGCATTCGCTCGATTCCAAAGGACCCCGAGTGGCTGAAGCGCTTCTACGGTGATGAAGACGACGTGCTCAGCGTGAACGACGTGTGGCCCGAGAACTACTCCGCCAACTCGGCGCAAAAGGTGTGGGCGGCGAAGTTCGCGTCGCGGCACCCGAACGTCGCCATCCTCGATTTGAGCAGCTTCAAGTGCGGCCACGATGCGCCCACGTACGGCATCATCGACAGCATCGTCGCGAAGAGTGGCGTGCCGTCGTCGTCGCTTCACGACATCGACGCCAACAAGCCGGGCGGCTCCATCAAGATCCGCGTCAAAACGTACGCGCACTCGCTCGGGCTCCGTGAAGAGCACCTCGAGGACGTGGCCGACAAGAAGGCCCAGCTTTCAAGGCGAATCGATGAGAAGCGGCTCGAGCTCCTGCGCATGAAGCAGCAGCAGCTCGCGTCGCAGAGGCAGGCCGACCTCGGCCTCGAACGGCAGATTCAAGAGCTCGCCGAGAAGGTGCAGCAGTATCAGATCGACGCGGCGCGGGCCGAGGCGGCCGCGGGCGCCGAGCCTGGCAATCTCATCCGGCTCGGTCGAAAGAAGAAGGACGGCACGGTCGTCCGTGTGTGAAGGGGACAGTCATGGCTGATGGTTTTGAAATCGACATCGAAAAAGAGCTGGCAGAATTCGAGGCGCAGGAGCGCGCTCGCCTAGGGCTCGAGGACGACCGCGAGCAGTGGACCGACTCGATGATCAATCCGTTCTTTTCCGCGAAGGAGCGACCCACCACGACGATCCTCAACGGTGGGCTCACGATGGCGCACGACGAGTTCGTGGCGTCCGCGCTGAAAGGAATCGGCTACAACACGCGCTCGATGGCGTGCGCGGACGTCGAATCTCTTCGCTTCGGCAAAGAGTTTGGCAACAAGGCGCAGTGCAACCCCACGTATTTCACTGTCGGCAACCTCGTCAAAGAGCTCAGCCGGCTTCGCGACGAAGAGGGGATGTCCGCGCAGGAGATCATCGACAGCTACGTGTTCCTGACGGCGGGCGCCTGTGGGCCGTGCCGCTTCGGCATGTACGTCACCGAGTACCGCAAAGCGCTTCGCGATGCGGGCTTCGACGGCTTCCGCGTGGTGCTCTTTCAGCAGCAGGCGGGCTTTAAGCAGGCCACCGGCGAAGAGGTGGGGCTGGTGCTCAACCCGCAGTTTTTCATGGCGCTGGCGCGCGGGCTCTTCGCGGGCGACGTGCTCAACGTGATCAGCTACCGGCTCCGGCCTTACGAAGTGGAAGAGGGTGCAGCCGATCGCGCCATCGCCTTGGTGAAGCGCGACGTGCAGGACGCCCTCGAGGAGAACCGCAGCGTGCTTCGCGCGCTTTGGCGCGGGCGCCGGCATCTTGCCGCGGTGGAGCTCGACCGGTTCCGCGCAAAGCCCAAGGTGGCGATCATCGGCGAGTTCTGGGCGATGACCACCGAAGGCGACGGCAACTATCACCTTCAGCGGTTCATCGAGTCCGAGGGCGGCGAAAACGACATCCAGACGCTCGTGAACTGGCTGCTCTACACCCTCTGGGAGATGCGGCACGACACCGAGAAGCGCATGACGCTGCGTCACACGGACGAGTCGTACTACGGGCTCGAGGGGTCCGACGTCGGGTACAACATGGCGGGGGTGTGGCTCGGTGAGCTCGCGCTCCGCGCAACGTTTGCAGCGTTTTGCGCAGCGACGGGCCTCAAGCGGCACAAACTCCCGGACATGGACGAAATCGCCCAGGTCGGCCACAGCCACTACAACAACGAGCTTCGCGGCGGCGAAGGCCACATGGAGGTCGCCAAGCTCGTGCTCAACGTCGCCAAGCAAAAGGCGCACATGACGCTGAGCGTGAAGCCGTTTGGCTGCATGCCGAGCTCGGGCGTGTCGGATGGCATTCAATCGGTGATCACCGAGCTTCACCCGGACGCGATCTACTGCCCGGTGGAAACCAGCGGCGACGGCGCGGTGAACTTCTATTCGCGCGTGCAGATGTACATGTTCAAGGCGCGCGAGCGAGCTCGCTTGGAGTTCCAAGCCGCGCTCGATCAGCACGGCATCACCGAAGAGCAGGCGCGCGAGTTCGTGAAGGGCACCCGCTACGAGCATCCTTTCTACAAAGCGCCTCATAGGGCTGCCGGCACCGGCGCCGACTTGATCCACGAGATCGGTCCGTTGGTCGGCAAGGGCCGCCTCGGCCGCGCCAAGGTGCACGCGTCACGAGCCGCTGCCCGCACGAAGGCGGTGTTCACCAAGGACATCCCCGCGGCCAAGCAAACCTTCGACAAGATGGCCCCGTACCTCCCATCGCTCGCCCGCCTCGTCTACGGCGAGCTCAAAGAAAAGCTCCCGGCCCCGAAAGAAGCCTGGCAAACCCTGATGAAGAACGCCGTCCCGAAAGCCGAAGACGACCCGGCCCCCACAGCGTTCGAATACGTGAAGCCGCCAGAGCCCCGAGCTGAAGAAGAAGCCAGAACACAACTGCACGTCGTCGCATAGACGGGGCGGAAAAAAACCGATACGAGACTCCGTCGAACGGGGCGGCCTGCAAAGGTGGCCGGATGCACTTGGGAGCTCAGGCCACGCACGCCGCCCCTCGGCCCTCGCGTCCAAGTGGCCGTGGTTGCATGCGTGGCCACTTGGCACTCGGGACGTCGACTCCGCCTCATATCGGTTTTTTTCCGCCCCTCCGTCCGTCGACGCAGAAGAAAAGGGCACTGTCCCCTATATAATTGGGGTAGCCACCCCTACGGCGCCAGAGTCACACGGCGCCATCCGCCCGGGTCTTGGCAACCACCTAGATGGCACCACCCGCGAGCCGGAACGGCGAAGCCCGGCGCAAGTGCGCCGGCAAGGCAGAGCGAAGCGAATGCCGCGCGAGGGAGGACTACGGGT
>CAJIBU010000126.1_pt1 | contig 17552 bp, 18 predicted proteins | sample 9199451 | NCBI WGS metagenome assembly CAJIBU01 (sample SAMEA7708315, study PRJEB35096) | sediment metagenome | biome: marine neritic benthic zone biome [ENVO:01000025]; feature: sediment [ENVO:00002007]; material: shallow marine sediment [ENVO:03000034] sea grass bed [ENVO_01000059] ... | reverse complement strand
TCGAAGGCCTCGTCGAACGGGGCGAGCACGCGGAGCACGATGTCTTCGAGAGAAGCGCCGCCGACGAGGCTGTCGCGTGCGCGAGCCGCAGCATCGGAGAGGCGGCCGGACGTGCTCCAGATTGCGCGCGTGGAGAGCCGGCGCATCGCCGAGAAGACCAGCCACCAAAGGACGCCTGAAGCCAAAGCGACGAGGCCGAGCTGCCATCGCTCGAGGCGCGCGTCCGGCACGGCTGCGAACACGACTGCGAAACACACCGCCGACGCGCCGGCAGCAGGCACCCCGACACGTCGAAGCGAGCGCCAGCGCGGGTCGACCCACGCCAGGTGGCCAAGCCACAAGAGTGCCGCCGAGGCGAGCTCGATGGCGGCGGCGAGGTCTCGTCCAAGTGGACCGAACCAGGCGTGGGCGAGGCCGACCGCCACGCCGACCAGCGCAATCCCGACGACGGCTCCTTCGAGGGCGTGTCCGCGCGCGACCAATCGAACTTGGTGAAGCACGCCGGCGAGCATGACCGCGGAGACGATGACCACCGAGAACGCGGGCGCCGGCAAGAGCCCGTCGCGTGCGAGAGCGCCGCCTGCAAGCGCCGCGACCACCATCCCCGAGAGCACAGCGAAGCGGGATCGGCCCGGCACCCACCGTTGGAGCACGAGGTCGAGCATGAGCGCCGAGGCGAGGAGCCAGGCCAGCTCGTGAACACGCTCGAGCACGGGAGAGCCGGTGTGAGCAGACGCAATGGCAACGGCGAGGCTGACGCCCATCCACGCAACTGCAGCCCCTGCCCTGTTCGGCTTTCGCACGCCGCCCGCAGCCAGCGGCGTCATTGAGAGGGCGAGCGAGGAAATCGCGACGAGCCACTCTGGAGACGAGGTCGCACTAGACGCTGCTCGAGCCGCGAGCACGTAGAGCACGACCGCCGGACCCAAGATCGCCAGGAGCCGCGTGAATCGGACCTTTTCAACTCGGCGCACGCGGCCGCAGTCTATCACTCGCCATGGGGGACACCAGAAGCAGGCGCATCGGGATCCACGAACATGCGAAACCCGACGCGCTGCCACCACACGCGGTACTTTTGCTGCGCGACCCCCCGCTTCTTTCTCGATTCGCCAGGCTCGTAGCCGAAGTACTCACGCGTGAGGTGCTTGAGCTCGTCGCTCGCGCGACGACGAAGGCGCTCGTCCGAGTGCATGAGCCCGTCGATCAACCATTCGACACGATGGCGATCGCCGTGCTTGCGGAACCAGGAAGTCCACTTCTTCTTGCTGGTGCCGAAATCCTGGCAGCTCAGCCGGACGAGGCTCGCGTGGGCCGCGCGACTGACCTCGGGCTCGGAGCTCTGAAGCAGAGAGACGAAGAATTCGAAGGAGTCGGCATCGCGGAGGCGGCCCAGCGCTTCGAGCGAGGTGACGCGCGGCTCGAGCTTTCTGTCGTCGCGAGCAGACGCGCGAAGCCGCTCGACGAGCTGGGTGAACTCCACTTCGCAGGCGTAGAGCACGCTCAAGGCGCGGTAGGCGCTGCTTCTCACGCCGGCGTCCGAATCGAACAGGCGCCTTCCCACGGGCTGGACGAGCTCGGGATGGACGAACTCGGACGCGACGACCGTGGCATAGAATCGGATGTCCGGGTCTTCGTCGTCGAGCAGGGGGATGAGATAGGGCACCGAGCGCGTACCGAACGCGACGAACGTCCTCGCGATCGGTGAGACGTCCCGGCCGGGCGGCACGCGAGCGTGAGGCGCGTTGCGGTCGAACCAGAGGCGTCCCGGAAACTCGCGCGCGAGCGCGGGCAGTGCCACTTCGCCCACCGCAAGCAGCGGGAGCAGCACCATCTCGTCTTCGGGGCCCGCATCGCGGAGCGCCATCACCAACTCCTCGACGTCGTCGCCGACGTCGACGATCACGCTCGGAAGCGAGCCCTCGTCTTCCGCTTGTCGAGGCGGAGCAACCGGCTGCCACCGTTGCCCCGACCGCCGGTCCGCGAGCGGTGGAGCCGAGCTCGGCGCGTTGGGGCCGAGCGACACGACGTCGTGCGTGATCGCGCTGCCGTCGTTGTCGCGGCGTGCGTCCGCAGGGTGCGAGCGCGGGCGCTGCGCGGCCTTCCAGCGGGATTCGTCTGCCGCGGGAGGCGGAGCCGAGCGCCAGCCGGTTGCCTGCTCGGGGCCGGATGGGGGCCCGGATGGGGGCCTACTCCGTGCGGTGGGACGCGAAACCCGATGCGACGACGACGGCCTGCCAAGCACCTCGGGCGGCCTCGGGGGCAGGCTGTATCGCGTGGCGTCGACGAAGCCGCTCCCCGGCTCCGACTTCTTTCGAGCCGGGTGAGCGGGGTCGGATTCGCGAAACGTCCCTGCAGGGACCGACGACCCGACCTGGGGGACCACGGCGGGCGGCTCGGTGTCGGCCACGCCAGCGGCCGGCGCGTCCGCACGTTCCACGCGGGGATAGGACCCCGAGATCTCTTTCTTTGGTGGAAGGGAGCTTCGCTTCCCGACTCCTTCGAATGGCGCGACGTAGGGGACTGGACCCGCCTCCGCCGCGGTGAGTCGCTCGTTGAGACTCCGCATGCGCGCCGTCATTTCGATGTCGTAGTGCTGAGACAGGCCGGCCTCGACGCGGACGGAGCAAACGACGCGCTGAACCGGATCGACGCCGAGCTCGAACGAGATCTCGCGAAGCGTCGCTTCTGGGAGCGTGCGGTCGACCGCAAGCACCACTGCGTCTTCGCTGCGTGCAACGGGAATCAAGCGGTGCCGCACCGCGAACTCGCGCGGCAGCATTCTGATCGTGCTCAGCGGCGCCTTCATGACCTCGTCGCGCGTGGCCGGAAGGAGCCCGAACACCGCCGCGCAGTACGCGCTCATCTCGTTTTCCCGCAAGCAGCCGAACTCGAGGAGCACGGTGTCGAGATTGCCGCCGCGGACCACCTGTTCCTGAATGACCTCCTGGACACGATCGACCGGGATCACTTGGTCGCGGACCAGAAGCGAGGCGAGAACCGACATCTTCGATGACATGGTGGGATCGCCCACCCACGCGTGTCAACGCGCTTGCCCGGGCTCTTCGAGCCGGTCGCGCACCAGGGAGAGCGCGGCCGGGACCGCGGTTTCGACGCGTAGCACGAGAGTTCCGAGGCTTGCGGCCGCAAAGCCTGCGCGCTCGAACAGGGACAGCTCGGCCTCGGTGAAGCCACCTTCGGGGCCGATTGCACACCATACCTGTTCAGGAGTTCCGTCGATTCGGAGCCGCTCGCTCGCCCTGGCGGCGAATACGACGCCAGCGGTCCTCGGCGGCACGTCGCCAAGCCAGCCCTCGCAGGTGCGGGGAGGATGAATGATCGGCACCTCCGAGCGCTCGGACTGCGCGGCGGCCTCGCACGCGATTCGGGCGAGCCTGTCGAGCCGGGTCTGCGCGCGCTGGGGGTCCCAGCGAGGAACGGTTCGCTCGGTCTGCGTGAGCAGCACCTCGTCGACGCCGAGCTCGGTTGCCGTCCGAACGCAGTCGTCGAGCTTCGAGCCTTTGGGAATGGCCAGCATCAGCGAAAGCCTCGTCGACGGCGTCGCCGCCATGGTGGGGGCACTGACGCTGCAGCTCACCGGGTCGGCCAGGGAATCGAGGACTCCCTCCGCCGCGCGGCCCTTTCCGTCGAACAGCACGACGTCGTCGCCTTGGCGCAGCCGCAACACTCGAACGTGACGCGCGGCGCCCTCCTCGAGCGTGACGCGGCCTCCTTCGTCTGGAAGGCGCCGGACGAAGAGCCGCCGCACCGTCATGCCGCCTCCGGGACCAGCACGAAGGCGCACCACTCGCCTTCTTCGAGCGCTTCGTCGAGGCGCATGGACGAAAACGCGCGCAAGAGCTCGTCGCGCTCGCTCCGGAGCACGCCGCTCACCACTAGAAATCCACCAGGCGCGACCCGAGCGCAAAGCGGCTCGGCCATGGGGACCAGAACGCGGGTTTCGATGTTCGCGAGGACGATCCCGTAGGTTTGGTCGAGCTCGGTGAGCGGGCGTGTCGAGGCGCGCATGCGCTCGACCCCGTTGAGCGACGCGTTGCGGTGCGCAGTGGCGATCGCGTTCGTTTCGACGTCGATCGCGTCGGCTTCGAGCGCTCCGAGCTTCAGCGCTGCGATCGAGAGCACGCCGCTCCCACAGCCGACGTCGAGCACTCGCTCACCTCCAGCGATGCGGCGCTCGATGACTCGAAGCACGAGGCGCGTGGTTTCGTGGTCCCCGCTGCCGAACGCATTTTCCGGATCGATGGCGACCACGACGTCGTCCGTGCCGCCGTCGACCGGTTCCCAGGACGGTCGGAGGAGCAGGCGCTCACCGATGCGCTGCGACCGAAACCCACGGCGCCACTCGACCGCCCAGTTGCGCCCGTCGACGTACACGAGATCGACGTCGTGGTCGCTGCGAAGGGCTTCGAGCGCCCGGTGCGCGGCAGCCTCATCCGGAAAAGAGGCGAGCACCACGGAGTGCCCTCCCGGAGGCCCTCGTTCGATCGTCGTGGAATCCCGCTCCTCGAGCCCGGTCGCACCGAGCTCCCACAGCTCGAGCTCGACGAGCTCGAGCGTCTCCGAAGGCACCCGCACCCGAACGAACGGATGTCGTGAAGGAGCGACCATCTAGACCTCGATCATTCGCGCAGAGAGGTAGATGACGAGGAAGAGCACCCACGTGATGGGACCGAGGCGGTTGCCTCCGCGCCAGGCCACGATCGGCGTGAACACCGGGACCAGAAAACCGAGGTAGCGCCACTGCGCGGCGAGCGGCCCCGCGAGAACCCGCCAAGCCATCAACAGATGAGTGAACAACAGCGCGGCTCCGGAAACGGTCCAAAGGCCGAGCAACGACAGCTCCACGGCGAGGTTCTAACGCAGTGTCTGCGCGACTGCTAGGAGCCGAGGTCGATGAAGCGGGTGACCGGCTCCGGGTCTCCGCCGCAGCTCGCAGGGCGTGCGGCGTCCATTTGCTCCCTGCCGACCCGCACCAACTGCTCGCCCTCGGGGCTTTCGAACCGTATGCGCCACGCGCCGTTGCCCTCGGGCTCGGTGGTCTGCCAAGAGATGGCGCCGTCGGCTTGGACGCCGAGTCGGCGACGCAAGAAGATCTCGGCAGCCTGGGTCGGCCGGTCGAGGGCGCATCTGCCGCGGAGGCGTTCGAGCTCGCCAACCTCGCCTCGACGCTGCGCCGAAACGAACCCGTCGACGTCTTCGGGGCGAAGGCGGCCGTACATCAGCCCCCCCGGCAACCAGAGCGCGCATGCCGCGAATCGGTGACCGCCAAGATGGCTCGTCTGCCAGACCTCGACATCGTGCGCCTGAAGCGCGCGAAACACCGCGCTTCCTCGTTCACCGCAGCAGCGATCGCGACGCCCGTGCACGCACACGAGGCACGTCGGCATTGGATCCGACGCCGGAAGCGACTCGAGGTCCAGGTCGGCGAGGTTCTCGAGCGAATCGAGCTCGACCCGCGAGGCGCGGACGCGCCCGGGCGCAGTGCAGACGTGCATGAAGACCAGCCTCTTCGCGGGGCGGCCGGGCCGGCGAATGAGCTGAAGCCTGGTGCGCGGCGCTCGTAGCCAGCGGTCGAGGGTGCGCCGGACGACAGGTGTCAGCGCCTCGCTCTCAATCGCTTTGGGGGCCCAGAGGCCGCTGACCTCGAGGAGCAGCCAGCGGTCGACCGACTCGACCGCCGTGCCGCCAGCGGCTCATCGGCCTGGAGCGATGCGATCGAGCAGCGAGCCTCGTCCACGACTCAGTCTGCGGGCGTGGGAAGGGGGCGAGCCATCTCTTCGGCCGCCTGATCGATCGTTCGCTGCCGTCTCTCTGCGATCGCAGAGCGCCAGGCATCGTATTGTGCCTGCAGGCTCGAGAGCTGCTCTTCGGCGCGCGCCAAATGGCGCTCGAGCCTCGCGCGTTGGACCGGACTGGCGGCTCGGCCGAGCGCGGCCTCCACCTCATCGTGGACGAGCCGAACGCGAGCGACCGCATCGAGGAAATTTTGGCGCTCGGCAAACCGGCGGGCCTGCACCATCCACACCCCCCAGCGCTCTTCTTCCTGCTGCAGCTCCATGAAACTCAAGCTTAGGGGCTTTCCGCGTCGGGGCCAACCCCGCCGCCACGGCGGTGGTAGAGCCACCAGTTCTCGAAGTGAGCCACGCGCTGAATCGAAGGATCCGAAACGAAAAGGCTGTCGGGAGAGCCAACCCGCCGCACCAGGAACCAGTCGAAGAACTCGCCGTGCTGGTCGAGCTGAAACTGCTGCGGGCTCCACTCCCACCGGAGCGGTGTCTTCGGAGGCACCTCGGCGTTCGGGTCCGACTCGTCCCGGTACCGAAAGGGCGACTCGCCGAACTGCGCAAAGTGAAAGCTGAGCCACCCCCCGCGCTCGGCCTGCACGTACGCAGGCAGGTGCACGTAGGGGCTGTGCTTCGCACGCGACCCGTCGTGGTCGTAGACCAGGTAGAGGAGCTTCGGGGCGCGGGGGAGCTCCCCGACGATCTCGCGAAAGTGCACCGTGGACGTCGAAAATTCGCGATGCGCACCCGCGACGAGCTCCCCGAGCGGAGCGACGGCGATCCCGGTCCAGACCACGAACCCGAGATGCGCCCACGTCTTTCGAGGAAGGTTCGGAAGCAGCGCGGGCACGAGGAACGCGGCCGCGGTGATCTCGCGCGGGTACACGAAGAGCGAAGGCCCGCTCTCGCTCGGAAGCACGAGGTAGAGGGCGAGCGAAACCACGATTGCGACGAGCACGACGACGTGCGCGGGCAGCACCCAGCCCGTTTTTGGCCAAGAGCGGAGCCGGGCCAGGGCGACGCCGAAGAGCACAGCCGCCGTCGCCGCGAAGAGCCATCCCGTTCGGCGAAACAGGAATGTGTCCTCGTCGCCGATGAAGATGTCGAAGAGGTTGTCCGGCGCCTCGGACATCCGCGACCACTCGGGCGGCCACACCCACTGCACGTCCGTCTCGAGCAGCGCGGGCCCCGTCGACCACCACACGGAGAAGAGAGCGATCGCGACCGCGCCGGGCGCCAACAGGCCGACGACGCCGTCGGACCTCTTGTACATGAGCGCGCCTACGACGACCATCATCGCGAGGGCGAACGGAAACCGATACACGTGCGTGAAGAAGAGAAGAATCAAGACGGCGATCAGCGCGCTTTGGACGCGGATGCTCGGCCGATCGACTGCGCGAAGCGCAAGACCGATCACCATCGCGTAGAGCCCGAGCGCACCGACGTAGTCGATGAAACCCCAGTGCGTGAGCACGCCCCACACCGGAACGAGCCCCCAAAGCCCCAAAAACGGCGACTTTCGCAGACCCCAGCAGAGGGTCATCAGCCCGAGCGGCAGCAGGCAGAGCATCGTCGCGGCGGCAAGCTTGGTGGCCGCGACGGGTGGGAGCACCAGCATGAAGATCGCGGCCAAGCCGTAGAACGACACGAACGGCACGGCGAACATCTGAAAGACGAACTGCTCGCGAAAATGCCACCCCGCGTCGACGTAGTGGCGAAAGATCGAAGCCGACGACGCGTGGAACGGGAAATCCGTCATCATCGGGTAGTCGGCCGCCCAAAACGGCGCGCCGACCACGTAGATGATGGCGCCCGCGGCGCATAGCCACGCCAGCCACATCAGCGGTGGCGGCCCGGTGATCCGCGCACCGGGATGAGTCGGCCCCCCTGCCATCGGCGCTACGGTATCACGGCCCGCTGCTCAAGCCTTGAGAGCTTCAGCGCCGCCGATGATCTCCATCAATTCCTTGGTAATCGCGGCCTGTCGCGCTCGGTTGTATTTGAGCGTCAGCCTGTCGATCAGGTCGTTCGCGTTGTTGGTCGCCGCGTCCATGGCCGTCATGCGAGCGCCGTGCTCTGACGCGACGGATTCGAGAAGGGCTCGGTAGATTTCCACTTCCACGTACATCGGCAGAAGCGCGTCCAGCAGTGCGTCCTGGCTCGGCTCGTAGATGAAGTCGCCGAGCCGATCCTCCGAGAGCTCGAGCGGCTCGATCGGCAGGAAGGGCTCGAACACCACCTGCTGGTTGATCGCGCTCTTGAACTCGTTGTAGACGAGGTAGCAGGCATCGAGGTTGTCCGTGGTGTAGTCCTCGACGATGTAGCGGCCGATTTCACCCGCCTTCTCGACGTTCAGATCCTCGAAAACCCCTAGGAAATCGTGGCGGATGTCCGCGTCGCGCCGCTTGAAATAGTCGCGGCCTTTGCGCCCGATGATGCCGAAACATACCTCGCTGCCCTCGGCCTCGAGCTCCTTCCACCGGCGGTACGCCTCCCTGCAGATGTTGGAGTTGAACGCGCCTGCGAGGCCGCGGTCGCTCGTGAGCACGACCAGCATCACCTTCTTGGGCTCACGTCGCGCGAGGAGCGGATGCGCATCTTCGTCCGGGCCCACGCGCGCCGCGACGCCGCTCAGGACCTCGTACGTCTTGAGCGCATAGGGACGAAGGCTCTCGATGTTCTCCTGCGCCTTTCGCAGGCGCGCACCGGCGACGAGCTTCATGGCACGCGTGATCTTCTGCGTGCTCTTGACGCTGGCGATGCGCTTTCGAATGTCCTTGAGGGCGGCCATGTTGGTTTAGCCGACCTTTGCGACCGGCTCGAAGATGTCGTCAAACGCCTTGAGCGCGTCTTCGATCTGGCTCTCGAGGGTGTCGTCGATCTTGCCCTTCGACTTGATGTCGGAGAGAACCGCCGGACGTTCCGCCTTGAGATACGAGATCAGCTCGGCCTGATAGCGGCCGATCGACTCGACCGGAAGCGGATCGAGATAGCCGTGCGTGCCGGCGAAAATCGACACGATTTGCTCCTCGACCGGCTGTGGCACGAACTGCCCCTGCTTCAGCACCTCGACCAGCCGCTCGCCGCGCGAGAGCTGCTGCCTCGTGGCGGCGTCGAGGTCGGAGGCGAACTGCGAGAACGCCGCTTTTTCGCGGAATTGGGCGAGCTCGAGGCGAAGCGTGCCGGCCACCTGCTTCATCGCCTTGATCTGCGCGTTGCCGCCGACTCGGGAAACCGAGATACCGACGTTGATCGCCGGGCGAACGCCGGAGTTGAAGAGGTCGGACTCGAGGAAGATCTGCCCGTCGGTGATCGAAATGACGTTCGTTGGAATGTAGGCGGACACGTCACCGGCCTGCGTCTCGATGATCGGCAGGGCGGTCAGCGAGCCCCCGGAATCGGGAAGCTTCTTCGCCACGAAACCGCCGCCCTTTTCCTTGGCGGCAGCCTCGGCCTCGTGCCGGGACTCGGGCCCGCCGAAGACCTGATTGCCGAGCCGGCTCGGCTCTTGGTCTTCCTTCACGACGACCCACTCCTCGGCCATCTTCGCGGCACGCTCGAGAAGGCGGCTGTGAATGTAGAAGACGTCGCCCGGGTATGCCTCGCGGCCTGGCGGACGCCGGAGCAGAAGCGAAAGCTGCCGGTACGCGACCGCCTGCTTCGACAGATCATCGTAGATGAGCAGCGCGTGCTGGCCGTTGTCGCGGAAGTACTCGCCCATGGTGACGCCGGTGTACGGCGCGATGAACTGAAGCGGCGCCGGCTCGGAGGCGCCGGAGACGACCACGGTGGTGTATTCCATGGCGCCGAACTGGGTCAGCTTGTCGACGACCTGCGCGACCGTGGACTGCTTCTGCCCGATGGCCACGTAGACACAGAAGACGTCCTTGCCCTTCTGGTTGATGATGGTGTCGAGGGCGACGGCGGTTTTTCCGGTCTGGCGGTCGCCGATGATCAGCTCGCGCTGGCCGCGTCCGATCGGGATCATGGAGTCGATGGCCTTGAGCCCGGTCTGAAGCGGCTCGCTCACCGGCTGCCGCTCGACGATGCCGGGCGCCTTGAGCTCGACGCGGCGAGTGAGCTTGCTCTCGATGGGGCCTTTGCCGTCGACCGGCTGGCCGAGCGAGTTGACGACCCGACCGACGAGAGCGGGGCCAACCGAGACCTCGACGATGCGTCCGGTGCGCTTGACGGTGTCGCCCTCGTTGATGCCGACGTCGGACCCGAAGATCGCGCAGCCCACGTTGTCTTCCTCGAGGTTGAGCACCATGCCGTAGACGCCGCCCGGAAACTCGAGAAGCTCGCCGGCCATCGCATTCTCGAGGCCGTAGAGGCGCGCAATGCCGTCACCGACCGTCAGCACGGTGCCTGTTTCGACGACGTCGACCGCCTTTTCGTACGAGGCGATCTGCTGCTTGATGATGTTGGAAATCTCTTCGGCGCGAAGTTGCATGATGCAGGGCTCCTGATTGGATGCGGTTACAGCGCTTGGCCGTTCGCAAGCAAAGTTTCTTTGAGCTCACTCAAACGGTTGCTCAGGCTTCCGTCGAATACTTGGTCTCCGACTCGGGTCACGATGCCGCCGATCAGCGAAGGGTCGTGCTTCTTCACGAGCACGATCTCTCGATCGGTGGACTTGCGAAGCTTCTCGGTGAGACGCGCGTAGTAGGCGTCGCTGAGCGGTTTGGCGCTGATCACCTCGACGCGAACGCGGTTGGTCTCGGCCTCCGCGAGATCTTCGAGCGCATGGAGCACGTCCTCGAGGTGCTTGAGGCGGCCCTTGTCGGCCATGAGATTGACGGTGTTCCGAACGATTTTCGAAGTGCCGAGCCGCTCCATCAGGGCGTCGACCGCGGCTTTGAGCGCAGGCTTTGGAAGAACGGGGTTTCGCACCACCTCTCGAAGCTCGGCGCTCGCTTTCCATGCGTCCGAGAGCGCGCCGACATCACGCAGCACGGTGTCGAGCTCGCCCTGCTCGCGAGCGAGCTCGAGAAGCGCCTTGGCGTAGCGTCTTCCGAGCGCGCTCATGGCTGCCTGTCCTCGATCACCTCGTCGAGCCGCTTGATGTAGGCCTCGGCGAGACGGTCCTGGTCTTCTTCGGTGGTTCGCTCCTCGAGCAGCGACTGCGCCGCGAGGACGGCCGCGCTCGCCGCCTGCTGCGTCAGGTCCTTGCGAAGCTGCTTGATCTGCTGCTCGATGAGGAAGTGGGTGTCTTTGCGAATCCGCGCGGCCTTTTCCTCGGCCTGCTCGACGATGCGATCGCGCTCGGCTTCGCCGGCTTTGACCATTTCGGCGCGAATCTGAATCATTTCATGGTCGAGCTTTTCGAGGCGGGTGGCGGTCGCCATTTGGCTCCGCTGAGCTTCGGCGCGAAGCCGCTGCGCTTCGGCGAGCTCGGCCTCGACCGCTTTGCGGCGCGCAGCGAGCGCTGGGTTGCCTTTGGTCCGAATCACCCAGGCGATGAGAGCCAGAAGCACGAGGAAGTTGACGACGGTCCCGATGAACTCCGGGCTCTTCAAGACCCCGCCGATGGTGAGGGGGCCGTGATCGCCGTGCTCCCCGTGCGCCTCGGCGGCATCGTGAGCGCCATGCGCATCGTCCGCCGCCAAGCTCACGGCTGGCGCGGCCACCATGGAAGCGAACACGAGCAGCGCGGCGGCGCGGGTCACTGCACCTCCCGGCCAAGCATCTTGGCGGCGATCTGTTGGGCGAGCAGCGGGATTGAATGGTCGAGATCGGCGCGAAGCGTCGCGGCTTCCTGCTTGATCTGTGCGTCGGCTTCTTCGAGCTGTTTGTCGGTCTCGTCGCGAACGCGATCGAGCACGGCCCGCTCGAGGCGCTTGCCCTCCGCGCGCAGCCGGTCTCGCTCCTCGCCCGCCCGAAGTCGGAGCTTGCGCATCTCTTCCTCGAACTCTTCGGATTCGGCCGCGGCCTCGTCCTGCAGTCTCAGCGCTTCGAGCTTGGCGCCTTGAATGGCGCTCTCGCGGGCCTCGAAGAGAGCGATCATCGGTCGAAAAACGAGGGGCCGAAAGAAGAAGAAGGCAATCCCAAACAGCGCGAGCTGAAACCAAAAGGTCACGTCGAGGTCGATGATCGACCCCTCGGACAGAAGGGCTGTGAAAAGCAGATTCATCGCAGCGGCATTCCCGGTCGGGCCTCGAGACCCCGCAGTAGCGTTGTACAGGGGGTTGGGGCCGATTCGCGGCCCCGGCAAGGACGATCTCCTCGCGGCGCGCGTTCCTAGCATGGGCCCCCCCCCAGTCAAGGTCGGAGAGGCCGCGTTTCGCGCCGGATTCAGGTCGCGCCGCGGGGCTGGTCGTCGAGCCGCGAGCGTAGAGCGCGCAACCCAGAAAATCGGGCGCCGTGGGCAGGGCTTGCTAGGGTCGCCTGGGATGATGCGAGCCTGCTTCGCTGCCGTTTTCGCTTTGGTTTTGGTGCTGCCGGCGGCCGCGCGCGCCGAGGATCCCGAGGCCGAGACCGAGACCGCTCCCCAGGCCGAGGCGCCGGTGGTGATGGAGGCCCCGCGCACGACGCTGCCCGCTCTCGTGATGCTGATCGGAGGTGGCGCGCGGCTCCGCGACATTCGGCTCGACGTTGGAGCGGTGGGCGGCGGCTCGGAGCGCCGCGGCGTCGAAACAGGCACGTATTTCGATTTCGGTTGGCATCTCCTGATTCGACCGATGGCACACCGGTCGCCCAATCCGGCGCTCCAGGCGATCGTCATTCAGATCGACGGCGGTTCTGCGATCGGTCTCGAAGTTCAACCGGCCGACGTGGAGGGGAAGCTGCAGACCAACGTCTGGCGCCTGCTCGGGCAGGTCGGCTACCTCTATCCGCGGCGCAAGGCCCGGTTCGGAGGCCTCGTCGGGATCGGCGCCGACGTGTTCGACGTCGAGGCCAACCCGATCGTCCCATCGTCGCGCATCGTGTACGTGCGCCTCGGCCCCGCCGCGGCCTGCGACCTCGTTCGTCACTTCCTATCGATTCGCGGCGATTTCGGGGTTCGCGCGCCGTTTCTGCTCGGTGAGCTCGAGGATGCGTTTGGAAACCGGTCCCGCGCGGTCGGCCTCGACGCGACGCTGACGCTCGACGGGAGACTCGAGGCCGGTTTCACCTATGCCTTTCGGGCCATCTGGGAGTACTACCACTACCGATTTTCAGGGGCGGTCGGGGACGTGCCTGCGCAGAGCGGCGGCGGGGGCAGCGGGCGCGACCACGCGGTGACCTTTCAGCTCTTGATCGGCTGGTCTTTGTAGCCGTCGGGAGACGTGTCGTCCGCGGCGCGCGGCTCGGCTGAGGGGCCGTCGAGCTCGCGCACGTCGCCCATGACGCAGGCGCCCTCGAACACGACTCCCCTGTCGAGAAACAGCGTCTGGGTCCGGATGTCCCCGTGCACGACCGCCGGCGCGTGGAGCTCGACCAGCTCGGTCGCGTGAATGTCCCCGTCGACCCGCCCTCCCCGCACGATGAGCGCGCCGACGCGGATCGTCGCGCGGACGATGGCCTCGTCTCCGACGACCAAAAGGCCGTCGCTCTGGACCTCTCCCTCGAACTCCCCGTCGATCCGCGCCCGGCCTTCGAAGAAGAGCTTGCCTTCGTAGCGGGTGCCGGCGCCGAGAAGCGCGTGGATGACGGCATCGTCATCATGCATGACCGGCGGAGCCTAAGGAGCTGCGCGCGGGGGGTCAATCGAGCCGGGGGTTGCCGAAGGCCGCCTTGACCCTAGCCCGCCCGGTGGGCGTCGTTGACCAGCGAAAAAGGCCATGCTAGTCCGCCGACGCTTTTGGGCGGATCCACGCCGGCCGTCACCCTTCCACAGAATCGGAACGAACATGGCAGAGCTCCAGAACGGACGTGTTACTCAGGTCATTGGTCCAGTCGTCGACGTCACCTTCCCTCGGGGAAGCCTTCCGGAGATTCTCACCGCGCTTCAGGTGAGCAACCCGGGCATCAGTGACAAGGACTGGAACCTCACGTTGGAGGTTGCACAGCACCTCGGAGAGAACACCGTTCGCGCGGTCGCGATGGACACCACCGACGGCCTGGTGCGAGGCATGGCGGTCAAGAACACCGCCGGCCCGATCCAGATGCCAGTCGGCAAAGAGTGCCTCGGTCGCATCCTCAACGTCGTCGGCGCACCGGTGGACGAAAAGGGCCCGGTCAACGCAACGAAGTTCTCGCCAATTCACAGAGAGGCTCCCGCCTTCGTCGATCAGAGCACCGAGGTCGAGATCTTCGAGACGGGCATCAAGGTCATCGACCTGCTCGCGCCTTATCGAAAGGGCGGCAAGATCGGCCTCTTCGGCGGCGCGGGCGTCGGCAAGACGGTCTTGATCATGGAGCTGATCAACAACGTCGCGAAAGCGCACGGCGGCGTGTCGTGCTTTGCAGGTGTCGGCGAACGCACGCGTGAAGGCAACGACCTGCTGCTCGAGATGAGCGAGTCGAAGCTCGACACGGGTGAGACCGTGCTCTCGAAGACCGCGCTGATCTATGGCCAGATGAACGAGCCTCCCGGCGCTCGCGCTCGCGTGGCCCTGAGCGCGCTCACGGTGGCCGAGTACTTCCGCGACGAAGAGGGACAGGACGTTCTGCTCTTCGTCGACAACATCTTCCGCTTCACGCAGGCGGGCTCCGAGGTGTCCGCTCTGCTCGGCCGTATTCCTTCGGCCGTCGGCTACCAACCCACGCTCGCCACCGAGATGGGCGAGCTTCAGGAGCGCATCACGTCCACGAACAAGGGCTCCATCACGTCGGTGCAGGCGATTTACGTCCCGGCCGACGACCTCACCGACCCGGCGCCCGCGACGACGTTCGCACACTTGGACGCGACTACCGTTCTCTCGCGGTCGATCGCGGAGCTCGGCATCTACCCGGCAGTCGATCCGCTCGACTCGAGCTCGACCATGCTCGACCCCGGCATCATCGGAGACGAGCACTATCGCGTGGCGCGCGGCGTGCAGGAGACGCTTCAGAAGTACAAGGACCTTCAGGACATCATCGCGATTCTCGGCATGGACGAGCTCAGCGAGGACGACCGCCTCGTCGTCGACCGGGCTCGGAAGATTCAGCGGTTCTTGTCGCAGCCGTTTTTCGTCGCCGAGCAGTTCACCGGCCTCAAGGGCGCGTACGTGCCGCTCGAGGAGAGCGTCTCCGGGTTCGCCGAGATTCTCCGAGGCGACCTCGACCACATCCCGGAGCAGGACTTCTACCTCAAAGGCAACATCGACGAGGTCAAGGAAGCCTACGCGAAGCGCGATAAAGACTGAGCCGAGGTCGCAATGGCAAACTCCGAGCATCTTCAACTCGACGTGGTCACCCCGACGGGGTCGGTGCTGTCGGAAAGAGTCGACTCCGTGCAGGCGCCAAGCGTCGAGGGGGAGTTTGGCGTGTTGCCGAACCACCTTCCGCTTCTGGCCGCGCTCAAGAGCGGGCTTCTCGTGTGGGAGGTCGACGGCAAGCGGCGAATCGCCGCGATCGGCCCGGGCTTCGTCGAAGGCGGGCCGGACAAGGTGCTGCTGCTCACCGACCTCTTCGCGTCGCCCGAAGAGATCAAGCCTGACGAGGTTCGCGAAGAGCTCGCCAAGGCCGAAGAAGCGCTCAAGCAGTTCGACGAGCTCTACGAGGGGCCCGAGTACAACGAGCTTCAGCGCGACGTCGACTGGGCGCACGCGAGGCTCGAGGCGTACGCCGCTTCGCGCGCGGTGTAGCAGCTAGCTAATCGTCGCCCGGCGCATCGGCGCTTTCGGCCGCGAGCCAGCGATCGAGGGCAGCTTCGGCGGCGGCTTGCTCGGCGACCACTTTCGAACGGCCCGTGCCGCGGGCCACTTCGTCGTCATCGACCTCGAGCGCAACCGTGAACTCGCGCGCGTGGTCCGGGCCATCGGTGTCGACGACGCGATAGCGCGGGGTGGCGCCGAGGTGCGCCTGCGCCCACTCCTGCGCGCGCGATTTGGCATCGCGGCGCCCGAGCGCGCTTGCCGCCACGCGCGGCTCGAAAACCCGGGCTGCGGTGGAAAACGCCGAGACGGGGCCGCCGTCGCAGTAGATCGCGCCGATGCAGGCTTCGAGAACGCTCGAAAGCAACCGCGGCTTGTGGCGGCCGCCGGACTTCTCTTCGCCTCTGCCAAGACGCATCGCGGCACCGACGCCGAGCGCTTCCGCTGCTTCGGAGAGCCCCTTTTCGCTGACGAGGTCCGCGCGACGGCGCGTGAGCTCGCCTTCGTCGGCTTCGGGAAACTGGTCGAACAGCATCGCAGCGACGACCAGGTCGGCCACCGCGTCGCCGAGAAACTCGAGGCGCTCGTTGTCGGCCGGTGCGAGCTCGGGGTGCTCGTTGCGAAACGAACGATGCGTGAGCGCGTTGGTCAACCACTGGCGGTCGTCGAACGAGTAGCCGAGTGCGCTGCAGAGACGCTCGGCAGCGCCCTCGGTGTCGCTCGCGTCGTCGGGCCCGGACATGGAGCGCAAGCTAGCACGCGCGGTGATACGATTGAAACGGCGATCGAAGCCGCTAGACTCGCGCAGCATGCGTCTTCTCACGACCGTCGCCGACCAGGCCGAAGCGAAGATCCTCGGCGACGCGCTGTATTCGGACGGCGTGGCAACGACGGTCAAAGAGACGCGCGACGGCTCGTTTGCGGTGTGGGTGCACGACGAGAACCTGATGGACCAGGCGCGCACGTTTCTTCACGGCTTCGACGCAAACGCGAGCCGCTTTTCAGACATGGCGCGCCAGGCAAGAGCCCAACGGCGCGAAGAGGCACGCGCCGACGAAAAGATCCGAGCCCGCACGGAAAAGATCCGCCGCCAAATCGAAGCAAAGCAGACCATGCGGATTGGCACGGTGACCCTCGGGCTCATCGCGATCTGCGCGCTCGTGTTCTTGGTGGTGTACATCGGCAAGCGAGAAGACGTGCTGGCGATGATGACGTTCGTGCCCATCATCGATGGGCGAAGGTTCGGAAGCGTGAGCGCGATTTGGCACGGTCAGCCGTGGCGGGTGATCACACCGATATTTTTGCACTTCGGCTACATGCACATCTTCTTCAACATGTGGTGGCTGAAGGACCTGGGGACGGGGCTGGAGCGGGTGTTCTCGTCGAGGTATCTGCTCGTCTTCGTGCTCGTCGTCGGCGTGCTGTCGAACACGCTCGAGTTCCTGATGTCGGGTCCGACCGTGTTCGGCGGGATGTCGGGCGTGGTTTACGGGCTCTTTGCATTCGTGTGGATCCGCGGACGGCTCGACCCGAGCTTCCCCTACCGCATGCCCCAGCAGCTGGTGACCTTCATGCTGATCTGGCTCGGCCTCGGCTTCACCGGCTGGGTCGGCCCCATCGCCAACTGGGTCCACCTAGGCGGCCTGCTGACAGGCGCAGCATGGGGCGCCGTTTCTTCAGGCCGTTTCCGACGCTAGCTGCCGGGGATGTGGTGGGGGGTCTTGCTGGATTGGCGGCGTGGTGCGGCTTGGTTACACCGCCCGCCCGGACGCCTTCGGCGTTTGTTTGTCCCGCCCCACCGCCCCCACACGAGCGCCTACCCCCACCCGTAATCCTCCCTGCGCGGCGGGGGCTTTGCCCCGCCTTGCCGGCGCACTTGCGCCGGGCTTCGCCCTGCGGGCTCGCGGGTGGTGCCTTCCGGGTCTTGCCGAGACTTGGGCGGGCGGCGTTGTGCGGCTTCTCTGCCGTGAAGGGTGGCTGCCCAAATTATATTGGGGACAGTCCCCTTTTTTACGTCTGCGTCGACGTAGGG
>CAJIBU010000083.1_pt1 | contig 17617 bp, 16 predicted proteins | sample 9199451 | NCBI WGS metagenome assembly CAJIBU01 (sample SAMEA7708315, study PRJEB35096) | sediment metagenome | biome: marine neritic benthic zone biome [ENVO:01000025]; feature: sediment [ENVO:00002007]; material: shallow marine sediment [ENVO:03000034] sea grass bed [ENVO_01000059] ... | reverse complement strand
CGTTTCGGCGACGAGCGGGCGCCGGCGGTCATCGGAGTGCGAAAAACGCGCGACGGACATAGAATCGTCTCGTTCTGACGATGAGCTCGGAAAGGCGGCGCTGGGTGTGGGTCGTGATCGTTGCGGTGGTGGCCGCGGCGGTGTGGTGGCTGGTTCCCCAGGGCACCAGCCCGAGCCAGGAACCCGATCCACAGGAGCCAGCCGCGACGGCGCCCGCGCGGCCGGCTCCCATCGAAGCACCGCCGCCCGATGTCACCGCCGACGAGGAGGCCACGCAGGCCCTCGACGACGATGCGTCGCCGACCGCGGCGCCGCTGCCGCGCGACCAGGTCGAGCTCCCGGCGGACGTCGGGGCGACGGACGCTGGTGTGCGCGACGACGCCCCGGTCGACGTGGCGGCACGTCGCGACGCGATGTTGGGTACGGTGCTCGATCGGCTGCGCGAGGACCTCCAAGCCGCGGAAGAGGCGGGCGACGCGGAAGCGGAAGCGCGCATACGGGTTCGAATCGAACGGCTCGAGGCGCGCCGGCAAGAGCTGGCTGAGCCGTGAGACGCGCTGCGCTTGCTGCCGCGCTGGTGCTTTCAGCGACCGCGTGCGCCGAAGGGCGCTCGCCGAGCGAAGCGCATGTCTCGGCAATCGTCGATGGCGAGGTCACCGAAAACCGGGCGGAGGTCGTCGCGATCACGCCGCGGCGAATCCAGTGTGACGAGGTCGCAACCGTGTTGTGCACCGGAACGCTGATCGCGCAGGAGGCGGTCCTGAGCGCGGCCCACTGCTTCGCCTCGAGGCGGCCCGGGCTTGCCTACGAGGTCGTGGTGGGAAGCGCGGTCACGGCGGACGCCGCCCGCGCCCTGGTCTCGGACATCGTGGTGCACCCGGGCTTCGACGAGGTGACGCGAGCAAACGACGTGGCGCTGCTCTGGCTCGCAGCGCCGATCAGCGGCGTCGAGCCGGCACCGCTGCCGACGGCGAGCTCGACGCGGCCCGAAGAAGACGAGGAGGTCGAGCTCGTCGGCTTTGGAACCACCGAAGTGGGCGCTCCGCCGGACGGATTGAAGCGTCGGGGGTCGGGACGGGTGACGAGCGTCGACGCGGTCGTGATCGACGTCGCACCGGATCCGTCGGTGAGCTGCGTCGGCGACAGCGGCGGGCCCCTGTTTTCAAACGACGGCGAGCTCGTCGGGGTCGCGTCTTCGGGCGACACCGGGTGCCGCGTGAACAGCGTCTATGCCCGCGTCGCCCCAGCGGTCGCAGGCTTCATCGAGCCCACGCTCGCGATCGGGCCTCTCGAGAGACCGCCTGCTGGCAACACCTGCGGCGGCACGTGTATGTTCGACGCAGACTGCCCGGATGGCCTCGTGTGTGTGCCGAACCCGAGCGGCGAAGTGTTCTCGTGCGCGCTTCCCGGCGAAGCCGCGGGCGCGTTCGGGGAAGCGTGCACGATCGAAGGCGCCTGCAGCGAAGGGTTTTGCGCGGAGACCGGGGCGGAGGACGCCTGCCGGTGCTACGTGCCTTGCGGCTCGGCCCCGAGCTCTGGCGGCGGAGGCAGGCGGGGGTGCAGCGCGGCGCCAGGGCTCGCGCCGTCGGGAGCGTGGCTGCTCGCGTTCCTCGCGTTGGCGTGGGCGCGCCGCCGCCGGTGAATCAGTCGTCTTCAAACGGGGCGTTTGCGGTCCAGTCGAAGGTGCCCTGGTCGCGATCGCGCACCGCCTGCTTCCACCCGACCTGCTCGGCTCGTTCTTTGAAGTGAATGCCCTCGGGTGAGTGGCGCGTGATGCCGTCGAACACCGTGGCAAACATCTGCGTTTGCGAGAGCCCCATCGCCTCGACTGCCTGATTGATCACGAGCTTCTGCATCATCAGCTGGTTGACCGGCACCGTGCAGATACGCTCCGCCAGCGCCTCGACCTCGGCGTCGAGCTCGCTCTGCGGAACCGCCTTGTGGACCAAGCCGAGGTTCTCGGCCTCGCGCCCGTCGATTTTGTCGCCCGTGAAGAGCATTCTTTTCGCGCGTTCCGGCCCGAGCCGGTAGACCCACATCGCGGTGGTCGGGCATCCCCACACGCGCACCGGCATGTATCCGATGCGCGCATCTTCGGCCATCACGATCAGGTCGGAGCACAGCGCGATGTCGGACCCGCCCGCAACGGCGTACCCGTGCACCTTGCAGATCACCGGACGGTACGAACGCCAGATCGACATGAAGAGCTGCGTGTTGCGCATCATGAACGCGTAGTCCTTCATCGGATCCCACGGCATCTCCTGCGTGCCCGACACGCTCCCGGTGGCCTCAGCGTAGTACGCTAGGTCGTACCCGGCGCAGAAAGCCTTCCCGGCACCCGAAAGCACGATCACGTGCACACCCGGGTCATCGTTGGCCCGTGCCACGCAGTCTGCGAGCTCCACTGGCAGCTCGTCATCAATCGCGTTCATCACCTCGGGGCGATTGAGCGTGATCCGCCCAATGCGACCATCCCGCTCGTACAGCACTCTCGCCATCTGCATCTCCATTCCCGAAAAAGGGGACAGTCCCCTTTTCTCGCCAGTTAACCCTTTCAAAAAGGGGACTGTCCCCTTTAAATCAGGGGGTGCTTTTGGCGGATCATAGTCTGCGGGCGCGGCTTTCGGGGAATCTCGCTGCGCATGCGCGAACGGCGGCTTTGCAGGGGGGGCTGCGGCCGGCGGCGGTGGCGCTCACGGTGATCGCGGACGCGGACGGGCGCGCGTGTTTCTTGATCACGCGCCGTGTCGAGGGGCTTCGCAACCACGGGGGGCAGTGGGCTCTTCCGGGCGGGCGCATCGATGACGGGGAGGATCCGCCGACGGCGGCGCTTCGCGAGCTCGACGAGGAGCTCGGGCTCGAGTACGGCAGTGACCGCGTCCTCGGCCTCCTCGACGACTATCCCACCCGCTCGGGCTTCTGCATCACGCCGGTGGTGGTTTGGGGAGGCGACCAGCCGCGCCTGCGTCCGAACCCGGCCGAGGTTGCGGAGGCGCACCGCGTCCCCGTCGACGAGCTCGACGCCCCCGGCATCCCGAAGCTCTTCGACCAGCCCGAAAGCGAGCATCCGGTGCTCTCGGTGCGAGTGCTCGGACAAGACGTGTTCGCGCCCACCGCGGCGGTCATCTTTCAGTTCCGGGAGGTCGCAGTGCACGGGCGAGGGACTCGCGTCGCGCACTACGACCAACCGTACTTTGCCTGGCGCTAGGCCGCGCGCTCGATCGACGAGGCGTTCGGAGACGAAGCGGCGCCGTGGCTGCCACGCCACTCGGCCGAGTCGCGCGCAAGCACCGCGTCGTGGAGTGGCGGATGGTTCTGCGAGCGCGCAAACGCGTCCATGTCGGGCGTCCGCATCAGGCTTGCCCGGAGCAGCCGTGACAGAACGCCCGCCTTGCCGCGCCACGATCGGACCGCGTCGGGCCGAGTCGCAACGTAGCGGCGACAGATCGTCTCGAAGTCCTCGGGCTGCCCGCCGGTCACCTCGAGCACCACGTCGGTCGGTGCGCCCACGGCAAACGCGTCGCGCTGATACTCTTCGAGGTAGAGACGCACTTGCGAGATCTCGTAAGCGGGAAACCCCGCGAGCGTCGCGACCTTGACGAACATGTCGACGGAGCTCGGAGCATACTTCACGTCGCGCCCGAGCACGCTGCCAAACGTCGCTGCAATTTCGTCAGGCGTCAGCAGCTTCGGGCCGGTGGGCCGGTATACCTTTCCGACGTGGGGCGCGGGGTTCGCCAGTGTGCGCGCGGCCACGGCGGCCATGTCTTCGTTGGAGGGAGGGGCGTTGCGGCCCTCCCCGAGCGCCATCGGAAAAACACCCAGCTGCGCGATCGCGTCGAGCACGAGGAAATACGTCCACGCGAACCAGCCCGGCGTGATTTGGACGACGTCGACGCTCGGCATCCACGGCGTGATTTGGTCGGCGAGCCACAGCTCGCGCGTTGCGAGCGACGGATGTCCGGGGTGGAGAAGCCATTGCGTCAGCGTCGTGACGGTCTCGAGCTTGGCTTCTTCGGCCGCGACCGCGAACGCCACCGACGCGTGAAGGCCGTTAGGCCCGTGCGGCGTGACGAAGTACGCGCGCTGCACGCCCTCCATCGCGCGTCTCAGGTCGCGCACGTCGAACAGGTTGCCGACCACGACGTCGGCGCCGAGGCCGCGGAGACGATCGGCCCGAGGGTCGTCGGTCCGGACCATCGCCCGAACCGGGAAACCGGCTTCGAGTAGCTCCTCAACGACGGGCCGGCCGGTGTTGCCATTGCCCGAGGTGACGAGGATCCTTGGTTGAGCAGTCATAGTAAACTCCTGGAAAACTTGGGTTAATGCGAAGTTACTTTATTTTATAAAGTTACTGCACTAGAAATGCAAGTGGGAAAGCTTTAAAAAAGCAAGAGGAGCTGTGCCAGAACCCCGACCGATGGCCCGAGAACGCCGGTATCGCCTGCTTTGCCCGATCGCGCGCGCTCTGGATCGGGTCGGCGACCGATGGACCCTGCTGATCCTGCGCGACCTCCACGCCGGACCGGCCCGCTTCTCCGACCTGCAGACCCTCCCCGGCCTAGCGTCGAATCTCCTGACGAACCGTCTCCGCCAACTCGAAGACGACGGGCTGATTCGGCGCCGCGACGCGGAGTACGGCGCCACGGTCTACGAGCTGACCGAGCTCGGCGAGCGCACGCGCGACGTGCTTTTCGACCTCGCAGCGCTCGGCGCCGACTTCCCGCCGGACCGCGAGATCAAGCGCCCCGGCAATCTTCGGACAGTTGCGGTGACCCTGCGAGTTGCTCTCGAGCGCACGGTCGATCCCGAAACGACGCTCCGTGCGGAGCTCGTGGTCGACGGCGAGCCCTTCACGATCGACATCGAGCGCGGCGAAGTCGCCGTTCAGGCCGGACGTGCGGATGACCCTGAAGTGGTCGTCGCGACGGAATACGAGCCGATGGTCGCGGCAGCCGACGGCCGCCTATCGATGGAAGAGCTCGCAGCGAACCACGTTCGGGTGAGCGGCCACGACGTCACGAAGGGGCACGCACTGCTCGAGCTGATCGGGCGAGCGTTGCGCCCCTAGCGCTCGACCGAAACGCCCTTCCAAAATGCAACGTGGTCCTTGATGTTCGCCGCTGCGTCTTTGGGCTGCGGGTAGAACCAGGCCGCGTCCTCGTTGCGCTCTCCGTCGACGACCACGTGATAGTAGCTCGCAGTCCCCTTCCAGGGGCACACGCTCTGATGGCCGCTGGCCTCGAAAAAACGCTGGTCGATGCTGCCAGGCGGGAAGTACACGTTGCCTTCGACGACCTCGAAATCGTCGGATTCTGCAATCACCTGCCCCTGCCACGTTGCCTTTGCCATCGCGCCTCCTCTGTCGTGGTCTAAGGCGGCCAGGCTCCGCGTCGACCCCCGGCCGTTGACCCGGCCCCGAGAAGCCACAAACACTCGGAGGGCCATGCCGAACCATCTGAAGCACGAATCCAGCCCCTATCTGCTTCAGCACGTCGACAACCCCGTCGACTGGTACCCGTGGGGCGAAGAAGCGCTTCGACTCGCCAAAGAAAGTGACAAGCCGATTCTGCTCAGCGTCGGCTACGCGGCGTGCCACTGGTGCCACGTGATGGCCCACGAGTCGTTCGAAGACGACGCCACCGCCGCACAGATGAACGCGGACTTCATCAACGTGAAGGTCGACCGCGAAGAGCGGCCGGACGTCGACAGCATCTACATGCAGGCCGTGACCGCGATGACCGGTCGCGGCGGCTGGCCGATGACGGTGTTTCTGACCCCGGACGCCAAGCCTTTTTACGCAGGCACCTATTTCCCCGACGAGCCTCGCCACGGGATGCCGAGCTTTCGGCAGATCCTCACGGGCGTTGCGCAGGCGTGGACAACCGATCGTGAGAGCGTGCTCAAGAGTGCGGGCGACGTGGCCCAGCAGCTACAGGCGCTCTCGGGCATCGCTCACGAAGCCCAGCCAGTCGACCAGAGCGTGCTCAGCTCGGCTCTTCGAGCCGTCGGCCAACGCTTCGATCCCGATTGGGGCGGCTTCGGGGGGGCGCCGAAGTTTCCCCAGCCGATGACGATGGAGCTGCTGCTTCGCGAGTGGCTGCGGGCGGGCGACGCGCACGCGCTACAAATGGCCGAGCTCACGCTGAAACGCATGGCGATGGGGGGCATGTACGACCAGCTCGGCGGCGGATTCGCGCGGTACTCGGTCGACCACCGCTGGCTCGTTCCGCACTTCGAAAAGATGCTGTACGACAACGCGCTCTTGTCGCGCGTGTACGTCCACGCCTGGCAGGTCACCGGCAATCCGCTGTACCGCCGAATCGCCGAGGAGACGCTCGACTATCTGCTGCGCGAGATGCGCGACGAGGGCGGAGGGTTCTACAGCAGCCAAGACGCGGACAGCGAGGGCGTCGAGGGGAAGTTCTACGTCTGGTCGGCCGAGGAGATTCGAAGCGTGCTCGGCGACGACGCCGAAACCTTCATGCGGCTCTACGGAGTCTCCGACGAGGGCAACTGGGAAGGTCACAACGTGCTCAATCTCCACCTCGACCCGAACGCGCTCGCCGGAGAGCTCGGCATCGAGCCGGAGGTGCTCGACACGACGATCGCGCGCGCCCGCGGCGCATTGCTCGAGGCGCGGTCGAAGCGCGTGCGGCCGGGGCTCGACGACAAGGTGCTGACCGCTTGGAACGGGCTCGCCCTCGGTGCGCTTGCGGACGCCGGACGTGCGTTCGGCCGAACCGACTATCTCGATGCTGCGGTTTCGAACGCGGAGTTCTTGCGGCGCGCGATGCGTCGACGAGACGGTCGTCTCTACCGAACTTGGAAAGCCGGCTCGGAGGCCAAGTACAACGGCTATCTCGAAGACTACGCCTGCCTGGCCGACGGGCTCTTGGCGCTGTACGCGGCAACGTTCGATCCGGCGTGGGCCGATTGGGCTCGGGAGCTCGCCGACGCGATGGTCACACACTTCGTAGATGCCGATGGAGCGGGCTTCTTCGACACGTCGGACGACCACGAGACGCTGATTCACAGGCCAAAAGACCTCCAAGACAACGCGACCCCGAGCGGCAACGCGATGGCAGCCGGCGTCCTGCTGAAGCTGAGCCTTCTGACCGGCGAGGGCCGCCTGTGGGACATCGCCGAAAAGAGCATCGCCTCGACCACCCGTCCGATGAGCCAGTACCCGACGGGCTTTGCGCAATGGCTGAGCCTCGCGAGCTTTCTCGTCGCGGAGCCGCGGGAGGTCGCGATCGTCGGAAGCGCCGCGCAGCGTGCGCCGCTCGTCGAGGTCGTCGACCGCCGCTACCGTCCCTTCGTGGTGGTCGCCGCCGGCGACGAAGCCGACGACGCGCACGTTGCGCTTCTCGAAGGGCGCACCAAAGTCGCCGGCAACGCCGCGGCATACGTGTGCCGCCGCTTCGTCTGCGAGGCGCCCGTGACCGAGGCGGCGGCCCTCGAGCAGGCGCTCGACGCCAGGTGAGAGAGCGTCAGCTCGGCGGCTCGTCGATCACGATCGGGTTTCGAGCGGGCGCGTCCGGCGATCCTGTGGGTGGCGCGGGCTCGGACGGAGCGGAAGGGTTCGGCGATGGCGGGTCGGCGGGTGCCGGCGCATCGACCGATGCAGGTGGCTCGGGTGCGGCGGGCGCGTCGACCGCAGGGGGGTTGGCGGGCGCCGGCGCATCGGCCGCCGGAGGCGCAGACGGCGCGTCGTCGGGGAAGTCCGGAACGGTCCAGTCGATGCCATCGTCGGGTTCGAGCACGGATGGCTTCGAAGGCTCGGGGGCAGTCGGCGCGGTTTCCGCCGGGAGCTTCTTCGGCTTCTTCTTCTTTCGCTTCTTCTTCGCTGGAGCCTTCTTCTGCACCGGAGCCGGTGGCTCGATGACGGGCTCGGGTTCGACGACCTCCGAGGCTTCGGCCGAAGGCTCCGCGGGAGCCGGCTCGGCCGGGGGCTCGGCCGGCACTTGAACCTCGACCACCGGCACATCGGTCCCCACGTCCGCGATCTGCGCGGGCTTCGGGTCGACTGCCGTCGCCGGCTCGGCGGGTTTCGGCGCGGCCACCGCGCGGGGCCCCCGCTGCCACCACCACGTGCCGGCGACGACGCCGACCGAGGTGAGGAAAAGAAGCACGAGCGAGGCCCAGAGCAGGCCGTGCTTTCGCTTCTTGGGACGGTCGACCGTCGCCAAATCGTAGGCGGTCGTGCCAAAAGGCTTTGGAGCGGCCGAAAGAAGAGCTTCGTCGGAAGGGTTTCGCTGAGCGACGGCGGGCTGCGTCGCGGCAAGCACGGACGCACCGCTCGGAGGACTGCTCGACGGACTGCTCGACCAAGCGGTCGGAGGCGCGCTCGAGCCCAGAAGCTCCGCCAAATACGACCCCGGCGCGGCGAGGTCCTCGCCCCACACAGTGCCGAACAACAACGCGCGCGCGTCGTTCAGGAGGCCGGCGCGGCCCGCCGCCTCGGCAACCGAATCGAGAAAAGCCGCCACGGTTTGTTGCCGAGCGTCGGGATCCTTTTCGAGCGACTGCATGACGACGCGCGCGAGGTCTTCGGGCACTTCGGCGCCGCGCCCTCGGCTCCGAAGAGGCGGCGGCGCCTGGTGAACGTGCTGCATGAGCACCGCGCCCGCGGTCTTGCCCTCGAACGGGAGCTTCCCGGTGAGGAGCTGGTACGTGAGAACGCCGAGCGAGTAGATGTCGCTCCGGCGGTCGGTCGGCTCTCCGGTTGCGGCTTCGGGGGAAATGTAGGTCGCTGTCCCGAAGACGCGCCCCCCCTGCGTGGTGCTCGGCCCGATTCGCTCGGCCTCGAGAACGCGCGCGATGCCGAAGTCGACGAGCTTGACGAAGTCTTCGTCGTTGCCGCGCTTCACCAGATAGATGTTCTCCGGCTTGATGTCCCGGTGCACGATGCCCGCCGCGTGCACGGCGCCGAGCCCGGCGCAGAGCTTCATCACCATGATGAGCACACGCTCGATCGACGGGACCCCTTCGTCGGCGAGCGCATCGGCAAGCGAACGGCCTTCGAGCAGCTCCATGACGATGTAGAGTCGATCGTCCGGGAGGCGCCCGGAGAGAAACACCCGAACCAGGTTCGGATGGTCGAGCGAGATCGCCAACTTGGCTTCTCGCTCGAAGCGGAGCGCCGCCTGGTCGTCGCGAGCGAGCTCGGCGCGGAGCACCTTGATCGCCACGTCTCGATCCACCGTGGTTTGATGGGCCCGGTAGACCGTACCCATGCCGCCGGTTCCGATCTGTTCGTCGATGCGAAACTGCTCGAGGAGCACGGTACCGAGCAGCGGGTCACCGATCTCTTCGTCGGTGACCAGCTTGGTGCCGTCGTGGGGGCAGTAGTCGGCTTGGTCTCCGAACTTCGAACCGCAGCGAACGCAAATCTTCCGCATGTCGGTAAGCTTCCGTAAAGGCTCTAGGCACCTAGCATCTGACCGGAGGTAGTCCAATACCCACCTACGACGCGCGACTGGCTGCGAGCTTCAGTTCTTCTATTCTGATAGCTCGAAAACCGAGGGCGATGAAGCGGGTTTTACAGTCATGCGCATAGTCGGCGGACGCCTTTCGGGCCGACGTTTCGGGGCCACGAAGGGGCTTCGGACGCGGCCTACTTCGGACCGGGTTCGCGAAGCGCTCGCATCGGCGCTCGACGCCCGCGGCGCCTTCGAGGGTGCGCGGGTTCTCGACCTGTTCGCCGGCACGGGCGCGCTCGGGTTCGAGGCGCTTTCGCGAGGCGCGGCCGAGGCGCTGCTCGTGGACTTCGACGCGAAGGCCGTTCGTCAAATCGAAGACAGCGCGCGTGAGCTCGGGCTGGAGGACGTCGTGCAGACGGCGCGTATCGACCTCCTAGGCGAGCCAGCGGCGGTCGTTCGAAAGCTTCCGCTCGCGGCCGAGAAGTTCGACCTGGTGTTCGTCGATGCACCTTACGCGTCCATCGACCGCGTGCCGGCCTTGCTCGGCGCAATCGCCGAGTCGGGCGCGCTCTCGCCCAGCGCTTGGATCGCGGTGGAACGCCCAGCGAGCTTCGAGTGGACGTGGCCGAATGGGCTCGCACCCGAGGCCGAGTACCGCTATGGTCAGACGGGCGTGAGCCTCGGCGCGCGAGAGCTCCAGAAAGGCACCCCTTGAGAGGAATCGCCGTCTATCCCGGCTCGTTCGACCCCATCACGAAGGGGCACACGGCCATCCTGCAGAGCGGGCTGGTCGCGTTCGAAAAGCTCATCGTCGCCGTCCTCAACAACGACAACAAAAAGCCTCTGTTCACCGTCGCCGAAAGAATGGACATGATCCGCGAGTCGGCGGAGGAGATGGGCGCCGAGCCGGGGCGCATCGAGGTCGACAGCTTCGACGGGCTCTTGGTCGACTACGCGAAGAGCCGCGACGCGCGTGTCGTTCTTCGCGGGCTGCGCGCCGTGGCCGACTTCGAATACGAGCTCCAGATGGCCAACATGAATCGCCATTTGAACCCCGAGATTGAAACGGTGTTCATCATGGCGAACGACGCGTATTTCTACGTGGCGTCGAACCTCGTCAAAGAGGTCGCTCGGCTCGGGGGCGACGTGTCCGACCTGGTGCCGAAGGCAGTCCTGCCCCGGCTTCTCGCCAAGTTCGAGAGATAAACCGGCTTCGTCGCGAGCCCTTCGCAAAGGAGCCGCCTCGCTTCGGGCAGCGCGCCGAGAGAGACCTTGCCGAGCTGGAGCTCCCCGAGATGCGCTTCGCCTCGCTCGATGGCGCGGCGGACACGCAGCCAGGCCGTCAAATAGACCGCGTCGCGGGACACCCCGCCGGCACGAAAGGCCCGCTCGCACAACGTGACTGCGCACGCGGGCGCGAAATCGTGCTCGACGACGAGCGCTCGGGCAGCGTCTCCGAAGGAAACCCCTGCGTGCATCGCATGCGTCGCCAAGAGCCGGCCCGCGAGCGTCCGCTGCCGGCCCGGGCCGAGCAAACCGGCGAGCTCCTCGAGATAGATCGCGACGCCTTCTTGGTCGCCGTACGAGCCCGCGGTGCCAATCGCAAAGACCCCGAGACGCTGCGTGCGACCGTTGAACGACGAAACCAAGTGCCCGTAGACCTCGTGGGTTGCGAGACGCTGCGCTTCGTGCGCGCCGAACGTTCGATCGGCGATGAACACCGTGCGCTCACCGACGGCGGCGTTGGCGATCAGGCCCGGGTCGACGCGGACTGCGATGTGAAGGCCGACGTGCTTCGCAAAGTCGAGCATGAGCCCGCGGAGATCGATCCCGTCTTCGGCAACCGCGGGGATGGTTTTGGGCTCCGGGTCGACCGGCCCTCGCGCCAGAATGTCGTGCGCCGCATCGAGGACGGTGCCCGGCTCATCGAGGAACACCCGCTCGGACCCGGTGCCGAACAGCCGCGCCGCCATGGGGCGCACCTGCTTGCTTCGCCCGAGCGACTCCAACAGAAGCAGCTCGGTTTCGAGCTCGTCGAGCCGCGCCAAATAGAGCTCGGCAGCCTCGGAGCCGCCCGCCAGCTCCCGCGCCCGAGCGAGCACGCTCCACGTGCTGCGTTGCACCGCCACGGGTTTCCACTGCCACTCAGGCTTGGCGTGCCGCCCGCTCGCGACGCACTGAATCAACCGCTCTCGCTCCACCGGGTCGCTGTGCGTGGTGGAGCCGACGAGATGACGAGCCTTCTCGTGAAGGCGGCGGAGCGTCACGTCGAGCTCGGCCTGAAGGCGCGACTGGCCGCGCTCAGAGTAGCTGCGTTGCGCGCTCTGCGAGCTCACTCCGTTCACCTTTCGAAAGTGTGACGTGCGCACCGATGCCCTCGTCCTGAAAACGCTGCGCGACCACGGTCAAGCCGTTGCTGGCCGCATCGACGTACGGGTTGTCGATCTGATAGGGGTCTCCGGTGAGGACGATCTTGGTGTCCGCGCCGCATCGTGTGATGACGGTCTTGACCTGGTGAGGCGTGAGGTTCTGCGCCTCGTCGACGACCAGAAACTGATTGGGAAGAGACCTGCCGCGGATGTACGTCAGCGGCTCGACTTGGATGATGCCGTTTGCGACGAGCTCTTCGTAGTTTCGGTGATCGGACATTCGGCCTCGGCCGCTGCTGAAGATGTATTCTAGGTTGTCGAAAATCGGCTGCATCCACGGATTGAGCTTTTCTTCGACCGTCCCGGGTAGATAGCCCACGTCGCGCCCCATGGGAAAGATTGGACGAGAGACGAGCATTCGGCTGTACGCAGCGTCCTGGACTACGGACTGTAGGCCAGCGGCGATCGCGAGCAGCGTCTTGCCCGTGCCGGCCTTGCCCACGAGCGTCAGCAGATGGATTTCGGGCGACAGAAGCATGTCGAGCGCGAAGTACTGCTCGAGATTTCGCGGACGGACTCGCCAGACGCCGTCCCGCCCGACGCGAAGCGGAACGATCGCCCCACTGTTTGGATCGAAGCGGCCGAGCGCCGTGTGGCGCGGCTGCCCGCGCTCCCGCAGCACGACCCCGGCATGGGGATAGAGCTCGGCGTCGAGACCGCTCGCGTCGACGTCCTCGCGCTTGGCGAGCAGATCGACCGTACTGCGGTCGACGTCGATGGTGACGACGCCGGAGTAGAGCTCATCGATCGAGACGCGGCCGCCCTCGTACGTCTCGGCCTTGAGCCCGAGCGCATCGGCGCGGATGCGAAGATTGGTGTCCATGGTGACGAAAACCAGGGGCTGGTTCGGGTGCTCGGCTCGCAGGTCGAGCGCCATCTGCAGAATGAAACGATCCATTTCGCCATGGCCCCGAGAGCGCTTCGGCATCTCGGGAGGCACGGCGACCCGAAGGCGCCCGCCGGTGCTCTCGAGCGGAACGCCCTGGTCGAGCGTGCGCCCGTTTCCGGCGCGAAGGTCGTCGAGGATGCGAGAGAGCTGCCGCGCGTTTTGCCCGAGCTCACTGAGCTCTTTTTTGAACTGGTCGACCTCTTCGATGACGAAGATCGGCAAAACGACCTCGTTGTCTTCGAATTTGTAGACCGCAAGCGGGTCGTGAAGGACCACATTGGTATCCAAGACGTAGGTCTTCTTCACGTCGGCAAACGCTAGCATGCTTTGATGCCCCGAGGAGCGATAAACGAAAACCGGCTATAGTGCGCGCGCGGAACGTTCATGGTCGAAGAGCTGAGTCACCAAGGCCTCGCCATCCTCGCGGTGGCAGGGGTGCTTGCAACGGTCGTGAACGTGATGGCTGGCGGCGGCGGGATGATCGTGCTCCCCGCGCTGATGGCACTCGGGATCCCAGCCGACGTCGCGAACGGAACGTATCGGCTCAGCGTCGTCACGCAGAGCCTCGCCGGCACGTCGGCGCTGGCGCGCGAGCACAGGCTCGACACGACGTCGATTGTTCCAATCCTGATCCCCACGATGATTGGCGCGGCACTCGGCGCGCTGCTCGCGACCTGGGTTCCGCGCGAGGTCCTCAAGCCGATCATGCTGGCGACCATGGTCGCAATGGCGGCCCTGATCGCTTTTCGAAAACGCACGCTGATCCCGAGCGAAGGGCCGGCGCTCCAGCCGTCGGAGGCACCGCGCAGCTACGTCGGCCTGTTCTTGTCGGGCGTTTACGGCGGTTTCATCCAGGCTGGCGTCGGGTTTCTCCTGCTCGGCGTGCTGGTTGGCACGCTGCGTCACGACCTGATCGCGGGCAATGCACTAAAGTTGGTGGTGACGCTCGCATTTGGCACGGTCTCCCTAGGCATCTTCGCATGGGCGGGGCTGGTGTCTTGGACCCCGGCGGTCGTATTGGCGCTCGCATCGATCGTCGGCGCGCGGCTCGGTGTGCGCCTGATGCTCAAGGTGCCGGTGAGCGGGCTCAGGTGGTTCGTGTTCGCATGTGTGGTGGCCACATGCATCGCCGCCTGGCTTCGATAGTTAACACGGATCAAGCTTGGTGATACCCTGATCACGTAGGAGGACTTCGCCATGGGGGAAATGGTCAAGCAGATAGCCAACTTACAGGACTACGAAAGCTATCAAGATCTACATTGGGAAGGCTCCTTCGAAGACTATCTTGCAATCGTCAAAGAGCGGCCGCAGGTCACGCGCAATGCGTTTCAGCGCCTGTACGACATGGTCGTTTCGTACGGCGAAGAAGAGTACATCGACAACAAGAAGAAACTGATTCGCTACCCGTTCTTCAAAGACCCCATCGAGAACGGCAAAGATGCGATCTTCGGTTTGGACATTCCGCTCATGCGCTTGGTGCACGTCCTCCACGCTGCGGCGCAAGGCTACGGTCCCGAAAAGCGAATCATTCTTCTGCACGGGCCGGTCGGGTCGTCGAAGAGCACCATCGCGCGGCTCTTGAAGAAAGGCGCCGAGCGCTACTCTCGCACGCCCGAAGGTGCGCTCTACACGTACGAGTGGATCAACCTCCATCAAACGGGCCTCGCCGGAGGCGACGACGTCTTTCCATGTCCGATGCACGACGAGCCGCTTCGCTTGATCCCGGTCGAATGGCGCGACCATGCGGTGCAAGAGCTTCGTCTCGGCGACGACCGGCGCCGCATCATGGTGCCGGGCGAGCTCAACCCGGCGTGCCGGTTCATCTTCCGCAACCTCCTCGAGCGGTACAACGGCGACTGGTCGAAGATGATGGCCAATCACATCAACGTGAAGCGGCTCGTTCTGAGTGAGCAAGACCGCGTCGGCATCGGCACCTTCCAGCCCAAGGACGAGAAAAACCAGGATTCGACCGAGCTCACGGGCGACATCAACTACCGAAAGATCGCCGAGTACGGCTCCGATTCCGACCCGCGCGCCTTCAACTTCGACGGCGAGTTCAACATCGCGAACCGCGGCATCGTCGAGTTCGTCGAGGTACTCAAGCTGGACGTGGCGTTCCTCTACGACCTGCTCGGCGCCACCCAAGAGCACAAGATCAAGCCCAAAAAGTTCGCGCAGACCGACATCGACGAAGTGATCATCGGTCACACCAACGAAGCGGAATACAAGAAGCTCATCAACAACGAGTTCATGGAGGCGCTTCGCGACCGCACGATCAAGATCGACATCCCGTACATCACCAGGATGAGCGAGGAGATCAAGATCTACCAAAAAGACTTCAGCTCCGCTCGCCTGCGCGGCAAGCACGTGGCGCCGCATACGCTCGAGGTCGCCGCCATGTGGGCCGTGCTCACGCGGCTCGAGGAGCCCAAGAAGCATCAGCTCGCCCTGCTCCAAAAGCTCAAGCTCTACGACGGCAAGATCCTGCCCGGCTACACGCAGGACAACGTGAAGGAGCTGCGCAAAGAAGCGAACCGCGAAGGCCTCGAAGGGATGTCTCCCCGCTACGTACAGGACAAGATCAGCAACTCGCTCGTGCGCGAGGGCAACGAGGGCTACATCAACCCATTCATGGTGCTGAACGAGCTCGAAAAGGGCCTCAGCGCATCGCTCACCGTCGGCGACGACCAGCGCAAGCGGTTTGGCGAGCTGATCAGCGTCGTCAAAGCCGAGTACGACGAAATCGTGAAAAACGAGGTGCAGCGGGCCATCAGCGCGGACGAAGACGCCATCGGCAGGCTCTGCGGGAACTACATCGACAACATTCGCGCGCACCTGATGAAGCAAAAGGTGAAGAACAAGTACACCGGCAAAGACGAAGAGCCGGACGAGCGGCTCATGCGCTCCATCGAGGAGAAGATCGACATCACCGATGCGCGCAAAGACGACTTCCGCCGCGAGATCATGAATTTCATCGGTCACCTCGCGCTCGAAGGGAAGAAGTTCACCTACGAGACCAACGACCGGCTGCGACGCGCGCTCGAAATGAAGCTCTTCGAAGACCAGAAAGACTCGATCAAGCTCTCGAGCTTCGTCTCCAACGTCATCGACAAAGAGACGCAGGACAAGATCGACATCATCAAGAACCGGTTGATCAAGTACTACGGCTACAACGAGGCGTCGGCGACCGACGTGCTCGCTTACGTGGCAAGCATCTTCGCGAGGGGCGACGTCAAGGAGTAAGGCGTGTCGCTCCGCATCGACCAAGACCACTCACGATTCCGCAACATCGTTCGCGGCCGCATCCGTCAGAACCTCCGCAAGTACATCTCCAAAGGTGAGCTGCTCGGGAGGCAGGGCAAGGACATCGTTTCGATTCCGATCCCCCACATCGACATCCCGAAGCTCCGGTTTGGCGACAAGCAGCAGGGCGGAGTTGCCCAAGGTGACGGCGAGCCCGGCGACCCGCTGTCTGGCAGCCCTCAAGACGGCGGCGGCGAAGGCAAGGCCGGTGACCAAGAAGGTGACCACGCGCTCGAGGTGGAGCTCACGCTCGACGAGCTCGCCGACATTCTCGGCGAAGAGCTCGAGCTCCCCAACATCGAAAACAAAGGCAAGAGCGCCATCGTCGACAAGAAGGACCGCTACGTCGGAGTGCGGAGCGTCGGCCCGAACTCGCTTCGGCACTTCAAGCGCACCTTTCGAAGCGCGCTTCGGCGTCAAATCGCGCTCGGCACCTACGACCCCAAGCGGCCGGTGATCATCCCGACGCGAGACGACATGCGCTACAAGTCGTGGAAAACCGAAGAAGAGCCGGTCGCAAACGCCGTCATCATCTACATGATGGACGTGTCGGGCTCGATGGGCGACGAGCAAAAAGAGATCGTGCGCATCGAGTCGTTTTGGATCGACACCTGGCTTCGTAAGCAATACCGCGGCATCGAGACGCGTTTCATCATCCACGACGCGGCCGCACGCGAAGTCGACCGCGACACGTTCTTTCGCACCCGAGAGTCTGGCGGCACGATGATCTCCTCGGCCTATCGGCTCGCGGCCGACATCGTCGAGCGCGATTATCCGTCGGCGATGTGGAACATCTACCCGTTTCACTTCTCGGACGGCGACAACTGGAGCGTCGACGACACCCTGCTTTGCGTCGACATCTTGAAAAAGCTGCTTCTGCCCGCGTCCAACGTGTTCTGCTACGGCCAAGTCGACAGCCCGTACGGCTCGGGGCAGTTCATCAAGGACCTGAAAGAGCACTTCGCAGACGAAGAGCAGCTCATCACGAGCGAGATCAACGACCGCGACGCCATCGTCGAATCGATTCGCAAGTTCCTGGGGAAGGGGAAGTAGCGGAGTGGCCCAGTTTGCATTGAAGACCGCGCTGCCGGGCTACCTCCGGGACGAGCAGCATCGCATCGAAGAGTTCGCGCGCGGCGTAGGCCTCGATTTCTTCCCGACGATTTTCGAGATGCTCAGCTACGACCAGATGAACGAGGTCGCGGCGTACGGGGGCTTTCCGACGCGCTACCCGCACTGGCGCTGGGGCATGGAATACGAGCGGCTCAGCAAGAGCCACGAGTACGGCCTTTCCAAAATCTACGAGCTGGTGATCAACAACAACCCGGCCATCGCCTATCTGCTCGAAGGCAACAGCCTGGTCGATCAAAAGCTGGTGATGGCCCACGTGTATGGGCACGTCGATTTCTTCAAAAACAACTTCTGCTTTCGCATGACCAGCCAGGGGCGAGACCCGAAGTCGGGCGCCGACGTGCGCAAGTGGATCGACGCCATGGCGAACCACGGCTCCATCATTCGGAAGTGGGCGAACCGCATGGGCCTTCAGACCGTCGAGGAGTTCGTCGACGCGT
>CAJIBU010000050.1_pt1 | contig 17840 bp, 17 predicted proteins | sample 9199451 | NCBI WGS metagenome assembly CAJIBU01 (sample SAMEA7708315, study PRJEB35096) | sediment metagenome | biome: marine neritic benthic zone biome [ENVO:01000025]; feature: sediment [ENVO:00002007]; material: shallow marine sediment [ENVO:03000034] sea grass bed [ENVO_01000059] ... | reverse complement strand
GTGTCGATGCCGTCGAACGAGAGCGACGGCACGACGACGATGTCTCGCGGCTCGGGCCCGTCGCCGTCGGCGAGCGCCCACCGCGGGCCGAGAAGCGCCTGCAGCCCGCGAAATGCGGTCATTTCGTCGCTGCCACCCATCGTTCACGTATAGCACGACGACACGAGATTCACTTGCAGCGTGGCCCGGGGGAGGCCACAAGATCGCATCGTGGCCATCGTCATCGAGTTGTTGATTCCGCTTGGCATCATTGGTTTGATCGGGTGGGGGTTTTGGCTTTGGTACAGGCTGCGGCTTGCTCGCGCAGCCGAGGCCGAGCGCATGCAAGAAGAGCTGAGCGAGCTTCGCGCGTACAAAAGCGACACCGAGGCGCGGCTCCAGGCGCTCGAAACGATCGCCACGCTCGGCGAAGGCCGCATGCGCGTCGACTACAAAGAGCTGCGCGACGACGACGACGAAGACGAAGACGACGAAGAAGAGAGCAAGAAGCGCCAGGGCTGACGCCCTCGGCCTGCGGTCATTCCTCCACTTGGATCGACTGTGTGGGGCACATCATGCACGCGTCCCGCACCTTGTCCTCGAGGTCTGGCGGGATTTGATAAGTTTGAATCAGCAGGCTGCCATCGTCGGCGAAAGAAAACACCTCGGGCGCCTCTTCGAGGCATACCCCGTAGTGATTACAGGTGGACGAGTTGTACATGAGGTTCATGCGCCCCTCCTCAATCGAGCTTGCTGAGTAACTCCCGCTCCTCGTGCTCCATGTCGTCGCGAATCGCCCGGGCGAGCTCACGCACCCCGACCACGAGCTTTGCCCCGACGGCGGTCTCATCGAGCTCCAAGATGATGCGCTCGAAGATCTCGCGCTGCACCTCGTGCTCGCGGCGCATGCCTTCCACCACGTCCTGCGCGGTGCCCTCCTGAGCGAGCGCCGGAAGCGTGTACTCCTCGTAGTGCAGGTGCGCGTGAAGGATGGTGCCGAGCGCCTGCAGCTCTTCCCGCAGCGCCATCACCGCTTTGGCATCGTCTTCGCCCACGCGCTCGGTCAGTGCTTCGACCCGCGCGAGCTGCGCCGAAATCTGCGCGTGCTCGTTGCGAATGCGCGTTCGGATCTCCGCCGGAGTGGCTGAAGCTTCTGCTGGAGAGCTGCTGTCCATCTATGCTGCAGCAAGCCGCCGCCGTCTCTCCGCGAGCGTCGGAGGCCTGCTCACCTCTTTCAGGCCATCATACTCGGCCTGCGCCTGCTTGTGGTACCAATCCGGATAGAAGGATTTACACCACCTTCGAAACTCCGCAATCGGGCCGTCGCCGTCGCACAGCATCGGGCGATGAAAAAACGCCTTGTGTTCCCAGACCGGCGCATCTTCTTCGAGCTGCCGCGCGATTTCCTTCGTGAACGCCTTGCCCACCCCTTCGGTGATGTCGGCGCCACCGATTTTCTTCACCGTGAACGAAAAACGCACGTCGCAGTATTCGTCGTCAATGGGCGTGACCGAGGCCATGTTGGTGGTCTCGACGATCCCGCGAAAACGGCTCAGCGAAAAGCCAAAGCCGTGGACTTCGACGTCGAGCTCACCCTTCACGACGCCTCGGGGGGTTTCGTACACCGTGTCCGTCACCATGTGGATGTTCGGGTAGTCGAAGTCGATGGTGTGCGGCTGTGGAACGATGTTCATCCCGTGCACGTACCGGAAGTGGGCTTTATCGACCACGTTTTCGCACATGTCTTGATTGTGCGTGCGAAGCTTCCACCGCTGCCGCCAGTACGGCGTCCACGCGTCGTTTTCCCACTCTGGAATCGTAGGGATTTCCCACGCGGGCTCTTTCCCTTCGATGTCGTGCCACACCATGATGATCCCGTTGACCTCCTGAGCGGGCCACGCCGTGAGGTCGGCCTTGCGGGGCTGACGCTTCGCATACGGAGCCCCGACGCACTTCCCGCCTCCGTCGAATTTCCACGCGTGGAACGGGCAGACGATGTCGTCCCCTTCGACCTTGCCACCGTGGCCGAGGTGCGCGCCCATGTGCGGGCAAAACGCGTCGAGCACGCTGACTTGTCCGCTCTCGGTCCGAAACATCACCAGGTCCACCCCAAAACACTTCAGGGGCACGACGTCGCCTGGTTGGAGCTCGTCGGCGTAGGCGACCTGAAACCAGCCGCGCGGATAGCGTGGGATCGGAAATCTCGGCCTGTTACTCATCGCGGTCCTCCCGCCCTGAGCCCTTCGAGGTGGGCCCAAACTAGAACGTGTTCTAGTAGAACATGTTTCACTTCCAGCGTCCAGCCGAGCCGGTCCGAGGCGGCCCACGCGAGCGCCCCTTCGCGTATACTCCCGCGATGCAACGCTCCGTTTTTCTAGCGTTTTGCCTCGTCTGGGGCTTCGCGGCCGCGGCCTGCAGCAGCTCGAGCTCGAGCGCTCCGGGGGCGCCCCGGCGCGTAGTCACCGCCGACTGGCTCAACCGATCGATCACCGTGCTCGACTACGATCGGCTGGTGGACGGCCAGAGCGATGCCGCCTCGTCGATCGTTCGCACCATCGACCTGTCGAGCTGGGAGCCCGGCCCGATCGAGGTCGAGATCACGCCCGACGGGTCGACGGCCGTCGTCTCCGTCGGCCCCGCGTTCTTCGACGGCCTGCCCGGGTTGGTCGGCGACCCGGAGATCCCCGAGGGCGGCACCCTGCTGATCGTCGATTTGGAAACCGGCGCTGTCGACGAGGTGCAAACCGAAGACGTGCCGCTCGGCATTGCCATCAGCCCCGACGGCACCACTGCATACACCGCCAACTACGGCGTCAGTGGCGCCCGCGGCGACAGCCTTTCGATCATCGACATCGCCGAGCGCCGCATCCTCGAAGAGGTCAACGTCGGAAGCGGCCCCGAGCAGGTTGCCCTGAGCCCCGACGGCACGCTCGGGATTCTGAACGTGGTCAGCGGCGACGGCATACGCCTCTTCCAGACCGCAGACGTCACGGGCACCCTCACCGACGTGCTGCCGACCGGCGACGACCCGTCCGACGTCACTTTCCTCGACGGCAACGACCGCGCCGTCGTCGCCAACACGTTCGGCTTCGACGTCACGTTGCTCGACACGTCGGACCCCGCGGCGCCCCGCGTGCTCGGGAGCACGCCCATCGGCACCGGGATCGCGTACGGGGTGACCTATGTGCCCGAGCTCGACGAGATCCTCGCGCCCGCCGCCGCGACGGGGCCTTCGATGCCCACGTTTCTCGTCCGATATCGGCGCGACGGCGACAGCCTCGTGACCGACGACACGTTGGAGCTCGCTGGGGAGAACTTCCCGCTGACGGCCGCCGCGTCCGACGGCGACTTCGCGTTCGTCGCGCACATCGTCGACCATTCGCTTTCGATCGTCGATCTAAATAGCGGCGCGATTCGCGCGGTGCAGTGGCTGACCGAGCCCGGCCCGTCGTACGTCGCGGTCCAGCCCTGAACGAACGATCAAGGCGGTTCCGCTGGGGACGGAACACGAGCCGCCGCCGATCGCGCTTCCTATACTGAAGCGGAGAAAAAGAGGGGGGTCTCTTTTTCCTTTGGGGGTATTCGATGTCTTTTCTTCGCGGGTGGGGAGTAGTTGGTTTGTTCTTGGCAGGGGCGCTGTGGCTTGCGCCAGGGGAAGCGCGCGCGTTTCCAGACGAGCCGTACAGTCTCGACGAGGGCAAGAAGGCGCACACGCAGCGGTTCCACATTCTCGGTGAGCTCGGTTTGTTTGCGGGCAAGCTCGAGGGCGACCAGCGGTCGATCGTGCTGAGCCCGCTCTTCGAGGTACGGCTTCAACTCGCCTACCAGGTGGTGATGCAGGCGGTTTGGGGCATGTCGTACGTGAACCTCGACCGCGAAGGCGACCAAACCGACCCAGACAACGCCTTTCGTGTCGGTAATCCCTACGTTGCGTTTCACTACCAAGGCAAGAAAGGCCAGTGGACCTATCGAGCCGGCGCGGGCGTCGCGATTCCCGCCGCGAGCCTGCCGGACGACCAGGTCGAACAAGTCACTGCAGCTTCCGCCTACTTCCTGGCCGCGGCCCTTCGAGGAAATACCCAGTTCTGGCTGTGGGATCCGCACACGGTCAGCGTGATCGTCCCGTTTGCGTTCGAGCGCCAAAAGCCAATCGGCTTCCTCTGGGGCGCTTATCTCGATACCGGCGCGCTGATCAAGCTCAACGAAAAGAACGCCAGGACGTCCAAGACCGACTTCCTGATGCAGATCGCCGCGATGATGGGCTACCAGGCAACCGATTGGCTTCGCGTGGGCTCCCGCTTCAGCCTCGTGCTGATCCCGAAGTTCAAGGAGCAGAACACGCAGCTCGCCGTCGAGCCCTACCTCCGATTCGGAAACGACAACGCGTTCGGAGCGATTCGGGTCAACATCAACCTCGACAACCCATGGGGCTTCGCCTTCGATGCTCGTCAGGTCTGGGGCCTGAGGATCGCCGGCGGCGCCGCCTTCTGAGAGCCCGCGCAGCCTAGACTTCGTTGATCCCGGCGCGCAGGCGGTCTATCGTCCGACCGCGTCGGGGTGCTTCGCGATCGACGCAGGGTTGGATATCGTGTTCGTGCTGCTCGCGCTCGCGGTGGCGCTCTTCGTCTTCGTCATGGGGGCGTGGGGCGTGTTCGCGCCAGGTTCCATCTTTGCCTTCATCTCCGGTTGGAGCTCGAAGACCGGCTTCTGGCTCGCCGTTCTCTTGAGGCTCTGCTTCGGCCTCGCGCTCTGGTTTGCCGCCCCGGACACCAAGCTTCCCCTTTTGCTGCGGGTGCTTGGTGCGCTTGCGATCGTGAGCGCAGCCGTGCTCCCGCTCGTCGGCTACGAGCGGTTCGCGCGCTTCATCGAGTGGTGGACGAAGCGCTCCGAGCTCGCGATGCGGGCCTGGTCGCTCCTCGCCCTCGGCATCGGAGGCGTCGTGCTCTGGTCGCTGGCGTAGTCGCCTCGGCCCTTAGCCGAAGATGGGAAGGTCCTCGCCCGCGAGCGGGTAGGCCGCCTTCATCTCGTCGGGCACACCGGCGAGGTTGCGGAGTGCACGGTGTACGTGAGCGATCGACAGCCGCGTGCCCTGCTCTTCGTCGGAAGAGCCGGTGGCCTGCAGCGTGACCGGGTCGACCGTGTAGAGGCCGTGCCGCTCGTCGGTGCCGCCGACGACACGGTTCCCCGCGATGTCCGGGCCCATCATCATCATGCTGCTGATCGGCCAGTGGTCCTTGCCGTTGCCGTTGTTGTAGCCGGGCGTTCGGCCGAAGTCCGAGCCCATGACGACCGCCACCTTGTCCGCCACGCCGAGGCGCTCGGCCTCCTGCATCGCGAAGTTCGCGCCGTTCACGAAGTTGATGAGGCGCGGGAGATGGTTGTTGTCGTGGTTCCCGTGCGTGTCGAAGCCGCCCATGCTGACGCTGACGCTGACCGAAAGGCCGGCCTGGTACGACGCGAGGGCGACTTGGATTTGCCGCTCGAGCTGGTTGTTCGAGAACTCCTCGGGCAGCGACTCGGAGACGCGCTTCAGGTCGTCTTGGCCGAGCCGAGCGAGCATCAGCTCGTTCTGACCGCTCCAGATCTTCGGTAGACGCTGCTCGCCCTGGAGCCTCAGCAACCGGAGCTCCTGCTCCCGTTGGACGATGCCCGGGATGTCCGGGTGGCCGAAATAGTTTTCCTCCGAGCCTGTCGGGTCGGGGCGCGACGGGTGGGCCAGGTTGTGGAGCAAGCCGCCGTCCCCGAGCGGGACCGCGTTGGTGATGCCCTGGGTGTCGAGATACCCGCCGTAGCCGATGAGCGGCATGGGAAGGTTCGGCCCGTGCGTGGCCGCGATGAGGGCGCCGATCGGCGGATGCCCCTCGGCGGTGCGACCGCTCCAGGTGCCTCGCGTGCCCTGGTCGTGGCCGTTGGTGCCCGTGTCCATGCCGTTGATGACGAGCAGCCGCTCGTAGTGGGTCTGGAAGAACGCATCGAGCGCGGTCAGGTCGTCCCCGAGCGGTGCGTACTCGATGTTGCCTGCCGTCCGAATGTCGCCCCGCAAGAATCGGCCCATCGGGTCGTTCTCGTTTTCGTTGGCGCGGCCCTTCGGGTCGCAGAGGTGGGTCGGGTCCCAGCCGCCGCCGGCGTGCATGAAGATCCAGTACGTCCCGGTGTAGCCCGATGCGTTGATCGACTGCGCGGTCGCGCGAAGCGGGTCTACCGCGGCCGGAAGCACACAGGTGAGCCCGGCCATTCCAGTGATACGTAAGAAGTCACGACGATCCACAGCTAGTCCTCCCTCACTCGTACAGGAACCGGTAATCGGACAGCAGGTAGCTCACGGCCGCCATCCAGGCGCGGACGTTGTAGTCGCTGTCTCTGTTGATGACGCGGTTGTCAGGCAGGTCCGCGCCGGTCATGCGGTCGTCGAAGAGTCGGCATGGTCCCGCCAGCTCTTCCTGGACCGCGCCGCTCCCAACCCCCTGTTGGCCGAGCGCGTGCGACTCGGTCAAGACGGTGATGGTCGCATCGATCTCTGGGCTATTCAGCGGAAGCTCTTCGCCGAGGATGCGCGAGTGCAAGTACCGCACCGCTTCGCGAATCGCGTCCGACCCGTCGACCGCAGTACCGCGGTCGATGTTGGGGAACAGCACGCGCTGATTGCGCGGCTTCGAGAAGTCGTAGGGCACCGCCGAGCACGCCACTTCGTAGGCCATGCGCTGCGCCAGGCTCGCCATGACGCCGTTCGGCTCGGTCACGCGTTGTGTGACGAGGTCGGAGTCGATGCCGCCATAGAAAATGCGGTACTGGTCGAGCAGGTAGTCATCGCGGTCGGGGCGCTGTCGCCACCGCACTCCGGTGGTCGCCTCGATCTTGCGAGACAGATGCTCCGGCGTGAGAAGGCGTGCCGTGCCAAACGTCGAGAGCTCGATCTCCATGTCGCTCGTGAGCGGCGTGGAGTTCTTGGCTCGGAAGTAGGGGCTGAGCACGATTTCGCGCACGAGGAGCTTGAAGTTGAGGTTGCTGTCGATGAAGCGCTGCTGAATCGTGCGCAGGATCGTCTGCTGGAGGCTGTAGGCGCGCTCGAGCGCCGGATGCACCTCCGGGTCGATCATCGGGTCGTCGTCCGGGAGCGGTGGAGGTGGAGGAGGCGGGGTGCCGCCGGCGCCGCCCATGCCGGTGTCGCCGCCCATGCCAGCCGCGCCGCCCATGCCGGTTTCGCCGCCCATGCCAGCCGCGCCGCCCATGCCAGCCGCGCCGCCCATGCCGCCGACGCCGCCAGTGCCGCCCATGCCGCCCATTCCGCCGCCACCCATTGGAGGCGGGTCGGTCGGCGGGTCCATCGGCGGCGCCTGGGGCACGGTGATGTCGAGGATCTTTTCGCCGGTGATGCCCTGGAACACGGTCTTGACGGTGGCCTGCGCGAAGCGCGGGTTTTCCGCCACCTGTTGCGCAAACCACTGAAGCGCATTGAGGCGACTGCCGTCGGGCAGGGCCTCACCGTTGAAGCCCGGCGGAAGGATGTAGTCCGCCCCGAACCATTCGCCTTCACCGCTGTACTCGCCGCTCTCGTTCCAGTTCATGAACAGGCCGGCGACCGGGTCCATCGTCGTGTGGCACACGGTGCAGTTCTCGTTGGTGAGCGTCGGGTTCTCGCCAAAGTCGGCGCTCGCATCGACCGGCCGGCTGCCGAACTGGTTGATGTCGATGTCGAGGAAGAACCAGTACGCCATGCGCGAGCGATGGCGGTTGATGTTGGTGTCGCTCGTCGGGAAGCGGTTCAAGAACATCGCCGAAGTGAGAATGCCCGCGTGCGGAATCCCTGGGATTTCGATCTCGCGGAAGCCATCCGGGTTCTCGCCGAGCCCGAGCGGGATATCTGGGAGCCCCACCATGGATAGCCCGGAGAAGCCGTTGGCCATCGTGTAGCTGGCGGTGAGGATCTCGGAGAAGCGCGCTTCCTTGCGGATGACGTTGGCAATGAGCTCGAGCGGCTCGCGGGCGAGCGCGTCGTTGGTGACCAGCGCCGTGTCGTCGTTGCCCGGGAACTTTCTTTCGAACCACCGCAGGTTCGGCCACACGTCTTCGTCGAGGAGCTCGATCGCGTTTTCATCGCCGAGGTATTTGTCGGTGAGAAAGTGATCGTTGTAGAGCTCGATAATCCGCTCGTAGAACGCCGGCGTGCGCATCATCTCTGCGAGCGACGCCTCGAGTCCGAGCTGACCCTGCTGCTCCGTGATCTGCACCTGCCGTTCGGTCGGCAGCTTCCCGGTGAGCTCGAGGCTCGCCTTTCGAAGCGTCTCCTCCCACGAGAGCAGCTCGAGCTGTCCCTCGTATGGATTGGCGAAGCCTTCCGATTCGGGACAGGCGTTGATGTTGTTGGTCGAGCACCCGCCAAACAGGGTCGGATCTTCCTTGCAGCCGGAGACGGTGAGCGCCGTGCCGAGCAGCAGGAGGAAAAAACCACCCTTTAGGTTGCCATTGATACACCGATAACTCATCTGCACAGCTGATAGCCTAACACGCAAAAAAGCACCCTGCAGGACTAAAAAATCGGTGTAAGACAAAGCCATACCACTGTTTTGTAACCTTTCAGGGTTAATAATTTGAGTGATTCATCTTGCACTCGGCGGCTAGAGTGCGAAAATTGCGAGAGAAAAGCCTGGTTGAAATTTTCCTTTGGAAACGTTGGATTTTTCACCCATCATTTAGTCCCTAACTGCAATTTTTTAATGGGGGTATCGGAAAACATGTCTTGCTCTTCCTCGAATTCGGTTCGCTTTCTTCTCATCGGGGCCCTTGTCCTGACCGCCGGCGCTTGCGGCGAGGACGCCCCAGCCGCGCCGCGGCTTCGGAACCTCGTCTACTGCGAGAACCCGGATGTCGCGCCCGTGTCGTGCGGCCTCGACGGGTATTCTCTCAGCGACGACTCCGAGCTTCGCACCAAGCTCGAAGGGTGCGCGAGCTTGGGCTGCCACGGCATGAACGCGGCGACCTTCGAAATCGACCTCTCGGGTCCGTCGGTGCAGAGTGCGCTGGCGCCACTTGCCGCGACGCGCGCCACCAACGGCGACCTACTCGTCGACGGCTTCGACCCGGACTGCAGCAACATGCTCACGAAGCTCACCAGCCAGCCTGGCTCGGGCCTGCAAATGCCGATCGGCGCCCCGGCGTGGAGCACCGGCGAGCTCGACTGTTTTCGGTCGTATCTGCACGAGCTCGGCAACTGAGCTGAGCTGAGCGCTCAGCCGTGCTCGGCGCGACGGATGCCGAGGCTCACGATCTTTTGCAGCAGCGACGCGTAGTCGATGCCGTGCGCCTTGGCCGCGCTCGCGAACTCTTCGCCTTCCCCGATGTCCGGATTGGGGTTGGCTTCGAGGAAGTAGAGCGCGCCTGATTCGTGCAGGCGAAAGTCGATGCGGACGCAGCCGTCGGTCCCGAGACGCCGGCAGATACGCCGCGAAAGCCTCGCGATGCGGCGCTCCATGTCCTCGGAAATCCCTTTCGCGCGACCGATTCGAACGCCGTACTTCTCCTGGTACTCGAGGTCCCACTTGACCTTCCGAGTCGCGATCTTGCGTGCGTCCTCGGGCAGCTTGTCGAGAAAGATCTCCCATGTCGGCAGGATTTGCAGCCGGTGATTGCCGAGCACCGAGACGTAGAGCTCGCGCCCCGGGATGTACTGCTCGACGACCGCATCGGTCAGAATCTTTTCGTGAATGAACGAAACACGCTCTTCGAGCGCGGCGTCGTTGTTGACCACCGACGCCTGCGCGATGCCGTAGCTCCCCTCCTCGATCAGAGATTTCACGATTAGCGGGAACTCGAGCTGCTTCGGCCGCTTGATTTTGCGATAGCGTGGAAAGACCTTGAAGCGCGGCACCTGAATGCGGTGGTAGGTGAGCACCTTCTTCGAAAGCGCTTTGTCGCGCGCGAGAAAGAGCCCGCGGGGGTTGCATCCGGTGTAGGGCGTGTGTTTGAGCTCGAGGTAGCCGACGACGTGCGCGTCGAAGATCGCCTCGCCGCCGAACTCTTCCAGCAAGTTGAAGACGACATGCGGCTCGAGCTCCTCGATGGCGGTTCGAAGCGGCGCGAGCTCGTCGCTGAGGCCTACGATCGTCACCTCGTGGCCGAGGGATTTCAATCCTTCGCGGACGTCCCATTCGGTCTTGAAGGGCTCGATCTCGGCGGGGGAAAGCTTACTGATGTCGTCCGGGGGAATGAGGCTCTTGTGCACCAGGAGGATGATTCGCCGACGCTTTAGAGTGGATGCCATGTATCTCGCCGGTGAAGAAGGTGCACGGTGTGCACCGTCAACATGATGGCAAAGTCGAGCTTGGTTTGACGCTCCCCCTTGGTGAGCCGGAGCCGAAGCTCACGGCACCGGCCGATGATATCACGGAGCACCTGGTCGACGGTGAACTGATATTCGCCCGTGAAAAGCGAGATCTGCTCGCGGATCTGCCGCCGATTTCGGCGCAGAAAAGAGGCGGCGGTCTCGTTGTTTCGATACCGAGGGGAGTCGCTGAAGATCTTGAGAAGATCGCGGTCGTACTCGTCGCTGAAGCCCGGGCTGTAGTGCTCCTGACGGCGCTCGTAGTGCTGTCGAAGCGTGTGCCGAAGCCGCGGGAGAGAATAGGGCCGGGCGCGCGACTTCACCTGCGGCTTCTTCTCGGACAGGTCTTCTGCGAGCTCGTCGATGTACTCGAGCTTTGGGAGCGCGTCGGAGTCTTCGTACTGCCTCTGCCAGTTGGAGCGCGGCGCGAGCCACACCGCAAAGGTTTCGGCGAAGTCCTCGACCGGGTGCGCCTGCGCATACCAGCCGTCGAGATGCTCGACGAAGCCCTTGCTCAGCGGGTTCGGACGATAGAACTCGGGGTAGGGCGCGGAGGCGCGTCCGAAGGCTCGCTGCCAGCGCTTTCGGCGCTGTAGGTTGTACGCATGCTGGAGAGCATGCCCCGCCTCGTGCCGCAAGAGGCGCATGCACTCCGCGCGCGTGCCTCCCTCCACTTCGAACATCATCTGCCGCTCGAGCCGGATGAGACGCGGATGTGCGAGATAGAACGGCACGCCGATGCCCGGGATGCCGTCCGGGGAGCACCACTCGTCGCTGAGCCAGGTGTGCGGACGAAAACGATGGAGCCCCGCCTCGTCGAGCTCCTCGCGAAGCCGCTCGACGCAGTCTTCCAGCCAAGTGCCGCGGATCGTGAGGCCGAGCTCGCTCAGGCGAACGTCGAGCAGCTCTTCGGTGGGCAGGTTTTCCCAGTCGGCGGCCACGGCCCGCGCAGCTTGCCGGATCTGACTTCGCCCGACAACAACCTCACCACGGAAGTCGCTGCCCCTCCGCGTGCCAGAACCCGCCCGAGTCATCGAGCCGAAGCCCGTCGATGCGCGCGATCAATCCGCGCGCGGACTTCTCGGTTGGAATGCCGGAATGCCCGGTCATCGCGGTTGCAACCAAGCCCGGATGCAGAACCGCCACTGAGATGCCGTTCGGGCGAAGGTCGTGTGCGAGGTTGACGCCGGCCATGTTGAGCGCTGCTTTGGACATCCGATAGCCGTAGTAGCCGCCCGAGCCGTTGTCCTCGATCGAGCCCATGCGGCTGGTGATCAGAATCACCTTCGAGCCCTCGCGGAGGTGACTTCGGAAGATGGAGGTTGCCCGCAGCGCGCCGAGCGCGTTGACCTCGAAGTCCATGCGAATCTGGGCGAAATCCAGGCTGTCGAGCCTTTCGTCACTGAAGACGCCCGCGTTGTTGATCAGGACGTCGATCGCCGTGTCTGCAAGCGCGTCGGAGACGGTTTGAAGCGCGGTCGGGTCGGTGATGTCGACGCCGTCGAACACCTGCGCTCCCAGCGCGACCAGCTCTTCACTCGGCCTTCGACAGAGCGCGATCACCTCGTCGCCGCGCGCGACGAGCTGCTTGGCCAGCTCGAGCCCGATGCCTCGGTTGGCGCCCGTGATCAGGATTCGAGCCATCAGGCCGGGAGCCTACCACGACAGCAGGCAACCGCCCTCGCCGATCATCGAACGGGAATGCAGAGGCGGTCGCCGTCGACGAAGCCGCAGCCGAAGCCCGCCGCGACGTCGCAGTCGGCGTCGATCTCACATCGCTCGACGCAGATGCGAGAGGTGAAGGGGCCGCCGAAGATCACGTGGTCGACGCAGGCTCCCGGGAGCCCGTTGAACTCGGAAAACGGGCACTCGAGGTCGTCGAAACAGCCCACGGTGCAGATCGCGTTGACGAAATCGGTGTAGCGGTCTGCAGGCACGGCGAGCTCCTCGCACGAGTCGCCCGCAAAGCAGTCGATGTTGGAATAGCAAACCTCGTAGGTGATCGAGGTGGGACCTGCGGGCACGTAGACGTCGTCGAAGTCTCCGACGAGAATGCAGCCGGAAAGCATCATCGAAAGCAGCGCAATCCCAGGCAAAATCAAGCGTGAAGTATTCGAAAAACGCATGGTGTGAACCCCTTGTCTCTAGATAGACGCGCGCGCCCGGGTGATGATTCAACCGCACAATCCACCGAAATTTCTGGGCAAAAAAAGGGGACTGTCCCCTATATAATTTCGTTGGGGCGCGGTGCTATCATCGCTCTCCTCGATGAATCGAACACGCATCCTCTTGGTCGCGGCCTTCTTCGGCGCGACGGTTTTCTCTGGCGCGGGCTGCAAGAGCTCGAGCGGCGGTAGCGCAACCTCGACTTGGACGGTCGATGCCGGCGCGATCAAGCTGCGCGTGACCGAGTCCCCGTGGAACATGGCGTTCTTCGACACGGATGGGAATCCCGTCCTGGTCGAGCATCCTGGCACGGGCGAGGGCCCGACCGGAGCGCTCGGGATGCACGTTGGCGAGCCGAACCCCGGCAACGGGCAGCAGCCCACGCTGCCGCCGGTGCAGGACGGCGAGCCCGCCACTCCGCCTGCTCGCGACAGCGGGTGGCTTCGCGCGCTCTCGGCAGAGTCGTCGAGCCTAGAGGAGGGCGTGTACAGCGCGACGCTCACGACGTCGGATCCGGACCGCAAGCTCGAGCTCGTCGCGGGAGCCGACCCCGAGGTCGAAGGCGCGATCGTCATCGAGGTGCGTCCGGCGGCGCCCGAGGGCGTTCAGGCGCTCGGGGTCGGGTTCGTCGCGAGCGCCGAGGAGCGATTCGTTGGCTTCGGTGAGCGCAGCAACGCCGTCGACCAGCGCGGCATGGCGCTCGAGCACTACGTCGCCGACGGCCCCTACTACGACGCGCAGGAGTACGGGGTGATGGGCGAGCTGCTTCCCGATTGGGGCACGCGGTTTCGGTCCGATTCCACCTATTTCCCGATCCCCTGGCTGCTCTCGTCACGCGGCTACGGGGTGCTGATCGACAACGACGAGATGAGCTACCACCGCGTGGGGTCGGACGACGCGGACGCGTGGAGCCTCGAGGTCGAAACCGCGGCGCTCGAGCTTCGGGTTTTCGGCGGCCCGACGCCCGTCGAAGCGCTCGGGCGATACACCGAGGCGGTCGGTCGCCAGCCGGACGACTACGCGCCGTGGTTTTTCGGCCCCTGGGTGCAAACCGATTCCGATTCGCAGATCGAGGAGGCGCGCCTCGGCGACGTGCCGACCTCGCTCAACGCGACGTACCTCCACTACCTGCCGTGCGGCAGGCATCAGGGGCAGGAGGAAGAGCAGGTGGCCCGGACGGCCGCCAACCACGAGATGGGCGTCGCGATCCACACCTATTTCAATCCGATGATCTGCGTCTCGTTCGAGCCGGCGTTCAGCGAGTCGGAAGCGCTGGGCGCGCTGCTCAAACACGCGGACGGGCAGACCTACATCTACGACTACTGCAGCAATCTCACGAGCTGCTTCGAGGTGAGTCAGTTCGATTTCGAGGCCGAGAACGGAGTCGAGGCATACAAGGCGCTCACCGACGAAGCGCTCAGCCACGGCTACGACGGCTGGATGGAAGACTTCGGCGAGTACACGCCGCTCGACGCGGTCTCGGCGGACGGCGTCACCGGGACGGCGTTCCACAATCGGTACGTGCGCGACTACCATTGCGGCGCCTACGAGGCGACCCGAGACGCGGGCAAACCGCTTGCGCGCTTCACGCGGTCCGGTTGGACCGGGTCGCCGGCTTGTTCGCCGATCGTCTGGGGGGGCGACCCGACCACGGGCTACGACTACGACGGGATCCAGTCGTCGATCCACCGCGCGCTTTCGATGGGGACTTCCGGGGTGGGGATCTGGGGCTCGGACATCGGTGGGTTCTTCGCGCTCTTCGGGCGGTCGCTCGACGGGCCCATGTTCGATCGCTGGATCGCCTACGGAGGGCTCTCGGTGGTGATGCGCAGCCAGAAGAACGGCGTGCAATTTCCCGAATACGATCGCCCACAGCCGTGGGATGAAGAGCACCTGCCGGTCTGGCGGCTGTACTCGAAGCTCCACACGCAGCTCTATCCCTACATGCAGGCGGCCGCCGAGGAATACTACGCGACCGGCCGCCCGATCATGCAGCACCACGTGCTGACGCACCCGAACGATGCGCAGGCGATCGCGCGCGACGACCAGTACATGTTCGGGCCGCACATCCTGGTGGCGCCGGTCTACGTCGAGGGCGCCACGGACCGCGGAGCTTATCTGCCCGCCGGGCGCTGGGTGGAGTGGTGGCGGAGCGTGGCGTACGGCGAGGAGGGTGGGACGTTCACGCTCGGCGCCGCCGAGCTTCACGACGGCGAGCAGGCGGTTACCGTCTCCGCACCGATTCCGGAGATCCCGATGTTCGTCGAAGCGGGGGCGATCATCCCGATGCTCTCGCCCGACGTCTTCACGCTGGCCGAATACGGAACCGACCCGGCAATCGTGCACGCGTCGAACCGCGACGAGTACCTCCACGTCCTCGCGTTCCCTCGAGGCGAAACCGGTGGCCGCTTCTACGACGACGGCACGTGGACCAGCGTCGAGGCCGACGGCACGTGGACCCTCACGATAGAAAACACCCGCGAGCGCACGATCGACCTCGAAGCCACGACCCAAACCCTCGCCACCCCCTTCGACATCTGCACCATCACCCTAGACGGCACCCCCCTTCCCGAAGAAGCGTGGTCCTACGACCCCGCCACCGGCACCCTCCGCGCGACCTTCACAACCACCTCCGCCCCCCTAGAGCTCACCTCCTGTTAAAGGTGCCCGCCACCTTTCTTACGGTGTCGCGTGGCGGGCGGCGCGGAGGGCGCTGAAGATGCAATCGGCGATCGAGAGGCCGCTCACGCAAACCGCGGGGAGCTCGCGAGGAACACGGCGATCATGCTGCAGAGCGTCGTCCGCTTCCTCCCCATATGGAAAATCACAAGCGTGACGATGAGCGAGTACTTCCTGCGAAGCCGTCACGGCTAAAGCCCGGATTTGCGCTGGACCTTTTGCGCCGTTATCGGCCAACATCGGCCTGATGCAAACCGACCGACGAAGCTTTCTGAAGCTCACCGCCGTTGGCGCGGCGACGCTCACCACGGTCAGCGCGGGAGCCACGCTCTCGGGCTGCACCTCGAGCGGCCCCGCCTCCGGAATGAAGCGGCTCCGGCCCGAGGATGTCGACTTGATTCGCGCGCTGACGCCCGCGGTGATGAAAGGAAAGGTCGCGCCTGACGATACGGCCGGCATCGACTCGACTCTCCAGTCCTTCGATACACTGATGGACGATCTCTCGGAGCCGGTTGTTCTAGGCGTGCAGCAAGCGTTTGACCTCCTCAGCTTCGCGCCCACCCGCGGGCTTCTCGTGGGGCAGTGGTCCAGTTGGTCGAAGGCTTCGCTCGAAGACGCGGAAAGCGCGCTCGTGCGTCTCAAAGACAGCAGCATCGGCTTGCTCAACGCGGTGTACGCCGCCGTCATTCGACTGATTGTCAGCGCCTGGTATCTGATTCCCGAAAACGCGGCGACGGCCGGCTATCCTGGTCCGCCCAAGAAAGTCGTTGGCACGTTGTCGGCCACCACCCCGGCGCAAGAGGTGACGCCATGACCGAGCTCCACAAGCTGACGCTCGGCAACAGCACCGACCCGTACAACCACGCGGAAGAGCACGGCTGGAACATCACCGATGCAAGCGCGCTCGACGGCCCCCTCGAGCTCGAAGCCGACGTGCTGATCATCGGCACGGGCGCGGGCGGCGGCACGGCCGCGGAAACACTCAGCCAGGCGGGGCTTCAGGTCGTCTTGCTGGAGGCCGGGCCGTTGAAGACCTCCACCAAGTTCGACATGCAGGAGCGAGCGGCTTATCGCGACCTCTATCAGGAAGGCACCGGTCGCGGCACCAAAGACGGCGGCATGGTGATCCTGCAGGGGCGGTCGGTCGGCGGGTCCACCACCGTCAACTGGACCACGAGCTTTCGGACGCCCCCTGAAACCCTGAAGTTCTGGGCCGACCACATGGGCGTGAGCGGCTGTTCGGTCGAGGACATGGCGCCCTACTTCGAGCACATGGAAAAGCGGCTCAACATTCACAAGTGGCCGCAGGACCCGAATGAGAACAACGCGATGCTCCAGCGCGCCGCGGAGAAGCTCGGCTATTCCTGGGACAAGATCCGTCGCAACGTGCGCGGCTGCCTCAACCTCGGCTATTGCGGGCTCGGCTGCCCGGTCGACGCGAAGCAATCGATGCTCACCACGACGATTCCGGGGGCGCTCGATGCCAGAGCCAAGCTGGTGCATCACGCGCGGGCGGTTCGACTGCTGCGCGAGGGCGACGTGGTCGTCGGCGTCGAGGCGGAGGCGCTGACCCCAAACGTGCGCAGCACCACCGGGCAGAAGGTCACGGTGCGTGCAAGGCGGACCGTCGTCGCGGGAGGCGCGATGAATTCGCCTGCGCTGCTGCTACGCTCGGAGGTGCCCGACCCGAGCTCCCTAATCGGCAAGCGCACGTTTCTTCACCCGACGACGCTCACGATGGGCATCTACGGGAGCACCATCAATCCTTTTTACGGGGCGCCACAGTCGATCTATTCCGACCACTTCCAATGGCAGACCGTCGACACGGGGGGTGTCGGGTTCAAGCTCGAGGTGCCGCCGCTACAGCCTACGTTTGCCGCGGCCTTCTATTCGGCGGCCGGCGAAGAAATCTCGATGTGCATGGACCAGCTGGACCGCACCCAGTGCATGATCGCGCTGATGCGGGACGGCTTTCACGAAGAGAGCCAGGGTGGAACGGTCGAGCTCGGGGACCAGGGGCAGCCCGTGATCGACTACCCCATCAGCCCGTTCCTGCTCGAGGGCGTGAAGCGTGCGTGGCACGTGATGCTCGAGATGCAGTTTGCGACCGGAGCGAGCTCGGCGCGCCCCGCCCACGTCGATGCCCGACACTACGCTTCGTGGAAAGAAGCCAAAGCGGCCGTCGATGAGCTCGATATCGTCGCACACAAGTCCAAAATCGGAAGCGCGCACGTCATGGGCGGCTGCCCGATGGGCGACGACCCCGACCGCAGCGTCACCAACACCGACGGCAAGTTCCACCACCTAGACGGCCTCTACGTGATGGACGGCTCCCTCTTCCCCACGAGCATCGGCGCCAACCCCCAGCTCTCGATCTACGGCCTAGTGTACAAACTCTCGAGCAAGTTGGCGAAAGAGCTGACGGGTTAGAAAAAAAGGGGACTGTCCCCAATATAATTTGGGCAACCACCCGGAAGTGGGCACCCGCGAGCCCGAAGGGCGAAGCCCGGCGCGAATGCGCCGGCAAGCCGAGCGAAGCGAAGGCGCGCGAGGGAGGATTACGGGTGGGGGTGGGCGGGCGGTGTAACCAAGCCAAACCACGCCCCGGATCCTGCAAGACCCCCCACCACATGCGCGGCAGCCAAGCCACACAGCGCCGCCCGCCCCCGACAGCCCTCTCCCCCACCGGCTCGACAGC
>CAJIBU010000180.1_pt1 | contig 17884 bp, 12 predicted proteins | sample 9199451 | NCBI WGS metagenome assembly CAJIBU01 (sample SAMEA7708315, study PRJEB35096) | sediment metagenome | biome: marine neritic benthic zone biome [ENVO:01000025]; feature: sediment [ENVO:00002007]; material: shallow marine sediment [ENVO:03000034] sea grass bed [ENVO_01000059] ... | reverse complement strand
GCCGATCGCCATCGTCGATCTCGACTACCACCAGGGCAACGGCAACATCGTGACCTTCGAGGACGACGCCACCGTCTTCACGTACTCGATTCACGGGTCGGTCTGGAGCCACGTCGAAGCAGCGATGGACGAGCAGTTCCTCTTGCCGTCGGGCTCGGGGGACGACGCTTACTTGCAGAAGCTCGAAGGCACGCTTCCAGCCGCAGTCGACGCAATCGAGCCGGGCCTGATCTTCTACATTGCAGGCAACGACGTCCTCGAGGGAGACCGCCTCGGGGACTTTGCGCTTAGCCGCGACGGCGTTCTTCGGCGAGACCGCTTCGTGATCGAGCTCGCCCGCCGCCTGGGGTGCCCCGTGGTCGTGACGCTCGGCGGGGGATACAGCGACGATGCCTGGCGCGCTACCGCGGACTTCGTTCGATGGCTGCTGACCGACGACGCGCAGGTCTCGGAGAGCGACGACAAGAGCCTGTTCGAGCGCTACGCGGAGATCGCGGCAGAGCTGGACCCATCGGAGCTTCAGCGACCGAGCAGCGAATGGGAGCTCACCGAATCGGACATCATGGGAGACCTCGCGGGGCCGCGCTATCGGTCGACGCGCATGCTCGACTACTACTCGACGCACGGCATCGAGTTCGCGCTCGAGAAATACGGCGTCAACCAGGAGATTCGAAAGCTGGGGTTCACGGACGTGCGGCTCGCGTGCGACCCCACCGACCCGGACCGGCAGCACCTCACGGTGCACGCGAAGAAAGACGGGGCCGACCATCTTCTGGTCGATCAGGTTCTTCGCCGAGTGGAGCGGGACGCGCCCGAGGGCCTGGAGCCGCCCGAGCCGATTCGGCTCCTCTACATCGAATGGATGCTTCTTCAGAACCCCACCGAGGCGTTTTCTCTCCGGCACCCGCAGTGGCCGGGGCAGGAGCACCCCGGGCTAGGGGTCGGCGAAGAAGCGATGCTGATGCTGTTTCAGGGCGCGCGTCGTCTCGAGCTCGACGGTTTGGCCCACCACCCGTCTCGCTATCACATCGCGTTCATCGGAAGCGGCCAGTTCTTCTTCCTCGACCCGGCGATCCAGGGTCGCTTCGAAGCGCTCAGGGAGGTGCTGGCGCCGCTCGATTTGACGGAGGCCGCGTGGAAGATGGAGCGGGGCGAAGTGCGCTGGTCGGACGGCGAGCCAGTTTCGTGGATCGCCGAAGACATCGTCGTCCCGGCGAGTGAGCGGCTCTTCGCCTACCTCGGCTCCCGCCACTACCAGGAGCCGCGCGCGGCCGCCTTGGACGCTGCCCGCGAGCGCGGCATCGTCCTTCGGCCTACTCACACGTCGTAGCCGCGGGTTCACCGGCAAAGCGCGCTGCCGTCCACTCGAGCATCAGCGGCATGTTTTGGAAGGTCGAGTCGTTGTGGCCGAACCCCTCGAACACCCGATAGTCGAGCTCGTTGCCCGCGGCGCAGAGCCGGTCTTCAAGCACGTTGGTGAGGAGCACGGGGACGATCATGTCGTCTTGCCCTTGAAGGAGCAGGATCGGCATTTCGGAGCGCACGTTCCCCGGGGAGTTCTCGTCGAGGCGCGTAACCCACGAGTCGAGCTCGAGCGGGCTGGTGGCGAAGCCCGCCAGGTCGAACCCCGCGGCGACCTCGCTGAACTCGCCGCCGCAGGCTTCCTCACCGAGCAGTCGCTCGATCTCCGCGAGAGCCTCGGCGGTGTAGATGTCCTCGATCGACAGCTCGGCATAGGCGGCCTCGAAGCCGACCGAGAGCTGCCAGATGAAGCCCCTCGCACCGGGCAGGAACTGCCCCGAGGTGATGATCGCCTGAAACTCACTCGCGGGCGCGGCGCTGATCACACCGAGCACCTCGAGCTCGGGCGCCCAGGTCGGCGCCAGCTCGCCCGCAAACAAAGCGGCGTGCCCGCCCTGCGAACGGCCCCAAACCACCACGCGGCTTCCGGCGCCGGTGCCCTCGAGCTGCCGCGCCGCGCGAACGATATCGAGCGTGCCGCGGCCCTCGCTCGGCCCCACGAGGTACGGATGAATCGCCGGGGTCCCGAGGCCCTCGAAGTCGCTCGCGACTCCGACGTAGCCCGCCGCCACGAGCTCGGGCGCGATATCGTAAAAGTCGTGGAAACCGCTTCGGTAGCCTTTGGATGGCGCGCACGGGTCCGACACGCCTTTGGTGCCGTGCGACCAAGTGACGACATCGAAGCCGCCTTCGGGGGCCGGGCCATCGGGCGCCGCGACCAAGCCCGACACCGCAATCGGCGAGCCGTCGACCGCGGTCGAGACGTAGAGCACCCGCCAGGTCTGCACGCCCTCCGCGATCGGCTCGAGCTCTTCGGCGCGAATCAGCGTCCCGGGCTCGTCCGATGGGAGCTCGTCGGGCGGCTCGAAGAAGGCGCTCTCGTCAACGGTGCCGCTCGAGGTGCTAGAGCAGCCGATGAGCGCGAAGGTCAGCGCGAGCGCTTGCAAACGGAAAAACCACATGGCCGACGACTATCGCTCGCAGCAAAAGAGGTCAAACGCAATGATTGCGCGCACCAAGTCTCGGCCACCCCCTTGAAGCCGCCACCCGCGAGCCGAAAACAGCACGGCGCCCCGCAAAGCAGGGCGCCGTGGTCAGAGGGTTCGTAAGCCGAGTTTTGTGGCCGCGCTCGTCGCCGAGACGCGGCTCGCGATCATTCCTCTAGGGCCGATGTCACCAGCGGCCTCGAGCAACGCTACCCAGAGACTCGGGCGGACCACCCTCGCGCGCCTCCCTATTTCGTCTTGCTTCGGATGGGGTTTGCCGTGCGACCGACGTTACCGCCAGCCCGGTGAGCTCTTACCTCACCCTTTCACCCTTACCGCGCGGCCTGACGGCGGCGAGGCGGTTTACTTTCTGTGGCACTTTCCTCGGGGTCACCCCCACCAGGCGTTACCTGGCATCCTGTCCTTCGAAGCTCGGACTTTCCTCCCGTGCGCCAAAGCGCACCAGCGATCGCGTGAACCTGTCTAACTGGCAGAAGGTAAGCCTCCGCTGCGGCAGCTGCAACCGGGGGACGCTGGGGGGCTGGCGCTGACGCTAGCGCTGGCACTGTCACTGACGCGGGCGCTGTCACTGACGCTGGCACTGTCACTGACGCTGGCACTGTCACTGACGCTGGCGCTGACGCTGGCGCTGGCGCTGGGGCTGACACTGGCACTGATTCTCCATCGCTTGTCCTTGGTTTGGGTGTGTGCCGCACGGGGTGAGGCACACACCCAAACCAAGGAGTCGCTCATGGAGAAGAAGAATGTTTATGTCAGGGCCCGGGAGATTGTGCGGGAGCTTCGGCCGGTGGTGGAGAGCGTGCGGGAGCGGGACCGGGGGCTCGCAGATCAGCTTCGCCGCGCGGCGCAGAGCGTGGTGCTAAACATCGCCGAGGCGCGGGGGAGCGACGCCGGGAACGCACGTGCGCGCTTTTCGACGGCGTGTGGCTCCGCCAAGGAGGTGCGCGCCGCCCTCCACGTCGCAAGCGACTGGGGCTACATCGACCCGCCCCAAGCCCACGAGCTCGACACCCGCCTAGACCAAGTCTGCGCCATCACCTGGCACCTAAGCCAGCCCTAGCCAGAAAAGGGGTCAGGCACCTTTTCGGGGATCGCTGACGCTGCAGCGACAGTGTCAGCGACAGCGACAGTGACAGTGACAGTGACAGTGACAGTGACAGCGGCAGTGACAGTGTCAGCGGCAGTGACAGTGTCAGCGGCAGTGACAGTGTCAGCGCCAGTGTCAGTGCCAGCGCCAGTGTCAGTGACAGTGCCAGTGTCCGGCCGGGCTTCTGGGTCTTGTCGAGACTTCTGGCGCTACTGCACCAGCACGTAGCACGGAAACACGGCTTCCAAGTCGGCGTCGCCTCTGCGCCAGTCGGTGCAGGCGGAGCCGGTTAGCTCGACTGTGTTGCCGTCGATGGCGCGCCAGCCGCGCTCGGCGTCGTTGCAGGTCAAGAGCTCGCCGTTCAGGCGGACCTCACCTTCGCAGGCCTGTGCCGTGTCGATGGTGCCGTCGGTCAGGCTCACGGTGCACGGAATGTTTTGGCTCACGATCTGCTCGAGCGCCGACTGCAGCTCGGCCACGCTGTCGGCGGTCCAGAGCGTTGCGCCGGATGCCACGCCGCGGCCCGCATTCGCGAGGTCCTGCAGGTGGTCGTCGTCGAAGTTCACGCCGAGCACGTACGTTTCGATGCCGCGGATGAACGCCTCCCGCACCGCCGTGACGCTGTTGTTGCGGTCGCCGGAGCCACCGCTCTGATCGCATCCGTTTGGAAGGCCGTCGGTCGCCAGGAGATACGCCGTCGGGCCCTCGGGCGGCGGTCGTACCGTGAGCGACTGGGTTACCGAAGAAATCGCCTCGGCCGTCGGCGTGTAGCCGCCGGGGTCGTTCACGGTGAAGCGCAGCTCGATCGCGTCCGCGTTGTCGAGGCTCGGCCCGAACCCGACGCCGTCCGTGCTCGCGCACATCTCACCGTCCGACATCTCGGGCGGGTCCTCGCCTGGCTTCCAGTAGAGCGTCAGGCCGAAGCGTGCGACCGCGTCCAGCCTTCGCACGAGACCGTTGGTTCCAACGAGCGCATCCTGCACTGCGTCCCAACGCCCCTGGTCGTAGTCGGGATTCGGGGTGCCGGAGCTCGGGCAGCCGTCGCCCGTGAAGGGGCAGTCGCCCTCGAAGTCCCGAAGCATGCTCCCGCTTCGGTCGACGATGATCATGATGTTTGGAATGACGCGGTCGGTGTTGACCTCGAGCTCGCCGCAAACCGAACCGTCGGACGTCACGCCACCGTCGCCGAGCACCGGCACGCACCGGCCGTTCGCAATGCATTCGCCTGCGGTTCCGCACTGCCCGCCTTCGGGTGTGCACACCGCGATGCAGATGCCGTCGTCGCAGAAGGTGCCGGCGCCGCACGCCGAGTCGCTGAGGCACGCTTCGCCGCATCCCTCGGGCGCGCCCGCTTCTCCGCAGATGCTCGGTAAATCGCCGAGACGGACCTGGCTTTCGCCGGGGCCCGTCGAGTCGCAGCCGAGCGCAGCTACAAACGCGAACACCGACGCCAAAAGCGATCGATTCATCAGATTTCCCCCTGCGCTCAAGATAACAGTCGTGCGACGCGGGACAACCCTGAGGGTTAAAAGTCGCTACTCTTCGAGCAGGGGTGGGTTCTCGCGAGCCCACTGGTACGCCATGTACGAGGACACCACGTGGCAAACCCAGCCGAGAATGCCTCCTGTGCCGATCCAGAACCCCGGTGTGATGATCAGCCAGATGAGCCCGCGGAGGAATTTGCCGTTGTAAAACTGGCCGAGACCAGGGATGAGAAACGACAAAACCGCTGCGTTGCCAGGACGATCCATGCCCACAAAGTGTGTCGCCCCCCTGGTTTGTCAACGGGCAGCCCGATTGCGCGAAGCCAACGCCTCTGCCACCCATCTCCCTTGATGAAGCTATCCGCCGACAATCTCGCGCCGCCCGCGGGGGCCGCCGCTCGCCTTCCCGAGGAATGGGTCGCGCACGCGCTCGCGTGGGGTGAGCCCGCGTATCGCGGGAACCAGGTGTTCGATTGGATTCACCGCCAGGGCGTCCTCGACCCGAGCGAAATGACCAATCTTCCGAAGTCCCTCCGGGGGCGGCTCGAAGACGAAGGGCTCGGCTGGCCGCTTCGCGTCGAGTCGGCGCACGAATCGAGCGACGGCACGAAGAAGCTTCTGGTCGTCATGCCGGACGGGGAGAAGGTCGAGACGGTGCTGATTCCTCAGCTCGGCGATCCCTCGCTGGTGACCCAGTGCATCTCGAGTCAGGTCGGCTGCGCGATGGGCTGCGTGTTCTGCGCGTCCGGCGTTGCCGGGCTCAAGCGCCAAATGACCGACGCCGAGATCGTCGCGCAGGTGCTTCTCGGGCGACGCATGCTCGAGCCGGGCCAGCGCATTCGCAACGTGGTCTTCATGGGCATGGGCGAGCCTCTGCACAACTACGACGCGGTGGCGCGCGCGCTCGTTCTGCTGACGCATCCAGACGGGCTCGACCTCTCCAAGCGTCGGGTCACGGTGTCCACAAGCGGCCTCGTCACACAGATCGACCGGCTCGGGCGCGACTTCGACGGTCAGATTCAGCTCGCGGTGTCGCTCCACGCAGTGCGGGACGAAGACCGCAGCGAAATCATGCCGGTCAACCGCAAGCACGGTCTCGGCGAGCTGATGGCTTCGCTTCGCCGATATCCGCTGTCCAAACGTCAGCGCATCACCATCGAGTACACCCTGATTCGCGGCGTCAACGACTCGGTCGACGACGCGCGGAAAATGGCCCGCCTGCTTCGGGGCATCCCCGTGAAGGTCAACCTCATTCCGATGAACCCCATCTCGGCATCCAGCCTGCAGGCGCCGGGGTCCGGGCACGTGAACCGTTTTCGCGACGAGCTCGTTCAGCGGGGGCTGTCGGTGTTCGTGCGCAAGACCCGCGGCGACGACGTCGCGGCCGCATGCGGACAGCTCGCCTTTCACGGCGAAAGCCGGAGAAGCGCGTCTCCGTCGTCGAGGCCTGGCGACGCCTAGAGGCTTCCGCGCGCGCGGAGCGCTGTGACGATGTCCGGCCGCTCTTTGTCCATGTCGTCCGGCGTCTTGATCGGCTGAAAGCGAGCGTCGGGGCCATGCCGCTCGACGCGAAGAAACGCGGGGTCGACGAACGCGGTGAGCTCGCCAACGAGCCGCTCGAACTGGACGGCCGGCCGCCCGTCGACCGACTTCTCGACCGCGAACCAGGTGAGCGGAAACTCCGCGTCGACCGACTCTGCGTCGAGCACGAAGGTGTTGGTGTTGAACACCGGGATGCGCTCCTGATCGAAATCGATCGGGAACCGAAACGCCTCGACGATCTGCGCTTTGCCGTCGACGCGCGCGGGCGCGCCGCCCTTGTCGCCGGGCTCTTTCGGGGCCATCTCGGCCGTGAGCGCGGCGCCGGAGCTCAAGTGCGCCCCGATCACCGCGGGGTCGAGCGTGGCGGTGAGGTTGTCGACGTTCGACATCATCAGCGCGCGGCCTCCCGCGTCGCGAAAATCTTTCAAGATGCCGGAGCGACGGAGTGCAAAGGTGAGGTCGCCGTGGCCAGGCGCGTGCGGCGACAGGGCGCCTGCCGCATCGCGAAACAGCTCGCCCTCGGGCGTCACTCGCAGCGAGATGAACTGAGGGAAGGTGCGGACCGGAACGCGCTCGGTGCTGAGGCGGTCGGCCATCGCAGCGGTCGCTTCGTCGGTCGCGAAGCTCGTCATGAGATAGACCGGAATTGTCGCGTCTGCGCGCTCGGCGACCGCCTGCACGTCGAGAAGCTTGAGCTCGAGAAACGACCGGCCGTCGAGCACCTCCACCGCGGCCTTGACCACGCCACCGAAACGGGTCGCCATCCCGCCCGCGAGGATGACGGCTGCGACCTCGCCCCGCGCCATCGCGGCCTCCCCGCGTTCGGCCAGGCTGCGCCGGATGTCGCCGCCGAGCGGGGGCAGCGCCTGCAAATCGCCCTCGTCCGGGGGCTCCACGCGCCCGCGGAGCCGGTTCTGCGCGGCGCCAAGCTCGCCCCGCGCCAGCCGTTCCCTCAACGATTCAAAGGGGATATCGGCAAACCCAAAGCGTTGAAGAAGTTGGTGGGTCGCGTCGTCTATCGCTTGTGAAGGCATCCGAACCGCCGCAAACCAAGCACTTTCTGGTCGCTCTGTCGAGCGGGCCGGGCCCGCTCGGCGGCGGGGGCTTCACGCGGGACCCGAAGAGACGTAAACCCATTGGAGGCGCCATGAGCTCCCTCTCACGCATTGCAGCGCTATCGGCCATAGTGGCCGTCGCATGGCCAGCCGGCCCGGCTTCTGCCGACTATGACGGCCCGGACGGCTACGGAGGCCAACCCGACTATCAACACGACGTCGCGCACGACGGGTATTCCCGGTCGAACACCAAGACCGTCGAAACCAACGACGAGACGGTCTACGTGATCATCGAAACGGAGGACGGCACGACCGAGGTGGTCGACGGCGAGACCGTGATCGTGGTGCAGGAGCCCGACCCAGTCGCGGCGACCGCCGAGGCGCCTCCCGCGCCGCAAACCGTCGTCGTCGAACAACCGACGTGCCCCGAGAACGGCATCTGGGTCGATGGCTACTGGTCATACGGCGACGGTCAGTACGTTTGGGTCGACGGGCACTGCGTCGTCCAGCGAGTCGACTACGTGTTCGTACATCCGCGCTGGGACTTCTATTCGAACGTGTGGTGGTTCGTCCCGGGCTACTATCGCCCGTGCCGCGCCTTCGTCGGGTTCGGCTACTACCGCCCATGGGCTTGGTTCCCGCCGTACTACCGTCCGTACTATCGCGGTCGTCGTCCTGTGCCGGTCAACCGCGGCGTGCCTCGTCGCCCGACCACGGTGCGAACCGCACCGCGCACGCCGAGCCGCGGCGTCGTCGCGCGGCGCCCCGGATACGTGCCGCGGACCCCCGCGGTTGGCAGGCGTCCTGCGGTGGGGCGGGCGCCAGCGGTCGACCGCCTCGGTCCGTCTCGTACGCGCACCGTCGGACGCTCCCCGATTCGTTCTTCCACCGTCAACCGCGTACCCGCGACACGCACGCCGTCCGCCACGCGGGCGCCCGCAACGCGAACCGGCTCGGTGGGGCGTCTCGGGTCCGGTCGAACGAGCGTCGTTGGGCGGCCGCCATCGTCGGTTGCTCGCACGCCGGGTGTCATTCGACCAGGTCGAGGCGGCACGCTTTCTAGAACGGTGACGGCGCCGCGCACCTCCGGCCGAACGGTGACCGCACCAAGAGCTCCTGGTCGCACCGTGACCTCGCCGCGGTCGTCCGGCCGAATGGTGACGCAGCCGCGCGTGAATCGCGGCACGAGCCGACTCGGTGGGTTGGGGCGTGCGGGCGTCGGCTCGGCTCGAACCGGCAGTGTCAGTCGTCCATCCGGCGGCCTCAGCCGAGGGCTCGGCAGCGGCTCGAGAACCAGCATCGGTTCCTCGCGGGGCGGCGGCTTCAGCCGGCCGAGCCTCGGAACGTCGCGTTCGGGTGGCTTCAGCCGGCCGAGCATGGGCGGGGCGAGTCGAGGCTTGGGGGGCGCCAGCCGGGGCTTTGGCGGTTTTAGCCGGCCTTCGGGCCGTAGTTTCGGGGGCGGCGGCGGCGGCCGCAGCGTGTCGACGGCGCGCGGCCGTTAACCCTTGTCGACTCTTTGCTCGGAAGTATGGGTGGTGTAACCCTATCTAGGGGAAGTCCGTTAACCCCCCAACAGCTTCCGTGCGTCGTCGCTACAGAGAACCAGTTGCCATTGCGTTTGCGCTTGCGCTGATCGCGTCGCTCTCGGTGCATCTTCCCGTCTACGAGGTCCTCGGCGGCCTCGCCGACCACCTGCGTGAGCTGGCCGAAAAGGAGCGGGAAGCCCAGGCCTCCGAGCCGGTTGAAATCGAGTTCGAGGTCGATGGGCAAAAATCGCAGCGCGCCCGCAAGAAGAGGGCCAACCGGCAGCGCCGGAAGCGCCCGCAGGTCGCCCAGCCGGTGCAGCAGCAGAAGGCCCAGAGTAAGCCGGCCGAGAAGAAGCCTTTCGAGGTGCCCCCCGACGCGGTGCAGGCGGTTCAGCAGCACTCGACCAACCCCGACGCCGAGCCGCCCGAAAACCCCGAGTTCGTGGCGGAGGAAAACAACCGAGTCGAGGAGCAGACGGTGGCCCGCGTCCGCAGCATGGTGCGCGACGACAAAGTGCCGACGCCGGGCCGTCAGCAGAGCGCCTCGGACACCCTCCAAGAAGAGGGCAACTCCAACGAGCAGCGCGTCGCCGAGGTTCGCAACAAAGATGGCAGCGACGCGCGCAAGCCCACCGAAGAAGAGGCGAATCGAAAGCGCCCCGACAAATCGATCGAGGCGGACCCGGTCAAAGCCGAGCGCGTGTCGAGCCGAGCGCCAGACGGCAAACAGGCTGACACCCGGGGCGATCGGGCCGCGCTCGCCGAGGACGAGACGATCACGATCACCGATCCCGCGGGGACGTTCAGCATCCGCCGTCCGACCCGAGCGGGGCAGGGTGGCGGCCAGCAGGCCAAGGGTCGTGGTCCGGGCGGGAAGGTTTCCTGGTCGCAGTTCGAGGCGGCCGTGGGCGCGGAGAAGCTCAACCAGGATCGGCGGGCTTATCTTGCCGAGCGTAAGTCGAGCCAGCGCGGCCTCGCGCGTGAAAAGACGTGGAAAGAGTTCCGCACCGCGATCGAAAACTACGTGCCGGGCGTGAAGCCGGGGGCGACGACTTCGCTCAATGCCGCGGCTTCCCCGTTTGCAAACTACATCGCCAAAGTGCACCGGCGTATCCACCAGGAGTTCGCCGACCGTTTCCTCAGAAGCCTCCCGATCGGCGGCAGCCCCTACCAAGACCCCACGCTGATGACCAAGCTCGAGATCGTCCTGAACCGCGACGGGTCGGTGCATCGCGTCGGCGTCGTGCGTTCGAGCGGGCTCCTGCCTTTCGACTTCGGCGCGTTCAACTCGGTGCTTCGCGCTCAGCCTTATCCCCCTGCGCCCTCGTCGATTCTGAGCGGCGACGGCCGGGTCTATTTCCACTGGGGCTTCTACCGAAATCAGCGGCAGTGCGGCACCTTCAACGCCGAGCCCTACATCCTCAGAAATCCGCGCGACGTGTCCGTCCCGCAGGACGGCCTCACCGATGCGCCCGACTGGGAGACGGCCGTCCCCGCCGGCGCGAAGCCCACCTGGCGCAGGCGCGGCGAGGACGAATCGAGCGAAGAGGAGGAGCCCGAAAAGCGTCCTCCGCCGAAGTCGCCTCCCGCGAAGCCGCGCGAGCCCGCGCGGGAGTCGCCCAAAGCGCCGCCTCCACCGCCGGGCGCCGGCCTCGGATGACCTCCGACGTGCCGCTGACTGTGAAGGTCAAAGCGGCAGCGGAAGCGGAGGGCTTTGCACGCGTCGGCGTCGCGCGTGCCGGTACGCTCGAGCCCGAGGGCGCTCAGCTCGACGCCTGGCTGCGCGAGGGTCGCCACGGGCAGATGGGGTGGATGAGCGAGACGGCTGCTGTGAGAAAAGACCCAACGCACGGGAACATGCTCGAAGGAGCCCGCAGCGTCGTCGTGATGGCTGCGCCCTACGATTCGGGCGAGGAGCCTCCCCGGCTCGGGCCCGCGCGGGTGGCGAAGTACGCGCTAGGCCGCGACTATCACAACGTGTTGACCAAGCGCGCCCGTCGCGTGGCCCGTGTGCTGCAAGGCCAGGGGTTCATCGCGCGGGTTGCGGTGGATTCGAAGCCGGTGTTCGAGCGCGCTTGGGCCGAGCGCGCGGGGGTCGGTTTCGTCGGCAAGAACTGCTGCCTGATCGTGCCGGGCCTCGGGTCCCACGTCTTCTTGGCGGCGATCGTCACCACGGCCGAGCTCGCGGTGGATGCGCCGATCGAACGCCGCTGCGGAAGCTGCACGGCCTGCCTCGACGCCTGCCCGACCGGCGCCTTCGTCGGCGAGCGCGAGCTCGATGCGCGCCGATGCATTTCCTATCTCACGATCGAGCACCGCGGCCCGGTCGACCCGGAGCTTCGCGAGGGGCTCGGCCCGTGGATGTTCGGGTGCGACGTTTGTCAGGACGTCTGCCCGTTCAACCAGGGTGCGGGCGCGAGTGGGGCGGCGCTCGACGCCTTTCGGCCCGGAGCTCGCTGGGACGGGATCGATGCGACGGCGCTGATTCGGATCGACCCGGATCGGTACGACGACCTCACCCGGGGCTCCCCGATCAAGCGTACGGGGCGCGAAGGTTTGGCGCGCAACGCCGCGATGGTGCTTGGAAATCGCGGAGACGAGACCCACCTGCCGGTGCTCCGCGACGCGGAGGCGCGCGATGCGTCGCCGGTGGTGCGAGAGGCGGCGGCGTGGGCGGCGGCGCAGATCAGGCGTCGTCAGGGACGCGAAGGCTAGCCTCGAGCGCCAGGAGCAGTGGCTCGACGCCTTCGCCGGTCGCGGAGCTGATCGCAAACACCGAAAAGCCGCGGGGCTCGAGGGCGGCACGCACCAGCTCGAACGCCTCCTGGGCTTCCGGCAGGTCGCACTTGCTCACGGCGACGAGCATCGGCCGCTCGAGGAGCGCCGGGTCGAACCGCTCGAGCTCGCCCATCAGCACGTCAAAATCGGCGATGGGGTCACGCTCGGGGTCTGGGTCCACGCTCACCATGTGAAGGAGCACCCGCGTGCGCTCGACGTGCTTGAGAAAGCGAAGCCCGAGGCCTGCGCCTTCGGCTGCGCCTTCGATGATGCCCGGGATGTCCGCGATCACGAAGGTGCGGTCGACCCCGAGCGACACCACGCCGAGATTCGGCGCCAGCGTGGTGAACGGGTAGTCGGCGACCTTGGGCCGCGCGCGCGAGACCGTTGCGATGAAGGTGCTCTTGCCGACGTTTGGGAAGCCCACGATGCCGATGTCGGCGAGCATCTTGAGGACGAGCCGAATCTTCTTTCGCTCGCCGGGGGTGCCGGGCTCCGCACGCCGAGGGGCCCGGTCGTACGGCGTGGCGAACTTGATGTTGCCGCGCCCTCCGCGCCCGCCCTCGGCGACGACGAGCTCGGCCCCCGATTCGTGGAGGTCCGCGAGCAGCGCGCCGCCGCCCGCGTCGTACACCTGCGTGCCTACCGGCACGTCGATGCAGACGTCGTCCCCGGCCTTTCCAAACTGGTCCTTGCCCCGCCCATCCTCGCCGCGCGGCGCCCGGACGACCTTGCGGTACCGGAGGTCGAAGAGCGTCGAGAGGCGATCGTGGGCTCGAAGGATGATGCTTCCTCCGCGACCCCCGTCCCCACCCGAGGGTCCACCGAGTGGGACGAACTTCTCCCGGCGGAAGGCCACGGCCCCGTTGCCCCCGTCGCCGGCTGCGACCTCCAGCGTCACCTCGTCGACGAAGTCCACCGCTCGTCCGTACGTCGGCCTCTGTGCGCGGGCAACCGACTTTGATACTCGAACAAATCGAGGGGACGCGTACACTGCGCGGGTGCAGCAGGTGGAGGGCGAGCGCGGATCCGTTTCCGGTAAGGCGAGGTTCGTCGAAGGTTTGGCCGCCAAGAGTTCGGAAACAGTGCGTTTAACAGAGCTATTGAGCGGCGCGCCCAACGACTCCACCACGCGGGCCGATCTCGCCGAACACCTCGAAGAGCTTCGCGACGCGGCCGCCGCCCACGACCTGGTGCACCTCGAAAGCGCCCTTCGCGCCGCCGTGACTCGCCTCGAGCGCGGCGGGTATAGCGCCGCCGCGCTGGTCTCGCTCCGGGTGCTCGCCTGGCGCTACGAGTCGCTCGCCGCGATGCCGAGCCGCTCCGGGACCCATCCGGTCGTGGACGAGATCGACGAGGGCGACGAGCCCGAGGGCGAGCCGAGCCTTCGGGGCAAGCGGATCCTCGTGGCCGACGACGACGCCGAGGTGCGCTGGTTCTACGTGGGGATCCTGCGGGAGGCAGGCGCGCACGTGGCCGAGGCGCGCGATGGCTTCGAGGCCCTCGAGCTCGCGAGGGACGAAGAGCCCGACGTGATTCTCGCGGACATCGTGATGCCTCGTCTCGACGGTCTCGAGCTCTGCGCGGCGGTGCGACGCGAGCCCGCGCTCGACGGAGTGCCGGTGGTCTTGCTCTCTTGGCGGGACGACTTCCTTCACCGGGTCCGCGAGCTCCGCGCCGGCGCGCAGGGCTATCTTCGAAAAGAGCTGCCGGCGCGCCAGATCCTCCTCCGAATCTCGAGTGTGCTCGAACCCCTGCGGCGTCTGGAGACCTCGCTTCGCGACGAGCACGAATCGCGCGGCGACCTCGAGGAGCTCGGCGTCTCTCGGCTCCTTCGAACCGTGCGGCGACTCCGGCCCGATGCGAGCATCGTGGTTCAAGATCCGTGGAGCCTCTTCGAGCTCGAGATGCGGAGCGGCCACATGGTGGGCCTGACGCGTACCGCGATCGACGGGGCGATCACCCAGGGTGCGGCTGCGCTTCCGGCGCTGGTCGGCATGGGCTCGGGACGGTTCGTCGTGGTTCCGCGCGAGCCGACCGGCGTGACCGAGGCCGACGACGCGGTGTCGCTCGACGAGGAGTTCGACGAGGCGAGCGTGCACCTCGGCGCGATCATGAACGTGCTCGCCGACGACCCGGATTGCCTCGTCGAGCTCGACGAAGACGTCCTCGGCGCCTACGCCCGCCACTCGCCGGCCGGCGTCCAGCGGCTGATCGCACGCCTCGCCAACGGCGAGACGCCCCGCGCGCTCTGGCGCTCTGGGGCGGGCACGCGGTCGCTCGTCGACGCGCTGCTCGCCACGCTGGCCCGGCAGGGCGCGATTCGCGATGTCGTTCGTTCCTCCGAGGCCCCAGAAGCCCCACCGGAAGTCGGCTCGAGCCAGGAGCTGGAGCCGGGGTCGGATCGGCCCCCCGAACCCGCGGCGTTAGACCCCACCGAGCGAGAAAACCTCCGCGCGCAGTCCGCCCTCGCGATGTACCGAGAGCCTGCCAACCGCGGGCCGCGAAGCGAGCATCCGATCTGGCGTCTTCGCGCCGGGGGCGCACCGAAAGATGTCGCGCTTTCGAGGTTCATTGCGCAGGCTCGCACGAAGCCGAGGCTATTGGGGCTCGCGTTCATCGTGCTTCTCGCGGCTACGGCGGCGCTTCTCGTCTGGCGCGCCGCTTCGCCCCCCTCGGCGGACGCCCCCCTTTCCGCCTCGCCGCCGCCAGCCGACGCGCCGACCGTCGCCGCGGCCCCGGCGCCGAGCCCCGCCGCCGAGCAAACGGCGGAGCCCGCGGGGTCGCCCGAGGCCGAGAGCGCGCGCCGGCCGAGCGCAGCGGCGGCCCCTTGGTCGGGCCTGACCGGCACGCTTCGCGAAGGCGTGCAGCCCTCCCTCGAGGTTTCGGACATGCAGGGCGTTCTAGAGGTCACCGGCGCGGCGGACGTTCGCATCGAAGTCGACGGTGAGCCCCGCGGAGTGCTTCCCGCTGCACTGGTGCTCGACGAGGGCCGACACGCCGTCCGTTTCGAAAGCGAAACGCGGTCGACGACGCGCTTCTACTACGTCCGCGCCGGCGACACGCGCGTCGTTCGTGTCGTCACCCGGCCGGGTGGTTTTGTTGACGCTCGTTGAAACCGCGTGCTAGCCGAAAAGGCCCGGGGGGTTGGGCGCATCCGTGCTCGGTCCGGGCTGAGTTTGGGGAGGCGGCGCATGCGTTTCTTGTCGGTAGCGATCACGGCTTTCATCCTCGCTGCGGGCTGCAGCCGATCGGAACCGCGGCAGGCACTCTTCGCGGACCTCGACGTGCAGGCCGACCTGATGGAGCGGCTTCACCTCGCCGAGGTCGACGACGGCGGCTGGTATATCGACCTCGGCACGCCCGCACAGGCGAAGTACACCGTCGGCGATTGGCGGAGCGGCTGGGTCGGACGAGGCGCAGACGGGGATACGACCTATGCCGAGGCCGGCATGCGTGGACGCATCTACTTCGACGCCGAGCATCCGCAGGCGCTGGTCGCGAGGATCCGCCTTCGTCCGCACGGCACGCGCGCGCTCACGCCATACCTCAACAACAGCCAGCTCCCGTCGGTGCACCTCGGAGCCGGCGACGGGTTTGCCGACTACGACGTCCTTCTTCCGAAGGAACACGTGAAGCCGGGCGAGAACTACCTTCTGCTCGCGTTTGGGGGCACGGCGCCGCTCGACGGCCGCGACGTCTCGGTTGCGGTCGACTCGATTTGGGTTCGCGACGCGCGCGTGGCCGGGTCGACGGGGAGGCCCCCGTCCTACGATTCGATCGTGGCGCCGGTTCGCATCGGTGACGAAGAGCGGCGCGCCATCGCGCTCTCGCGCGCGTCGACGCTGCGCTATCACGTGGTGGTCCCCGAGAGCGGGCAGCTCGGATTCGGCGTCGGCGTCGAAGGCGAGGGCGAGGCCCCGATTCACGTCGACATCAGCGTCGACGGGCGCCCGATCACGCGCGTGCTCTCCGCCACTGCGAACGGTGCTTGGGCCGACCACAAGGTCGACCTCAGCCGCTTCGCGGGCGAGACCGTGCGCCTCGACCTTCGTGCCGAGGGCGACGGCAGCGGCCGCCTCGCCTGGGACGCGCCGCGCATCTACGTGCCGAAGCGGCCCGCGCGCGAGCTTCAGCCTGCAAAGAACGTGGTCGTCCTGGTGATCGACACGCTTCGCGCCGACAAGCTGCGGCCCTTCAACCCGAGCTCGCGCGTGGAGACCCCGCACATCGATCGCTTCGCATCCGACGGGGTGGTGTTCGAGCTCGCGCAGTCCGCGGAGAACTGGACCAAGCCCGCGGTCGCTTCGATCCTCACGGGGCTACATCCGCAAACCCATCAGCAGAAGACCGGCGACGCCGCGCTTCCGGGCTCCGCGGAGCTCTTGAGCGAGCACCTCCAGGCGCAGGGGTTCAAAACGGGGAGCTTCATCGCCAACGGCTACGTCTCCGACCGCTTCGGGTTCGATCAGGGGTGGGACCACTACGCGAACTACATCCGCGAGGGGAAGAGCACCGAGGCCAAAGACGTGTTCGAGAAGGCGGGCAGCTGGATCGAGGAGCACGCCGGCCAGAGGTTCTTCGCGTACGTTCAAACGATCGATCCGCACGTCCCGTACGACCCGCCGGGGAAATACGTGTCGATGTACGACCCGAGCGAATACGAGGGGCAGATTCGTCCACGCATGACCGGCGACCTGCTCGAAAAGGCCAAGCGCCGCCCCCCCCAAGTGGTTTTCGACGCCAAAGATCGCCGCCGCCTCCTCGCGCTGCACGATGGGGAGATCACGCAGCACGACCAGCACTTCGGGGCGTTCCTCGAGCGCCTCGCGAAGCTCGGGCTCGCCGAAGACACGCTGATCGTCGTCACGTCGGACCACGGTGAAGAGTTTGACGACCACGGCTCGTGGGGCCACGGGCATTCGGTGTACCAAGAGCTGCTCCACGTGCCTTTGATGGTCAGGCTGCCGAATCGGCTCCCAGCCGGGAGACGCGTGAGCCACGCGGTCAGCACGCTCGACGTCGCGGCGACGGTGACCGAGCTCGTCGGGGTGCCGCCGCTCGCGCGAGACGAGGGGCGCACCCTCGTCGGCCTGATGTTCGGCGATGCGCCGGCCGAGCCGACGGTCGCGTTCAGCGACTTTCAAGACGACCGGCGGGTGGTCACGACCGGCCGCTGGAAGTTCATCCTCCGAGGCAACCTCACGTCGACGATGTTCGATCTGCAAGCCGACCCGCGCGAGAAGAACCAGCTCGACGCGTCGGAGTTCCCAATCGGCCGCCGCCACGCGCGCATGCTGCTCGGCCAGTTCCTCGGCGCCACGGATCGGGCGAGCTGGTTGAGCGCCGAGCAGAAGAGCGGTACACAGCTCGAGCGGGAAGACGCCGAGATGGACGACACGATCAAGGATCAGCTGCGCGCTCTCGGCTACGCCCACTGATCGCCATGCCCCTGATCGAACAAGCCCGAGAGCGGTACCTCAGAAGCCCGCGGCTGGAGCCGTCCGCCGATGGGGGCGCGCTGCTGCACGTGCTGGCGTGGTCGGGGTCCGAGGAGTTCGTCCTTCGGTTCGAGCTCGACGAGCACGGGGCGGTTCGCGGGGAGCCCGTGGCTACCGACCATGGTCCCGCGATCATGGGCTGGGCGCCTGGCCCGCCCCGACCGACGTCCGATCCCGCGGCCGAGCTCGAGGCGGCGCATCTCGGCTGGCGCGTCGAGGTGCGGCACGAGGGCCCGCGCTCGACCGTCGTCGCCATCCCACCGGCGGGCGGCGAGGCGGTGGTGTGGTCCGCGCTCGGCATCGCCGCGGCGCCGGCCATTGCGGTTGCGCCCGGCGGCGCGTGGGTCGCGTTTCATCACGACGTGCGCGAAGACACGGGCCTC
>CAJIBU010000190.1_pt1 | contig 18386 bp, 33 predicted proteins | sample 9199451 | NCBI WGS metagenome assembly CAJIBU01 (sample SAMEA7708315, study PRJEB35096) | sediment metagenome | biome: marine neritic benthic zone biome [ENVO:01000025]; feature: sediment [ENVO:00002007]; material: shallow marine sediment [ENVO:03000034] sea grass bed [ENVO_01000059] ... | reverse complement strand
GAAACCCGAAGCGTTTCGTCAGCCCGACCCAGCTTCGCGCCGAAACAGTGGCAGATGTGCTTCACCGCGAGACCAACGGGCGAGCACGCATCGTGAGCATTTCCTTGAAGGGGCGATCTGCGGTTCTCCCCGTCGGGAAGCACCCGAACATCGCGGTGTTCTACGACGCCGTCGCGAAGTCGATGACGACCTCGCGCTACTATGTGAAGAACGGCCCCCTGCCCGCGTGGCTTCGGGACTTCACGAAAGCAAACCCGGTCGAGCTGCTTCTTCAGCCGTGGGAGCCCGCCGACCCCGGAAAGCTCGAAACCCACCTCGGGCCGGACTCCGTGAAGGGGGAGATGTACCCGAGCTTCCCGCACGACCCGCGTGAGGCGAAAGACCCCTACTACGCGTTCGCGGGTACACCCGAAGCCAGCGAATATCTGATGGCGGCCGCGTACGCCGCCGTGATCGCAGAGCGAATGGGCGCCGACGACGTGCCGGACCTCCTCGTGCTGGGCATCTCGGGGACCGACCTCGTCGGGCACGTGTGGGGCGCGCGGTCTTGGGAATATGCCGACAACCTTCAGCGCGTCGACCGCGCGCTGACCCACTTCGTGCGGCTGGTGCAGGCGCGCGGCCCGGCGGCATTCGTGCTGACCGCCGACCACGGCGTGGCCGAGCTCCCCGAGCGAGCAAGGGCCGAGGGGCGCCGCGGAGGACGCCTGCCGGGCTCTGCGCTCGCGGCAGAGGCGGAACGAATCGCGGACGACGCGCTCGGCCCGGGCACGTGGATCGCAGGATACGTGCCCCCGCTCTTCACCTACACCGAGGCGGGCCAAGCGCGCCGCGCCGAGCTCACGAGGGCGCTTCGAAAAGCAATGCCACGCCTCGAAGGCGTGGAAGCGGTGTTCGATGCGAAAGAGGGGGAAAAGCTCCGTCAGGGAAACTCCCTCGAGCGCCTCGTCGGCAATAGCCTCCCCGACGACCCGCCCGGCGACCTCTACCTGGTGGCCGAGCGCGGTTGGTTCGACGGGCTGCGCGGCGCTGGGGGCACCAACCACGGCACGCCGTGGGACTACGACCGCGAAGTGCCGGTGCTGATGTGGGGCACGGCGGTCGAGCGCCGCACGAGTCGGAGAAACGTCGACGCGCTCCGTGTCGCGACCACGCTTTCGGCGCTGCTCGGCATCCCAGCGCCGGAGCATGCCCCCGACGCGCCGCTGCCCGGTGTCATGAAGCTGCCGGAATGAGTATGCTCGCGGCATGAAGCTAGGGATTGCAGTCGGCAAAGTGCTGGTGCTCGCCGTTTGGATGTGGGGGCTCCTCGCATTCATCGCGCCGGGCTCCGTTCCGGCGGCCGACATCGGCCGGATGATCGTGCTCGGCCTGCTCGCCGTGCACGTGGCCGAGGCGTTTGCGTTCGCAAAGGGGCTTGCCGCCGAAGACGGGCAGCCGGTGGGCAACCACGTCGGTTCGCTCCTCGTCTTCGGCTACCTACACGTGCTGACCGTCCGCTATGGCTGAGGTTTGCGGGGCCGAAACGATGGGCAATAACTGAGCCATGGGCCAGAAGCGCATTCACCTCGTCGTTCGCGGCAGAGTTCAGGGCGTGTATTTCCGCGCCACCGCGCAGCGTGAAGCACGACAGCACGGCCTCTGCGGCTGGATCAAAAACCGCAACGACGGCTCGGTCGAAATCGTCGCCGAGGGTGAAGAGGACGACGTCAAAGATTTCTTGTCGTGGGCGCAAAGCGGCCCGTCGACCGCCCGAGTGGACGACGTCGACGTTCGGTGGCGAAGCTACACCGGCGAATACACCGATTTTCGAATCACGCGATAGCGGTCACTCGGCGGGCTGCACCTGGCTCGGAGCGAGCGCGGTCGGAGCAGTTGCCCGGGGCTCTTCGTTTGGCGGACGGTAGATGAGGCCTTTGGGCACATCCTCATAGTCGATCGCCGGGCTTCGATAGGTGCCGACGATGCGATCCCAGAATGTGAAGTACTGCCCGAGATTGAAGTCGCTGTACCAGTGGTGAAGCGTGTGGTGATCGGTGTAGTTCAGCCAAGGCCACCGGAACCAGCTCACGCGGTCGTGAATGCACACCGCCCACATGGTCACGAAGCTGACCGAAACCAGATAAACCCCCGCATGGAGCGGAAAGAAAAACGCCGCAATGTGGTGGGGCACCGCCTGAAGGAACGAATCCATCGGGTTGAATGAAAGCGACGAATAGGGTGTGGGCACGCGGTACACGTGATGACGTGTGTGCACGTGCTTCCAGAGCCACGGCACCCGGTGAAACGCGTAGTGCGTCCAATAGATGAGCGTCTCGGTGAAGACCAGAAGCAGAACGACCTGCCCGAAAAGCCACGGCCAGCCGTGCTCGGACACGTCGTAGTACATCTTGGAGTAGTCCTTCGCGATCAGCATGTGGATCGGCAGCATGAGAACGGCGTTGCCAACGATGCCGATCACCACCCACTTGATTGCGGACTTCATCTCGCGACGGTCGAGCTGGTACTCGGGATGAAAGCGCGCCTTGAACTTCTTGAAGTAGAAGTAGTAGGCGATCGAAGCGAGTAGGAAGAAGTAGAGCATCCCGAACACCACGAAGACGACGAACATCACGCCGGGAGTGTCCGGCAGCCCTAGAACGCGTGCGATCACAGGCCGTTAATATCCCCTGAATCGGCCTTGTAAAGAGATCGGCCAGGCGCCCGCCCGGGGCCGGGAGCCCCGATAATCGCGGGTTTTGGTCGGTTTGCCGCGGTATGAACACCGTTCACCTGGCGGGCCCTACCGTTCAGCCCCGTCGGCCGACCGCTGAGCCGGTTTTTCGCGCCATCAGAGCCGATGCACCTACATTTCAGCGCAGCTGGGTCGCTCGATGCGGCCACGCGGGAGTAGTTAGGTGGGCGAGAGTTTCCGTTTCCCGGGCATTCCGTTTGGTTGGTACTGCGTATCGACCTCGAAGGACCTGCGTCCGGGCCAGGTTCGAAGTGTGAAGTACTTCGACGAGGACCTGGTGCTGTACAGGACCGAGTCCGGCGCAGCGCATCTCGTGGATGCGTTCTGTCCACACCTCGGCGCACACCTCGGACAAGGCAGGGTCGAGGGCGAGAAGTTGCGCTGCAAGTTCCACGGCTTCGAGTTTGGAGCCGACGGCCGCTGCGTGCACGCCTACGGCAAGTCGGTGCCCCGCAAGGCGAGGCTCGGCACCTGGCCGGTGCGGGAGCACAACGGCTTCATCTTCGCCTGGTACCACCCGGAGGGCATCGAGCCTGAGTGGGAGATCCCGGTCCTGCCGGGGCCCGAAGACGGCTGGACCGACTTTCGGCCTCATACGTGGAAAATCGCGAGCCACCCCCAGGAGACGAGCGAAAACAGCGTCGACGCGGGCCACTTCGTCGAGCTTCACACCTTCAAGGATGCCTGGTACGAGGGCGAGCTCGACATTCAGGGCCACCTTCTCAAGGGCAACTATGGGCTCGCGTACAGCCTGCCGTTCGGGAAGTCCATTACCGCGTTGTTCGATGTGGAGGTCCACGGGCTCGGCTACTCGCTCGTTCGCATCACGCTTCCACGCTTCCATCACGAGATGAATCTCCTCGTGCTGTCGAGCCCGGTCGATTCGGAAAACATCGTCTTCCACACGGCGGTCGCCAGCAGCAAATGGGGACCGCTCCCCTGGACGTACTTCATCCGCTGGGCGACCTCGCTCGGCGTGATCCGCGAGATCAATCAGGACGCCCCGATCTGGGAGTCCAAGCGCTACGTAGAACGCCCCGCCCTCGCCGAAGGCGACGGCCCAATCGGCGAATACCGCCGCTACTGCAAGCAGTTCTATCTGCCCGCAGCACGGACAGCTAAGCTGCCCGTAGTGGCAGCGTAAAAAGGGGACTGTCCCCTTTTTGGTTTCGGCTCTGCGTGTTTCGCTGCCGCGGATGTAGTGGGGGGTCTTGCAGGATCTGGGGCGTGGTGCGGCTTGGTTACACCGCCCGCCCACCCCCACCCGTAATCCTCCCTGCGCGGCGGGGGCTACGCCCCGCCTTGCCGGCGCATTCGCGCCGGGCTTCGCCCTGCGGGCTCGCGGGGGGTGGCTTCCAGATCTTGCCGAGACTTCTCGCGGATGGCTCCGTGTGACTTGGCTGCCGCGGATGTAGTGGGGGGTCTTTGCAAGATCCGAGACCTGGTACGGCTCGTTAACACCGCCCCGCCCACCCCCACCCGTAATCCTCCCTGCGCGGCGGGGGCTACGCCCCGCCTTGCCGGCGCATTCGCGCCGGGCTTCGCCCTGCGGGCTCGCGGGGGGTGGCTTCCAGGTCCTGCCGAGACTTGGGGGGTGGCGCTGTGTGGCTTTTCTTCGCCCCTATTCGGTGATGATTTGGGCCCAGCGGGCCATGCGGGATTGGAGCTCGGCTTCGAGGTAGCCTTCGACGACGCCTAGGTCTTGGCAGACGTGCGCCGCGCGCATGGTGATGTCGATGAAGCGATCCTCGCGCCGCACCGCGTCGAGCTGGTCGGGGCTTCCTCGCAGGATGATGAACCCGTTCAGGTCACCGCCCGTCGGGTCGAGGAGGACCGGCTCGTAGCTTTCGATCTTTCCCTGGCTCAGCAGGGTGCCGTAGTACTCGAGCGACTGCCCAAACAGTGTAAGCCCCGTCTGCTCACGCCCCGGAACGACGCGATTCCATCGAATTACAAGTGCTGCATTGGCCATCGTCAGCCTCCCTTCCGACAGCAAGCGCCCACCGCCCGCCGTTGGATCCGAGAGACTACGCCCGGGAACAATTGTTCGATATACGCAATTGTTCATAGCGGCGCGCAGGTTGCCGAGGGCCTGCGGGCCCCGGGACCGGGACCGGGCTCCGGGACCGGGACCGGTTCCGGGGCCGGGTGGCCGAGACCGTAGACCGAGGCCGGGTGGCCGAGGCCGTAGACCGAGGCTTTAGACTCGGACTCGGCCCCTCGGGCGCGGAACCGGCCCAACGGCCTCGGCCCCACGGTACCGGAGCCGGCCTCGGCCTCGGTCTCGGCCTCGGCCTCGGCCACCCGGCCGCGGAACCGGCCCAACGGCCTCGGCCACCCGGCCTCGGCCCCACGGTACCGGAGCCGGCCTCGGTCTCGGTCTCGGCCTCGGCCACCCGGCCGCGGCCCCACGGCACCGGAGCCGGTCTCGGCCTCAGTCCCGGACTCCCTAAACGAACTCGATCAACGACATCGGCGCGTTGTCGCCGCGGCGGTGGTTGACCTTGATCACTCGGGTGTAGCCGCCGCCCTTGTTCGCCTGGGCGCGCTCGAGGTAGCGCGGGGCGATGTCGGTGAAGAGCTTGTGAATGAGGTCCACCTGCTCGACGGTGCCGTCCGGGTTGGTCTTGACGAGCTGCTTCGGGAGGAAGCGGGCGACCTGCCGGCGGGCGTGGAGCCTGCGGGCGAGGATGCGGTCACGCTCTTCTTCGTTCTTGACCTTCGCTACGTCGACCGTGAGGTCGTCGCCGAGACGCAGCGCTTTGGTGAGGAGCCGCTCGGCGATGCGCCGGAGCTCCTTCGCCTTGGCGTCGGTGGTCTTGATCTGTTCGTGCAGCACCAGATTGCCGGCCATGTTTCGAAACATGGCGCGGCGGTGGCTCGTGTTGCGGCCGAACTTCCTGCCTGCCTTCTGATGCCTCATGACGGTCTCTTACTGGTTGGCCTGCTGGGTCTTCCAGCGCTCGAGCATCTGCGACCAGTTGTCGATCTGCATGCCGAGCGAAAGACCCATGTCGGCGAGGATTTCCTTGATTTCTTTGAGCGACTTACGACCGAAGTTCTTGGTCTTCAGCATCTCGCCCTCGCTCTTCTGCACGAGCTCGCCAATCAGCTTGATGTTGGCGTTCTGCAGGCAGTTCGCGGAGCGCACCGACAGCTCCAGCTCGTCCACCGAGCGGAAGAGGTTCTCGTTGAGCGGCTCCTCGGAGCTGATCTCTTCGACCGGCTCGTCGTGCTCTTCGAAATTGATGAAGATCGTTAGCTGGTCCTTGAGGATCTTCGCGGCATAGGCGACCGCATCGGCCGGCTTCACCGCGCCGTTGGTCCACACCTCGAGGGTGAGCTTGTCGTAGTCGGTGATCTGGCCGACACGAGCATTGGTCACGGCGTAGTTGACCTTGCGAATCGGCGAGAAAAGCGAGTCGATGGCGATGGTGCCGATCGGAATGCCCGCCGTCTTGTTGCGGTCGGCCGGCACGTAGCCGTGGCCGACGTTGATCGTCAGCTCGGCCGCAAACCGCCCGCCCTTGGCCAGCGTGCAAATCGTGTGCTCGGGGTTGAGGATCTCGATTTGGTCGTTGACCTGAATGTCGCCGGCGGTGACCACGCCCGGGCCGTCCTTCTCGATGCGGACGGTCTGCGTGCGGGCCGTGTGAGACCGAACGACGACCTCTTTGAAGTTCAGCACCATCTCGGTCACGTCCTCGACGACGTCGGGCACCGAGGTGAACTCGTGCAGCGCACCGTCTATTTTGACGGCGGTGATCGCAGCCCCCTGAAGGGAGGAAAGCAGCACGCGGCGAAGCGAGTTGCCAAGCGTGATCCCGAAACCGCGCTCGAGCGGCTCCACGACGAACTTGCCGTAGGTGTCGGTCAGGGACTCCTGATCGACCGGGACGTTTCGTGGGCGAATCAGTTCTCGCCAGTTGCGTGCGACTAGGGTCGGACTCGTCATCAATTTGCCTCCGAAGCCTGTTTTAGACGCGCCGCCGCTTGGGTGGACGGCAACCGTTGTGTGGAATGGGGGTCACGTCGCGCAGCAGCGTCACGCGCATGCCGACGTTTTGAAATGCTCTGAGGGCCGATTCGCGCCCGGCGCCGGGCCCCTTCACGAAAATCGCGACGGTCTTCATGCCTGCGTCCTGCGCCTTGCGGGCCGCATCCTCGGCGGCGAGCTGCGCCGCGAATGGCGTGCTCTTGCGCGAGCCCTTGAACCCGCGCGCACCGGCCGTGGACCAGGACACCACCTCGCCACCGAGGTCGGTGATGGTCACGATCGTGTTGTTGAAGGTGGACTGGATGTGGGCGATCCCACTCGTCACGACCTTCTTTTGCTTGCGCTTGCGACCCTTGGTCGTCTTTGCTTTCGCCTTTGCCATCGTCGCTCCCTCAGCGCTTCTTGCTCATCGCACCGCGCTTAGGCCCCTTGCGCGTGCGGGCATTGGTGTGGGTCCGCTGACCGCGAACCGGAAGCCCCTTGCGGTGCCGGAGGCCCCGGTAGCACCCGAGGTCCATCAGCCGCTTGATGTGCATGTTGACCTCACGCCGAAGGTCGCCCTCGACCTTGAAGTTCTGGTCGATGCATTCGCGAATCTTCTTGACGTCGTTCTCGTCGAGATCCTCTGCCTTTTTGCTCTCCGGGATACCCGCGATCTCGCAGATCTGCTTCGCGTGATGCGGTCCGATCCCGTAGATGTATTGCAGCGCAATCACCGTGTGTTTGCGACCCGGAAGGTCGATGCCTGCGATTCTTGCCATGCTCTCTTATCCTTGACGCTGCTTGTGGCGAGGGTTGTCGCACAGGACACGCACGACGCCTTTTCGGCGCACGATCTTGCACTTCTCGCAAATCTTTCTGACGCTTGGTCGAACCTTCATGTCAGCCTCTCTCTGATCCGTCCTCTCGTCGGGTCGTAGGGGGACCGCTCGATGATCACGCTGTCACCGGGCAAGAGCTTCACTGTGACCTGCCTTGCCTTCGCCGAGACCGACGCGGTGATCTCTGTGCCGTCGTCAAGCCTCACTCGGTAAAGCGCCCGTGGGAGCACCGCTTCGATGGTGCCTCGGGCCGTGATGCCTTCGCTCATCCCTCTGCTTATTCAACCCCTATTGCTCGTTTGATACGCTCCGTGATCTCATCCAAGGAGCCGACACCTTCCACGGTCTGCACCACGCCCTTGGACTGATAGTGAGCGAGGACCGGTTCGGTCTTCGCCTTGTACTCCTCGAACCGCTTCCGAACGACTTCCTCGGTGTCGTCCGACCGCTGCACGATTTTGCTCCCCCCACAGGAGACACACTCTCCGTTTTGGGGCGGCGGACTATAGCGGACGTGATAGGTTTGTCCACAGTCGAGGCAGACGCGCCGGCCGGTGACCCGCTCGATGATGTCGTCCAGCGGGACCTCCAGCGAAACCACCTTGTCGATGCGCCGCCCGAGCTTGTCGAGCAGCGCGTCGAGGGCCTCGGCCTGGGCCACCGTACGCGGATAACCGTCGAAAATCGCACCGTTTTTCGCATCGTCCGCCGTAAGGCGCTTCTCGATGAGGTCCAGGACGAGCCCGTCAGGCACCAACTTTCCAGCCGACATGTACTCGTCGAACTGCTTCCCGAGCTCGGACCCGGACTTGCGCTCGGCCCGCATCATGTCGCCGGTCGAGATCTGCGGGATCTGAAGAAGCTCGATCAAGAACTTCGCCTGGGTGCCTTTGCCCGCGCCGGGCGGGCCAAACAAGAGGAGGTCGGTCATGCGCCGCTCCTGGCCCGAATGCGAGACCCTTTGGTCCCGGTGAGGCCCTCGTAGTGGCGGGTGATCAGGTGGCTCTCGACCTGCTGCGCGAAGTCGAGCGCGACGCCAACGACGATCATCAGTGACGTGCCGCCGAGGTAGAACGGAACGTTCCACCTAGCCTGCAGCAGTGTCGGCACCGTGACGACGGCCGCCACGTAGAGCGCGCCGCCAACCGTGATGCGCGTGAGCACGGCGTCGATGTATTCGGCCGTGGCTTTGCCCGGGCGGACCCCAGGAATGAACGCGCTCTGCTTCTTGAGGTTCTCCGCGACATCGACCGGCTGGAACGTGATCGCCGTATAGAAGAAGCAGAAGAAGATCGTCATCACCGCGAACACGACGACGTACACCCAGCCGCCTGGCACGAGGTTGTTGCTGATCCAGCGCATCGCGTCGGACAGATACGGGATGTTGGTGCCTGCCAGGGTCACCGGGAACATCATCAACGACGAGGTGAAGATTGGCGGAATGACGCCGGCCATGTTCACGCGGAGCGGGAGGTGCGATTGCTGCCCGCCATACATCTTCCTGCCGATCATCCGTTTGGCATAGGTGATGGGCAGTCGTCTCTGCGCTCGCTCGAAGAACACGATGAACGCCGTGGTGCCGAGCGCGATGACGATCAGCAGCATCATGTCGATCGGCTGAAGCTCGCCGAGCTTGAATTGCTCGAGGGTCATGAAGAGCGCATCGGGCAAGTTGGCCACGATACCCGCGAAAATGATCAGCGAAATGCCGTTGCCGAGGCCGCGCTCGGTGATCTGCTCACCGAGCCACATCAGGAACGACGTGCCGGTCGTGAGCGCGAGCACCGTCATCAGCCGGAAGCTCCAGCCCGGGTTGGCGACGATGTCGCCTGCGGTGGAGCTCTCGTTCCAGCCCTCCCAGAGCATCGCGAGCCCCATGCTTTGGAACACACTCAGCGCCACCGTCCCGTAGCGCGTGTACTGGTTGATCTTTCGCTGCCCGGCCTCGCCTTCTTTTCGGAGCTCCATCAGCGACGGAACCACGACCGTCATCAGCGACAAGATGATGCTTGCCGAGACATAGGGCATGATGTTGAGCGCGAAAATCGACGCCTGCTCGAGCGCACCGCCCGAAAACAAGTTGAACAGGCTCAGGAAGCCACCCGACTGCCCGGCCACGTACTTTCGCATCGCAGCGCGGTCGACACCTGGCGTCGTGACGAAGATGCCGATTCGGTAGATCGCGAGCATCCCCAGCGTGAACAGGATGCGCCGACGAAGCTCTGGAATTCGAAAGATGTTGGCGACGGTGCTCATGGGTGACTACGGGCTCTCAGCAGGCTTGGCTTTCGGGGCGACGAGCTCCACGGTGCCGCCGGCTTGTTCGATCTTCTGGGTGGCGGTGGCGCTCGCTGCATGAACCTTGACGGTGAGAGCTCGATCGAGCTCGCCATCGCCGAGGACTTTGATGATGTCGACTTTCCGGTTGATGAGGCCAACTTCCCGCAGGGCCGCCTCATCCACGGTAGCGCCTGCGTCGAAACGCGCGAGGTCCTTCACGTTGACGGTGCCCACCTTCCGGCTGAACGGGTTGGTGAAACCGCGTTTCGGAACCCGCCGGTAGAGCGGCATCTGCCCGCCCTCGAACCCGAGCTTGCTGAAGTTGCCGGGATGTCTGGCTTTTTGGCCCTTTTGCCCGTGCCCCGCCGTTTTGCCGAGACCTGAGCCCGGCCCGCGGCCCTTGCGTCGCTTGCCGCGAACAGCGCCGCCGGGCGGGCGGAGCCGCGAGAGGATCGGGGTTTCGTTGGATTCACTCATTGACTTCCTCGACTTCGACCAGGTGCATCACCTTCCTGACCATGCCTCGAAACGAGGGCGTGTTGTCGACGACGACCTCGGTGTGGGGGCCGCGCAGGCCGAGCCCTTTCAGAACCCGCCGCTGCTTGTCCATCCGGCCAATGCCGCTCTTGACCTGTGTCACTTTCAGTTTCTTCGCGGTCATGATTGCCTCTTTCAGGATGCGCTAGCCTCCGCAGGCGCATCCTCGGCCTCGGCCCCCGCCTTTGGCTTCGGGCCATGCTCGTGCTGTTGAATCTCGCCCTTACGGCGGCTTCGGCGCCGGGCGACGTCGGCCGGCGATTCGAGCTCCTTGAGCGCCGCGACGGTCGCGTTGACCACGTTGTGCGGGTTGGTGGTGCCGAGGATCTTGGCGAGCACGTCTTTGACGCCGGCCGCTTCGAGCACGGGACGCATCGCACCGCCCGCGATGACGCCGGTTCCTTCGGAAGCCGGGCGCAAGATGATTCGGCCAGCGCCGGAGTGCCCGACGACCCGATGCGGAATCGTTCGACCGGTGAGCGGGACTTTGAAGAGGTTCTTCTTGGCCGCGTCGGTGCCCTTGCGAATCGACTCGGGGACCTCGTTGGCCTTGCCCATGCCGACACCCACATGACCGTTGCTATCGCCGACCACGACCAGCGCGCTGAAGCTGAAGCGCCGTCCGCCTTTGACGACCTTGGCCACCCGGTTGATGAAGATCACTCGCTCGGAGAGATCGTCGAGTGTGCTGGGATCAATGATTCTATCTTTGTATGCCATTTCGTCCTCAGAACTTCAGACCCGCTTCGCGCGCCGACTCCGCGAGCGCACGAACCCGTCCGTGATAGCGATAGCCGCCGCGGTCGAAAACCACCTGGTCGACCCCTTTGTCGATGCAGGCCTTGGCGACGGCGGCGCCCACCGACTTGGCGGCCTCCACCTTGTTGCCACCCGCCTCGACTGCGCTGGAAGCGTGCGCGATCGTGGTGCCGGCGGCGTCGTCGATGACCTGAGCGTAGATGTGCTTCGCGCTGCGGAAGACCGAAAGCCGAGGGCGCTCGGACGTGCCGCGCAGCTTCTTGCGAATCCGGAACCTGCGCCGAGCGCGCCCAGTGAGCTTCTTTCGCATTTCAAGCCCCTGCCTTTCCGGCCTTTCCAGCCTTTTCACGAATCTGCTCGCCCGTGTAACGAACGCCCTTGCCGTTGTACGGCTCGGGCGGCCGAATTTGACGAATGCGCGCGGCGATTCGTCCGACGAGCTGCTTGTCGGCCGATTCCAAGTGAACGCGCGGGAACTTGGTGCCCGCCTCGTCGATCGTCTCGACCTTGACGCTGACGGCTTTCGGAATGTCCAACACCGGTTGATGCGACAGCCCCACCGTCATCTTGAGCTGGTTGTTCTTGAACTCCGCACGGTAGCCGACGCCCCGGAAATCGAGCGACCGCTGATACCCGTTCGCGACGCCTTCGACCATGTTGCGCAGAATCGAGCGCGTCATGCCCTGGTACTGAAGGCCGGCCTTGCCTGTTGCGGAAGCCGGGGTGACCGTGAGCGCGCCCTCGTCCTGCGCGACGACCACCTCTGGCCGGCACGCGTACGTGAGCTCGCCTTTGGGGCCCTTCACAGTGACGTCAGAGCCGCTGATCGACACTTGGACGCCTTGAAGGACGGGCACCGGCTTCTTTCCGTTTCGAGACTGCTTTCCTGATTGCTGCGTTTCGGTCATCACCAAACCTCGCAAAGAACCTCGCCGCCAACGCGTTTGTCGCGCGCATCCCGGTCGGTCATGATGCCGGCGGAGGTGGAGAGTATCGCGACGCCCATCCCGTTTTGCACGCGCGGGATCTCCCGATGGCCCACGTAGAAGCGCCGGCCCGGCCGGCTCGCCCGACGCATGCCGACGAAAGCGCTCTGTCGGTCGCGCCCGTACTTGAGGAAGATCGTGAGCCGCTTTTGGACGCCGTCGCCGACGCGGTAGTCGTCGATGAAGCCCTCCTGCTTGAGGATCTCCGCCACCTGGGCCTTGAGCTTCGACGAAGGCAGCACGGTGTGCTCGTGCTGCGCCTGAGCGGCGTTGCGAATGCGCGTCAACATGTCAGCGATTGGATCGGTCATCATGACGGCACCTCCTCACCAGCTCGACTTCGTGAGCCCGGGGATGTCGCCCGACAGCCCGTACTTACGTAGGCAAATGCGACACATCTCGAACTTGCGGTAGTAGCCCCGCGGTCGCCCGCAGACCTTGCAGCGATTGCGTCGCCTCACCGAGAACTTCGGTGTCTTTTCCATTTTGGCAAATGCGCGTTTACTGGCCATCTGCGTCCTCTAGTTCCTAAAAGGCATGCCGAGCGACTTGAGCAGGGCACGTCCTTGTTCATCGGTTTGTGCGGTGGTGACGAGGGTGACGTTCAAACCTTTGATGCGGTCCACCTTGTCGTAGTTGATTTCCGGGAAGACGATTTGTTCGCGAATCCCGAGAGTGTAGTTGCCACGTCCATCGAACGCTTTGGGGCTCACGCCCTTGAAGTCGCGCGTTCGAGGCAGCGCGAGGGCGAGCAAACGGTCGAGGAAGTCGTACATCTGCTCTCCTCGGAGGGTGACCATGACGCCAATCGGCATGCCCTCGCGAAGCTTGAACGTCGCGATCGACTTCTTGGCTTTGGTCACCACCGGCTTTCGCCCGGTGATCGCTGCGAGCTCGGCAGTGGCGGACTCGATCACTTTTGCGTTCTGCACCGCCTCGCCGAGGCCCATGTTGACGACGATGCGGTCGAGCTTGGGCACCTGCATCACGTTCTCGAAGCCGAAGTCCTTCATCAGCTGAGGGACGACCTCGTCGGCGTATTTCTTTCGTAGTCTGGGTTCGTAGTCACTCATGACGACCTCAATCCAACACCGAGCCGCTCTTCACGGCCACGCGAACGCGTTTGTCGGGGTCTTTCTTGTCGGCTTCGATTCGAACGCGGGTGGGCTCTTCGGTCTTCGGGTCGACCACCATGACGTTCGACGCGTGAATCGGCATTTCCTTTTCGACGATGCCGGCTTCGCGAAAACGGCGAGCGCTCTGGTGCCGCTTGACCCGATTGACCCCCTCGACGAGGATCAAATCGGCCCGAACGACTTGGAGCACGCGGCCCTTTTCGCCCTTGTCCTTGCCGGCGATGACCTGCACGAGGTCACCCTTCTTGATGCGGGCCGCCATCACACCACCTCCGGCGCGAGCGAAACGATCTTCATGAAACGCTTGGCTCGGAGCTCGCGCGCAACCGGCCCGAAGATGCGGGTGCCGATCGGCTCGTTGTCCTTGGTGATCAGCACGGCACTGTTGGTGTCGAACTTGATGTAGGTCCCGTCGGGACGCTGGTATTCGCGCTTGGTGCGGACGACCACGGCACGGGCCACCTCGCCCTTTTTGACGCGAGCGGTCGGGAGCGCCTCTTTGATCGAGACGACGATGACGTCCCCAAGCCCGGCATACCGCCGGCGGGAACCGCCGAGCACCTTGATGCAGGCGACCCGCTTGGCCCCACTGTTGTCCGCCACGTCCAGCTGTGTCTCTGACTGGATCATCGTTACACCTCCGGCGGCCTCTCGATCAGGCGTACCACCTCCCACCGCTTGGTCTTGCTGCGGGGACGGCAGGCGCGGATCTCCACGACGTCGTTCTTGCGATATTCGTTGGCCTCGTCGTGCGCGTGGAACTTCTTCTTGCGCTTGACGTACTTGCCGTAAAACGGGTCGCGGGCTCGTCGAATGACCTCGACCACGACGGTTTGCTGCGCCCGCCCTTCGGTCTTGGTCTCGTTGACGACGCGGCCTACGAGGCGACGTCGGCGGCCACGCGACTTTTCGGCTTTGGGGGTCGGTTGTCCTGGCTCTGCGGCAGTCATGGCCGATCACTCCTTGTTGGCCGCTTCGGCGCGGCGCTCGGTGAGAATGGTCTTCACGCGAGCGAGGTCGCGACGAAGCTTTGAGATGTTGCTCGTGTCGTCGAGCTGGTTGGTGTGGTTGTCGAAGCGCGCCTTCCAGAGCTGGCGGCGCAAGTCGCCCTCGAGAACCGAGAGCTCCTCGAGAGTGTTCCCGCGGATGTCTTCGGGCTTCATAGCTCGGTCTCCCTCGACCGAAATGCGGTCTTCACAGGAAGCTTGTGAGCGGCGAGCTGAAAGGCCTCGCGCGCGATCGACTCTTCGACGCCCTGAATCTCGTAGAGCATGCGGCCGGGCTTCACGACGGCGACCCAGCCCTCGACGCTGCCCTTACCCTTACCCTGCCGCGTCTCGAGCGGCTTTTTGGTGATCGGCTTGTCCGGGAAGATGCGGATGAAGAGCTTGCCCTGGCGCTTGACCTTGCGCTGGATGGTCATGCGAGCCGCCTCGATTTGGCGCTGGCTCACTCGGCCGGGCTCGAGCGCCTGAAGGCCGAAGTCGCCGAACGACAGCTTCGAGCCGCGATAGGCCTTTCCGCGCATGCGGCCCTTCTGCTGTTTTCGAAACTTGGTTTTCTTGGGTTGAAGCATGGGCTCGTCCTCAGATTCGGGCTCCGGCCGCGGCCGCCCCAGGGCGCTGCGGAAGCTGCTCGCCCTTGAAAATCCAGCACTTGATGCCGACGGTCCCCGCCTTGGTCTTGGCGGTCACCTCGCCGTATTCGATGTCGGCGCGAAGCGTATGGAGCGGCACGCGGCCCTCGCGATACCACTCGGTGCGCGCGATTTCCGCGCCACCCAGGCGACCCGACGCCGTGACGCGGATGCCCTTCACGCCGAACTTCATCGCGGTTTGCACCGCCTTCTTCATCGCGCGGCGGAACGCCACGCGGCGCTCGAGCTGCGTGGCGATGTTCTCGGCCACGAGCTGCGCGTTGGTTTCGGCTTTGCGCACCTCTTGAATGTCGAGAAAGAGCTCGTTCTGGGTGAGCTTTTGAAGCTCCGACTTGAGCTGCTCGACGCCCGCGCCGCGCTTTCCGATGATGATGCCGGGCCGTGAGGTGTAGATCACGACCTTGGCTTTGTTGGCGGCACGCTCGATTTCGATGTCGGCAATGCCCGCGTGAGCGAACTTGTTTCGAATCGCCATTTTGAGCTTCAGGTCTTCGTGAAGCCACTTGGCGTAGTTCTTGTCCTCGTACCACTTGGACTTCCACGTCTTCACGACGCCGAGGCGGAACCCGTAAGGATGTACTTTCTGACCCACGATTAGCTCTCTTCCCCGTCGCTCACGACGACGGTGATGTGACTCATTCCCTTGACGATGCGCGTCGCGCGGCCCTGCGCCCGCGGTCGCCAGCGCCGCATGTGCTGATTGGGCGCCATGTCGGCAAACGCCGTTTTGACGACGAGCTCGTCGAGGTTGAGCTCTTCGTTCTTTTGCTTGGCGTTTGCAATCGCGCTCCCGATCACCTTGGCGACGATCGGCGCGGCGGACTTGGTGGTGAAGCGCAGCTCGTTGAGCGCATCGGCGACGTTCTTGCCGCGCACCATGTTGAGCACGACGCGCGCCTTGCGAGGCGAAATTCGTTGAAATCGGGCTTTTGCAATCGCTTCCATGATCACCTCTTCCCGGTCTGCGGATTCACTTTGCGACCGCCCTTCCTATCGGAGGCGTGGCCGCCGAACGTGCGGCTCGGAGCGAACTCGCCGAGCTTGTGACCGACCATGTTCTCGGTGACGAACACCGTGACGAACTTGCGGCCGTTGTGAACGGCGAACGTTTGCCCGACGAAATCGGGCGTGATGGTGGAGCGACGCGACCAGGTGCGGATCATCTTCTTGTCACCGGACTTGGTAGCGGCCTCGACCTTCTTTTCGAGGTGGGCGTCTACGAACGGCCCCTTTTTGACTGAACGCGCCATTACTTCTTCTTTCGCCGGCGAACGATGTACTTGTTGGTCGCCTTGTTCTTTCGAGTCTTGAGGCCCTTTGCGAGCTGACCCCACGGCGAGCACGGATGCCGGCCGCCCGCCGAGCGGCCCTCGCCGCCACCCATCGGATGGTCGACCGGGTTCATGGTGGTTCCACGGTTGTGTGGGCGTCGCCCGAGCCAACGGCTACGGCCCGCCTTCCCGAGGGTCATGCGAGCGTGAAGCGAGTTGCTCACCTGACCGACGGTGGCCCGGCAGTTGAGGTGCACCATCCGAACTTCGCCGGACGGCAGACGAATCTGCGCGTAGTTGCCGTCCTTGGCCATGAGCTGCGCCGCGGTGCCAGCCGAGCGAACGAGCTGGGCGCCCTTGCCGATCTTCAGCTCGACGTTGTGAATCATGGTGCCGAGCGGCATGTGCCGGAGCCGCATGGCGTTGCCCGGCTTCACGTCCGCGTAGCGCGAAGACAGCACCTGCTGGCCGACCTCGAGCCCGTCGGGCGCGAGGATGTAGGCCTTTTCGCCGTCGACGTAGTGAAGCAGGGCGATGCGCGCCGACCGGTTGGGGTCGTACTCGATGCCTTTGACCGTCGCGGGCACGCCGATCTTGTTGCGCTTGAAGTCGATCTTTCGATAGCGCTGCTTGTGGCCGCCGCCCCGGAAGCGAGAGGTGATGCGGCCCTGATTGTTGCGGCCCGCGGTCTGCTTCTTGGAATCGAGCAGCTTCTTTTCGGGCTTCCCACGGGTGATCATCGCGAAGTCCGGCGCCTCGTAGAAGCGACGGGACGGCGACGTTGGCTTGAACTTACGAATGGCCATCTTCAAACGCCCTCGAAGAAGTCGATGGTGTCGCCCTCGCGAAGCGTGACCACCGCCTTCTTCCAATTACGGGTTTTCGCGAACGTGCGGCCCATGCGACGCATGTGACCACGCACGATGAGGGTGCGCACGTCGCGCACCGTGACCTTGAAGAGCGTCTCGACGGCGTCCTTGATTTGCATCTTGTTCGCGTCGAGGTCGACCTCGAAGGTGTACTTGTTCTGCTCCTCGCGGAGCTTGGCGCCCTTCTCTGTGAGGTAGAGCGGGCGCTTGATGACCTGTTCGACCTGCATCACTGACACCTCGCTTCCAGAGCCTCGACCGCGCTTTGCGTCAGCACGACGTGCTCGTGGCGGAGCAAGTCGTAGAGGTTCACGCCCTCCGGCGGCAGCACCGAATGGTTGGGCAGGTTGCGTGCGCTCAGGCGCAGCTTTTCGTTTTCCTTAGCGTCGACGATGAGCGCGCCGTCGGCCACTTGCAGCTTGTCGAGCACCTGCGCGAGCTTCTTGGTCTTGATCTCTTCGAGCTCGAAGTCTTTGACGACGAGAAGCTGCCCGTCGCGCAGCTTGAGGCTCAGCGCCCCCTTGAGCGCGCCAAGCCGCATCTTGCGAGGCGGCCGGTACGCGAAGCTCCGGGGACGAGGGCCGTGCACGGTGCCGCCGCCGACGAAAATCGGCGCACGACGGGACCCGTGGCGGGCGTTGCCCGTCCCCTTTTGCTTGTAGAGCTTGCGCGAAGTCGCGCTGACCTCGGCCCGCGTCTGGGCAGACGCGTTGCCTTTGCGATGGCTTGCGAGCTGAGCCTTGAGCACGTCGTACAGCAGGCTCTCGTTCACCGTGGCATCGAAGACGACGTCCGAGAGCTCGATCTCTCCAACGCCCTTCTTGCTCAGATTGTAGACTTTGACCTTGGGCATGAGCTCCGCCTTACGACTTGATCTCCACGTCGACACCCGCCGAAAGGTCGAGCTTCATCAGGGCGTCGAGTGTCTGTTGTGTCGGGTCCAGGATGTCGAGAAGCCGCTTGTGAGTTCGGATTTCGAACTGCTCTCGCGACTTCTTGTCGATGTGGGGCCCGCGCAGCACGGTGTACTTGTTGATGCGTGTGGGCAGCGGAATCGGACCCGCAACCCGCGCACCGGTGCGCTTCGCCGTGTCGACGATTTCGGTTGCCGACTGGTCCAGCAGCCGGTGATCGTAGGCTTTCAGCCGGATTCGGATCTTGTTTGCCGCCATGATGTGCTCGTTTCTCTCAGCGCCTGATTACTCGATGATTTTCGAGATGACACCCGCGCCGATGGTGCGGCCGCCCTCGCGAATCGCGAAGCGCTGCTTTTCCTCCATGGCTGCCGGCGTGATGAGCTTGACCTTCATCTTCACGTTGTCGCCCGGCATCACCATCT
>CAJIBU010000171.1_pt1 | contig 18389 bp, 15 predicted proteins | sample 9199451 | NCBI WGS metagenome assembly CAJIBU01 (sample SAMEA7708315, study PRJEB35096) | sediment metagenome | biome: marine neritic benthic zone biome [ENVO:01000025]; feature: sediment [ENVO:00002007]; material: shallow marine sediment [ENVO:03000034] sea grass bed [ENVO_01000059] ... | reverse complement strand
TAACACCGCCCCGCCCACCCCCACCCGTAATCCTCCCTGCGCGGCGGGGGCTGCGCCCCGCCTTGCCGGCGCGTTCGCGCCGGGCTTCGCCCTTCGGGCTCGCGGGGGGTGCCTTCGAGGTGGTTGCCAAGACCTGGGCGGATGGGGCCGTGTGACTCTGCTGCCGTGTGGCTGGTTGCCCAAATTATATAGGGGACAGTCCCCTTTTTACGTCTGCGTCGACGTAGGGAGGGGCGGAAAAAATTGCGATATGAGGCGGAGCCGGCGTCCCGCGTGACAAGCGGCCATGCATGCAACCACCGCCGATTGACGCGAGGTAGGCGCTCGTGTGGGGGCGGTGGGGCGGGACAAACAACCGCCGAAGGCGTCCGGGAGGTGAGGCTTGCGTGGCCTGAGCCCTCCAGTCCTTCCGGCCACCCTTGCAAGCCGAGCCGTCCGGCGGAGTCTCGTATCCCGTTTTTTTCCGACCCGTTCGTCTACAGCGCGCGGTCCATCAATTGGGCGATGGTGGTCCTCATTCGACTGCGGTTTGGCGCCATTTGCGGAAGGCTATGATGCTGATGGCGACGATGAGGGTCGTGGCGATGACGATGAAGGGCCAGATTTGGTCCCATGGCCAGGTGGATACCGGGTGCTTTTCGAGCCACGCCGCGACGCGGACGCCGACCAGTGTCATCACGAGCGTGAAGGGCGCGACTCCGAGGACGGTGCCCGTCAGGAACGGGCCGACTTGCACGCGTGACACGCCGAGCGCCCACTGCACCGTCGGCGTCGTGTAGAAGATCAGCCGAAGCAGCAGCACCGTCCGAAACCCGCGGGACGCGAGCCGATCGTCGAAGCGGCGGATGCGCGGGGGGAGCCGCTTCTGAATCCAAGCGCGCCCGATGAAGCGCGCGCCGGCGAACGCAAACACCCCGGTGCCGACCGTGCCGGCCCAGTTCAGCAAGAACGCTTCCGTTGGGCTCCAAACCAGCGGAGCGCTCAACAAGAACACCAGCCCGTTGACGCCAAAGGGCTGCAAAACCGAGTAGGCGGCGACGAACAGCAGGCCGCCCCACGGCCCCGCCTCGCGAAACCAAACGCGCATCGTCGCTGGGTCGAATCGTTCGTAGGCGCCGCTCGCGTAGATCCACGCGACCAGTCCGGCGACGAGGGCCGCGAGCGCGATCTTGAGCCAGGACCCTCTGTCCACGGGACGATCGTAGCGCAGTCTCGGGACCCTGGACGTGGAACCGTCACCCGGTATAAGAATCGAGCTCAGGAGGCGCGCCAATGACCGCCACCCGCATCGATGACTGCCTCAGCAACCGCGACGGCGTCCTTTTCATAGAGGACATGCCGAGCGCCGAGCTGATCGAGCGCTTCGGCTCCCCGCTGTTCGTCTTTTCCGAAGATCAGATTCGACGCAACGTGCGCCGTTTCCAAAATGCATTCGAGCGCGGCTGGACCGCGGGCCCGGTCAAGGTGATGCCCGCCGCCAAGGCCAACTGGCTCTTTGCCGTCCAGCGAGTCCTCGCCGACGAGGGCTGCGGCGCCGACATCTATTCGCCGGGCGAGCTCGACGTCGTCCTCCGCGCAGGCGTCGACCCGGCGTTCATTTCGGTCAACGGCGTCCCAAAGAGCAAGGCCCACATCGAGCGCACTCTCGAGGTTGGCGCGAGGCTCACCATCGACAGCCTCCGAGACGTCGAGCTCCTGGAAGAGCTCGCACCCACGCTCTCGAAGCCGGCCCACGTCCGGCTCCGCATCCGGCCCGCGATCTCGGAGTTCGTCAAAAAGAGCGACTTCGCCCCCGACGGCATGGCCCCAACCGACCTCGTCGCGCTCGTGTACAAGGGTGGGCTCTCGGTCGAGGAGGTCATCGAAGCCGGTCAGCGCGTCATGCGTCTCCCGAACGTCGAAGTCGTCGGGTTTCATGCGCACCACGGAAGGCACCATCGGTCCACCCGCTACTGGGAGGCGCAGATGCACGCGTACGCCCGCGACATGGGCCGCGTGTGTCGCGCGCTCGGCGGCTACCGGCCGCAAGAGGTCAGCATCGGCGGCGGCTTTGCAATTCCGAGGGACCCGCACAACGCGGCAACCGATTATGCCGATCCGTTTCTGTTCGGGTCGCTGCACCTTCTTTCGCTCGGCCTCAAGCACCTCGGCGCCAAGATTCGCTATCGGGTCATCGACAGGCTTCTCGCGCTGGTGCAGGGGCGACCCAACTCAGTTGCGGCGCCCAGCATTGAGGAGTACGGCGCTGCGACTACGGCCGCGCTGCTCGATGCGCTCCCTCGGCACGGCATCGACGCGAAGGGCATCATGCTCCAGCTCGAGCCTGGCCGCGCGATTCACGGAAACGCAGGCGTTCACCTCACCACCGTGGAAGCCATCAAGAAGATGACCTCACCGATTCGGTGGAACGTGGTCACGGTCGACACATCCGAGTTCTGGATGACGGGCGGCCGCTTCGAGCACCATCTGCACGAGTACTGCGTCGCCAATCGGCTCGGCGCGAGAGACACGATGAAGGCTGACGTCGTTGGACGAAGCTGCTACGGCGACCGTCTCCTCGGCGCGGTGCGCGTTCCAGACGTGCGCATTGGCGACCTCTTTGCCTTCCTCGACACTGGAGCCTACCAAGAGGTCTCCGCGAGCAACTTCAACGCAATGCCGCGGCCGGCCGCCGTGCTCGTGACGGGAGACCGCGCGGAGGTCGTGCGCCGCGCTGAAAACCTCGACGACGTGTTTCGGCGAGACGAGCTTCCGTCGCACCTCGAGCCTCGACGGCATGTGGACGATGCACCGGGCGATGCGCCGGCGTCCTCGCCCGCCTCGGATCGCGTCTAGCCGCGCCGGAACGAGCTCGCGCTCGCTCAGCCGCCGGCGCAAATGTTTCGCTTTCAGCGCTGCGCATGGGCGTTTACGGTTGTCTCTCAGCGCCGGAGCCGCCTGCTTGGCGGCCAGCGCGGCGCAGGAGGATCGCCATGGCCCAGATGGTTGGAGGAGACGCGCTAGCAAGCATGTTGGCAGCCGAGGGCGTCGACGTCGTCTTTGGGATCGTCGACGGAACGTACATGGGTTTCTTCGCGAGCTTCGAAAAGCACGGCATCCGTCTCGTGTCGCCGCGTCACGAAACCAGCGCAGCGCACATGGCCGGCGCCTACGCGAGGCTCACCGGCAAGCTGGGTGTCTGCATGGCGTCCAACGGCCCCGGCGTCGCGAACATCCTGCCCGGCGTGGCGGTCGAGAACGGCGAAGGCAACCGCGTGCTGCTGATCACCTCGAGCCGGCGCACCCCGATCGCGTATCCCGATCGCGGCGGCACGTATCAGTACTTCAACCAAGCGGGCGTCACCCGGGCCATGACGAAATGGAGCGGCGCCGTGCCCTCGTTCGAGCGCTTGCCCGAGATGTTTCGGCGCGCCGCGCGCATCAGCTGGATGGGCCGCCCGGGCGTGGTGCACCTCGACGTGCCAGAGACCGTCATGAACGGCGTCTTCGAAGCCGACGCGATCGACCTCCGGCCTCCGCAGGCGTATCGACGCACCGAGCCGATCGAGCCCTCTGCCGATCAGGTGCAGCGAGCGGCCGAGCTCTTGAGAAGCGCGGAGCGGCCACACGTCCACGCAGGCAGCGGCGTGATTCACGCGCAGGCTTCCGCGGCGCTTGGAGAAGTCGCCGAAGCGCTCGGCTGCCCGGTGACCACGAGCTGGGCCGGCCGGGGCGCTCTCCCGGACCGGCACGAGCAGCTCCTTCCGATTTGGGCCATGGCACCGATCAACGAATCCCGAAGCCAGGCCGACGTCGTGCTCGTCGTGGGGTCGCGGCTCGGCGAAACCGACTGGTGGGGCAAGCCGCCTTATTGGGGCAAACCCGAAGAGCAGAAGCTCGTGCAAGTCGACATCGACGACGAAATCCTCGGGCTCAACAAAGCCACCGAGCTCGCGATCGCTGCGGACGCCAACGCGTTTCTGCAAGCGCTCGCCGGCGAGCTCGAGCGCGCCCCGCTCAGCAGCGAGCGGCTTCAGGCAAACCGCGCCCTCACGGCGAGCCTCGTCGAGAACCAGGGCAAAGTCCGGGCCGAGCTCGACATGGCGCTCCAAAACACGGGCAGCCCGATGCACAGCGCGCACGTGCCAACCACCTGCCAAAAGGTATTTGGCGACGACGCGGTGTACGTGTTCGATGGCGGCAACGCGACGGTGTGGGCGAGCTTCTTTTCCGATATCAATCGCCCGGACGGGCTCCTTTCGACCTTCAAGTTCGGCATGCTCGGCGCCGGTGTTTCTCAAGCGCTCGCGGGACAGATCGCGAGGCCCGATGCCAAGGTGGTCTGCATCATCGGCGACGGGGCGATGGGCTTTCACGTTCAGGAGCTCGAGTCTGCGCTGCGTCACGGGCTTCCGGTCATCTATCTCGTGCTCTGTGACAAGCAGTGGGGCATGGTGAAGCTCACCCAGTCGATCGGCCTCGGCATGCTGCGCCCCGTGATCGGAACCGAGCAGCAGGGCACGATCAACGCCGACTTCGAGGAGATCGCATTCGACGAGGTGGCCCGAGCGATGGGCTGCCACGGTGAGCGCGTTTCAGACGCGGCCGAGCTCGAATCCGCGCTCCGGCGCTGCGTCGAGTCCGGCAAGCCGTCGGTCGTCCACGTCGACGTGGATCCGAACATGCACCTGTTCGCGCCCGGGCTTCAGGAGTTCAAGGCCATGCACCAGGAGCCGGGGAGCTGATGGATGCGGGCCCCGCGGTCTTGGTGACCGGGGCGGCCGGGTACGTGGGTCGCCTCTGCGTGGCCGCTCTCGCCGCGCGCAGGGACGAGCTCTCGGCGCTCGTCGCGCTCGATTGGACGGAGGTCGAGCCGGCCGCACGCCTCGGAGGCGTCGACTATGCGCAAGGCGACATCTGCGACCCCAACCTCGGCGAGCTCTTCGCCCGGTACGGCATCGACACCGTGATCCACCTCGCCTCGATCGTGCGCGCGCCGAAGGATGCTCCCAAAGACTTGGCCTATCGGGTCGATGTGCTCGGAACGGAAAACGTGTTGCAAGCGTGCGAGGCGACGGGCGTCAAGCGCCTCATCGTCACCTCGAGCGGCGCGGCCTACGGCTATCACCCAGACAACCCGGACTGGCTCGACGAGAACGACCCACTGCGCGGCAACGAAGAGTTCGAGTACTCGAAGAACAAGCGGCTCGTCGAGGCGATGCTGGCCCGATGGCGAGAGGAGCACCCGGAGCTCCGGCAGATCGTCTTTCGGCCGGGTACGGTCGTCGGCGAAGACGTGCACAGCCCCGTCACCGACCTGTTCGAAAAACCCGTCGTCCTAGGCATCGCCGGGTCGGAGTCGCCGTTCGTCTTCATTTGGGACCAAGACCTGGTAGCGTGCCTCGTCGATGCCGTCTTCTCGGACAAAGTCGGCGTCTACAATCAGGCGGGAGACGGCGCGCTCACGCCGCGAGAGATCGCGAAGATGATCGGCAAGCCGTACCTGCCTCTGCCCGCGGGCGCCGTCAAAGCCTTGCTCTGGGCGCTGAAGGGCGTGGGCCTCACGGAAAACGGCCCCGAGCGCGTGGCGTTTCTGCGCTACCGCCCGGTGCTTTCGAATCGGCGCCTCAAAGAGGAATACGGCTACACCCCCAAGCTCAGCAGCCGCGAGGCGTTCGAGCTCTACGCGCGAGCTCGAGGTCTCCTTGCCTCGGCGTGAGCTCCGCGGTCGCACGGTGGTCATCACCGGAGGTGCGGGCGGCATCGGCCGAGCCCTAGCGCGGGCGTTTGGGGCCGCGGGCTCGAAGGTCGCGATCGTCGACCTGCCTTCGAGCCCACTCCAAGAGTCGCAGCAAGAGCTCGAGCGCGCGGGAGTCGAAGCCATGGCGGTGGCGTGCGACATCACCGACCCGGAAGGCGTGCCTCACGCCATGGACCAGATTCGCGAAGCCTTCGGTGGCATCGACGTGCTGATCAACAACGCGGGCATCGTGCACCGCAGCGCCTTTGCCGAAACCAAGCCAGAGGTGTTCCGCCGGGTCATGGAGGTCAATCTATTCGGCGCACTCTACTGCACGCAGGTTTGCCTGCCCGACCTGATCGCAAGCAAGGGGCTGATCGTCGGGGTTTCGAGCATCGCCGGGCTCGCGCCGCTCTACGGCCGAAGTGGCTACGCGGCGTCCAAGCACGCGATGCACGGTCTCTTCGAGAGCATGGGCGCCGAGCTGGCGGATCGAGGCGTGGGCGTGCTGATGGTGTGCCCTTCGTTCGTCGATAGCGGGCTCGAGGCGTCGACGCTCGGTGGAGACGGCAAGCGTGTCGATCGGCCGCGCTCCAAAGTCGGCCGTCTCGGCGATCCAAACGACGTGGCCGAGGCAGTGGTCAAAGCCGCGCGTTCTGGGCGACGCCGCCTCGTGCTCACGCCGGTCGGTAAAACGAGCGCGCTTCTTTCGCGCCTCGCGCCGGGTCTTTACGAGCGACTCATGATTCGAAGCCTCCGCACCGAGCTCGACGATTCGTGAAGCTCAGCTGCGAGGCGCGGCCAAACCCCGAACCGGATGCGCGCGATAGGGGGCTTCGAGCATCGCGACTTCCTCGTCGCTGAGCTCGATGGCGGCAGCGGCAATCGCGTCGTCGAGGTGCTCGAGCTTCGTGGCGCCGATGATCGGGGCGGTGACCGCCGGCTTTGCGAGCAGCCACGCGAGAGCGATGCGCGCGGGCGGCTCGCCGCGTTCTGCCGCGACCTTCTTCACGGCGTCGACGACGTCCCAGTCGGACGGCTGATCGTAGAGGATTTGGTCGAGGCCGTCGCTCGAAGAACGACTGGTGGAGCTGTCGCCGAGCTTTGACCGCGTGCCGGCAAGCATCCCCCTCGCGAGGGGCGACCAGGGGATCACGGCAACACCCTCATCTTCGCAAAGCGGCAGCATCTCGCGCTCTTCTTCGCGATAGACGAGGTTGTAGTGGTTCTGCATGGAGACGAAGCGGGCCCACCCCTGCCCGGCGGACATCGACAGCAGCTTCTGGAACTGCCACGCGTACATCGAGCTCGCGCCGACGTACCGCACCTTGCCCTGCGTCACGAGCTGATCGAGCGCAGCGAGCATCTCGTCGAACGGCGTGTCCGGGTCGAGCCGATGAATTTGGTAGAGGTCGATCGTGTCGACGCCAAGCCGGCGAAGGCTGTCTTCACACGCCTGCTGGATGTGCTTGCGCGAAAGGCCGCCCATGTTCGGCCGGCCGCTCATCGGGAAAAACACCTTGGTCGCGACCACGATCTCGTCGAGGTTGCCGTATTCGCGAAGCCAGCGCCCCGTCACCTCCTCGCTCACACCCAGCGAATACATGTCGGCCGTGTCGAAGAAATTGATGCCGGCCTCGATCGCACGCTTGAAAAAGGGCGCGGACGCCTCGGCGTCGAGGACCCAGGGCCGCCACTCGGGCGTCCCGTAGCTCATGCACCCAAGGCAGATCCGGGACACGGTGGCCCCGGTCCGACCGAGAAGCGTGTACTCCATCGGCCGATACTACCCGAAATTATATAGGGGACAGTCCCCTTTTTCGGGGGTCGGGTCATACTGTCGGGGCATGCCGAAGGTGGTTTACATCATCGGGTCGGGGAGGAACGGCAGCACGCTTCTCTCGCGGCTCATGGGTCAGGTGCCGGGATGCTGGGCGGTCGGGGAGATTCGCAGCATCTGGACGCGACTGATCGACGACAACTACTGCGGGTGCGGCGAGCCGTTCAGTCACTGCCCGTTTTGGTCGCGCGTCGTCGAACGCGCGTTTGGTGATGAACCCAGCTTCGATGCGGCGCACGTGCGCGAGCTTGCGCTGCGGCTCGACCGGATTCGAAGGCTGCCCACGGTGATGCACGACCGCGGCCGTGGGGAGCTCTTGGAGCTTCGCCGTTTGCTCGCTCAGCTCTACCTCGCCGTCGAAGAGGAGTCGGGTTGCTCCGTCATCGTCGATTCGTCGAAGACGTTTGGACACCTCGCGATCCTTCAAGGCATCGACGAGCTGGAGATCACGCCGGTGCACCTGCTTCGCGACCCGCGCGGCGTCGCCTATTCGTGGGCCAAGACCAAGTCACGCCCCGACCACCACCGCGGCGCCGAAACCATGCCGCGCTACAACCCCGCGTGGACGGCCGTCATGGGGTATACGAACCTGCTTGCCGACGTCGTGCCACGCAAGAAGCCGCTGACACTCCGCTACGAAGACCTCGTCGAGTCGCCGGAACCGGCTCTCCAGTCGATTCTCGCAGCTGCCGGGGTGCAGCCTGCGCCGCCGCTCGATTTCCTGCGAGGGCACACGGCAGATCTCCGGCCCGTTCACACAGTCGCTGGCAACCCGAGCCGCATGGCTACCGGCCCCACCGAGCTCCGGCTCGACGAGGAGTGGCGCCGGGCGATGAAGCCGCACGAACGCGTGGCGGTCACGTGTCTGTCGGCGCCGCTGCTCTTGCGCTACGGCTATTGGAGGCGCTGAGCCGTGCTAGCTCTTCCCGTACACCGGAACTAGCGCACCCCTCGTCACCGTGTTCCGGGGCGACGCGAGGAACGCGATGGTGTCGGCGATCTCCTCGGGCTTGGGCCACGCGTCGTAATCGGCGTCGGGCATCGCCGCGCGGTTAACCTCGGTGTCGATGAGGCTCGGCACGACCGCGTTCACTAATATGCCAGAACCCGCGAGCTCTTCCGAGAGAGACAGCGTGAGGGCAGCCACGGCCGCTTTGGACGCGGAGTACGCCGTCATGTCGCCCGTAGGCACGAGAACGGGCCGCGCCGCCACGTTGACGATGCGCCCCTCGCGCCCCCGCATCGCGCGAACCGCTTCCCGACAGGACAAGAAGCAGGTGGTGGCGTTCATCTGCATCAGGTGGTCCCAGGTCTCCACGCTGGTCGAGACAATCGGGCCCATCGCAAAGCCGCCAGCGATGTGCACGCTCGCATAGAGCGACGTGGTCGCGTCGAAGAGCCTTTTCGCATCCACCTCGCGCCTGAGGTCGAGCCCTTCGTGCAACCTCACCGACGCGTGGCTCTTGTGGGGAAACCGCGTCAACTCCTCGTCCGAGAAACAAGGGATGTGCACGACGGCGCCCGCATCGAGCAGACGGCCGACGACGGCAGTGCCAAGCGCCCCTGTCCCGCCGGTCACCACGGCCTCCCGGCCTTCGAAATCCTCCATGCCCGCGAGCTTAGTCCACGACGGCATTCACTTCGACCGCTTCGTCAGACCTCGAGCCGCAGGCCGTCCTTCGCGGTCGGGAGCTCGACTTCATCGAGCCGAGACAGGACATCGTCGCTCATGTGAGTGAGCACGATCCGCTTGCAGGTGAGCCGCGAGCGGTTTTCCATGATCGTCCGGTAATTGTTGTGCAACGGGACGTCTCGATCGAACACGTAGGACTCACACACGAACAGATCGGCCTCGTGCGAGGCCTCGATGAGGGTGTCGGTCCACTGCGTGTCGCCCGAATAGACGAAGACTTTGTCGCTCGCTTCCACCCGGAGGCTGTACGAAGGAGCCCCGCTGAAGTGCGCTGCTGGGAACGCGGTGACCTTCACGCCCTCGACATCGATGGGGCTGCGTGGCTTGATCTCGATCAGCCGCAAGTCGAAGTTGGGCTTCACTTGGGACGACCCAGGAAACAGCACCTCCATCGCGCGCATGAGCCGCTCCTCGAGCCCCGGCGGCCCGACCAGCGTCAGGGGCGCCTCTCGTTTCGAAACGAGCTGTGCGTCGAGAAGGAAGAACGGAAGCCCGCCGAAGTGGTCGCCGTGCAGATGCGTGATCAACACTTTGCTCACGTCGCGCGGGTCGACGCCCTGCTGCCTCATCGCGACCAACGAGGACGCCCCACAGTCGACCAGGAACAGGTCGTCGGGCGTTCTGAGGGCGATGCACGTCTGGAACCGGCCCCCGCTCCCAAACGCGTCGCCGCTTCCCACGAACTGAGCTTCCAGCATGCCCATGCCTGATTTCCCGCGGATTCGCCCTTCCCCCGCTAGTTGAGTCTTAGTCCGGAGGGCGGTCAAGGGCCGATGGTGATGGGTCATGTTAGGCGCTGACCCCGCGCGGCCGACGGTGTATGCTGCAGGCCCCGATTTCAGGACAGGAGCAACCATGGCTGACCTTTCGCTTGCACTCGATGACGTCTATCGATGGGAAAAAGAGACCCCAGATCGGCTCTGGATGACGCAGCCGATCGGCAACGGGCAGGTCAAGACGTACACCTGGGCCGAGGCGATGGACGAGGCTCGACGCATGGCGGCGTACCTCAAGTCGCTCGACCTCCCGCCCGGCAGCCACATCGCGCAGATCTCGAAGAATTGCGCGCACTTCATCCTCACGGATCTCGCGATTTGGATGGCGGGCCACGTCAGCGTGGCGCTCTACCCCACGCTCAACGCGGACACGATCCAATACATCCTCGAGCACAGCGAGTCGAAGCTCCTGTTCGTCGGCAAGCTCGACGGCTGGGACGAAATCAAAAAGGGCATTCCCGCGAACATGCCGTGCATTTCGTTCCCGCTTGCACCTCCCAACGACTACCCAACGTGGGATTCGATCACCGCGAAGACCGAGCCGCTCCAAGGCGATGTTCGGCGCGGTGCCGATGATCCATCGATCATCGTCTACACGTCGGGCAGCACCGGGCGGCCGAAAGGCGTCATGCACAGCTTCGGGGCGATCGCGGCGTCGGTGAAAGGCGCGGAGCAGGTTTTTCACGCGACGCCGAAAGACCGAATGCTGTCGTACCTCCCGCTCGCGCACGTGTTCGAACGCTTCTGCGTGGAGACGCAGGGGCTCAACACGGGCATGCAGCTCTTCTTTGCGGAGTCACTCGACACCTTCGTGCAGGACCTCAACCGCGCGCAGCCGACGATCTTCGTTTCCGTCCCACGGCTCTGGCTGAAGTTCCAGCTCGGGGTGTTTCACAAGATGCCGCCCGAGAAGCTCGAGCGGGTGCTCAAAATCCCGATCCTGAATCGCATCGTCAAAAAGAAGGTGCTCACCGGGCTCGGCCTCCAAAACGTACGGCTCGCTGCGAGCGGTTCGGCGCCCATCCCGCCGGACCTGATTCAGTGGTACCGGAACCTCGGGCTCGAGCTCCTCGAGGGCTACGGGATGAGCGAGGATTTCGCGTATTCGCACGCGAGCTTCCCTGGCAAAGGGCGCGTCGGCTATGTCGGCAACCCGATGCCTGGCGTCGACGTGAAGATCAGCGACGAGGGCGAAGTGCTGATCAAGTCTCCGGGCAACATGATGTGCTACTACAAGCAGCCCGAAATGACCGCCGAGTGCTACACCGAGGACGGTTATTTCAGGACCGGCGATCGCGGTGAGCGCGATGAAGCGGGTCGTCTGAGAATCACCGGGCGGGTGAAGGAGCTCTTCAAGACGAGCAAGGGCAAGTACGTGGCCCCCGTGCCGATCGAAAACCTGATCAACAACAGCGAGCACGTCGAAATGTCGTGCGTCACGGGCGCAGGCCACCCTCAGCCCTTCGCGCTGGTGCTGCCCGCCGAGGAGCTTCGGCCGAAGCTGAGCGATGCGGACGTGCGCTCGCAAATCGAAGCTGAGCTCGATGCCCTGCTGAAGGACGTCAACAAAGAAGTCGAAGCGTTCGAACGGCTTCAGTTCATCGCGGTGGTCAAAGACCCCTGGCTGATCGAAAACGGCTTTCTCACGCCCACGATGAAGATGAAGAGAAGCGCACTCGAAGACACCTACAGCCCGAAAGTCGACGACTGGTACGGCGCCGGCCAGCGTGTCGTCTGGGAAGCTTGAATCTCGGCTGACGGTTGGCGATGAAGAGCTGTCTGGTCCGCGTCCTCGTGGCGCTTGCGGTCGCAGTCGCGCTGGTCGCAATCGTGCTCGCTTCGCGCTACGGCGGTGGCGAGCCCTACCCCGATCTGAGCAGCGCGCCGGTCTTGGACGAAGGCGCGCTCGAGGTGGTGGTCACCAGCCCCGAGCCGATCGGCAATCTGGCGGTCTCCGCCGATGGCCGCGTTTTTTACACGATTCATCCGGAGAGCCGGCCCACCGGCGCCAAGCTGCTCGAGTGGGTGGACGGCGCACCGAGAGCGTTCCCGAGCGACGAGGCCCAGTCGCTCTTCGAAACCCCGCTCGGCCTCGCAATCGACCCGCAGAACCGGCTCTGGTCGATCGACCATGGCAACCACGGCACCGGCACGCCGCGTTTGCTTGCCTTCGATTTGTCGACGGGCGAAGTGGTCCACGACCACGCGTTCGACTCGTCGGTCGCCCAGCTCGGCTCGTTTCTTCAAGACCTCCAGGTCGACTCCACGGGTGAGCACGTGTTCATTGCCGACGTGAGCTTTTGGCGAAAGAACCCCGGTCTCGTGGTGTACGACGTCGACAAGAAGCGTGCACGCCGCGTTCTACAGAGCGACCCGTCGGTCGTCGCTCAAGATTGGCTCATTCGAAACCCAACCAAAGACATGAAGTTCTTCGGCGGCCTCGTCGTCCTCAAGCCCGGCGTCGACGGCATCGCGATCAGCCGCGACGATGAGTGGGTCTGGTACGGCGCGATGGCGCACGACACGATGTACCGGATCAAAGTCGCGGATCTCCTCGACGAATCCCTCAGCGAGGGTGCGCTCGCCGCGCGCGTGCAAGATGTTGGAAGGAAGCCGCTCAACGACGGCCTCAGCACCGACGTCGAGGGCAGCGTTCTAATTACAGACGTCGAGCACAATGCCGTGATTCGCATGACGCCCGACGGCGAGCTCACCACCCTCGTGAAGGACACCCGCATCCGCTGGCCCGACGCGCTCAGCTTCGGGCCCGACGGCTGGCTCTACGTCGCCGACAGTGCAATCCCGGACCAAATGCTGCAGCCCAAGTCACACATCGAAGCCGAAGCGCCGTATCACATCTTCCGCTTCAAGCCCGATGTCGGCGGCGTTCCGGGGCAGTAGCCCAACCTTTGCCCGGCCGCCCGCTAGCCGCGATCCGCCTTGAACGGCGTGTACACGATGCTGAAAATCGTCGTGGTGTCGGTCTTGAAGAGACCCGCCGGACGGCTGTCGTAGAGCAGCAGGAAGCGCGCCTCGAACGCGAACTTGTCCGCGATCTGCGAGAGCAAGGCAACGTTGAAATAGACCCGGTTGTCTTGGAATGCCTTGGCATTCTGTTGCGCCGCAACCTGGTTGAGGTTGCCGATGTACGAGAGGCCCCACAGAAACGCGACGTGCTCGTTCAGCCGGTTCTCGTAGTCGAGGGCCAGAAGCAGGCCGTGGATGTCCGAAGTCTTGGCAAGCACCGTCGCCGCCGCAACAGCTGAGTCGGTGTAGTTCTCGTAGGTGTAGCTGTAGCCGATGCGGCCGGTGAAGAGATGATTTTCCTCTTTGATGAAGGCTCGGAGATAGCCGGCGTTGGCCAAGAGCTGGAGGTTGAAGCCCGCGAGCGGGTCCCAACGAAGCCCAAGTGACGCCCAAACCGCATCCATGTCGGTGAAATAGAACTCGTAGCGGGAGGTGAGAAACCACTGCCTGGCAACGGTTTGGATCGAAGAGCCCGGCAAGGTGACGTCCGGATTCGCTCGCCCGAAGTTGAAGAGCGAATCGATGGTGAGTCGGTGCTCGTTCTTGGTGAGCAGCACGCCGGTGCCCGCGTTGATGTTCCACGACGACGTGTTTCCGGTGTTGATCGCGCCACCCGCGCTCAGCGTCCAGTCGACGAGGGCCTTCGTGTCCCGGGCCCCCTCTTCGGCGTCCGCGTCCGGAAGGTTCGAGACGTCCGGCGCTTCGGAGAACGTGGCTTCCCCTACGGTCTCGGTCTTCGACCCCTCGACATCGACCGCGACGCTGTCGGGCATCGCGTTGTCCTGCGCCTTTGCAATCGAGCCCCAGCTCGCGCCGAGCGCGACCGCAAGCAGCGGAAACCATAGAGCCCACGAACCAACTCTTCTCATTTCGCTCATGCATTCCCCCGGAAGCTGACCGAATGCTCGGGGTTCGTGAGAACGTGAGCAAGTTTTCGGCGATGCGTTACGATGCGTGAACTTCATGCCCGAGAAGAGACGACTTCAGCGCGCGATGTTCATGCTCTGCCTGGTCGTCGCGGGGGAAGCGATCTTCAGTCTGCCCTTCCACGTGACGCGGTTCTTTCGCCCCACCGTCTTGCGCGCGTTTGAGCTCACCAACAGCGAGCTCGGCGCGGTTCAGGCGGTGTACGGCGTCGTCGCGATGCTCGCGTATTTCCCCGGCGGCCTGCTCGCCGATCGGTTCGCCGCACGGGGACTGCTCGTAGTTTCACTGTTGGCAACGAGCCTCGGAGGAACGTTTTTTGCTTCGTTCCCACCGTACCGAGGCCTTTGGCTTCTCTTCGGCTTCTGGGGCCTCACCACCATTCTGCTGTTCTGGGCGGCGCTGATCCGCGCCACGCGAGAGTGGGGCGGCGACGACCGGCAAGGACGCGCGTACGGCATTCTGGACGGAGGCCGAGGGCTCGTCGCCGCGCTTCTTGCCGCGAGCGCGGTGTTCCTATTCGACGCGCTGCTGCCCGACCCCGAGAACGCGAGCAGCGCGGCACGCGCGGGCGCGCTTCGTGCGGTGATCCTCGCCTACACCGCCGCGACCGCGGGCGCGGCAGTGCTGTGCTGGCTGTTCGTGCCGCGCAGCGACGACGTCCCGTCGAGCGAACGCAGCGAGGTGTGGAAGCATCTGCGCACAGTGGTACGGAAGCCGACCGTTTGGCTACAAGCGATCATCGTCGTCTGCGCCTACGTCGGCTACAAGGGGATCGACAACTACGCGGTGTTCGCGGTCGACGGCTACGGCATGAACGAGGTGGAGGGCGCGAGGCTGTCGACGATGAGCGCGTGGGTGCGCCCGGTCGCCGCGGTCGCCGCGGGTGTCATTGCCGACCGCATCACGTCGTCGCGCGTGACGGCAATTTGCTTTGCGGTCCTCACGCTCTCGTACGGATGGCTTGCGCTGACGCCGGCGGGGCCCGCGCAGGCTTGGGTTCTCTATGCAAACGTGTTGATCACGTCGGCCGCGGTGTTCGCCCTGCGCGGCGTCTACTTCGCACTGTTCAAGGAGGGAGGCGTGCCGCTCGCGGCGACGGGCACTGCGGTCGGGCTCGTTTCGTTCATCGGCTACACGCCAGACGTGTTTGTGCACCTCGTCGGAGGCTGGCTGCTCGACCGCTCTCCAGGCGCACAGGGACACCAGCACTTCGTCGTGTTTCTCGGCGTCTTCGCGCTGATTGGCTTCGTAGCCGCGCTCGCGTTTCGGCGCCTGCGACCCGAACCGCGACGCGCGAGCTAGCGCCTATTTGTCAGGCTGCGGCGTCATCCGGAGATACGGCCGAAGCTCCGTGTGCCCCTTCGGGAACTTTTTCGCGATTTCGTCGGGGTCGGTGATCGACGGCACGATCACCACGTCGTCTCCATCGGTCCAGTTGCCGGGCGTCGCCACCTGATGGCTGTCGGTGAGCTGCAGCCCATCGAGCACGCGAAGCACCTCTTGGAAATTGCGCCCGGTCGCCGGGGGGTAGGTGATGGTCGCGCGCACCTTCTTGTTCGGGTCGATGAAGAACACCGAACGAACGGTGACCTTCGCATCGGCGTCGGGGTGGATCATGTTGTAGAGATTCGCAACGGTCTGGTCTGGGTCGGCCACGATGGGGAAGTTCATCCGCACGTCCTGCGTATCCTCGATGTCCTTGATCCACTCGTGATGCGAGTCGAGCGGGTCGACGCTGATCGCGAGGGCCTTGGCGCCGCGCTGCCCGAGGTCCTGTTTCAGCTTTGCAGCGAGGCCGAGCTCGGTGGTGCAAACCGGTGTGAAGTCGGCAGGGTGAGAAAAGAAAATCACCCAGTCATCGCCAGCCCAGTCGTGGAAGCGAATCGCTCCCTCGGTGGTGTCCGCCTCGAAATCGGGGGCGGTGGTTCCTAGCCGTAGGCTCATCAGGTCCCTCCTCTAGCTTGGGGTCTTCAGGATCGATAGAGCCGGGCGCCGGGCGTGAAAGCCCATCGCTCACGCGTCGCGCTCGAGAATCATCGCCTGGGCCATCGCACCCGCGGCGCAGATACTGATCAGGCCGTATCGCGACCCGCGGCGTTTCATTTCGTTGGCCAAGGTGGTCGCAATTCGCACGCCTGTCGCCGAAAAGGGGTGACCCACGGCGATGGAGCTGCCGAGCTGGTTCAGCTTGGACCGGTCGACCGTGCCGATTGGGTTCCGCTTCCAGCCGAGCTCCCACGAGGCGATGTTGGCGAGCACCTGGCCCGCGAACGCCTCGTGCATCTCGATCAGGTCCATGTCGTCGAGAGAGAGGTCGGTTTCGGCGAGCAATTCGGGCACCGCGACGCCCGGGCCCATGAGAAGGCCGTCGCTCGGGTCGATGGCGACCTTCTTGTACCCGCGAATGAAAGCCAAAGGCTCGCGGCCCTCCCTCGCTGCCCGGTCTTCGCTCATCAGGGCAATCGCCGCAGCGCCGTCGGTGAGCGGGCTCGAGTTGCCAGCCGTCAGGGTGCCGCTCGGCGACCGGTCGAACACCGGCTTCAGCTTGGCGAGCTGTTCGAGTGTGGTGTCCGGGCGAATGATCGTGTCGTGGTCCAGCCCCGCGAGCGGCACGATCTCGGCCTTGAGCCGTCCGTCCTCTGTGGCCGCGGCGGCGTGGCGGTGGCTGAGATAGGCCAGCTCGTCCTGCGACTCTCGGTCGATGTCCCACTCCTTGACCGTGATCTCGGTGTGCTCTCCCATCGAAAGCCCCGTCGAGGGCTCGACTACGCCCGGGGCGTCAGGCTTGAGGTCGCGCGGCCGAAGCGCCGAAAGCGCCTCGAGACGCGCCTTGACGCTGCGCGCGTTGGCGAGGTCGACGAACACCCGGCTCGCCGCAGGGGTGAACAGCACGGCCGGGTTCGACATGGATTCGACACCGCCCGCGATTCCAATCTCCGCTCGGCCCTCCCGGATCGAGTCGGCGATCGCCATCATCGCCGTGGTCCCGGTGATGCAGTTGTCGGTGACCGTCCACGCGGGGGTCGTCGAAGGGAGACGGCTCGCAAACGCGACCTCCCTCGCGAGCTGCGGCGTTCGCGGGTCGAGCACGACGATGCCGTACACCATCTCGTCGATCTTCTCCGGGTCGAGATCGTGCCTGACGAGCAGCCCGTCGACCGAGTGTCGGGCGAGCTCGAGCGCGGGATGGTTCTTGAGCTGCGTGCCGGCCTTTGCGAAAGGGGTGCGGGCACCGGCGACGATCGCGACGCGAGTGGGGAAGTCAGGCATGGGTCACCTCCGAAAGGATCCTTAGGTTTTGCGCCGTGCGGCCGCAACCGGTTGTGAGAGAGCACACCGTTCGGAGGCCCTCATCTACGTCGGCTTTGCCGGGCTTTGCACGCATCGCTACTTTGATGGGATGGCATTGGGGGATTTCAGGTATGCGGTCGCGCTGCTGGCGGCCGGGGTTTCGTTCTCGTCGAACACCGCCTCGGCGGAGCTCTTCGAAGCTGGGCCGTCGGACGACGTCGAGTCGATGATCAACGCGCTCGGGCCGGGCGACGAGCTCGTGCTCGAGGGCGGTATGTACACGCTGACCGAGCGCTTCTCGTTTGCGATTGCGGGCACCGAAAGCGAGCCGATCGTGGTTCGCGCGGCAGACGGAGAGACCCCGCACTTCAATCGGCCGAACGCCAACCAGAACATCATCGACATCGACGATGCCGAGCACGTAGTGATTCGCGGCCTCGAGTTTTCAGGAGGGTCGGCGGGCATTCGAATCAGCGGCGCACGGTTTCTGACGATCGAGGACTGCGAGGTTCACGACACGGGCGACGTGGCCGTGCGTGCAAACGACTCTTCGGTCACGTACGACTCGCTCCGCATCCTTCGCAACCACATCCATCACACCAACAACACGGGTGAAGGCATGTATCTCGGCTGCAACAACGGCGGCTGCGAGGTGATCAACAGCCTCATCGAAGGCAACTACGTGCATCACACGAACCAACCGTCCGTCGATCAAGGCGACGGCATCGAGCTGAAAGAAGGAAGCTTCGGAAACGTGATTCGGGACAACGTCATCCACGACACCAACTACCCGTGCATCCTCACGTACGCCTCCAACGGGCCGCAAAACGTCATCGAGCGCAACGTGATGTGGAACTGCGGAGACCACGCCATTCAGACCGCTGCAGACGCGATCATTCGCAACAACATCATTTTGAGCGCGAACGTCGACGGTATTGCGATGCAGCCGCATCAGTCTGGAAGCCCGTCTAACCTCGAGGTGGTTCACAACACGATCATCGAGGCCAGCGGGGCAGCGATCAGCCTGCGCGGCATCTCGGGGCCGGTAGTGGTCGCCAACAACGCGCTCTATGCGCAGTCTGGCAACGCGTTCTTCGTGAATGGCGGGACGTCGGG
>CAJIBU010000201.1_pt1 | contig 19021 bp, 17 predicted proteins | sample 9199451 | NCBI WGS metagenome assembly CAJIBU01 (sample SAMEA7708315, study PRJEB35096) | sediment metagenome | biome: marine neritic benthic zone biome [ENVO:01000025]; feature: sediment [ENVO:00002007]; material: shallow marine sediment [ENVO:03000034] sea grass bed [ENVO_01000059] ... | reverse complement strand
GCGGCCCGTACCTCTTTGGCGGAGCCGCATGCCGTGCAGAACCGAGCCCGCGCATTGCCGGCGTCGTTTCCGCGCCCTTCCGCGATGTTGAGCACCACGCTCTGCGCCGCCCGCTTCATCTGCTCCGCGAGGGCTTTGTCCTGCTCGCGAACCGTGCGGACCACGGGAGCAAGCTCCCGCACGACTTCCCTGGCTTTGACGTAGACATTCTTCTTCTCCATGAGCGACTCCTTGGTTTGGGTGTGTGCCTCACCCCGTGCGGCACACACCCAAACCAAGGACAAGCGAGGGAAAAGGAAGACAGCGCCAGCGCCAGCGACAGCGCCAGCGACAGTGCCCGTGCCAGCGTCAGTGCCAGCGCCAGCGCCAGTGTCCGTGCCAGCGTCAGTGCCAGTGCCAGCGTCCTACAACAGGTTCTGCTCTTTTAGCTTCTTGGCGACGGCTGTGGTCATCGAGTCGATGACTTCTTGGAGGGAGTCGGGGTTGACGGTTTGCGATTGGCCGGACCAGACGAGCTCGGTGGATGCGACGTCGTACAGGTTGGTTTCGAGGCGGAACGTGGTGTTGGTCTTGAAGTAGCCCGGCTGGCGCACGGTGGAGTAGCTGGTGCCGTAGTAGCCGTAGTACCCGTAGCCATAGTAGCTCGTCGGGACCGTGTGCGTGGACGGCGGCACGTATTCTTGGCTCTGGTCGACGCTGAGCAGTCGAGTGACCAGCACGCCGTCGAAGTTGCCGCCCTCGATCGCGGTCCGAATCTGCTCCTCGCTGAGCTGCTCGCTCTGCGGCAGCGACCCCCAGCTTGCCTGCGCGGCCGCGCCCTGTGCGGCGATCGCCCTCGCAAACTGGTCCTCGAACATCCGCCGGCCTCCGTCGTCCGGCCCGACGCCGATGATGAAGAGCTTCTTGAAGACGGTCTGCTCGAAGGCCGGGTTGCGCCAGGCTAGCGGCACGGTGGTTTTCCTGTCCTTGCAGCCACCGAGGGCAGCGGCGGCAACGACGAGGACGAGGAGCTTGCTGAGGGCGCTCGTTTTCACGAAGCAAAGACTAGAGCAGCGTCAGTGACAGCGCCAGTGACAGCGCCAGTGACAGGGTCAGGGACAGCGCCAGCGGCAGTGCCAGCGGCAGTGCCAGTGCCAGTGCCAGTGCCAGTGCCAGCGGCAGTGCCAGTGCCAGCGGCAGTGCCAGTGCCAGCGGCAGTGTCAGCGCCAGCGCCAGCGGCAGTGCCAGCGCCAGTGCCAGCGGCAGTGACAGCGCCAGTGCGAGCGGCAGTGCCAGCGTCAGCGTCCCGCTTACTCTGGGTCGCCGTTTGTGCCTAGGTGGCCTAGGCGGTCCTGTTTGGTTTTGAGGTAGTCGCGGTTGTGCTCGTGGGCTTCGACCTCGTGTGGCTCGCGTCGGGTGACCTCGATGCCGTCGTCTTCTAGCCCCTCGACCTTGCGCGGGTTGTTCGTCATCAGGGTGACCGACCGGACGCCGAGGTCGCGAAGCATGTCGGCGGCCATGTGATATCCGCGCTGGTCGTCTTCGAAGCCAAGCGCTAGATTCGCGTCGACCGTGTCGAGCCCTTCGTCCTGTTTGGCGTACGCGCGGATCTTGTTTCCGAGCCCGATGCCCCGCCCCTCTTGGCGCATGTACAGCAGCGCGCCTTTGCCGGCCGACTGGATGCGCTCGAGGGCCAGGTCCAGCTGATCTCGGCAGTCGCACTTCAGCGAGTGGAGCACTTCGCCGGTCAGACACTCGCTGTGAACCCGCACCAAGAGATCCTCGGCGCCGCCCACCTCTCCCACGACGACCGCCAGATGCTCCTTATCGCCGTCGAGCTCTCGGTACACCACGACGCGAAAGGTCCCGAAGAGCGTCGGCAGCTTCGCCTCGGCGTATCGCTCCACGGTGAGCTCGTGCTTGCTCGGGGGCTTCATCGATCGATCTTCGCTACCACAGGCGGGCGCAGCCTTCCATCCACCCCCGCATCGGTGGGGCGCTTCCCTGCACACCTGCCGCATCGAAGCTCACGATGGCGCGTGCGCTTCGCTGAGCTGAGCCAGCAGTGAGGCGACCGACTCGGTCACGAGCCCCACCCTGCGCTCGATGTCGGTGGCTTCGAGAATGCGCTGGCGCTCGTCGGGGCTGACGACGAGCTGGTCGGCAATTACGTCTGCGGAGCGGGCCGGCGTCAGCTCCGCGGACACTTGGAGCGCGAAGTCCGGCTGCCTTTCGCGCACCTTGGCGGCGACCCGGGTCGCGCAGGCCATCATCGCCATGACGTCGGACTGAGATGCGGAGCCGACATCCAGAATCGGCTGTGCCCGCGCACAGCGATACGGGCAAGCTTCCTTTTGGAGCTCGTGCAGGCGCACCCGGTTGAGGCCGTGCAGGATGATGTCGTGCGTTCCATCCGCTCGCTCTTGGTGCGCCACGATGCGCCCAGCGCCTGCGATCTCGTGGATGGCGGGGTCACCTTCGTAGTTGTCCTCCCAGCCGGGAGCGAGGAGCGCCACGGCCATCGCGGTGCATCCGCTGTCGAGGCAGTCCTCGATCATGCGCGTGTACCGCGGTTCGAACAGGTGAAGTGGGAGCGCGGTCCCGGGGAAGAAGACCACTCGAGGGAGCGGAAAGATCGGAAGCTCGTTCAGCTCCTCGGCCGACAGCGGGGTGCTCGGTTGCCACTCCATCAGAGCCTCTACCCGTGCTCGTTCCAGAGCACATGAAGCGCCCGGGGGACCTCCGGGCTTCCGACCACATCGCAGCTCTCGCAGGCCATGGGGAATTCGCCCTCGTCGCACGACCGGCACTCGGTCAGCACGGACACCATCGACGTCAGCTCCTCTCGCAGCTTTCGGAGCTTCAGGATCTTTTGCTGCAGGGTGTCGATCTGGTCGGTCAACACGTGAGACATTCGTTGGCTCGCTTCTTCGGGACAGTCGCAGTCTGCTTTGAGGCTGTACAGGTCCTTGATGTCCTGAAGCGACAGCCCGGCTTCGCGGAGGTCTAGGGCCAGCTGGAGTTTCATCAACTCGCGTCCGGTGAATAGTCGGTGGCCGCAAGTGCTTCGCCGCGCGGGCTCGATGAGCCCCTCTTGCTCGTAGAACCGCACCGTCCTGAGCGTGCTCTCGCTGAGCCGCGCCATGTCGCCGGTCGTCAGCAGGTCTTCCGAGCCTGGAAGCCCAGCCGTGGATGCTCGTGTGTCCGTCACAGTCCCGAAATCCGGAAAACGCTAGTGTTTCCGAGATCTTGGATGACTATGGAGGCCGCCCGATCCATGTCAACCCTCGGCGTCTAGAGGCTCGGGATCATTACACAAACCCCGATATGCCTGCTCGATCGCTTCCATGCGGACGCTGAACGTGAAGTAGTCTCGATCGCGAACGTCGCCGAACACGGTGAGCGCTCGCGCGACCTTTGCGGCGTCGTTTGGAGCCGTCTGCAGGTGTGCACCCCAATCGGGGACATCCTGCTGCAGCAGCACCTCGAGTGCCACCCCGATCGGATTGAACGTGAGCGAGCAGCGCTCGAATCGAAGGCGCCACTCGGCGTAGTCGTCGCCGGGGATGTGCCAGAGCCCGTCACCGAGCTCGCGGGTCACCAGCTCGCCGAGATAGGCGCCCGTCATCGGACCGAGAAGCGAAAGGATCTCGTCCCGCGAGGAGTCGACCAGCGTCGCGTAGTGGTCGAGGATCGGCAGCGTGTCCTGGGTCAGGTCGAGCTCCAGCCCCGTGGCGTTCTTGACCGAGGTGACGCAGGCGATGGTGAGATCTCGAACGGCGGGGTTTTCGTCCATCGAGGGCTACCTTAGCCGGTCTCGCGGCGCTGGCCATCGGTTCCCGAATGCAGTAGTGCCGGGGGAGGTGAGGGATCGACCCTACGTTGGGCCGTCGGGCCAGACTCGAATCGAGCGCGCCCGCGTCTTCCAAGGCGACCGCGACCCCGTCGAGGTCGAGGTTTTCCGGGTGCTCAACGTCGCCGAGCACCCCGAGCTACGCGCCGCCGCGCTCTCCGGCAACCTTCATCAGCTCGAGGACGGCGAGTCGCTCGACGTCCCGTTCGTGTACCACGACCCCGAAGCGCGGCAGTTTGCGCTGGTGATCCCGCCGGGGGCGCGCGGGCGCGAGCTCGTCGAGCGGGCTCGACTCCTCGATGCGCTGATGGAGGAGCACGACGAGGACGTGCCGGACTACGTCAGGCATTTCGCGATCGTCTACGGGCACCAGGGGCTCGCCTCGCACGTCGACAATTCGGAGATCCTCGAAGTCGACGTCGCCGAGCTCGAGCTAGTCGATGCGCCCGTCGTGGCGAGCTATTTCCCGCGTCTTGCCGGCCTTCTTCCGCGGTCCGGTTTTGGGGCGCGGCCGTCCGAGCTCGCACCGCTGATCGATGACGACGAGCTCTGGCTCTTTGCGAGCCTGCCCGAGGCCGAGCGCGACGCGTTTACCGAAGCGACCACCGACCTCCGAATCCAGCTCAAGACGGTCGAGCAGCTTCCCGTGGCCGTCCTCGCGCTCATCGACGCCACCAACGACGTCGCTCATCGCGCGTATCTCGAGCCTACACGGGCTGCAGACGGCCGGGTTCTCGAGCTGCTTCGGCGAGAGTTCCGGGCGACGGTCGTCGTCCGCCACGAGGCAGGGCAGCTTCTTCGGTCTTTCGTCGTCGAAGCGCCGAGGGCGGCCAACGCGGGCATGATTCTCGCCCGGGCCGATCGTGCCCCGACGGCCCCTTCGGCTCGCTGGCGTGAAGCCCTCGAAGCCTGCCGCCGCGCCCCCCCACCGATCGACGCCGCCTCTCACCCCTATGCGCTTCGCGACGAAGCGCCGAGTGCGAGCGTCGCCCTGGCGCGCCTCCGTGAGCTCGAAGCCTGGAATAGCGCGGATCGGGTCGACGAGGCGCTCCTCGTGCTGAGCGTCCCGCGCACCGTGTTCGAGCTCTCGCGGCGTCAAATCGTAGCCGATGCGCTCCGGTTCGGGTTGGCGCTGCCCGATTCGCTGCTCCTGCAGGCGGTGCGCTTCGGCTTTGCGAGCGGCGCCGCGCCCCTGGTCGCATCGCTCGTCGATCGGTTCGAGCAAACCCTGTCCGAGGCGTCCGAACACGGCCTCGCCGAGGCGGAGATCGAGTCGAATTTTGCGGCACTAGAGGCCCTCGGGCAGGCGCACGGTACTTCGACCGAGGCCGGTTTTTCGTATACCATGAGCGTTCGGGGAACCTGACGAACCCATGAGGCTCGGCATATTCAGTGACGTTCACGCCAATCTCGAGGCGATGACCGCGGTCATGGAGGCGTATGGCGACGAGGCCATCGATACCTACTACTGCCTCGGCGACGTGGTGGGGTACGGCGGTAACCCGAACGAGTGTGCAGATATCATCCGTGACGTCGCCGAGGTCACGATTCTCGGCAACCACGATGCGGCGGTCGCCGGTCGCATGGACTACTCGTACTACTACGAAGCCGCGCGCGAGGCGCTCGACCTCCACGCGAGGCAGCTCACCGCGGACAACATGGCGTGGCTGAAAGCCCTGCCTTACAAGCACTGCCTCGACGACGTGGGCGTCGACCTCTGCCACGGCTCACCGGTCCGCCTCGAGGAGTTCGAGTACATCTTTGCTCCCGACCAGGCGGCCGAGTGCCTCTCGATTTGGGACGAGCTCGGGCACATCACGCTGATTGGGCACTCTCACCTGTGCAAAGTCTTCGCGTTGAAGCCAGGGCAGGTGGAGGAGCTCGCCCCTGAGGACTTCACGCTCGAGGACGGGACCAAGTACATCGTCAGCGTGGGTTCGGTCGGGCAGCCGCGCGACTATGACAACCGCGCGAGCTACACGGTGTACGACAGCGACACGCGCCGGTTTCATTTCAAGCGCATCGAGTACGACATCGAGAGCGCCGCGTCGAAGATCTTCGAAGCGAAGCTCGAGCGCAACTTCGGGCAGCGGCTCTTCATCGGCGTGTGAGGCCTTGCCAGACGGGGCGTCCGTCGGCGGGCGCGTCGAGCGCAGGGGTCTGCATCTCGCCGATTGGGCAGGCGTAGGCCTCGAGCGGCGTCTGGGCGAGACGCGTCTGGACCTCGGGCAGCGAGCTCGGGTCCACGCCGATGCACTTGAGGTGGGCGCCGAGCCGCACGACGACTCGGAGCGCTTCTGCAAGATCGGCAACCGGCGACACGGTCACGTTGCGATAGCCCGGGCTCCAGCGGATCGGCTCGGGCGGCCGGACCGCGACGGCGTGGTCTGGCCCTGAAAACAGCGTTCCTTCGACTTCGGCGAGGCCCCGCCACTGCGCTTGGACCGCACCGACGTCGACCGGCATGCCGCCCCGCGGGAGCCTGGCGCCCATCGGGGCGAGGCCGCGCTCCGAAAAGCGCCGAGCGAAGTCCTCGGCCGAGCGCGCATCGGTTTGTGCCACGAAGATCACTTGGGGTGAAAGGCAGCCCCGCTGGTCGTAGGCACAGACGTCGAGCGCGAGCCTCTCGACGGTCACGTCCACCGCATCGTCCCGAAGCGAGGCGGCGCCACAGCAGGCCACGCTCACGCCGTGTCCATGAGCGACGATGCGCACGTCCGGCAAGCGGGCCGTCATGGCCGCCACCGTTGCGTCGGAGCCGTACACCGAAACGGTGGTCGCGCTCTCGACGAACGCCGCCTCCGCTTCGCGATCGCCGCCTTCGAACGCCGCCAGGTCGAACGAAGCGCCGAGTCGCGCGTTGGTTTCGCGGAGCGCATCGCGCATCAGCAGTGGGAATAGAGGCTCGCTCGAAGAGGGCTTCACGAGCACCGGCACCCCGAACAGCAGCGGCACGAACGCTGCACGAACGGCGGCGGTGAAGACGTTGCCAGCCAGGACGACGGGCAGCGCGTCGAGGGGTTGGCCGAGGGGCCCGGCTTCGGCGTGGAGCGCGATGAGCGCGTTTTCCCGAACGGTTTCGAGCGTCGTTCGCGAAGCCCAGTCGACCATGGCCTCGTCGAGGCCGGTGCTGCGCGACAGCTCCGCGCGACGCTGGTGCGCCCGCTCCCCGAGCGCGTCGGCCGCGTGCGAGAGCCATGCGGCCCGCTCCTCGACGCCGGAGGAACGAAGGGCCTCGCTGGCTTTTCGCACCTCGCCGGCGCGCGCGCGGATTGCGCTCGGCGTAAGGGTCACGGCCCCCCCAGGGCCTGGTCGGCGGCGAGCGAGCACCCGCGCGGCGTCGCGCCCGGAGCCCGGCCCAGCACCACGATCCCGTCGCCGACGCAGCGCGCCAGGTCGGCGGTCTGAATGCAGCAGACCGAGTCGACGTTCGCGGTGTCGTCGATGCGCAGGATGCCCACGGCGTCTCCCTCAACGGGACGCAGCGTGTCCGGATCCACCGGGGCCGCGCGGACCCAGGGCGGCACCCAGAGCCGCCGCGGGCCGCTCTCGGCGCCTAGCCTCTCGCGAAGGGAAGTCTCGTAGAGCTGCGAGGTCAGCTCGGTGGCGCCGTACTCGTTCACCACCGCGCTCGGGTCGACGCCGTATCGCTCGGTCAGCAGGTCGACGAAAGCCTCTCGGGCGACCTCTCGCGAGCGGCCCTTGTAGCCGCCCGTGTGCATGATGCGGCTGCGCGGCGGAAGGTCGAAACGCCTGCTGCCGAGCCCATCCTCGGCGTGTACGAACGCAAAGGAGGTGCCGAGCAGCGCAACCGGTGAGCCCGTCGATTCCGCGGTTCGCAGGAGCCGATCGAGCGCGTCGAGGTCGAGCACGCCGTCTTTCCAAACCCAAGTGGCCTCGGTCCCGAACCATGTCGCAAAGCGTGTGAGCATGTATGCGAGAGAGGACTTTGGGGCCTCGTCCTCATGAGGCGCGAGCACCACGGTCGCGATGCGTTCGACGTCGGGGAAGAGCATGTGCCGCGCTGCGGCGCGCGCGGCCAGGTCGTAGAGCGCGAGGCTTCGATAGGCGTGCGTGCTCCGAGTCGCGGCCGTCGTCCCGGAGCTCCGGAAGACACGAACGTCTTCGGCCGCTGGGTGCCCAGCGATCCGCCGAACGCGAAACACGTCCGTTGGAAGCGCCGCCGGCCACGCGCCGCGCCTCGTGAGCCGCCCGTACTCCGGGATCGTCGCGGCCTGCCATGCCGCGAGGTCTTCGATGAGCCGGTCGCGGGACTCGACCGGAGGCGAATCGCCGGCTTCGAACGCCTGGATCAGCGCCGACGCCCGCTCCTCGAGCGCGTTTCGCAGGCTCACGAAGCCTCCAGCGAGTCCTGCAGCGCGGCGACGAAGCCCGAGAGCTGGGCGTCGCTCACGGTCGAGGGTGGCGTGAGCTGGACGACATCGGCGTCGGCCCCCGCGGGCAGCACGAGATAGCCTCGTTCGAGAAGCCGCCGCGCAACGGTCAGAGCGTGTGCCGCTTTGCCGAGCTGGACGCCGACCATCAGCCCGGCGCGCCGGATCTCGGAGACGCCCGGCAGACCTGCGCCGGCGAGCCGCCGCTCGAGAAACGCGCCTCGCTCGTCCGCAAGCGCGATTCGCCCCTCGCTCTCGATCGCATCGAGCGTGGCGAGCGCCGCGGCCGCGCCGAGCGGGTCGCCGTAGAACGTCCCGGTGTGGATCGCTTCCCGGTCCGGGTCGCCCCACGCCTGCATGACCTCCTCGCGTCCCAGGCACGCGCTGACGGGAAGGCCGCCGCCGAGCGCCTTGCCGACGCAGATGAGGTCGGCCGTCGCGCCGTCCGCCACGCTTCTCCACCAGGCGCCGCACCGGCCGACGCCGGTCAGAATCTCGTCGACGATGAGGAGAACGCCGCGACTCGCGCAGGCTTCCGCAAGCGAGGCGAGAAACCCGGGAGGCGGAACGCGGACGCCCGCCCGTCCTTGGATCGGCTCGACGATCACGGCGCCGACGCCCTCCCAGCGGTCCGGAATCGTTTCCCACGGACAGAAGCGCACGTGCGGATGGAGCTGCGCTTCGAAGGGCTCGCGAAACCGCGGCGCGTAGCTCGAGACGGAAAGCGGCGCGTAGGTCAGCCCGTGGTAGCTGCCCTCGAACGCGATCACGCCCGGCTTACCCGTGGCGAGCATCGCGGTCTTCAGCGCGGCCGTGACCGCGTCGGCGCCCCCGAGAGAGAGCATCGCCCGCGCCTCTGGCCAGGGCCCTAGGGCACACAGGCGCTGCAGAAGCTCCACCTTCACGTCGGACGGGTGGAGGTCACCGAGGGCATGAAGCAGCCGATCGGCTTGCGTTTTGACCGCGGCCACCACGCTCGGGTGGCGGTGTCCAAGCAGCGCGACGCCGAAGCCGGACGTCATGTCGACGTAGCGGTTTCCGTCCGCGTCGACGACGTTGGCGCCCTGCGCCTCGACCCAGACGATGGGGTCGTGGGGCGCTCCGGTGCGCTCCTCTCGCCGCTTGCGCCGCGTCGTGAGCGCGGGGCACTCCGCCGCGGCGAGCCGGTCGACATAGGCTCGGCCGGCCGACCCGGGAATTGGGCTCCGAACGTCTGGGAGAGAATCGCCGCGCGTCACCCACGGGGTTTAGCACGGTCGCGGCCCCGCTTACGCGAACTGCTTCGGCTTCCAGGGGTAGAAGACGAACCCGCGCTCTCGGGCCTTGCGGAGCATGTCGTGGCCGTCGATCAGGAGCACGTCGATCTCGACGTCCTGCTTGCGGCTTGCTTCCGTCAACTCCTTGATGATCGCGGTGACGTTGTCTCGGTAGTTGTCGGTGATGCGAAGCCCGACCGCAGGTCCCGGGTCCGAACCGGGCTTGTGGACCTCGCAGTACGACGCCCACTCCACTTCGAAGTAGGCTCGAAGCACGTCGGCGAGCGACTTCAGCAGATCTTTGTTTGGGCGCTCTCGCATCTCGGCGAGCTGGATCCCGTCGCCGATCGATGGCCCGGCGATGGTAGAGGGCTGCGGGGTGCGCGGCGCTTCCGTCTTCTTCGGTTTCGGTGCGGGCTGCGATTGGGCTTTGGCCTCAGCGGTGGGAGGCGGCGGCGGCGCGTTGCCGGCGCCGAGCGGGCCCACTTCGGGAAGCTTGAGCTTGCCGGGCTCCATGCCGGGGAGCGCCTGTGCCGCCGGCGCGGTCGGTGCGTCGGAGTTCAGCTTGGGAGCGGTCGACGAAACCGGGGCGCGATTGTCGGTGTCGCCTATCTCCTGTTCTCCAACCACCATCGACGGCGTGATCGTCTTGGGCCGCTCCTGCTTGGGCATGATGCTCGCGGCGCCATACGTGCCTCGCTCGCCGAGCGGGGCCTTTTTCGGGCTGACTTCTTCGATCTTGGCGCCCGGAGGATCGCTCTTGGGCTTGTGCGCGGGGCGCGAGCTCTTGCGCATCTCGGTTGGCGGCGGCGGTGGCGGCGGTGGTGGCGGCGCGCTCTTGGCAACGGTGGCGCGCGGCTGGGTCGGCGGCTCGCTGTCGTAGGGAATCGAGTGCGGCTGCGTCGGCATGTCGCTCAGACGGTCGAGCTTTTCCGCTTCGCTCGGGCCCATGCTGTACATCGTCGAAATCGGCCGCTCCTTCGGAGGCGGAAACGAGCTCGCCGCCGTGGGCTTCACCGGCGCCGGCGGAGGTCGCGAGGTCTTGAACGGCCCGGTGACGTCCATTTCCCGCAGGATCTTCTTGAGCTCGTCGCGCGCGTACTCGAGCGAGTGCCCCGAGCCCACGTCGATGACGATGAATGCGTATTCGCGCGTGTAGGCGTGCCGCAGGATGTCGCCGCCGATCGCACGGTGCGTCGCGATGCTTCCGTCCCCTTCGAGCCAGCCGAATCGCTCCGCGGCCGACTTGAGCTCGCTCTCCGAGCTGAACACGGCGAGGGCTTCTTCCCCCGTGGGATTGATCAGTGTGCGGAACCCTTCCGCGCGTGGCTCCCACGTCGCGAGCCAAACCGGTCTGAGCACCAGCGCCTCGAGTGCCTCGGCCTTCGGACCGGGGCCTTTGCCGCCGTCGTTCAACAGCTCGTGCAGCGCGCTGATGCCGCGGTCATCCACTCGGCCTGCCCTCCCAAAAAGACATCCAGATCACATTGTAATCCTGAAGGCCTACCGGATCGCAAGTTTTCTCTGATGCTTGACAGCCCTGACTCCGCGGCTAGGCTCCGCGCCTGTTTTCCGGGCCCAGATAGCTCAGTTGGTAGAGCAGTGGACTGAAAATCCTCGTGTCCCTGGTTCGATTCCAGGTCTGGGCACCGCGGGGCCGGGAGAGGGGCCTAGAGGCCGCGCCGGCGTCGCCCGAGCAGCAGCGCCAGGGCGAGGCCGACCCAGCCCGCGAGGCTGACCTCGCCAGATCGCGCTGCGCACCCCCGAGTCCCGAGGCCGTATTCGCGCGGTCCGGGCACCTGAGCGTTGTAGCGGCCGAGCACTTCGTCGATCTGTGCTCCGTTGTCTTCCACCACCGTACCCGGCCCACTCGTGCTGAGCTGCGCCACGATCGCGTTGGCGGGCGGCGCATCCTCGGCGCCCGGTGAGAACGGCCAAGGCCCGTTCCCAGGCGGGAGTCGCACGACGCGGCCGTCCTCGAGCTCGATCCGCGACGGCGCCTCCCCGAAGCTCAGGTTCGGGCTGCACTCGATCACCCGCGTTGCGGCATGCATGTTCGACACCTCCTCGAGGTCGGGATTGAAGTCGAAGAGCGGGTCGAGGTCCATCTCGGGTGCGGATAGCGTGGTGTAGAGACGCGTCACGTAGGGCCGCGACTGAACGAGCTCCTCGGTGTCGAGCATCGGCTCGATCACTTCGGCCTCGAGCGCGCTCATGAAGCTGTCCTTGTCGAATGGCGCGAACGACTGCGTGCACTGCGGGCACTGCAAGAAGCTCGCGACCTCGTCTTCCGGGATGAATCGTTCGAGCACCTCTTGGTAGCCGTCCCATGCCGAGAACGCGACGCTTTGTCGAAGAAGGTCTTCGGACGACAACGACGGCGCGTCGTCTTGGAGCCGCGTCCAAGCCTGCCGCTCGAAGTCGGGCACCACGATGCCTTCGTAGTCCGCTCGAGGCCCCGCTCGCTCCGTCACGAAGCCTTGGCCGCCGGCCTCGTCGGCTGCGGCGACGACGACTTGGTTGTAGTTGCTCCCGGCGTTGAGCCAGTCGATCAGCGCTTCGTTGAGCTCGAGGGAGCGATAGTTGACCGGCACCGCGCGATTTTCGCCGAGCACCCAGACCAGCACGCCCATGTCGTCATTGGCTGCGACCGCCGTGGGGCGGATCGGGATCATCGGTTGCTCCGATTCATAGGTGATGCGGATCGGCCGGATTGTGCCCTCGTCGTTTCCTTTGGTGAGGCGAAAGGCGATCAGGTTCATGCCGCCTTCGAGATAGCTCCCGAGAAGCGCAGAGACTTCGTCCGGGTCGCCGCCCGGTGGAACGACGTCGTAGCCCTCGTCGGTCAGCCATTCGACCATCACGTCGCCGACGTTCTCGAACGAGCCCTCCGGCTGCACGACGACGAAGTCGTAGGGCCCGACGTTGCCCTCGGCCAGCACCACGACCTCGCCGGCGCCGCCTTGGCCGCCGCCTCCATCGAGAGAGCCACCCGTGCCGCCCGCACCGAAGGCCGAGTTGTTGTCCAAGAACGTTCCGCATTCACCTTCCACCACCGTCGCCAGGTTGTACTGCGGATTGCTCGCGAGCTGGAGCCGCGTGAACGCCAGATCGGACGAGACTAAGACGTCGGGGATGCCAGGCACCGGGAGCACCCACGCGAACTCCTCGGAGGGGCCTTGATACTGGATCTGCACGACCGCCGTCACGGTTCCGTCGGCGTTCTTCGAAAACACGATTCGCTCGGCGGCCTGATTGACGGGCGCGGCCGCAGAGCAGAAGAGAGCACCGCACGCGTGCGCGGGTTCGGGTGTGATTGCGAGCGACAGTGCCATCGCCGCCGCCATGCCAAGTACCAGTCGTTCAAACTTCATGACATCCATCCCTTCAAGCCATGCGCCCGGATCGGCGCCTCCAAACCAAGACGAAAATTGCTAGGCCCGCCCAAACCGCCGCGTGGGTGCGGGGCGTCGAGACGCCGCATCCGCACCCTGGCCGCGGGACGGTCGCGTTGTGCTCCCGAAGCGCCTGGTCGATCTGCTCGGAGTTGTCCTCGACCACGACGCCCGGGCCGCTCGTCGAGAGCTCCATCACGAGCGCGTTGGCCGGCGGCGCGTCGGCATCCGACGTGTCGAAGGGCCAGCCCGACCGCGCGCTCACGCGCACGACGCGGCCATCCTCGAGCTCGAAGCGCGAGGGTGCATCCGCGAAGCGCACGCTTCGGTGGCATTCGATGACCCGCCGCGCCGTGTGGATGTTGGAGACCTCCGGTAAGTCCGGATTGAAATCGAAAAGCGGGTCGAGGTCCATTTCGGGCGCCGACAGCGTCGTGTACAAGCGGGTGACGTACGGGCGCGAAAGCAAGAGCTCTTGCGTTTCGATCATCGGAATCACGACCTCTTCACCGAGCGCATCGACGAAGGCCTGCTCGTCGAGGTTCTCCACGACGGAGCCAAGGCAGCTCGGGCATCGCAGAAACTCGTCGACGTCGACCTCGGGAGGAAGAAACCGCTCGACCATTGCGCGATAGCCATCCCACCCTCCGAATCGTTGGGCGCTCTCGCTGACGAGCTCACGCGCGGTCAGCGCGTTGACGCTCGTCCGAATTGCCTCCCAGTCCAGCCGCTCGAAGTCGAGGAGCACGACGTTTTCGTAGGCCGAGCTCGGGCCGGCGCGCTCGGCGACGAAGCCCTGTCCGCCGGCCTCGTTTGCCGCCGCCACGACGACCTGTTCGTAGTTGCTGCCTCCGCTCAGCCAATTGATCAGCACGAGGTTGAGCTCGAGGGCCTTGTAGTTGACGGGAATAGCGCGACTTTCACCGAGGACCCACACCATCACGCCCATGTCGTCGTTCGCCGCGATCGCGGTCGGGCGAATCGGGATCATCGGCCGCTCGGATTCGTAGGTGATTCGAATCGGGCGAATCGTCCCCGTGTCGTTGCCCTTCGTGAGTCGAAATGCGAGTAGATTCATCCCGTCGAGCATGTATGTGCCGAGGAGCTCGGAGATCTCTTCGGGATCGCCGCCATCTGGAACCACGTCGTATCCCTCTTCGATGAGCCACTCGACCACGACGTCGCCCACCTGCTCGAAGCTGATGTCGGGCTCGATGACGACGTAGTCGTACGGCCCGACGGTGCCCGATGCGATCACCTCGACGCCACTGTCGTTACCCGCTTCACCCGAGGGGAACGCCCCCGGTGCGCCCGCTGACGAAGAGCTGTTTCGAGAGCCGCGCTCGCGTTTGCACCGCCCTTCGACCTCGGTGGTGAAGGTGAACGACGGATTGCTGGCCTGCTGAAGCCGCGTGAAGGCCAAGTCGGACGACACGTTCACCTCCGGGACACCCGGTACCGGAAGCACCCAGGCGAATTCCTCGGAGGGGCCCTCGTATTGAATCTGCACGACCGCGGTCACCGTCCCGTCGTCGTTCTTCGAAAAGATGATCCGCTCGGCGGCCTGGTTGACGGGAGCCGCCTGGGAACAGAAAAGCCCGCCACAGGCGTGGGCGGGCTCGGGTGTGCCGAGGAGGCCGGCGAATGCGACGAGAACCGCGACGGGCGCCCAAGACAAGCGATATCCAGACATTTTTGCCACCTCTCCAGGTGCCGGGCGCACTTTGGCACACCCAAAGACAACCTCGACTCTGTATTACGCAAGCCGTGTGCCAGTCGGACCGCGGCGCGTCAGTACTCGCGGCCGAGGGTCGAGGCGGTCGTTGCCGGGGGCACGTCGGCGCCGTTCCGAAGCGCAAGGTAGAGCGCCGTGAAGAGCAGCGTGGCAAACGGGGCCCCGAAGAGGAGACCGATGCCGCAGATCATGGACGAGCCGAGCAGGATGAGCACCGCCACGAGCGAGACCCCTAGGGTGCGCAGGCGCCGGCCGCGGGCGATTCGCCACGAGTACACGAGCGAGCTGACGGGACCCGAGTCGTCGTTGTAGGCGAGCTCCCACTGGGCGAACACGATGCCGAGAATCGCGTAGACGTACAATGGAAGAAACACACCGAGCGCGATCAGGAACGGCCTCCCGGCTTTGTCGATGATCTCGTCCATGGGCGTGTCGAGCGTCACGGGACCGATGAATGCGAGCCCGATCACGACGACGATCGGCGCAACGATCAGCGCCAGAGCGACGACGATCAGAAACGACTGGACGATCACCTTCCAGACTTTGCCGATCTGACTGAAGAGCGCGCCGAGGTTTGCCTTTTTTCCGTCGAGCGCCCGCACGCCCATCGCGGCAAAGCCCATGGTGAAGACGCCCGAGACGGCGGTCTGCAGGACCTGGAAAAAGAACGCCATCAGCCCGTTGACCGCCTGAACCGCAGCGCCTCCGTCCTCGCCTTGGAAGCCTTGGACGAAGCCCCAGATCATCTGCGCGGCAAAGATGACGCCCGTTGCGACGAACGAAAGAAACACTGCCAAGACCCAAGCGCCGAGGTCTCTCGACCAGGCCTCGGAGGCGTATGAGAGCAGCGCGGTGAGCGTCACGTTGTCGCGGTCGACGTCGAATGCCGGCGCTGCCGATAGGGGCAGCGGTTCTGGCGGCTCGGGCGGCGCGGGCATCGGAGCCGGAGGGTCGCCTAGTTCCACCGAAAGCCCTCCATCGTCTGCTTGGCGCTGTAGCGCGGCTCGAAATCCGTGGCCGCCACGAACGCGCTGTTGTCGACGACGATCGGGTATTTGACGTGCCCAATCGCGTCGGGCGGCAGGTAGGGAAAACCGAAGCGTCCGAGGACCCTCGGGTAGAGCAGCTCGGGGATCGGCACCGCCCGCTTCCCGGTGGCCTCGCAGACGGTGGAGAGCGGCACCGGCGGCGGACCCGCCACGTTGAAGACCCCGCGAAGGTTCTTTTCGACCGCCAGAGTGATCGCTTCTTCGGCGTCCCACTCGTGCATGAGCTGGAAGAGCGGATCGAAGCCGAGAATCATGGGGACGCGGTCCTTCGAGAGAAAGCTCGCCAGCGTGCCTCCGCGGCTCGGCCCGAGGAAATAGCAGAGCCTGAGCACGCACGTGTTGAGCTCGGGCCAACGCCAGAGCGCGCTTCCCGCGTAGAGGTCGGCTGCCACCAGGTCGGCGAGCTCCTTGAACGCAGCTCCGGCGAGCGGGGGCTCGTCCTCGGTGTGGTAGAGCGGCGAATCGGGAGTGGCGCCGTAGATCGTGTGGCGCCCGACGAACACCGCCTGCTTCACGCCGTATTCGTGGCAGTACTCGAACAGCTTTCGGGTGCCGCCGAGGTTGATGCGATAGCGTTCCTCGGCGCTGGTCGTGAAGTGGGTCACGGTCGCCATGTGGATCAGCGCGTCGGGTTTGGAGATTCGGAAGACGTCCTCCGCGGGCCGCTTCCGGATGTCGACCTGGTGCATCTCGACGCCTTCGGGCACGTCGGGCCAGGGGCGGCGGTCGATGCCAATCACCTGGTGACCTCGGCGTACGAGGCGATACGCGACGCCTCGCGCAAGCGTCCCGCTGATACCCGTGATCAAGACCTTCACGGCCTCTGCTCGCTTTCGGAGTCAGAAGGCATTCGCTCGAACATGAACGCTTGCGGTCGCGCGTCGAGCCCGTGGCTGATGAGCCCTTCCATCGCTTGGCGCACGTCCTCGATGTAGCTTTGGATCACGTGGTCGGGCTCCGAGCCGTCGCCTTCGAAGAACATGGGCGGTCCGTAGTAGACCTGGCAGGCGACCGGAAGCGGAAAAAGCACGAGCTGCGGGGCAACGGGCACGAAGGGCCCGTTGACCATTCTCGCCAACCACTTGATGTGGAAGAGCTGCGGGAACGCCTCCTCGCCGCCGATGAAGGCGCAGGGAATGATTGGCGTTCGCATCTTGAGGGCGAGGCGCATGAACCCGGTGCCGAAACGCACGAGCTTGTAGCGGTCTTTGTAGAGCTTGCCCGCGCCGCGAGCGCCCTCGGGGAACACCACCACGAGCCGCTCGTCTGCCAGGAGCTGCTCGCCGTGCTCCGGAATCCCCGTGAGGTGCCCGACCTTGCGCAAGAACGGCCTCGCAAAAGGCGACCTCGTGAGGAAGTAGTCGGCCATGCCTTGACCGAGCCGCGGGGCTTCGTCGTTCAGGAGCAGCGAGGTCATGATCATCGCGGCGTCCGCGCCGATGCCGCCCGAGTGGTTGGCGATCAGCAGAGCGCGGCCGGTCGCCGGAACGTTCTCGAGGCCGAAGGCCGTCACCTTGAGGTAGTGGCGATACATGTACGCCACCGGCGAGTAGGCCCGCACGAGGGTCTTCTTCGAGAGACCGAAGCGGTCGAAGCCGTAGTCGTCGAACGCGATTGGGAGGCGGTCGACGTTCCGTCTCACCTGTGGATCATCGATAAGAGACATGTCCGAGCGCGCGCAGCTTCGAGGTCAATCAAATAGCTCAGCTTGACCGCCAAAGCGAGCCATATAGTCGCTCATGCGGAGCTTTCGAAGCGTGTTGGCGGAGCTCATGTAGCGGATCTTGCCGAAGATAGGGCGCTCCGGACCCCAGGCCCTGTCGTAGCGGCCGAGCACCCAAAAAATGCCCGAGTAGCTGTTCGGGTCGCGACCGTCGACGGCGTACTTGTTGTTGAGCTCGATCATCGCGGCGAGGGCGTCGCGTGCGGTGGGCGTCCACTCGAGAATGCGCTTTCCCCAAAGCATGCGGAGGTAGTTCTGAAGGCGCCCCGTGCTCGTGAGCTCGGTCTGGGCGGCGTTCCAAACCGGGTCGTGGGTTTCCGCGGCGGCGAGCTGCGCGAGCGAATAGAGGTGGACCCTCTCGTCGGCTTCGTGCTCTTCGAGCGACTTCCGCGCCCAGGCGGGGAGCGACTCGTACTGGTCGTAGTCCGGCTCGTGCGCCGTCATGTTGAAGCCGACCTCCCGCCAGGTGACGAGCTCGTCGAGAAACGACTCGGCGTTTTGGCTCATTCCCCACCAGCCTTCGCGCGCTCCGTTGACCTTTTCCGCGAGGCGGTCGGGCGACCAGCCTTCGTTCTTGGAGACCTCGTGGAAGATCTGGTGCGCCGAGACGTGGCCGAAGTGGAGCCAAGGAGAGAGCCCGCTCGCTGCGCCCTCGTCCGGGTGGTTGCGGTCTTCGGCGTATCGGTCGAACGCGCCGTCGAGAAAGTCGAACATGTGCTGTTCTCCGGCGACGAATCCGCCTTCGAAATCGACGGGGGCGACGTCGTGATCGATCGGAAGCGAAGCGAGGGTGTCGCCGGCGAGGGCGGCCTCCGACGCCTCGGGCCACCTCTTCCCAACGCGCTCCGCGAGCGCCTTCTTCAGCGCGGCCGGGGGTGCAGGCAAGTCGGCGAGCGGGTCCTCCTCGGGAAAGGCCTCGAGGTGCGCGGGGAGTGTCTTTTGGAGAAAGCGTCGGAAATCAAACGCGCGCGAGTACACCTTGGTGGCCGCGCGAACCGGCAGCAGCCCGTTGCCGTCGACGACCTCGAATCGGACGTCGCACTTCGAGGCGGCCGCCGCCTGCATCTTCGGGATGAAAAACGTCGGGTAGTCGTCGCTGACGATCAGGCAGGCCTCTTCGGCGAGCGCCGCGAGCAGGCCTTTGCCCGCCCCCTGCTCTCGTTCGACGTAGGGGTAGTAGACCACGTTCTTTTCCGCGAAGTAGTCGCGGTGGGCGCGCATCCCATCGAGGATGAACCTGTGAAGCCGGTCGCTCGCCCACGGGTAGCCCGTGCGAAGCGCTTCGAAGATCACCAGCGGTTTGTCGAGCCCGCTCGCGACCTCCGCGGCGTGCTGGAGGGCGAAGTTCCAGCGGGGGCGCCGGAATCCGACCATCCAGTGCAGCACGTAGCGCCCGTCGGCGACAGGGCGGTCGTTGAGCGCGCGAACCCTAATCGACGGGACCGACGTCACGCAGCTACTTCGTCGGCTTCCAAAGCGGCCGCTTGAAGCACCAAAGCGTCGAGCTCTTCCGCCCCGCGGACGTCACGAGCTCCCAGCCCTGCTCGCCCATCTTGTTGGCCTGCGCGGTCACTTTCGCGACATCGTCGGCTTCGAAGCACTGATACTGCCACTGGCTCTTTTTCGGCGCGTCGTGG
>CAJIBU010000174.1_pt1 | contig 19107 bp, 18 predicted proteins | sample 9199451 | NCBI WGS metagenome assembly CAJIBU01 (sample SAMEA7708315, study PRJEB35096) | sediment metagenome | biome: marine neritic benthic zone biome [ENVO:01000025]; feature: sediment [ENVO:00002007]; material: shallow marine sediment [ENVO:03000034] sea grass bed [ENVO_01000059] ... | reverse complement strand
GGCATGATGCGCTGGGACTACGCGAAGCCCAACGGACAGGTCTTCGTGAGCGACGGCAAGAAGCTCCTGATCTATCAGCCGCCCGAGGAAGGCGAGAAGCGGGGCCAGCTCATCGAGCGCGCGCTTCACGAAGATCAGCTTCCTTCGGCGTTTTCGTTTCTGGTGGGCAAGGGCGTGCTCGACGAGGACTTCGAGATCCGCTTGCTCGAGCACGAGAACGAGAGCTTCAAGGACGGCTACGTGCTTCAACTCATCCCCCGCAAGCCGACGCCCAACTACGAGCAGCTCGTGTTCTACGTTCGAACGCTGACCTCCAACGGCAAGCGCGCCGGCGTGGTGCAGCGCGTGCTCATCATCGACGCAGCCGGCAACCGCAACCGCTTCGATTTCTCGAAGCTCGAGTTCAACCGCGACGTGCCCGACAAACGCTTCAGCTATCGGCCGCCGAGAGGGACGGACCGGGTCACGCCCTGAGCCGCGACGCGCGCTCGATGAATGCGCGCGATCGCGTTGCGAAGAGCAGCCGGGTCGTCGCGTGCAACGAGCATTGGGTTTCGCAAGCGAGCGCGGTGCGGCTCGATCGCGCTTCGTCTGGTTGCGACGATCGGGAGCCCACGCGCTGCGGCTTCGAACAGCACCGTCGGCAGGCCGTCGAGAGGCGCCGAGGGCACGACGATCGCGTCGCAGGCGTCTAGGAGCGCTTCTTTACGGGTTCCGGAGACCCAGCCTTCGAACGTGGCGTCGACTTGGAGGCGGCGCGCCAGGGTCTCGAGGGCCAGGCGCTCGGGGCCGTCCCCCGCGATTCGAATGGCGACCGGCTCGGAGAGGCCCGCCATGGCGTGGAGGAGCGTCTTGGCGCCTTTGACCGGGACCAAGCGCCCGAGGAACAGCAGCGTGGTGCCGTGAAGCCCTAGCTTGCGGCGGAGCGCGCTTCTCGAGAGGCCTAGGGGGACGGGAGGGTCGATCGGCATCGGGCCGACGTGGCACGGCAGCTCGGTCGAAGAGCGACCGGCCAGGCGGAGGAACGTGTCCCGAAGCTCGGCGCTCAGAAACCACATCGCGCTCGCGCCGTTCGCGATGCCGCGGGCGGCGAGGGCACCGCCCGGCATGCGGCAGAGCCAGCGCACGTCGGTGGCGTGACAGATGCAAAGGTGTGGGCGGCCCGCCGCGGCACGAGAGGCCGCCCAGCCCGACGGGACGCACCACGAGCTGATCAGCGCGTCACAGTCCCGAAGCTGGCGAGCGCAGGCGAAGGAGAGCGCGGCGACGAAGGCCGCGGCGCCGGCACGGGCAATGGGGTCCGTGCGAAGATTGTCGGGGGCGCCTGCACCGTAGAAAGCGCGCTGCGCCGAGCGCGGTCGCGCATAGGGAACCCAGCGCACGTCGATGCCGGGAAGCTCGGGCTCGTCGAGCGGCCCCATCGGCTCCGGCGCCAGCACAACGACCCGATGACCCTGCGCGGCGAACGAGCGTGCGATCGTCAGCAAGAAAGCGCCGCTGCAATCGCCCTCGAAGCGCGGAAAGCTCGTCGTCACGAGTCCGACGCGCAACCCGCGCCTCACTCCACCGTGACGGTCTTGGCGAGGTTCCGCGGCTGGTCGACGTCGGTGCCTTTGTGGTCTGCGACGCAGTACGCGTAGAGCTGGAGCGGCACGACGGTGACGAAAGGGCTGAGCGCTTCGTGGGTCGCCGCCACTTCGACGCTTCGATCGCAAAGCGCCTGCGCCTCAGCGTCGCCAGCCGTGATCACGCCGATGACCTTCGCCTCGCGCGCGCGTGCCTCCTGCATGTTGCTCGAGGCGCGCTCGTAATGGCGATCCTTGGGCATGATCACGATCACCGGGACGTTGGCGTCGAGCAGTGCGATGGGACCATGCTTCATCTCGCCTGCGGCGTAGCCCTCGGCGTGCACGTACGAGATCTCCTTGAGCTTGAGCGCGCCCTCGAGCGCCATCGGGTAGCTGAGCCCTCGGCCGAGAAAGAGCACGTCGCGCGCGTCGGAGAAATCGCGCGCGATGTTGGCGATTTCTCGATGGACGAGCTGCAGTCGCTCGTCGACGAGGTGGGGGATGCGGGCGAGGCCTTCGACCAGCTCCGAGGCGAGCGACTCGTCGACCGTACCCCTCCGCCGACCGAGCCAGATCGCGAACATCAAGAGATTGGCGAGCTGCGCCATGAAGCACTTGGTCGACGCGACGCCGATTTCGGGACCCGCGTGCGTGTAGAAGCTCGCATCGGCCATCCGCGGAATCGCGCTGCCGATGACGTTGGCGATCGCGAGCACCTGGGCACCGCGTGCCTTGGCTTCTTTGGCGGCCATCAGGGTGTCGATCGTTTCGCCGGACTGGCTGACGGCGATCACGAGGTCCCCTTGGCCGACGACGGCGTCACGGCCGCGGAACTCGCTGGCGAGCTCGGTGATCGTCGAGACCCCGGCGAGCTCCTCGAGCCAGTAGCGGCCGGCGATCGTGGCGTGGTGGCTCGTGCCGCAGGCGAGCAGGATCACCCGCTCGATGCGTTTGGCGTCATCGTCGGTGAGGCCGATCTCCGGAGTGACGATGTCGGCGCGCTCGCGGTCGAGCCGACCCCGCAGCGTGTCTTCGAGCGCGCGCGGCTGCTCGAAGATCTCTTTCAGCATGAAGTGCTTGTAGCCGTCCTTTTCCGCCATCACAGGCGACCACGCGATCGTTTGGGGCTCGCGGCGCACCGGCTCCCCTGCCAGCGATTCAATCTCGAACCCGTGCGGATCGAGCACCGCAACCTCCCCGTCCTCGAGAAACACCATCTCGTTGGTGTAAGGAAGCAGGGCCGGGATGTCGCTCGCGCAGTATGTCGCGTCGCCCGACACGCCGATCACCAGCGGCGACGCGCTCTTGGCAACGACGATGCGCTCGGGCTCGCGCTCCGAGAGCACCGCGATCGCGTAAGAGCCTTCGACGTGCTCGAGCCCGCGGCGCACGGCGGTCACGAGGTCGTGGCCGGCCTCGACTTCGCGATGGACGAGCTGCGCGACGATTTCCGTGTCGGTGTCGCTCGCGGTGGAAAACCCACCGGCCTCGAGCTCTTTACGGAGCTGGAGATGGTTTTCGATGATGCCGTTGTGCACGACCGCGACCGGGCCGGCGACGTGCGGATGGGCGTTGACCTCCGACGGACGACCGTGCGTGGCCCACCGGGTGTGCCCGATGCCGACCCGCCCCGGCAGGGGCTTTTCGCCGAGCGCTTTTTCTAGATTGCGAAGCTTGCCGACCGCACGCACGATCTCGATGCCGCCTTCGGTGTGGACCGCCAGGCCAGCCGAGTCGTAGCCCCGGTACTCGAGTCGCCGCAGCCCGTCGAGCAGAATTGGCGTCGCCTCTTCATCGCCGACGTGCCCAACGATCCCGCACATACTCGGACTCTAGTCGATGGGGCCGCGCGGTGCACCGCTCGTGGACGGCTTGGGCCGCTCGTCCTCGAACTTCGCTTTGAGCTCGCCGTCCGGCGAGATGACCACCACCGGGCCGAAGCGCTGAAGCGACTCGGCAAAGTCGGCGGCCTGGCCCACGATGACGACGAGCGCCTCCTTCGGCCGAATGTAGCTCCGTGCGACGTACTGCGCCTCGGACGAGCTCGTCTCGCGGATCCAGTTCGGGTAGTTGTCCCAGTAGTCGTCGTCCAGGCCGAAGACGCGAAGCTCGGTGACCAGGTCGGCGAGCTTGCCCGGGGTGTCGACCTTCAGCGGGAACGAGTCGCTGAGATAGCGCCTCGCGTTCTGGAGCTCTTCGGGCTTCGCCGGCTCCTGATGGATGCGCTGAAGGTGCTCGAAGAACGCCCCGATCGCTTCGGTGGTGACCTCGGTGCGCACGGACGCGTAGGCGACGAACGGACCGATTTCGACGCGCTCCGCGATCGCGCTGTAGGCGCCATACGTCAGGCTCCGCTTCTCGCGAAGGTCCATGAACAGGCGAGATGCCGCCGAGCCGCCGAGCACCTGGTTGGACACGATGAGCGGAATCCACTCCCGGTTGGCGCGGGCGATCGCGAGATTGCCGATGTAGATGACCGACTGCACCGAGCCGGGCCGGTCGACGACGATGATGTTTCGGTCGGTGGGCCGGGGGGGGTCGCTGTATTTCGGCGCCGACCTCTTACCGGGCCGCCACGCGCCAAACGTCTTGCGCGCGGTTTCGGAGACACGCTCCGGCGCGATGTCGCCCGCAACGACGAGGAAGGCGTTGTTCGCGACGAAGTGCTGACGGTGCCACCGCTGGAGGTCGGCTCGCTTCACGCGCTTGACCGACTGCGGGGTGGCGTCGACCTTGCCGTACGGGTGATCGCCGTAGAGCGCGCGATAGAACTCGCGCCGCGCGATGTATCGGGGCTCGCGCTCCGAAAGCGCGAGCCGGTCGAGCTCGCGCCGCTTGAGCTTCTCGAGCTCTTTGGCGCTGAAGGCGGGCTTGCCGGCGACCTCGGCGAGGATCGCCATCACGAGCTCGAAGTGCTCGGCGAGCGCACGAACCCCGACGTAGGTGTTCTCCTCGTCCGAGGATGCCCAGAGGTCGGCGCCGAGGAATTCGATCTCTTCGGCGATCTTGGCGCCGGAACGCTTGGTGGTGCCCTCCTTGAGCATGTGCGCCACGAGGCCCGAGAGGCCAGGCACCCGTGCAGGGTCCGACTCTGCGCCGCTTCGCACGACCAGGCTCGCGTACACCACTGGAAGCTGGTCGGTGACAATCGTGTTGACCTGCAGCCCGTTGTCGAGGCGGTCGACCTCGACCGGGGGGAGCGACACGTTCTTCGACGGCGCTGGCGGGGGTGGGGCCTCGCGCGTCGCAGGCGCTTCGGGTGCAGCGCTTGCTGCGGTTTGCGGCGGGGAAGCCGCGCCGCCTTTCGACCCGCCACACCCAGCGAGCGCCAACAGCGAGGTGAGCGCCAGCGCGACCGAGAAAACTAGACTGCGCATGTTCAACGCCCCTCCGCTGCGGGTCCGGGTCCCGGCTGCACCTCGAGCACGGTGCGGTTGGTTGCCGCGAAATACGCGCCGGCCACGCGCCGAACGTCATCCATCGACACTGCGAGATAGCGGTCGAGCTCGAGCTTGAGGAGGTTGGCATCGCCCCAGTAGAGCTCGTACTCCGCCAGGCGCTGCGACCGCGACATGTTGGATTGAAGCCCGAACACGAACGCGGCTCGGATTCGGTTCTTTGCCTTTTCGAGCTCGCGCTCGGTGGCGCCTTTTTTCGCGATCGACTCGATGGCCGCGAAGATGATCTTCTGAGCAGCCTTCGGCATGTGGCCCGTCGCCATCACGGCCCAGAACGAAAACAGATCCGGCCCGCGTCGCCCGTCAGCGCCGACCGCGATGTCTTGGCAGATCTCTTTTTGCTTCACCAGTGACTGATAGAGGCGGCTCGACTCCCCGTCGCCGAGGATCAGCGCGAGCACCTCGAGCGCGTAGTGGTCGGGCGTACGGTCGGGCGGGATGTGATACGCGAGGTGAAACGCAGGCAGGGTCGCGTTCGGGTCGTACATCGTCTCGACCCTCTCCTCGGTCTGGACGGGCGGCTCCGGAGCGCTGAACTTCGCGGTCTGTCGCGAGGGGATGTCGCGGAAGTACTTCTTCACGAGCGCCATCGCCTCGTCGGCGTCGAAGTCGCCCGCGATGCTGAGCACGGCGTTGTTCGGGGCGTAATGGGTGTCGAAGAACTCCTTCACGGCTTCGAGCGGTGCGTCGATCAGGTCTTGCATGTCGCCGATCGTCGAGTGCGCATACGGGAAGTAGTCGCCGTAGGCCAGCTCGTTGATGCGCAGCATGCTTGGCACGTAGGGCTGGTTGTCGATGCGTTGCCGCCGCTCTTCCATCACGGTCGCGCGCTGGTTTTCGAAGTTCTGCTGCGTGACGGCGAGCGAGCGCATGCGGTCGGCTTCGAGCCAAAGGCCAAGCGCGAGCTCGCTCGAAGGTAGTGTTTCGAAATAGTTGGTGCGGTCGCTGCTGGTGGTGCCGTTCGCGCTGCCGCCGCGGTTGATGATCAGGCTGAAGTGCTCGCCCTTGCCGACGTTGGCGGAGCCTTGAAACATCATGTGCTCGAACAGGTGCGCAAACCCCGAGCGCCCTTTGACCTCGTTGCAGGCGCCGACGTCGTAGTAGACCGAGATGGCCACCGTCGGGACCGTGCGGTCCTGGTTCAGCACGACGCGAAGGCCGTTGTCGAGCGTGGTGCGAGACACCTGCAGGTTCGACAGCGCGGCTGCGCTGCGCTCGGCGACTGCATGTCCGTCGTCTCCCCACGACGCGACCACGACCAGCACTGCGAGGGCCGTGACTCGAATCATCGATTTCATTGCACTGGCGCTACCACATCCGACCGCATGGGCAATGCGGTTGACGCGTCTCGTGGGTTTGCGAAACTCCCGCTCCTTCATGTCCGCGGCTGTTCTATCGATCGGTACCGAGCTCACCCGCGGTGAGCTGATCAACAGCAACGCGGCTTGGCTCGGTGAGGAGCTCACCAAGCTCGGCTTCGAGGTCGTCGAGCATGCGACCGTCGACGACGACATCGACCGAATCGTGACGCTCATTCGGCGATTTTCGCAGCAGCATCGCGTGGTCGTTTCCACGGGAGGTCTCGGCCCCACGTCCGACGATCTCACCACCGCGGCGGTGGCGGCTGCCGCGGGCGTCGAGCTTTGGCGAGACGAAACCGTCGTCGAAGGCATCCGTCAGAAGTTCAAAGCCTTCGGCCGCGTGATGCCGGAGTCCAACGCCAAGCAGGGCGACTTCCCGGACGGCTCCACGGTTCTCGACAACGCCGTCGGGACCGCCCCGGGGTTCGCGATGCGGCTCGGCGAGGCGGAGATGTTCTTCGTGCCCGGGGTCCCGCGCGAGATGAAGCACATCTTCAGCCAGTCGATCGCGCCGGCGATCGCACCGCTCGCGGAGCGCCGCACCCACCAAGTGCACGTCCGCACGTTCGGCATGACCGAGTCGGGCGTCGCCCAGGCGCTTCGCGGCCTCGAAAAAGAGCACGAGGGGCTGACGCTCGGGTATCGCGCGCACTTCCCCGAAATCGAGGTGAAGGTCCACGTGCGGGCGCAGTCGCCAGAAGACGGGGAGCAGCGCGCTCGTGCCATCGCGGACCGCGTGCGAGAGATCCTCGGGCCAGCGGTGTTCGGCGGCCGTGACGAATCGTTCCCGGAGGTCGTCGGCCGGGCGCTGCAAGACCGGCAGCTCACGCTCGCCGTCGCCGAGTCTTGCACCGGCGGCCGCGTCGGCGAGATGCTGACTCGGGTGCCGGGTGCTTCCGACTATCTGCTTCTCGACGCCGTCGCGTACGCGAACAGTGCGAAAGAGGCCGTGCTTGGCGTGAGCTCGGAGCTCCTCGAATCGCACGGCGCCGTCAGTGAAGAGGTGGCGGCCGCGATGGCCGACGGCGCGCTTCGAATTTCCGGCGCGGACGTGGCCGTGTCGATCACCGGCGTCGCCGGGCCCGGGGGTGGCACTCCCGAAAAGCCCGTGGGCACGGTTTGGTTCGGGTTGGCGCGCAAGGGAGAGCCCACACTCACGCGGCACCGCAAGCTTCCGTGGGAGCGCGAGCGCGTGCAGATTCTGTCTGCTTACATCGCGCTCGAGCTCGTGCGCCGCGCGGCGCTAGGGCGCGACTTCGACCTCGGCGAGCGCTGAGTCGCGCGCCGTCTCGGCGCGTTCGCCGGTCGCCTCCGGCGCGAACATCGTCCCGAACGGTTTCCAATCGAAGCGCCGCATGATCTTGTCGGAGTACCTCTTGAACACCGACTTCTTCGCGTACGTCGCATGCCGCGGCGAATCGACGTACCGAATCCCTCCTGAGAGATTCGGCCGGTCGACGTTCTTGAGGGCTTGGAACTCGGCGGCGCGTTTTGGACGTTGCTCCTGGTCGAGGATGAAGTTGCACATCATGTCGGCCTGCAGCGTGAAGAAGTCGTACGCGCCGCCGTCGGTTTGATGGAGGCCGAGGCAGCAGACGTTGTCGAATTCGCGATGAAGCGAGCTCAAATATAGGTCGGGATATTTGCTGACCCACTGAAAGAGGCTTTTTTCCATATACGGGTACGTGACCTTGTAGCCCGTGGCGAAGACGATCATGTCTACCTCGACGCTCGAGCCGTCCTTGAAAAAGACCTGCTTGCCCTCGAGCCGTTCGATGTCGGGGCGGTATTCGATGTCGCCGTGCCCGAGGTGGTGCAGGAGCTGGGTATTCATGATCGGATGGCTGGCGAGCACCGGATGATCGGGCTTTGGGAGCCCGTAGTGGGTGAGGTCGCCGACGGCCATCTTGAGCAGCAGCTCGAAGATCGGTCGCTCGATGAAGCGCGGAAGGCTCACACGGCTGGCGAACAGGTCGCTCGGCACGCCGAAGAAGTACTTCGGGATGAAGTGGTAGCCGCGGCGTAGGCTGATGTACGCCTCGTCGGCGTGAAGCGCCGCGTCGCAAGCGATGTCGCAGCCCGAGTTGCCGCCGCCGACGACGAGCACGCGTTTGCCCCGGAACTGCTCGGCGCTCCGATAGCGCACCGAGTGGATCGCCTCACCCGCAAACTCACCCGGGTACTGCGGCAGGTTCGGGTCCCAGGTGTTGCCGCTACAAAGGAACAAGCCGCGGTAGCGCCGCGTTTCGCCGTTGCCTAGGGTCACCAGCCACGTCGCCCCGTCACCTTCCGGCACCGCGCGCTCGACCGGCATTTCAAACGTGATGTGAGGATAGAGGTCGTAGGCCCGTGCGAAGCTCTTGATGTACGCGAGGACCTGCCGGTGATTCGGGTAGTCCGGGTAGTCGTCGGGCATGTCGAAGCCCGGGAGGTTCGACACGGTCTTCGACGAGATGAAGTGGGCGCTCTCGTACATGGGCGACCAGTCGTTGTCGATCTCCCAGATGCCGCCGACGTCGTCGTCCTTCTCGAACTGGTCGTAGGGGATGCCCGCGTGCTTCAGCGAGCGCGCCGCCAGGAGGCCCGCCGGCCCGGCGCCGATCACGCAGTATCGGTTGGAGCGGTCGACGATCGCGTTCATCGAGCCAAGATTATGTCATAGACTTGACTCATGTGAGCAATCCGACTAGACGCGTGTTCAGGTATTCAACGAAAGGGAATTCCGCGCCATGGCCGACTCAAACCGCGACAAAGCCCTCAATCTAGCCCTCGGAAGTATCGAGAAAGCTTACGGAAAAGGCTCGATCATGCGTCTTGGCGACTCCACCAAGATCGAGGTGCCGGTGATTCCAAGCGGGGCGATTTCCCTCGACCTCGCCCTCGGCATCGGGGGCTATCCGCGGGGCCGCATCGTCGAGGTCTACGGGCCGGAGTCCAGCGGAAAGACCACCCTGGCCCTCCACGCGATCGCCGAATGCCAGCGAGCCGGCGGCATTGCGGCCTTCATCGATGCCGAGCACGCCCTCGACCCGAGCTATGCGCGCAAGCTCGGCGTCAACGTCGACGAGCTCCTGGTGAGCCAGCCCGACTACGGCGAGCAGGCGCTGGAGATCGCCGACACGCTGGTGCGCTCGGGGGCGGTCGACATCATCGTGGTCGACTCGGTGGCGGCGCTCGTTCCGCGCGCCGAGATCGAGGGCGAGATGGGCGACAGCCACGTGGGCCTTCAGGCGCGGCTGATGAGCCAGGCGCTCCGCAAGCTCACCGGCACTGTGCAAAAGAGCAACACCACCCTGTTCTTCATCAACCAGATTCGCATGAAGATCGGCGTGATGTTCGGCAGCCCGGAAACCACCAGCGGCGGCAACGCGCTGAAATTCTACGCGTCGCAGCGCCTCGACATCCGCCGCATCGGCACGATCAAGGTCGGCGATGCCGCGGTGGGCAACCGCTGCCGGGTCAAGGTCGTCAAAAACAAGCTCGCGCCGCCCTTCCGGCTCTGCGAGTTCGACATCCTCTTCGGCAAAGGCATCAGCCGCACCGGCGACGTGCTCGACCTCGGCGTCGAGGCCGACATCATTCAGAAGTCCGGCGCCTGGTACAGCTACGGCGAAGAGCGCGTTGGCCAGGGCCGCGACAACGCGCGCAACTTCCTCGAGGAGCATCCCGACATCCTGTCGGCGATCGAGCGCAAGCTGCTCGAGAAGCACGGCTTGGCCAAAGCCGCCGAAGAAGCGCCCGCAGCGTCCAAGGCCGAGGCCAAGGCCGAGGCCAAGGCCGAGCCCAAGGCCAAGGCCGAAACGAAAGCCTCGCCGTCCTCGTCCTCGAGCAGGCGTCCGAGGCCCAACTGACGGGGACTGAACGCGCGCTCTTGTCAACTTCGAAAGCCTCGACTGAACCTCGACTAAATAGCTGAATTTACAAGGGTTTGAAGAAAACTAAGCATTGACTTCGGACTCGATTTTTGCTATGAAATAGGGGTGCATGATGTGAGTTGCACGCCTGTCGACGAAAGCCCTGACGCCCGCGCCCTTGGCGCGGGTTTTCGTCGTTTTTGAACCGAGGAGAGTGATTTCATGAGCTTCAGCGTAGGCGACAAAGCGGTGCACCCGGCGCACGGGGTTGGCGAAATCCCTCAGATCGAGGAGCGGCTGATCGGTTCTGACAAGATCGATTTCTACATCCTGAAGCTGGCCAACGGGAAGGCGGGAACCATTCGTGTGGCGTTGAACGCGGTCGAGCGCGTGGGGCTTCGGCAGGTAATGTCGCGGCGTGCGGCGAAGACCGTCTACGACGAGCTGAAGAAGGACGAGATGGCCGTCACCTCCCAGCCGTGGAACCGCCGCTACCGCGAGTACACCGACATGCTGAAGAGCGGCTCTCCGATTCAAGTCGCCAAGGTGCTGCGCGATCTGTCGAAGGTGCGGGCCGACAAGGGCGAGCTCAGCTACGGCGAAAAGAAGCTGATGGAGCAAGCGCGCAACCTGCTCATCACAGAGCTCGCGCTCGCCCGCCGTGTCCGCCAAGAGACCATCGAGCGCGACATCGACGAAATCCTCAACTGAAAAAGGGGACAACCCTCTAGGGGACAGTCCCCTTTTCGTTTTCTAGCGGGACGCTTTTTCTTCGTGGCCGGATTGGGCGAAGCGGCGTGAGAGCTCGCGGAGCACGTCCCGGAGGGGGATCTCGCGGAGGATGAGGCCGACGAGGAGATGGTAGATCACGTCGGCCGCTTCCGATGCGACGCGCTCGTCGGGTTCGTCGCGGAGCGCTTGGCCGAGCTCGGCGGCCTCTTCGCGGACCTTGTCGTCGATTTTCGGAGCGCCGGCATCGAGCAGTGACTTCGTGTAGCTGGCGTCGGAGCTCGAGGCTCGGCGCGCCTCGAGCGTCTGCTCCAATCGGAGCAGCGTCGGCTGGGCGGTCGTGCCCGCTTCGAGCGTTCGGCCGTTGGGGTCGAGCTTTCGGAAAAAGCAGGTTTCTGCGCCGGTGTGGCAGGACGGGCCGGTGGGATCGACGAGATAGACCACCGTGTCGCCGTCGCAGTCGAGCCACACGCTCCGCACCGCCAGCACGTTGCCGCTGCTCTCCCCCTTCTTCCAGAGCTTGCCTCGCGAGCGGCTGAAGAAGTGCGCGAAACCCGTTTCGAGCGTGCGCTCGAGGGACTCGCGGTCTGCATAGGCCATCATGCGCAGCTCGCCGGTCTCCGCGTCCTGTGCGATTGCGGGAACGAGTCCGCGTTGGTCGAAGGCGACGTCCTCGAAGGCCATGAGCGGGGAACTACGTCAGCGGGGGTCCACTCGCAAACACCCGCTCAGGTCGCGTCCCGCCAAGCCGTGCCGTCCATCACCATCCGGGTGGCGCCGGCCAGCACAGGCTCACTCTCCGGGTGCTCGGGATCGCCAGGGAGCGCGAGGAACCAGCCCTCGTTGCTCGAGACCAGCTGCGGACGCACGAGCGGTGGCGGCCTGGAAAGCGCATCGGCGATCACCGCGTCGGTTCGCTCGAAATCCGCGAGCCAGTGCAGCGTGCGTACCGTCGGCGGCGCGAGCTTGATGCGCCCCTCGTACATCTCGTCGATGGCCGCGGCAGGTCGCAGCCACTTCGCCGAAGTGGTCTCGGAGCCGTCGTGCGACGCGGTCTGCCCGTCGGGAACAGACGCGATGTAGAAGCGCGTGTCGAACCGCCGGCTTTCCATCTTGGGTGTCACCCACCTCGCATACGGCGTGAGCGCCTCCGACGTGATCGTGAGGTCGAGCTCTTTCGCGAGCTCGGTAAACGGCTCTCCGCCGAGAAGGCGCGTCCGGGCTGTCGGGAGGTCGGTCTGTCGTGACGCGCTCGCCAAGAGCACGCCTGACTCCTCGAAGGTCTCGCGGACCGCGGCAACGAGAAGGCCGAGCCCGACCTCCGCATCGTTTTCGCCGAGGCTTGCGGTCAGCGTCTCCGCGTCCCGGTCCACGCGCTCGGTCCACGCGGTCGCCTTGTCCGCGTCGTCCACCTTGCCGCCGGGGAACACGTGCGCGCCCCCCATGAAGCCGCTTCGCTGGTGGCGGCAGAGCATGAACGTCTCGAGCCCCTCCGCGGCTTCGCGAAGCAGGATGACCGTCGACGCATCCTTGATGGGGGTGTCGCCGGCTCCGGCGCTCATGGCTCTCTGGCGACGAGAACCTGCGTGGTCGATACGCCGATCGCGCCCGCAATGCGCGCGAGCGTTTCGAGGGAGGGGGTGTGGCGGCCCGCCTCCACGCGAGCGATGTTCGGTCGATGAATGCCGGTGCGACGCGCGAGCTCCGCCTGGGTCAGGCCGGCTGCGAGGCGCAGCTCGCGAAGCCGCGCCCCAAGGCGCTCACCGTCGATCGCGATGTCGCTTTGACCGTTGCTCGCCCCGCTTCCGGCGTGGAGCGACGCAATTGTGAGCTGGCACACCGCGCCGCTCTGAAGCTGCAGCGTCGCTTTGGTTGCGGTCGCGTCGATGTCGATCTGCGTGATGTCGGAGCCGTCGTCGGATGCGTCGATCGGCCGCTGATGAAGCGTCGCGTCACCGCTGCCGAGCACGGCGAGCACCTCGTCGCTGCACGGCGACACCGTGACGAACTCGAATCGAAGATGTCGCTGGCGATCGGCGCGACGGGCGAGGGTGGCAGCAATGCGTTCGAGGTCTTCGGGCTCACGAACGACGAGACCACGGCACACTTCGAAGACCACGTCGTCGAGACGACGCTCCTCTCCGAGGTGTGCGACAGGTGCGGCGCCCGATGCGCGAATGAACCCGAGCGTCGCAAGCAGGTCGTCACCGTGGTCTTCGCTTGCCTCCACGTCCACGACCACCGCGGCGGCACCGCGACAAGCGTTCTCGAGGTTGCGCGGCGACTCGACCTCGACGGTGATGCCACGCTTGCTCAGAGCCAGCCTCCACTGATGCACGAGCTGCTCGCGCTCTGCCAACAATGTCACGCTTGGTGTCATCATTCCTCCGAGTAACGGGAGCGATGAGGTTTACACCTCTGCGTCGGGAACCACAACCGTGTATAATCGGAAAGTGCGGCATGATTCTTGTTAGCCCTGTGCCCTCCTGGCCCCGCGGTTGACACTCGACAGACGCTTTGCTACCCACGGTCGCCCTTAGCCCGGGCGGCGGCTCTTTCTTCTTTCAGGGGACCACCGATGTTCAAGTCGACCTGCGTTTTTTCGGGGAACTCAAACCCGGCGCTTGCGGAAAAGATCGCGAGCTACTTGGAGTTGCCCGTCGGGCGGGCGCGCGTGGCGCGGTTTTCCGACGGCGAGGTGTTCGCCAAGATCAAGGAAAACGTTCGCGGGGTCGACGTGTACGTGATTCAGTCCACCTGCGCGCCGGTGAACGACAACCTGATGGAGCTGCTCGTCATGGTCGATGCGCTGAAGCGTGCGTCCGCCGGCTCGATCACGGCGGTCATCCCCTATTACGGATACGCACGCCAGGACAGAAAGGCGGCGCCGCGTACCCCGATCACGGCCAAGCTCGTGGCGGACCTCCTCAGCGCCTCGGGAATCGACCGCGTCGTGTCCATGGACCTTCACGCCGGCCAGATTCAGGGGTTCTTCAACAAGCCGTTCGACCACCTGTACGCGTTGCCCGTGTTTTTGGAGCACCTCCGGCCGCGTTTTCCGGTGCCGCCGGTGTTCGTGTCGCCCGATGCCGGCGGCGTCGAGCGGACCCGGGCCTACGCCAAGCGCATGGACGCGGACCTCGCCATCATCGACAAGCGCCGCGAGGAGAAGAACGTCAGCGAGGTGATGAACATCATCGGCGACGTCGACGGCCGCGACTGCGTCATCCTGGACGACATGATCGATACCGCGGGCACGATGACCAACGCCGCCCGGGCGCTCCACGAGCAGGGCGCCAAGCGGGTCCTCGCCGCGGCGACTCACCCCGTCCTTTCGGGCCCCGCGCTCGAGCGCATCGTCGATTCGCCGCTCGAGGAGGTCATCGTCACCGACACGATTCCCCTCCGCCCCGAGGCCGAGCAAACCGGCCGGTTCCGCGTGCTTTCGGTGGCAGGTTTGCTAGGAGAGGCCATCAAACGGATTCACCACAGCGACTCGGTGAGCTCGCTGTTCGTATGATTGGAGCATTCGACCATGGAAACGACGACGTTGCAGGCTGAGGTCCGCGAAGGGCGCGGAAAGGGGCCAGCGCGTCGGCTGCGTGCACGAGGAAAGGTCCCGGGTGTCTTTTATGGCCCGGGCCTCGACCCCACGCCGCTGACCCTGTCCCCCAAAGAGGTAATCAAAGCGCTCGAAGGCGAGCGAGGACGGAACGTGGTGTTCAAGCTGTCGGTGGACGGCAAGGACGAGCTTGCCATGGTCAAGGACCTCGAAACGGACCCGGTCACCCGGGAGCTGTTGCACATCGACCTCTACCGCGTGTTCGAGGACAAGGTGCTCGAGGTGAACGTGCCTTTGCGAGCCCAGGGGCGCGCCGCTGGCGTCGTTCAGGGCGGCGTGTTGAACGTGACGCGACGTACGCTTCCGCTTCGAACCACCCCGGCGAACATTCCTGTGTCGATCGAGGTGGACGTGACCCATCTCGAGATCAAGGACACGGTTTCGGTCGAGGACATTACGCTTCCCGAAGGGGTCGAGTGCCTACTTCGTCCGAAGCTCACGCTCGCGATCGTGCTCGAGCCGCGCAAGATCGTGGAGGAAGAGGTCTCCGACGAAGCCGCGGTGGCCGACGGGGCAGCCCCGGCAGAGGGTGCGGCCGACGCGACCGCTCAGCCTTCCTCCGACGGCGACAAGTCCGCCGGCTAACCGTCTGACGGGCCGTGAGCACCCATCTGATCGCTGGCCTCGGAAATCCCGGCGCCAAGTACGCAGGGAACCGCCACAACGTCGGTTTCATGGTCGTCGACGAGCTCGCGCGTCGGTGGAGCGCGCCGAGCTTTCGCGACAAGTTCAAGGGCGAGTTCACGAAGGTTGCCGTAGGAGGCGAGGACGTGGTGCTGCTCAAGCCAATGACGTTCATGAACCTGAGCGGTGAGTCGGTGCAGGAGGCGATGCGGTTCTTCAAAGTCCCGCTCGAGCGCGTGCTCGCGGTCCATGACGAGCTCGACCTCGACCTTGGCGTCGTGCGGCTCAAAGTCGGCGGCGGAACCGCCGGTCACAATGGCCTGCGGTCGATGGTGACCCACTGCGGGGGCCCGGGTTTCGTGCGCTGCCGCGTCGGGATCGGACGCCCGGCCAAGGGGCGCCCGGAGAGCTATGTCTTGAGTGATTTCAGCAGCTTGGAGCACGTCGAGCTGGTGCGCTCGATCGAGCTTGGGTGCGATCTCGTCGACACGACGGTTCGTGAGGGCGCGAAGGCGGCGATGAACCGGCATCACGGTCGGTCCTGACCGCTGGCGCCCGCGCGAAGATCCGCTATGCCTCGGCCTCCCTCGCTCCAGCCTCGGGCTGGGGCCGCCAGACCAGGAGGACCATGGCTACTGCAGCAGCCGCGTCGGCCAAACGCTTGGCGCGCGAATACGAAACTATTTACATCCTGCGGCACGACGCCGACAACGACTCTCAGGAGAAGGTCGTCGCGCGCGCCAAAGATGTCATCGAGCGCCTCGAAGGCACGCTGACCAAGCTCGACAACTGGGGTCGGCGCAGGCTCGCGTACCCGATTCAGAAGAGCACGCGCGGCATCTTCGTCTATCTCAAGTACGTCGGCTTTGGCGACGTGGTCGCCGAGCTCGAGAGAAACCTTCGGCTCCTCGACGACGTGGTGCGTTTCCAGACGGTGCTCCTCGAGGAGGACATCGACCCCGCGTCGGTGAGCGTCGACCCGGAGGAGGTCGAATACCTGCACGTCGAGGATGCGGAAGAGGACGAAGAGGACGCCGAGCTCGAGCGAGCACGGAGCCTCGGCATGGCGCCGCGTCCGCCACGCGAGCCGCGACCGGACGACCAAGCGGCCGGAGGCCCCGCGCCTGGTGCCCCAGCGACGGCCGACGCCGCGGACGCAGAGGCCCCGCAAGATTCGCCGGCTGCGACGGCCGAGGTGCCGGCTGCGACGCCCGACGCGACGGCTGCGACGGCCGAGGCGCCAGCTGCGACGCCCGAGGCGCCCGAGGCGCCCGAGGCGCCCGCCGAGGCGCCCGAGGCGCCGGCCGCGACGGCCGAGACGCCCGCGACCGATGAACCCGAGAGCAAGGAGAGCTGAGCGATGGCCGAGGACATCCGACAGGACTTCGACGTCGAAGCGGGAAGCCGCCGCCGAGGCGGGCGGAAGAAGGCGCCGGGCTTTGCGCTCGCTCCCGATTTCAGGTTCGACTACAAGGACCCGCAGCAGCTTCGCCACTTCATTACCGACCGCGGAAAGATCGTGCCTCGCCGGATCAGCGGCCTGAGCGCCAAGCAGCAGCGCGATCTCACCCGTGCGATCAAGCGAGCGCGTAATATCGCGCTTCTGCCGTACACCGCGACCAAGTGAGCACCCCATGTCATCCACGGTTCAAGTCGTATTGAAAGAAAACGTCCACCATCTCGGCACGATCGGAGACGTCGTCCGGGTTCGTCGCGGATATGCGCGAAACTTCCTTCTGCCGCGGGGGCTGGCCGTCGTGGCGAGTCGCGGCAACGTCCGGCAGATCGAGCACGAGAAGTCGCTGCAGGCGCGTCGGATTTCGAAGCTGCGCGAAGCGCAGGAGAGCATCGTCGACTCGCTTTCCAAGGTGACCGTCATGGTGGCCAAGGAAGCCGGCGAGGACGGTCGGCTTTTCGGTTCGGTGACCTCCGCCGACGTACTCAACGGGCTCGAGGCCAAGGGCGTCGACGTCGAGATCGACAAAAAGAAGCTGATCATGCCGCCCAAGCCGATCAAAGAGGTCGGCAGCTACGAGGTCGGCGTGAAGCTACCGTATGGCTTGACTGCGACGATCAAGGTCGAGGTCAAGACGCGAGCCTAGCTCGAGGCTCCCCGCTGCAATAGCGCTTCCACCACGTCGCCGTAGGCGTTAGAACAGTCTCGAGGGGAGCAAGCCATCAGCACTGCGCTCACAACACAGGTGCCTCCGAACGCCCTCGACGCGGAGAAGGCGATTCTCGGTGGCATTCTGCTCGAGAACAACGCGATGAACGTCGTGCTCGAGACGCTGTCCACCGGCGACTTCTACAGCGAGGCCAACGCGAAGCTCTTCGAGGTGATGACCGAGCTCTTTCGCCGCGGTCAGCCCATCGATCAGGTGACGCTGCGTGAAGCGCTGGTCCAGGGCAGCAAGCTCGCGTCGGTTGGCGGAGACGAGTACGTCCTGTCGCTGAGCAACACCATTCCAAGCGTCTCGAACATCGAGTCGCACGCGCGCATCGTTCGCGAGAAGTCGGTGGTCCGTTCGCTGATTCAAACCTGCCACGAGGTCGTGTCCCGCGGCTACGGCGACTACGGGCCCTTCGAGGAGTTTCTCGACCAGTCGGAGTCGTCGATTTTTGCCGTGGCGCGCGAGCGGGCTCGGCACCCGTACGAGCACGTCAAAGACGTGGTCATGCGCACGTTTCAGGAGATCCACGAGACCGCGAACCGCGGCGAAGCGATCACGGGGCTGCCGACGGGCTACAAGAAGCTCGACGAGATGACCGCGGGCATGCATGCCGGCGACCTGATCATCGTCGCGGGGCGCCCGGGCATGGGAAAGACTTCGTTTGCGCTCAACGTCGCCCACCACGCCTGCCACAAGAGCAAGACGCCAGTCGCGGTTTTCTCGCTCGAGATGCCGAAGGGGCAGCTCGTCCGCCGGTTGCTCGGCAGCGAGGCGCGCGTCGACGGCAACCGAATTCGCACCGGGCAGCTTCTCAAAGACGATTGGCCCAAGCTCGCAGACGCCGCCGGGGCGCTGAGCGAGCTGCCCATCTGGATCGACGACACCCCCGCGATCACGATGCTCGAGCTTCGCGCCAAGGCGCGCCGTCTTCGCGCGGAAACCGGCCTGAGCCTCTTGGTTGTCGATTACCTCCAGCTCATGCGTTCGGGGTCCCGCAACGATTCCCGCGAGCAGGAGATCAGCGAGATCAGCCGGAGCCTCAAGGCGCTCGCCAAGGAGCTCGAGATTCCCGTGATCGCGCTCTCCCAGCTCAACCGCGGCGTCGAATCGCGCGGCGTCAAAGACAAGCGCCCACAGCTCTCCGACCTCCGGGAGTCGGGCGCCATCGAACAGGACGCCGACACCATTTGGTTCATCTATCGCGACGAGGTCTACAACCGCGACAGCGACGACCGGGGCATCGCGGAAATCATCATCGGCAAACAGCGCGCCGGCCCCACCGGCACGTGCCGCGTCCGCTTCTTCAACGAGTACACCCGCTTCGACGACCTAGCGGAGTCCGACTACTACAGCGCCCCAACGCCGGGCGTCGCGGACTTCCGGGACTAGGGCAGGGCCAGTGGCAGTGGCAGTGGCAGTGGCAGTGTCAGTGGCAGCGACAGTGTCAGTGGCAGTGGCAGTGGCAGTGTCGGTGTCAGTGCCAGTGTCAGTGTCAGTGGCAGGGGCAGGGGCGGCGGCGGCTGAGTGAGTCGACGTGCGCTTGTGCTGCCGCGGATGTGGTGGGGCCGTCTTGCAGGATCCGTTACGTGGTACGGCTCGTTAACACCGCCCCGCCCACCCCCACCCGTAATCCTCCCTGCGCGGCGGGGGCTGCGCCCCGCCTTGCCGGCGCATTCGCGCCGGGCTTCGCCCTGCGGGCTCGCGGGTGATGGCTTCCGGG
>CAJIBU010000141.1_pt1 | contig 19285 bp, 18 predicted proteins | sample 9199451 | NCBI WGS metagenome assembly CAJIBU01 (sample SAMEA7708315, study PRJEB35096) | sediment metagenome | biome: marine neritic benthic zone biome [ENVO:01000025]; feature: sediment [ENVO:00002007]; material: shallow marine sediment [ENVO:03000034] sea grass bed [ENVO_01000059] ... | reverse complement strand
TATGCTGCCGCGGATGAAAACGGGTGATTTTACGTTTCGGACGGTGGATGGGGCCGAGCTTCACGTGAGTGGGTGGCTGGTCGACGAGCCGAAGGCGGTCGTGCAGGTGCTGCACGGAATGGCCGAGCACGGGTCGCGGTACGCGCGGCTCGCCGAGGCGCTCAACGCGTCGCGCTACTCGGTCTACGCGCACGACCATCGCGGCCACGGCAAGAGCATCCCCGCTGACGGCACGCCAGGCCACATGGCCGACAGCGACAGCTGGAACCGAATCGTCGAAGACGCGCACGGTGTCAATCGCGAAATCGCAAAGCGGCACCCGGGCGTTCCGATCATCGTCCTCGGGCACTCGATGGGCTCGTGGGTCTTGCAGCAGCTCCTTTTCGAGCATCCGAGCGACATGATCGGCGCCGCGCTGTCTGGCTCCAACGGCAAACCTCCTCCCGTCGCAGCGCTCGGCAAGTTGGTCGCGAGGATCGAGCGGATGCGGGTTGGCAAACGAAACCCGAGCCCGATCATGCAGAAGCTGTCCTTTGGCGAGTACAACAAAGCGTTCGCGCCGAACCGCACGGAGTTCGACTGGCTTTCACGGGACCCCGAAGAAGTCGACAAGTACGTGGCCGACCCCCTGTGCGGCTTCGCAGTTTCCACGCAAGCGTGGATCGACTTCCTGGCCGGGCTCCATCGCGTCGCCAATCCGAGCAACGTGGCAAAAGTGCCAAAAGGCATGCCACTCTATCTTTTCGCTGGTGACCGCGATCCAGTTGGCGACTTCAGCAAGGGCATGAGGAACCTCCACGACGCCTACAAACGAGCCGCGATCTTCGACGTGCGGCTCAAGCTCTACCCCGACGGCCGTCACGAGATGCTCAACGAGATCAATCGCCAAGAGGTCATGGGCGACCTGATCGCCTGGTGCGACGAAGTCGTTGAGGCGCAGCCTCAGTCCTGAGGCGGCCGGCTCGTGTAGAGCTCGCCCGTCACCGCGCCTCGCACCAGCGGCTTGGTTTGCGGGGTCACGCGGCAGCGCCAAAGCGCGCTTCGAGAGCCGATCGATTCGGCCCCGTCGTACTGGTTGAAGTCCTCGAATACCGCCTCGACAAAGAGCCCGGCGTCGCCGAGGACGCGTTGCTTTTGAAGGCCACGCTCGGCTGCGCGCCGGCTTTGCCCGAAACACACGTAGAGCCGACCGTCGGGTTTGAGCATCTCGACGGCCCGGCTGACGAAGAGCCGAAAGCCTTCGAGCGCATATGGCGGATCGGTAAACACCGCGCCGAATCGCCCCCGCATGCGTTTCGGAATCGGCTCGCGAAGGTCGTGGTGCACGGTGACGAGCTCCCAACCGTGCTCGTCGGCCTGCCGCGCCAACAGCCCGAGGACATCCTCGTCGGAATCGAGCGCCGTGACTTTGGACTTCGCACCGGCGAGCTGAACCGCCGCACTCGTCAGGTCGTCGTCTCCGAGGAAGACGAGCCCCCGCTGATGCTCACCCGCATCGAGCAGAAGCCGTGCGCGGCGAACCGCCGTGTCGGTGGTGACGTAGACCTGGTCGAGGGCGCGCTTGGGGGCCCCGCGCCCTGAAGCGACCGACTCGTACGCGGCCCGCCAGCTCGCGTCGTCGGCCCCGCTCGGCACGTCGCGCGCGGCCCACTCTCTTGCAAGCGCGGCAAGACCACGCTCGGAGCTCCGAACTCGTCCGTCGTCCTCGTCGAACCACTTCGGGTACTTCTCGAGGACATCGCGGACGACCGAAGACCCTTCCCCTGAATCTCTGACGACCTCATCCCGGGAGAGCGACCGGCCGTCGCCGAGTGCCCGTAGGATGCGGAACGCCCCTTCGTACACGGGCGCTACTTGTCGCGGAACACGATCATGCCGTGCGTGAGGTCGTACGGCGAAAGCGCCACGGTGACTCGGTCACCCAGAATCACGCGGATGCGAAACTTGCGCATCCGGCCGCAAAGCTGCGCGCGAACGGTGGCTCCCGAATCGGTGGTGACCTCGAACTGGCCCCCCGCGAAGACCTGCGTCACCACACCATTCAGCTTGATATGGTCATCACGCTTGTCGTCTTGTTCGAAATTCCGTTCGAACCTTCTTTTCCTATTTCTCGCGCTACGCTTCGCCACTCAGTCTCCTTTACCTTGCCGCAACCTAAGTCCTCTGGTGGACCCTCGCCACTTTGGGCAGTATCTGTTTTGATACCCGCGGTGTTCTGCTTTTTGTAGCACCGTCCGCAGGAAGAGACCATCTTGGCTAGTCCGGTGCTGCAGCGACACCCCGACGATGGATGGACGCTTGCTTCGCCCATGAAGGTCGGGGCCCGCACCCACCGGCTTTTGCGCGCGCTCGTCGACGCCGTGCTCCCGCCCGCACCCCGCATCGCCACGACGGTCGAGGATGTCGCGCGCCACGCGCTGGTCTGTCTCCAATACATGCCGCGCTCGTCCGCAGCGCTTTTCCTGTGGGGCATGCGGGTCGTGAACTGGTCGCCGCTTTGGCGCCTGCGCGGTGTTCGCCCGCTCACGGCGCTCCCGGTCGACGTGGTGAGGAAACACCTGATCGCGGTGACGCGCAGCCGGTGGCTTCCCGTGCGGCTGCTGATGTACGGGCCGCTCGGCCTCTTCATGTCGGCCTACTTCGATCAGGACTACGTGCACCGCGAGCTCGACTACGCACCGGTGCCGTTCGTCGCGTCACGCATCGCCATGCGACGCGAGTGGCTCGAGGGACGAGAGCCCGGTGCCCGCGACGAAATCCATCACCTGCGGATCGCGCCATGACCATTCTGGCTCACCGCGACTACGCCCAAGACGAGCAGCACGAAGCAGACGTCGTCGTGATCGGCACCGGCGCCGGCGGCGCTGTCGTCGGCGCCGAGCTCGCCGAGGCGGGGCGCGACGTGCTCTTTCTCGAGGAGGGCGGCTACCACCCCACCTCGAGCTTCAATCCCTACGTCACCGAATCGATCCCGCGCCTCTACCGCGATGCCGGCGGCACGGTCATCGTCGGGCGACCGCCAATACCGTACGCAGAGGGTCGCTGCGTCGGCGGGAGCACCGTGGTGAACGGCGGCATGGCGTGGCGCCCCCCGGAAGCGGTGTTGGCCGAGTGGGAACGAACGACGGGGCATTCGGACCTCGGCCCGAAAGCGATGGAGCGGCTCTTCGATCGCGTGGAATCACGCGTGCACGCGAAGCCGCAGCACCCCGCCTCGGTCGGCGAAGACAGCCGCATCCTCGAAGAAGGCGCGCGCAAGCTCGGCTGGCGCTACGAGCAGAACCGCCGCGCTCAAGATCGCTGCGTCGGCTCGAACCAGTGCGTGACCGGATGCCCGACGGGCGCCAAGCAGTCCACCCTGCTCAGCTACATGCCGCGCGCGATGGCGCACGGGGCTCGGTGCTTGACGGAGGTGCGGGCGGAACGCCTCTGGATCGAGGGCGGCCGCTGCGTCGGGGTCGTTGGCAAAGCGATCAACCCGAGAACGCAGGAGCGAGACCTCGACGTGCGTGTGCGCGCAAGAGCGGTGGTCGTCTCGTGCGGCGCCGTCCAGACACCCTTTCTGCTGCTCGGCCACCGGCTTGGCCGTCCGAGCCGCCAGCTCGGCAAGAATTTCCTCTGCCACCCCAACGCCAAAGTCGTCGGCATCTATCCGCGCGACATCTTCGCGTGGCAGGGCGTGAGCCAGGCCGGTCAGATTCGCGAGTTTCGCGACGAGGGCATTCTCATGGCCGAAAACGCCGTGCCTCCGGGCCCCGCGGCAGCCCAGATCCCGTTCCTAGGCGACGAAGCGCTGAGCCTCATGAAACGATACAACGCCATGGCCATGACCGGCGTTCTGGTCGAGGACTCACGCCCAGGTCGTGTGACGCGAAGCTTCGGCGCGCCAATGGCCCGATACACCATCACCCGATACGACCACGACCGGTTTCTGCGCGGCGTTCGCCATCTTGCGATGCTCCACTTCGAGATGGGCGCCGACGAGGTGATTCTTCCCTTCGCGAACTTCCACGTCGCCAAGAGCGTGGACGACCTCGCGCGCATCCCGGGCACTCAGCGCTCCCGAAGCACGATCGAGCTCTTCACCGTGCACATGATGGGCACGTGCCGGATGGGAAGCCGCCCGGACCGTTCGGTGACCGACCTCGACGGGCAGCTCTGGGACCTTCCCGGCTGCTACGTCGCGGATGCGAGCCTCTTTCCCACCGCCGTCGGCGTCAACCCGCAGATCACCATCATGGCGCTGGCGACGCGCGTGGCGGAGCGGCTCCGTCTTCCGAATTGACTTTCGTCGCGCTTTTGCGCACATCTTAGCGCTCCGATGCTCGACCTCCCGCGGCTAAAGCGCATCCGTCTCATGAAACGCCCCATTGGGCAGGTGTTTTTCGGGAACGTGGTGCTCACGCCGAACTACAACCTGCTGCCGGGCGTCGACATCGAGCTCGAAGGTATCGAAAACATCCCCGACGAGCCGGTCATCTACGCGATGAACCACACCGACCGGTTCAACTATTTCCCGTTCATGTATCGCCTCTGGAAGCTCGAGGACCGCTACATCACGGTCTGGGTGAAGGGGAAGTACTACGAAAACCGGCTGGTCGGGACGTTCATGGAGCTGACGAGCAACCTCCCGACGGTTTCGCGCGGCTACATCATCACGAAGGACTTCACGCTGACGATGGGCCGGCTCCCGACGGACGTGGAGTACGAGGCGTTGCGAAGGCTCGTCGACGCGGATGCCGCCCCCGGTGGGGATGGGGCGAGCGTCGACGTGTCGGCGGTTCCGACGAAGCTGTTCCATACCGAGCGAAACGTGCTCGGCTTGAGCTTCCACCCGGCCGTCGAAACCTATGCGCAGTGCATCAACCGCGTGTTTGCAGAAATGATGCGCGAGTTTGTGCGGCTGAACGAGCGCTCCTTCGAGCTCGGCCTCGACCTTCTCGTGTTTCCGCAGGGCACTCGCTCGATTCGGCTTCTCAAAGGCCGCATCGGCATGATGGAAATCGCGTTGCGATACCGAAAGACGATCGTGCCGATCGGCTGCAACGGCTGCGACCTCGTCTATACCGGCGAGCTTCCGATCGCGAAATCCGGGCGCATCGTCTACCGCATCGGCAAACCGATCACGTACGACGAGCTCTCCGCATTCCACATCGACGAGCCTTTCGAGCCATTTTCGGCTGAAGCCGAGCATGCATACCGAGACAAGTTCCAAGGCTCGGTCGACTTGGTCATGAACCGCATCAACGACCTGCTCGACCCCCGGTACCAGTTCGGCGACGACAAAGCGAGCACCGGGGTCACCGGAACGTCTCGGTTCATCTAGCATCGCGGTTGTTTGCGCCCGCGAATCGAGCTAGACCCCTGCCCGTGGACGCGCTCCAAGCTTTGAGGGACGCGACGGAACCTAAGCCGGTGGTGGCCATTGTCGGGGGAGCCGTTGCGGGGTCGGAGGCGGCGGCAGCGTGCGCAGCTCACGGCGCGCTCCCCATCGTGTTCGAACAGGGCGCACGCCCGTACGGGAAAATCGAAGACGGCCTTCCACGCTGGCACGTCAAGCTCCGAGAAAAGGAGTACCGCAAGATCGACGAGAACCTCGGCAGCGGGCGCGCGGTGTTCGTGCCAAGCACCGAAATCGGCGGCGACCTCGCCTGGAGTGACCTCTACGAGAAGCTCGGGTTCAGCGCGGTTCTGCTCGCCAACGGCGCGTGGCGCGATCGCGCTCTTCCGGTCGAAGGCGCCGATGCCTACGAAGGCCGCGGTCTGGTCTACCAAAACGAGTTCGTCCACTGGTTCAACCACTACGAGGACGCCAGCTACGATGGCCCGGTTTTCGAAGTTCCCGACGACGTGATCGTGGTCGGCGGTGGGCTCGCTTCGATCGACGTCGTGAAGATCGTCAACCTCGAGCTCTACGCACGCGCGCTCCGCGACCGAGGCATCGACGTCGACCTCGTCGAAATGGAGCTCAAGGGCATCCCGCGAACGCTCGAGGCCCACGGGCTCTCCGAAGCCGACTTGGGTGTGAAGGGCTGCACCCTGTACTACCGCCGCCGCAAGCAGGACATGCCGCTCGCAAGCGCCGACGCGCCCACGCCCGAAAAGCTCAAGAAGCTCGAGACCGCCCGCGTGAAGATCATGGACCGGGTCATGAGGAAATACCTCGTGCGCTTCGTCGAGCTCTCTCGCCCCGTTGGCCTCATCGTCGAAGGCGACCGGCTCGCCGGCATCCAGTTTCAAAAGACCGAGGTCGTCGACGGCCGCGTGCGAGGGCTCGAGGGCACCGAGCATGACGTGCGGGGGTCGATGGTCATAGGCTCGATCGGCAGCATCCCGCGGCCCATCGAGGGCATCCCGACGCGCGGCGAGCTCTACTACTACGACGACTGGGACACCGGCGCCGTGCACGGTCTGATCGGCGTGTTTGGCCTCGGCAACGTGCTGACGGGCAAGGGCAACATCAGGGACAGCCGGCAGAACGCGATCGAAATCGTCGAGAAGGTCGTTGCGGCGTACCTCGGCGTCGGCGACCAGCCCGTTGACGAGCTCGACACCTCCGCGGACGACATCCGAGCGGTCGCGGAGCAAGCAGCCGAGGGCCCGCCCATGAAGGTCGACGCGATGAGGCAGCTCGCCGATCGCATTCGAGCGCGCCATGCGGCGATTGGCTATTCGGACTACGCGAGCTGGATCGACTCCCACCGGGCATGACCAGCGTGGGCGCCAAAATGAAGAAGACGGCAGCGTGCGCTGCCCTGGTTGCTCTGCTGATGGCCAGCGGCGCCTCCACGGCAAGCGCGCAGGAGCGCCGCGTCGAGTTCCGCTTTCAAGGTGGCTTGGAGATCGGTGTGCCGATCTTTCTCGAGGTCGACAGCAGCATCGTGAAGCCCGGCGGCAGCGTCATGGGCTGGGCTGGGTTCGACATCGGTTGGTTCGTGCTCGACTTCGGCCTCGGCTTTCAGTGGAATGCGATTCAAACCAACAACATCCCGGAAGTCATCGGCCCCGCGGGGCTCGAGCCTCTCACGCGTCTTCATTTTTCCCCAGGCGTGCGGCTCCAAGTCCCAACCATCGACGCGGTGCTGCCGTACATCACAGGCGCGTTCGATGCCAACATCTGGAGCTTTCCCGCGTTCGGACGCGGCTGCGGGTGGTACTACTGCCGCGACGATGCACGCGGGAAGTTCGCCCCCGGCTTCACGGGAAAGCTCGGCCTCGGCATTCACCTCAAGAACCAGATGTATCTCGACGTCGGCGTTCAGTTCTCCCTCAGCGGCAAAGGGTTCTTCTTCGACAGAACCCAGTACTGGATGGAGCCCTTCATCGGGTTCATCTATCGAAGCGACAAAGACAGGCTGAGCGGCACCGGGCTCTAGCCTTGCTGCTCCTCGCGCGCGTCGTAGGGAGGCTCGGCCTCGTGCTCGTAGATGGGCAGCGCGCTCTCGAGCTGGTCTGCGGTCCGTGCGACGGCGTGCATCGAGACCTCCAGGTCTCCAAAGCCGAGCTGGTCGGCCATCACCGTGTGCCGCACGACGTACACGTCACCGTCGAGACAAAGCGAGCCCACCGCGAGGTTGAAGCTGTGGTGAAGCGCGGTTTCCGGGTCCATTCGCTCGGCGCGGCAGCACGCAGACGAAAAGTCGACCCAGGCGCGCCCCATCGCGTCGTAGTAGGTGACGATCACGGCCTGTAGACGACCGTTCGGGTAGTCGAAGACGACCTTGAAGTCGTGGTCGTGCTCCTCGGCCAGCTTGTAGCTCGACCTCGCGTGATCCTTGATGTCGGTCCACGTCGGCACGGGCGGCGATGTTTGTACCACAGCGGCCACAAAAAAGGTCTCGAATCCGAAAGGCCACGGCGTACACTTCCCGACATGTTGCACCGCTTCGCTTCGCCCTCCTGGCGGTCCTCGGTGCTCGCCGAGCTCAAGTCCGGGCCAAAGGCCCTCAAGCACACGGTCCCGTGGCTGCTTCGTACGAAGCTCCGCCGCGTGCAGAGCCTTCTCGACGTCGTGCTCGAGAACGCACGAGAGGCGCCGCACGATTTGGCTTTTGAGATGGAGGCCGAGCACCTCAGCTGGTCGGAGCTCGCAAATGCAACCTCACGCGTTGCGCACGTCCTCGCCGCTGCCGGTGTCAAACCAGGCGACGTCGTCGTGCTCCTCGCCGAGAACTCGCCGTTCTACATCGCGGCAGTCCTCGGCATCTCGCGAGTCGGCGCAACCGCGGCGCTGGTCAACACCAACCTTCGCGGACGCCCTCTTTCGCATGCGGTCGAGGTGTCGAAAGCCAAGGTGGTTCTCTGCAGCGAAAACCTCGAGCCCGGGCTGAGACAATGCGAGGAGGTCTGCCGCTCGCTCGACCGCGTGCTCACGTTCGGCGACGACCCGTATTCGACCCTTCTCGCAGACGCGCCCGGAACGCCCTTCCCTCCCGCGCCGGTCGGGATGGAAGACGACTTCATCTACATCTATACGTCCGGCACCACCGGCCTCCCGAAACCGTGCAGAGTTTCGCATGCGCGCGCCATTCTCGCGGGCGCCAGCTTCGGGCCGCTGATGTACGAGCTCGGCCCAGGAGACAAGCTCTACTGCGTTCTGCCGCTCTATCACGCCAACGGTCTGCTTCTCGGGGTGTCGTCGACGATCGTCGCGCGCGTCCCCATGGCGCTTCGCCGATCTTTCAGCGCGAGCGCATTTTGGGAGGATGTTCACCGGTACGGCGCCACGGCGATCCTCTACATCGGCGAGCTCTGCCGCTACCTCGTCAACTCGCCACCGCATCCAAGAGAGCTCCCCAATCCAATCCGCGTGGCGGTCGGCAACGGTCTCCGCCCCGACATCTGGCCAGTGTTCAAGTCCCGGTTTGGCATCGACAAGGTTCGCGAGTTCTACGGCGCAACCGAATCGCCTGGCTTCATCGCCAACATCAGCGGGCGCGAGGGTTCGGTGGGCCGAGTGCCGCTCGGAGGGCTCGCCGGCTGGCTCCGCATCGTCCGCTACGACGTCGACCAGGACGAGCACCTCCGTGACGCCCGCGGGTTTTGCATTCAGTGCAAGAACGGCGAGGTCGGCGAGCTGTTGATCCGGGTGCCGCAAACGTCGGTTCGAAGCGGCCTCGAGTATCGCGGCTACACCGACCCCCGGGCTACCGACAAGAAGCTTCTGCGCGACGTATTCAAGAAAGGCGACCAGTACTTCCGGTCCGGCGATCTGTTGCGCACCGACGACGACGGGTTCTACTACTTCGTCGATCGCATCGGCGACACCTTCAGGTGGAAAGGGGAGAACGTCTCGACCGCCGAGGTGGCCGACGTCATCACGCAAGACGACGGCGTAGCCGAGGCCACGGTCGTTGGCGTCCACGTGCCCAACATGGACGGGCAGGCGGGGCTCGCCGCGGTGGTGCCCACCGGGCCGTTCGACCATGACCGGTTCTGGCAGGCCGTGTCCGAGCTGCCGGGGTACGCTCAGCCGCGCTTCGTCCGCGTCGTTGGCGACCTCGCCAAAACCGGGACCTTCAAAATCCAGAAGAGCGAGCTTCGAAAAGACGGGGTGGACCCGACGTCGGTCGAAGACCCTCTGTACGTTCGGACCGCCGAGGGCTACGAGCCCCTCACCGAAGAGCGGTGGGCGGACATCAAAGAGGGACGCCTGAAGCTCTGAGGCGCGCTCAGGCCGTTTCGAGGGCTTTGTGGATGACCGCCAAGTCCTCGGGCGCGTAGTCGAGCGCAAGTGCAGCGCCGTGACCTTTGTCGGTCATCTTCTTCCACGTCTTTTGAACGATGGGGATCAGCTTGTCGTCCTCGTGTTTCTTGGCGAAGTCGTGGAAGTAGTGCTCCAGAAACACGAGGCAGATCACGTCTTCGAGGAGCTGCACGTCGGGGTCGGTCTTGAGCCCGCGCTTCTTGAGCAGCGTCTGCACCCGCTCGATGGTTGCGTCGTCGTAGCCGACGTTTCTCATGATGTCGCCGGCGATCTCGCCGTGCCGTTTGTAGAGGTCGGTGCGCCATTTGAGGTAGCCGGCTCTTCCTTCGGGGTAGCTTTCGCGCGGCACCTCCCAGCGTCGAATGTGCTGAGCCCGGGCCGCCAGCTTCACGGTCTCGGGCGCGTCCGGTTCAAAGTCGTCGAGACGCTCGCTCATGCGGCGGCCGTAGACCAGCTCGCGAGGCACCGGCGTTCCGTCGACGATCTCCGTGTTTGGGTCTTCGGCGTTCGCCTCGTCGAAGAGCCGATACGCCTCGTCCAGCCGCGACATCGGGGGATCGTACCACGCGCGGCCGAGCGCTGGCGCCGCCGCGACGATTGGGCGTATAACCGAGCTGGACGTCCCCGGAGGCTCGATGCGAAGAGCGATGCTGATTGCGGTGACCTTGCTGGCGCTCGTCACGGCGTTCGGCTGCGAGCGGGGGGCGCAGCGAGCACCGGCGTCGCCCGAGGCCGGCGCAAAGACGGTCGTGTGGCTGCCCGGGCGCGCGACCAAAGCACGGCCGCCCAAGGGCAACCCGGGGAGCGCGAGCCAGCCTCGGATGTCGACCCCGCCTCCAGACAAGGCGTCCGAAGCGCCGGTCACCGAGCCACCGCCGCCTCCCCCGGCGAGGCCAGCTCGAAAGGGCGGGCCGCACACCGATCGGTGCGGGCGCCCGCTGATCACTTAGTCGCTGCGTGGCTGATGGCGGCCGCAGTCAGGTCGTCGTCGGACCAGAGCCTCAGGAACCCGCGATAGGCGCCGAGATACACCGTGTTGTCCGGGCCGAACGTGAATGTGCCCCAGATGTTGTTGAACACTTTGCGGTCGTAGTTGCCTTTGCCGAGCGCGGCACGCTCCACGATACGGCTGACGCTGTCGTCGAACTCGCCTTTGTTGAAGTAGCCCTTGATTTTGAAGACGCGCCAGCCCGTGCGGAAATCGATTGCGGTTAGCACCCAGTCGTTGTGACCGTTCGTGGGCTCTTCTTCGCGGTTGTAGACGTAAATGAGTCCGCGAGGCGTGGAGAGCTTTGGGGTCGCGGTCTTGCTGTCGATGTGGCCGGCCGCAGGCCAGCCTTCGCGCTTCGCGTAGGTGCCCTTCACGTCGTCATAGTCGAAGCGCATGATGCCGCCGGCCGTGTCGTTTTCTTTGAAGGGGTCGAAGTAGCCGTAGGTGTTGCCGACGATCAGATGGTCCTCGTAGGCGACGACCGAGTTCTCGACAGCGCCCTTCCCCGGCTCGAAGAGTGGGTTCTTGCTCACGAGCGCGCCGTCCTTCTGATTGAAGACGTTGAGATGTACCGACTCGGCGCCGTTGTCGACAATTGCCACGAACCGGTCGCCGATCAGCGTGGGGGTCGTGCCGCTTCCGTCGTTGAGGTGGCCAGGCTTGATCTTGTGGTCGTTGTCGTAAACGAGGTCGCCCTGGGGATACGTCGGCTCCCAGCTGGGGTCGAGCTCGATCTTGTTGGTTTCGACGTTGAAGCGAAGCTTGTAGAGGGCGACGTTGGAGACGATGTAGACCCCGTCCGGGCCGATCGAAAACGAGTTCTGGATTTGCTCGGCGAAGTCGCTCTTGCCGAGGAAGAGCTCGCGGAAGCGTCCGCGGATCTCTGGGAACCGATCGATGTCCTGGTCCTCGAGAGCCTTTTTCGCATCGGCCAAGAACTCCTCTGCACCGTCCGGCAACGGGTCGAAAAGCTGCCGGATCTTCGCCTCGACGCTGAAGAGTTGAATCGCCGCAGCGTAGATGGGCGGGCAACCGTCCTTGGTCTTCTCACCGAGCGTGTCGATCACGCCGACGACGCCGTATTTGGACGTGAACCACACCCGGCCGTCGGCGTCGGGCATGATGGCCGTGAGCTTGTTGTCCGCAGGCTTCTTTTCGAGAATTTCTTCGACGATGGTGCCCTTCTGCACGGCGATGCCGAGGTTGAGATAGAGCATCTCCTCCCGGACGACGCGGCGATCGCGAATCGGGATGCGGATGATCGTGTCGTTGGCGCCCGGGACATACACGTCGCCCGTCGCGTCGAGGTAGGAGTAGGCGCCCCCGGAGGTGTCGCGGAACACCGACCTACGGCCCTTGCTTCCGGCGACCTGCCTCATCTTGTAGCCACGGCCGGGGATCGCGACGGAATCGATGATGCGCGGCGGAGGGCCGGAGATGTCGATGACGAGGAGCGTGGCTGCGTCGCGTCCAAACGAAATCGTGACGACGGTCTCATCGTCGAGAAAGGTGAAGAGGGGCGCCATACCCGACAGGCGCTTCCCTTTTTCGAGCACGTGGAAGTAGCCGACTTTGGCGTTTGCCGGGATGGGCCCCGAGAAATGGCTCACGTCGGTGGCAAAGCTGTCCTCGTGCATGGTCCCGGCGTAGCGGTCCGAAAGTATGGGATGCTGCCAGTTCTCCTGAGGCGGAAGCGGCTCAGGAAGCGTCTCCCCAAACCGCGCCGTCCACTCCTCGAACCACTTCACCTCCACATTGGCAAGCTGGGGCCTGAACTTGAAGCTCGTATCCTTCACCGAATACTGCGAGCAAGGCTCCACCGCCCCCCGCGAAGCACACGCACAAACCACCAACAACAAAACCAAAAACCCAACCCGCATAGCAACCTTCTACTCTTTCGAAGAGTTGAGAAAAAGGGGACAGTCCCCTTTTCCAGGAGGGAAGTTCGAAAAGGGGACTGTCCCCTTTTTAGTTGCGGGCGCGGCGGGAGGCGATGACCTGGTGGAGGGAGCTCCTCGGGTAGAACTTGATGCGCAGGCGAATGATGTTGTTTGAGACTTGGAATTGGCTCTCGAGAGTGTCGCGCGTGGTTTGAAGCGTGTAGAGGAGCTCCACGCGCCACTCGTACTTGATGCGGTAGCCGAGGCCGACGCGATAGCGCCAGTTGTCGTTGAAGCGCTCGGCCGTCGCCCGACCCAGGTTCACGAACAACTCGAAGTCCGAGAGCAGGTAGAGCGTGTGGGCGTCGGCGAGGTGTTTGTGGTTGATCGCGAGTTGGAGCTCGAGACGGTTTCGGTAGCGCCACGTCGTTTCCTCCTCGCCCGTATCGAGATACCAGAGGTTGCGGCTCTCGACGCGGTTGAAGTCGCGGATCATGGCGCGGTGCGCCTTCGACTGTAGCATATAGAGACGAAACCCGAGGACCGGGCGAACCTCGAACGTGGAGATGTCTTTGTTCTGCCGCACCCAGCTGAACAACGTGCGCACGACGAGCTCGAACCTCGGGCCGGCGACCCATTCGTAGGCCGGCGTGAGCGTGAGCTCGCTCCAGGCCTCGCCGCCTGAAAAGAGAACCTTCGGCCCGACCTCGAGCTCGGCGAGATGATCGGACCGGAAGTACCAGTCGAGCAGGAAATCGGTCCAGACCTGCCCGGTCACCTCGCCCTGGGCGCCAACGCGAACAGGCATCATCAGCGCGAGACCCAGCATGCCCGCCGCAATCCATCGGCCCATGGGGGTTCTTGAATCGGCGCGCCGACTGCGGCAATCGACGCCGCCCGAGCTCGGAACGCGCACGAGCTTCAGGCAGGTCAGCCTATACGGCCTGCGATTCTTTGGCGGCGCCGCGTGCAGCGCCACAGACGGAGGTGATCGACATGCCTCCAAAAATCATGTGGATTCCAGTAAGCGTTCCCACGGCCCACGCCCCGGAGACCGGGAACTGCCGCCAGATCATGATGCCGAGGACGAGCGCAGCGATGCCGCTGAAGAGCGTCCAGCCCCAGCCCTTGATCGGGCGGAGCTTGAAAGCCCAGATGATCTCGAAAACGCCGTCGACGACCAAATAGGCCGCGAGGAACAGCGTCAGGGTGGCGAGCCCGGCACCAGGCCGGCTGACCAGGTATCCGCCCGCAACGAGAGTCAGCACGCCCAGTAGAAACATCAACACACCGCGCCCGAGCGAGAGCCTGAACGCCAGAAACATCCGTGAGACACCGGTGAAGATGAGCAGAATGCCGACAACGACGGTGACCGAAAGGCCCGCCACGAGCGGCGATGCGATTGCGAGCACACCGGCGATCGCGATGAGAATGCCGAGAAACATGCCGAGCCCAGCATGCTTCTTGATCGCGCTGAGCATCTCCTGGTCGACTTCTTCCGCACCGTTTGCCATGGGCACCTCCTGAGCCGCCATCAGAACTTGGTGGGCCTCAAATGGCAAGAGGTGAATTGATTCGCAGTGCTCACGCATTCACGGGTGGCAGCTTCTGGATAGTCAGGAGCCGGAACCGAGCCGCGACGCGTCGGCAACGCCCTCGATCGCCATCGGCAAGTCCGCGCCCGCAGGAAGCTGAAACACGCGAAGGTCGAACTCCGGCACCACCGCGAGAAAGTGGTCGAACAGGTCCGACTGAATGCCCTCGTAGCGCGCCCAGTTCTGATCATTGGAGAAGACGTAGACCTCGATCGGAAGCCCTTTGTCGGTCGGCTGAAGCTGCCGAACGAGGAAGGTCATGTCTTTGCGGATCTTCGGGTTCGCCTTCAGATACGCGACCATGTAAGCCCGGAACGTGCCGACGTTGGTGAGCCGCCGCAGATTGACCTCGCCCGATCGGTGCGCATTGGTCGCCTCGACTTCTTTTTGCTTCGACTGCAGGTAGTCCTTGAGCAGTTCGATCTGATCGAACCGCCGAAGCATCTCCTCGTCGCAGAACTTGATGCTGTTCATGTCGATGTAGAGCGCGCGCTTGATTCGCCGCCCCCCCGATTCGCTCATGCCCCGCCAGTTCTTGAAGCTGTCCTGCATGAGCTGATATGTCGGGATCGTCGAAATCGTCTTGTCCCAGTTCTGGACCTTGACCGTGTTGAGCGAGACATCGATGACGTCCCCGTCCGCCCCGTAGGTCGGCATTTCGATCCAGTCGCCGCGCCGCACCATGTCGTTGGTGGTGAGCTGGACGCTTGCCACGAAGCCGAGGATGCTGTCCTTGAACACCAGCATAATCACGGCCGTGAGTGCCCCGATTCCACTGAGCAGTGCCCAGGGAGACCGATCGAGCAGCAGGGAGATGACGAGAATCGCGGCCACCAGCGCGATAGCGATCTGCGCCACTTGCACATACGTCTTGATCGGCGCGCGCTTGGAGCGATCGTGGGTCTGATACGCGATGACCACGGCGTTCAGCGCGCCGTAGAGCGAGGCCGCCACCGTGATGACGACGAACGCCATCGCCACGCGCTGCACGAGGGAGGCCGCAAGCTCGCGCTCCGGGAATACAAACGGCGCTGCAGCGTAGATCACGAGTGCTGGCACGAGGTGCGCGAGACGATCGGGCACGCGCTCGTCGACCAATGCGTCATCCCAGTGCGTCGGGGATCGGTCCGCGAGGCGCCGAAACCACGTCACGAGAACCCGTTTGGATAGGAAGTTGGCGAGCCAAGCCGCCAAGACCACGATCGCGGCCAGAATCAGGGTTGCAAGCGTATCCGCGATCGCTTCGCCGACACCGAGCTTCGTCAGCTCCTCGGTGAAAAAGACCAGAGGCTCCTTCAACATCGGCAGAGGTGTACCATTCGCGCGATCTTCTGATCATCGCCGAACGCGCCACGTTCCCGAATGAGCCCCTGGCCGCTTGACAAATGAGATGACATGACAATACGCTGCGTGCCACAAGGGGGGGTCCCCCGTGAAGGAGGTACAAGTGGCAACTGCAAAGAAGCGCAAGAGGAAGGCCACGAAGAAGCGGCCGACCCGCAAGTCCGTGAAGCGCAAGGTCGCGGCAAGAAAGCGCACTGCGAAGAAGAGGCGCGCCACCAAAAAGCGCGCCGTGAAGAAGAGAGTGGGCACCAAAAAGAGAGCCGCCAAGAAGAGGCGCACCACTCGGAAGCGCAAAGTCGCGTCCAAAAAGCGCGCTGTGAAGAAGAGAGTAGGCACCAAAAAGAGAGCCGCCAAGAAGAGGCGCACCACCAAAAAGCGCGCCGTGAAGAAGAGAGTGGCTACCAAAAAGAGAGCCGCCAAGAAGAGGCGCACCACCAAAAAGCGCGCCGTGAAGAAGAGAGTGGCTACCAAAAAGAGAGCCGCCAAGAAGAGGCGCACCACTCGGAAGCGCAAAGTCGCGTCCAAAAAGCGCGCCGTGAAGAAGAGGCGTTCGACCAAGAAGCGCGCCACCAAGAAGCGCTCGACCAAGAAGCGCTCGACCAAGAAGCGCTCGACCAAGAAGCGCCGGACCGCAAAGAAGAAGTAGAACACGAGATCTTCGGGCTCCTCCTAGGGGACGCGCGTCTCCCGGCGCCCAGGCCGATCGGCACGGGCGCCGGGAGACCGAGTTTCGACTTGCTTCAGAGCGGCGTTGGGTCTGGACGCTAGAAGAAGTACGCGCCCAGATACGAATCGCTGATCTCGTGCTCGATGACGTCGTTCGCCGGGATGAACGTGTAGCCGAATTCGAAAGTCACGGCCCAGCGCGGCGTGATGAAATACTTGAAGCCCGCGACGAACCGAAGGCCGAACGAGAATTCCTTTTCGGCGACGCCGTTCGCGTCTCTCTCGGCGTAGAACACGCGAAGGACGGAGAGCATGCCGGCGGCAACGAACGGTTCCCAGTCGTTGACCCGGTAGAGCCCGTTGATCAGCAACTCGAACGGAGAGTCGAGCCGGTCCTTGTTGAAATAGAACGGCTTCACGAAGGTGATGGACACGTGAGGATGCAGGATTCTCTCGAACGCAAAGAAAGGCCCCAGCAGGTTCTCTCGATGCCCAATTGCGCTCCCTAGCTCCGTGCCGCGGTCCCGAGTGAGATGAAGGATGTGCGAGAACCCGAAGATGAAGGCGTTCTTGTACTCGTCCTCGAAGAGGCGCTCCTCATTCTCCTCCGTCGCGTCTTCGTACTCCAGCTTGGCCTCGGCCTTTGGGCCCGCGTCGCTTTCGTTGACTTCTTTCCAAGCCTCTTCGCCGCCGTTCGCGTCGTCTTTGTCGGAGTCTTCCGCAAGGCTCGCCGACGCGTCCGCCGTCACACACAGAAAAAGTGCGACGGCAAAGGCCCCGGCCCAACGATGGCAGTCTCCCGTTCGTGCACGTCGTTCGTTCATACGCAACTCCTAACTCATGAGCGTGCGCACCTGGCGGCGCATGAGACGTAACCGCTCCTCGAGCGTCTCGGCCACGAGAATTGTGCTCTCGCTCATCAGGTACACGGCCAGCAAATCGCCGCGCGCACGAGCCTCTGCCGGAGGAAAGCCGAGGTCGCGAAACTCGCCCACGATGAAGTCGAGCCGCTTCCGGATCACCCGCTTCAAGACCTTCGCGGTCTTCTTGTCAGCCTCCGCCCACGTGCGAATCGCCGCGTCGTAACGAGTCAGGTCTCCCTCGAGGATGTTCTCGGCAGCCGCCAACAGCCGCTTTCCAGGATTGTCGCGAGCGGCCGCTACGTCGCGAATCACCGAGTCGGTCATTTCGCGGTCCCACCACTCGAGCATGGAATCGAGCAGGTCCTGGCGGTCGTGAAAATGCCAGTAGAAGCTTCCTCGGCTGACGCGCAATGTTTTCGCCAGCGTCAGAACCCGAACGCCACCGATGCCACGAATCCGCAAGAGCTCCATGGCGGCGTCGAGCCAATCGTCTCTGGTCAGTGACCTCGCCCGTGGCACCGCGACGCCACCATACACTTGTGTATTGACCACCACAAGGGTTGGTGCGAGCCTCAGCTCTCCGGAGGACCTACATGGGCAAGACACGAGCTGGGCTAGGGGCGACGGCGATTGCATTGGCCGCGCTGACCGTGGGCTACTTCATCGGCGTGAGCGTCGACGAGCCGAAGGTGGCGCAAGCCGCCGGCGGCAAGGTGAAGTCCCCCGTCGGGACCGCCCCAGACCGCTACGTCTACTACCCGGGGACGGAGCGGCTCGGTAGCGACGAGATTCGTATCATCGCATGCGGCACGGGCATGCCAGCCGCGCGTCGGGGGCAAGCCGCCTCGTGCTGGGTCTTCGAGCTCGGCAACGGCGACAAGTTCCTGTTCGACCTCGGCACTGGCTCGATGGCCAACGTCATGTCGCTGATGATCCCCGCCGACATGCTCAACAAAGTCTTCGCGAGCCATCTGCACACCGATCACGTCGGTGACCTTGCTGCGCTTTGGGCCGGTGGCTGGACCGGCGGCCGCACGACGCCGCTCGAGATCTGGGGGCCAAGCGGCTCCCGAAAAGACATGGGCACGGCGTACTTCGTCGAGCACTTCCTGAAGGCCTACAACTGGGACTACATGACGCGCGCGGTGAAGGTGAACCCGATACCCGGCGACATCATCGCGCACGAGTTCGACTACAAGGGCATCAACCAGGTCGTCTACAAGAAGAAGGGCGTCACGATCCGATCGTGGCCGGCCATCCATGCCGGCGACGGGCCGGTGAGCTACTCGCTCGAATGGAAGGGCTACAAAGTCGTCTTCGGCGGCGACACCTTCCCGAACACCTGGTTCGTCAAGTACGCCAAGAACGCCGACATCGTGATCCACGAGGCGATGCTCACGGCGGAGCAGCTCCGCGTGTTCTACAACCAGCCGCCATCGCGCACCATCATGATGAACACCGACATCCACACGTCGGCCCAGGCCTTCGGCAAGGTCATGAGCATGATCAAGCCGAAGCTCGCCATCGCGTATCACTTCTTCAACGAGGAAGGGACGCGATACGGCATCTACGACGGCATCCGCGAGACCTATGACGGCCCGCTTTCGATGGCCGACGACATGATGGTCTGGAACCTGACGAAAAAGGGCATCACGGAGCGCATGGCGGTTTCGGTCGACGACGCATGGGACGTCGAGGGAACGGCGAAGGGCCTCGAACCCGACCCGAACCGCAAAGCAGAAACCATTTGGAAAGAGCTCACCGACCAGCGCCTCGACATGACCGAGGTGAACAAGACCTGGCTCGACGACTACAAGAAGAAGTACAAGATCAAGTAGGCGTCACGCTCACTTCGGGAGCTGGCGCCAGGCGTCGTGCTAACCACGTCCCGCCAACTCGGCCAAGGGGCTTGGCTTATTCGGGGTTCGCTGGCAGCATCGATGCGTTCGGCGAGCCTCCATCACAAACGCTTCGAAGCCGACGAGGAGAGACCTGCATGAAGACCGCGCTTGCATTCATCGCCGGAGCCGCCGTGGCCCTCGCCGCGATCTACGTGTTGTCCCGCGGCCCGGAGGCCGACGTCGCGCAGGCCGAGCCTCAGCGGGACGTGTATTATCCGGGCACCGAGGAGCTCGGGAAGAACGAAATGCGGGTCACGGCGTGCGGCACGGGCATGCCGTCGGTGCGTCCCAAGCAGGCCGCCGCGTGTTGGCTCGTCGAGCTCGGCAATGGCGACAAGT
>CAJIBU010000094.1_pt1 | contig 19548 bp, 14 predicted proteins | sample 9199451 | NCBI WGS metagenome assembly CAJIBU01 (sample SAMEA7708315, study PRJEB35096) | sediment metagenome | biome: marine neritic benthic zone biome [ENVO:01000025]; feature: sediment [ENVO:00002007]; material: shallow marine sediment [ENVO:03000034] sea grass bed [ENVO_01000059] ... | reverse complement strand
GACCCGGTGCACGTCATCGGGGTCGGACGTCGTTGGCACGAGCAAGACGTCGTCGGCGCCGGCGTCTTCTGCCTGGCGAACCGCATCTTTCAGGGCCTGCGGCGTCGTCACGATGCAGATCTGTTTCACGTTGTCGCGTGCGACGGGCGCCATGAAGTTCAGGTAGCGATCGAGATAGGTGTCGAGCTGGGTGCGCGCGTCGGGGCCGAGCGCGTACCAAAAGCCCGTACCGAGCCAGGGCCTCGGCCGGCCGCGCTCTTCCCAAGCGCGACGGGCGGCGCCGAATTGCAAGTCGATCTCCGCGGCCGACGGTCCGAAGCTGAAGCCGCAGAGGCCATCGGCCCATCGCGACGCGGCGACGATCGATTCGACCATGAGCGAGCCCGCCAAGAGCTTCGGTCCGCCCTCCTGCGCGGGCGCCGGACCCACGGGGCGCGCGCCTTCGACGACGGGCTCGCCTCGCCAGACCCGCTTCATCGTCGCGACGCTTTCAGCGAGCCGCGTCAGGCGATGGCCGAGCGGTGCGCCGACCGACTGGTAGTCCTGCTCGCGGCCACCGACGCCGACCCCGGCGACGAGGCGCCCGCCCGAAAGCACGTCGATGGTGGCGAGCTGCTTCGCGAGCATCACGGGGTGGTGCAGCATCGGGACGAACACGTCGCTGACGATTTTGACCCGCGTGGTGAGCACGGCCGCCGCGGCCAGCGCAGCCGTCATGTCGGGGTTGTAAAAGGAGATGCGCTCGCCCGCCGCGATGCTCGCGAAAAAGCCTTCATCGATGCGCTCGCACCAGAGGCGAAAGGTCTCGCGGTCGAGGCCAGGCGCCATCACCGGAAGGTTCAAGCCGATTTCCATTTCACCTCTCTCGAATGGGCCCCGCCGGACGCTTTGCATCCGCGCGTGATGGCGTCTAGGACTAGCGCCCCAGGAGACACATGCGCAACCCCAAGGACTTCTTCAAACCCATGGCCATCGGGGCGCCGGAGCCCGCTCGCGAGATCCCGTTTCGGCCCTCCCGGATGATCCACTTCTTCGACCCGAGCAATCCGAAGATGGCGGCCAAGGCACCAAGCATCGCGCAGAAGTGCGACGTGCTTCTCGGCAATCTCGAAGACGCCATTCAGGTCGACAACAAGGTCGCGGCTCGAGAGGGCTTCGTGAAGATCGCCCAGGAAAACGACTTCGGCGACTGCCAGCTCTGGACACGCGTCAACAGTCTCGACAGCCCGTGGTTCCTCGACGACATGATGCAAATCGTCGGGGAGGTCGGCGACAAGGTCGACGTCGTCATGGTTCCGAAGGTCGAGGGGCCCTGGGACATCCACTACGTCGACCGGCTGCTCGCACAGCTCGAAGCTCGCGGCGGCGTGAAGCGGCCGATCCTCGTGCACGCGATTCTGGAAACCGCCCTCGGCGTCGCGAACGTCGAAGAGATCGCGGCGGCGAGCCCGCGCATGCAGGGGATGAGCCTCGGCCCCGCGGATCTCGCCGCCTCGCGGCGGATGAAAACCACGCGCGTGGGCGGCGGGCATCCGGGCTACCTCGTTCGCAACGACCCGAACCCGGAAGACCCCGACGCCGAGCGCGCCACGGCGCAGCAGGACCTCTGGCACTACACGATCGCGCGCATGGTCGATGCGTGCGTCGCCAACGGCATCTTCGCCTACTACGGGCCGTTTGGAGACATCCGCGACGTGGTGGCCTGCGAGGACCAGTTTCGAAACGCGTTCCTGCTCGGGTGCGTCGGTGCGTGGTCGCTTCACCCGGTGCAGATCGACATCGCGAAGAAGGTGTTCAGCCCGCCGGTCGACGAGGTGCTCTGGGCGAAGCGCGTCATCGAGGAGATGGGCGACGGCTCGGGCGCCGTGATGATCGACGGCAAGATGCAGGACGACGCGACCTACAAGCAGTGCCAGGTCATGGTCGACCTCGCGAAGAAGCTCGCCGAAAAAGACCCCGAGCTGAAGCAGGCCTATCAGTTTTAGGAGCGCGATCGTGACTGCCGAGCATCGACCCCGCCGAAGCGTGCTCTACATGCCGGGCGCCAACGCGCGCGCGCTTCAAAAGAGCCGAAACCTGCCTGCCGACGGGCTGATCTTCGACCTCGAAGACGCCGTCGCGCCCGACGCCAAGCTCAACGCGCGAAAACAAGTGATCGAGGCTGTCGACGAGGGCGGCTACGGCAAGCGCGAGATCTTCATTCGCGTGAACGGCCTCAACACGCCGTGGGGCTACGACGACCTGGTCGCCGCGGCAAAGGCCGCCCCGGACGCCGTGCTTCTTCCCAAGGTCGAAAGCGCCGAGATGGTGCGTCAGGCCGAGAGCGTGCTCGAGTCGCACGGCGCGCCGTCCGGGATGGCGATCTGGTGCATGATGGAAACCCCGCGAGGCACGCTGCACGCCGAGGAGATCGCCGATGCGAGCCCGCGGCTCGGCGGCTTGGTCATGGGCACGTCCGACCTCGCCAAAGACCTTCAGGCGCAGCACACGGCCATGCGCCTTCCGCTGATCACGCCGCTCGGCCTCTGCATGCACGCGGCGCGCGCCGCGCGAATCGCGATCCTCGACGGGGTGTTTTTGGACCTGAACGACCACGAAGGGTTCGTCGATTCCTGCCGTCAGGGCGCCGAGCTCGGCTTCGACGGCAAGACGCTGATTCACCCGAAGCAGCTCGAGGCGGCCAACGAGGTCTTTGCACCGTCCGAGGACGAGCTGCGGCTTTCGCGACGCATCATCGATGCCTACGCGGCGGCCGAGGCGGAGGGGAAGGGCGTGGTCGTGGTGGACGGCAAGCTCATCGAGCGGCTGCACGTCGACCACGCCAAGCGCGTCGTCGCCCTGGCGGAGGCGATCGGGGCGTAGACGTCGCCGAAAAGAGCGGGTAGGCTGCCCGCTCCCCCATGCGATTTTACGAGTTCGAAGTAAAGCGCCTCCTCGCAAAACACCGGATTCCCTTGGTGAAAAGCGAGGTGGCCCAAACGGCCGACGACGCGGCGAAGATCGCCTCGGACCTCGGCGGACAGGTGATTCTCAAGGCGCAGGCGATCGCGCCCGGGCTCGCCGCAGCGTCGATGCGAGAGGCCTCTGGGCCGGACGCGGCCAAAGCCGCGGCGGCGGAGCTTTTGGCGATCGACGACGGCGGGCGGAAGCCCAAGGGTCTTCTCGTCGAAGCGAGGCCTGCGGCGGCGGCGGTCTACAGCCTGAGCTTCACCTACGACGGCACCACCAAGCGCCCTGTGGTTGCGGCGGCGGACGTTGCCGGAAAGATCGACGATCTCGGCGATACGCACCCCGACAGGATCGTGCGGCGTCACTTTTCCGCGCTCTATCCGTTTTCGGACTACATCGCGAAAGAGCTCGCGAAGAAGCTCTCGCTCGGCGGAAACGACCTGAAGCGGATGACGCGCATCGTGTCTGGGCTCGCGAGGCTCTTTTTGAAGTACGACCTCGGCGACCTCGACATCACCTCGCTCGCCAAGCTCGACGACGGCAGCTTTTTGGTGCTCGACGCCGAAGCGGATTTGGAGATCGAGGCCCGCCACCGGCAGCGTCCGATGCTCGACGAGCTCGGCTTTTCGAAAGACGACCTCCGGCAGGTGCGCGAGCCGACCGAGTTCGAGCTCGAGGGCGCCCGCATCGACGCCGAGGACCCGCGCGGCATCATCAGCCCCATCGCCGAGTTCGATGGCAACATCGGGCTCGTGATCGGCGCCGGGGGAGGCTCGCTCACCCTGACCGACGCGGTGCGCAAGCACGGCGGCCGGCCCGCGAATTATGCTGCAATCGGGGGCAATCCGAGCGTCGACAAGGCTCGACGGCTCACCAAGCTCGTCTTGACCAAGCCGGGCGTCGACAAGATCGCCGTGATGTCCAACGTCGTCTCGAACACGCGCGCCGACCTCGTGGCGCGCGGGGTCATCAAGGGCATCACCGAGCTCGGGTTCGAGCCCAAAGACAAGATTTTGATCTTCCGCGTGCCCGGTGCATGGGAAGCCGACGCGGCGAGGATTCTCGACAAGTACGGCATCGAGTACTGCGACCGCACCGTGTCGATCAGCGAAGCAGCCAGGCGCGCCGTCGAAAAGGTCGGGTAGAAGCATGGCCGTCATCGTTCACGAAGATTTTCAATTCATCGTTCAGGGCATCACCGGGCGCGAGGCGCTCAACTTCACGCGCGAGTGCCTCGAGTACGGCTCGAAGATCGTCGGCGGCGTCACGCCCGGCAAGGGCGGTCGCGAGGTCTACGGCGTGCCGGTGTACGACACGGTTCGCGAGATCGCCGAGAGCAAACGCGTGGACGGGACCGTGATCACCGTGCCGCTCGCGTTTGCACCAGACGCCGCCTACGAGGCGATCGACGCGGGCATCAAAGAGATCATCATCATCACCGAGGGCATTCCGCGCAAAGACGCCTCGGCGGTGGTCGAATACGCCGAGCTTCACGGTGCGCGCGTGATCGGGCCGAACTGCCTCGGCATCATCGTGCCGGACGTATGCCGGTTCGGGAGCCTTGGTGGGCCCGCGGTCGACTGCCGCAAAGCGTTCAAACCCGGGGTTGTTGGGGTCATGTCGCGGTCGGGCGGCATGACCACCGAGATCTGCAACGCGCTCACGCTTTCGGGGCTCGGGGTGAGCACGGCGATTTCGATCGGCGGCGACCCCGTGATCGGCTCCACGTACGCCGACCTGATCCCGCTCTTCGAAGCCGACGAGGACACAAAAGCGGTGGTGGTCTACTCCGAGCCGGGCGGCACCGCCGAGGCGGAGCTCGCGCGCTGGATGAAAGACAACAACAGCCGGCTGCCGATCGTGGCGTTCGTCGCGGGGCGCTTCATGGACGAGATGCCTGGGATGAGCTTCGGCCACGCGGGCACGGTTGTGAACAAGAAGGTCGATTCACCGGCCGACAAGATGCGCCGCATGCGCGAGGCCGGCATCTCGGTCGCCGAGGAGATCGGAGACATCCCGGACCTGGTGCGGCAAGGCATCGGAAACTGAGGGCACAGGAATCACCATGGCCATGTTCATTCGAATAGACGTCGACAACAGCGCCGTCGAAAAGACCCCCGGCCTCGCCGAAAAGCTCGTCGAAGTCTGCCCCGTCAAAATCTTCAGCCCCGGCTCCACCCCCGCCACCGTCGCCGTCGTCGAAGAAAACGTCGACGAGTGCACCCTCTGCGACCTCTGCATGCGCGACAACGACGCCGTCAAAGTCGTCAAGCTCTACTAGGGACACTCTCCCCTCCATAACCCCGCGAAATCACGAGGAACGTGGACCAAAGATCGCAACGCCGAGCGCCGCCGCCGCTGCGATCTTTGGCTGAGAAACCGTGTGTTTTCATAGGGTTGGCCATGTGGATAGTGACCCTCTCGGGGTGATGCCGCGCTGATTCTCGATGCGACCTCTTGGCGCGCATACGCACTCGCCGGCGAGGCCCACGACGCGCTCGGGCGAAGAGCAGATGCCATCCGCGTATCGAACCGCGATTGGCGTCAGCGGTGCGAACCACGACCGCTCGTCGCTCACAGCGACACTCCAAAAGCGGCTTGAAGCGCTCCGCACGAAGTAGGCCAGGGCTGTTCAATCGCCGTGCCGGAGCTAGAGTTTGCGCCGGTAGGAGGTCGCCATGGGCAAGCCGGTGTGTGTCGTGATTGGGATTGGGCCGAAGAACGGGCGAGCGTTTGCGGAGAGGTTTGCCGCGGAGGGGTACGCGGTGGCGCTGCTTTCTCGGTCGACCGATTACTCGGGGCCGCTTGCAGACAAGCTCGGCGGGAAGGCCTATGCGTGCGATGTCACCGACCCGGGTGCGATAGAGAGCGCGTTCGCGCAGGTGCGCGCCGACCTCGGCGACGTCGACGTGCTTCTCTACAACGCGGGGTCGGGGAAGTTCGGGACATTCGACGACGTTTCGGACGCCGAGTTCGAAAAGGGCTGGCAGATCAACGTCCGCGGATTGCTTCAGAGCACCCGGCAGGTCGTCGGCCCGATGCGCAAGAAGGGCAGCGGGGCGATTATCGTGACGGGTGCGACGGCCTCTCTTCGTGGCAAGCCGTTCACCGCCGCCTTCGCCTCGGCCAAGGCCGCCCAGCGAAGCCTCGCCCAGTCGTTTGCTCGCCAGCTCGGCCCCGAGGGCATCCACGTGGCGCTCGTCATCGTCGACGGCGGCATCGGCAACGACGACCTGACCGGCGATGAGGGGACCCAGCTTCGGCCCGCCGACATCGCGGAGACCGTCTATCACCTCGCCGCCCAGCCGAAGTCCGCGTGGAGCTTCGAGGTGGACGTCCGCCCCTTCAAGGAAAGCTGGTAGCGCAGGCTTTCCAGCGGTTTTTCCCCTCCTGAGGGCCGTGGGCTTGCACCATCCCGCTTTCGGGCTAATCGGCGGAGGCCCATCGGCCGATGGGGACTAGCGACCAATGAAAGATCTCAGCAAATACCGAAACATCGGCATCTTTGCCCACGTCGATGCCGGCAAGACCACGACCACCGAACGCATCCTCAAGCTCACCGGCAAGATCCACAAGATCGGCGAGGTTCACGACGGCGCCGCAACCACCGACTTCATGGAGCAGGAGCAGGAGCGCGGCATCACGATCCAGTCGGCGGCCACCACCTGCTTTTGGGACGACCACCAGCTGAACATCATCGACACGCCCGGCCACGTCGACTTCACCATCGAAGTCTACCGGTCGCTCAAAGTGCTCGATGGCGGCGTCGGCGTGTTCTGTGGAAGCGGAGGCGTCGAGCCTCAGTCTGAGACCAACTGGCGCTACGCGAACGAATCCAAGGTCGCCCGAATCATCTTCGTCAACAAGCTCGACCGGCTCGGCGCGGATTTCTATCGCGTCGTCAACCAAGTCAAGAACGACCTTGCCGCCAAGCCTCTCGTCATGGTGCTCCCCATCGGAACTGAAGCCGAATTCGTCGGCGTGGTCGACCTGCTCGAGCGTAAAGCCTACGTCTGGGACGACTCCGGCAACCCCGAGAAGTTCGAGGTGCAAGAAGTCCCGGACGACATGAAGGAGCTCGTCGACAAGTATCGCTTCGAGCTGATCGAAACCGCCGTCGAGCAAGATGACGACGCGATGGAGCAGTATCTCGAGGGCAACGAGCCCGACCTCGAGACGATCAAGAAGTGCATTCGCAAGGGCACCCGCGAGCTCGCGTTCTTTCCGACCTATTGCGGCTCAGCGTTCAAAAACAAGGGCATCCAGCAGGTCCTCAACGCCGTCGTCGACTACCTGCCCGACCCCACCGAAGTGCCGCCTCAGCCCGAAGTCGACCTCGAAGGCCACGAGACTGGCGAATTCGCGCTGGTGGACCCGAGCCGCCCCGTGCGCGCGCTTGCCTTCAAGATCATGGAGGACCGTTTCGGCGCGCTCACGTTCACGCGCGTCTATTCGGGCACGATCAAGAAGGGCGACACCCTCGTCAACACCTTCACTGGCAAGAACGAGCGCGTTGGCCGCATGGTCGAAATGCACGCCAACGACCGCACCATCGTCGACACGGCGCAGGCGGGCGACATCATCGCCTTGGTCGGGCTGAAGGACGTCCGCACGGGCCACACGCTCGCCGACCAAAAGAACCCCGCGACACTCGAGCCGATGGTGTTCCCCGACCCGGTCATCTCGATTGCGGTCAACACGAAGGACAAAGCCAACAGCGAAAAGCTCAGCACTTCGCTCGGCAAGATGGTTGCGGAGGACCCGTCCTTTCACGTCGAGGTCGACCAGGAGTCCGGCGAGACGATTCTCAAGGGCATGGGCGAGCTCCATCTCGACATCAAGGTCGACATCCTGCGGCGCGCCCATGGCGTGGAGGTGGAGGTCGGCGCTCCTCAGGTCGCCTATCGCGAGACCGTCACCAAGCCGATCTCCGACACCTACACCCACAAAAAGCAGACCGGTGGCTCCGGGCAGTTTGCGAAGATCGACTACACGATCGAGCCGGCAGAGGCGGGCGAGGGCTTCGTCTTCGAGTCCAAGATCACCGGCGGCAACATCCCGAGGGAGTTCATTCCGGCCGTTGAAAAGGGCTTCAAGCAGATGATGGAGGAAGGCCCGCTCTGCGGCTTCCCGCTCCTCGACTTCAAGGTGCAGCTCACCGACGGTGCATTCCACGCCGTCGACTCCTCGCAGATGGCTTTCGAGACCGCGGCCAAGGCGGCGTTTAGGCAAAGCATGCCCAAAGCGGGGCCCCAGCTTCTCGAGCCGATCATGAAGGTGGACGTCTTCGTTCCCGACGCCAACGTTGGCGACGTCATCGGCGACCTCAACCGGCGTCGCGGCGTCGTCAGCGCCCAGGAAAAGGGCGTTTCCAACGTGCGCATCAAAGCCGACGTGCCGCTCAGCGAGATGTTCGGGTACATCGGTGACCTTCGCTCCGCCACCTCCGGACGCGGTCAGTTCTCGATGGAGTTCAAGAACTACATGCCCGTGCCTCGCAACATCCTCGAGAAGGTGCAGGCCGAGGTCGCCGAGCGAAAAGCAAACAAGAAGTAGCGCGCTTCAGGCGCCCACTTCCCTGCGAGCGCGATAGCCATCGAGCACCGCGTCGATCAGCTGAGCGTGGAGCATCTGGCCGTGCTCGGCGTTCATGACCCCGTTGAGCTCGAGGCTCACGAGGCCATGAACGGCGGCCCACAGCTCGAGCGCCGTGTTCAACGGGTCGCCGGGCAGGCCGTGTGCCTCGTGGAAGCGAGCCGCCGCCTCGACAATCACTCCAAACGAATCGACGGCCACTCGACGCGCCTCGCTCGAAGGCTGAAACTCGTGAAAGGGTCGTTCGAACATGATCTGATAGTGCGCCTCGTTGGCGAGGGCGGTCTCTCGATAGAGCGCGGCAAGATGTCGAAGATCTTCGTCGGGGTGGCCGGGTAGGGGCGCCTCGCCCATCGCCCGCGTGAGTCGGTCGAAGCCCTCGAGGTACAGGGCCTCGATCACGCCGATCTTTCCACCAAACCGGCTCGCGATCGCCATCGTCGTCGTGCCGGCCTCCGCGGCGATGCGCCGTGTCGTCAGCGAGCCCGGTCCGTGCTCCGTGAGGAGTCGGCTGGCTGCGTCGAGGACTCTTTTCCTCGTTGACATCGATTCGGAGGACGCCATATCAATGATATACCAACGATATAGAGGTTTTCAGCATGATGTCCAGTCAAACCAGCCCTTGGGTCCGAGGCCACCGTGCCCCGGTCCACAACGAAATCGCAGCGTCCGGCCTTCGGGTCGAAGGGGCGATTCCGCCGACGCTTCGTGGGGAGCTCCTTTACATGTCGGTCAGCCCCGTCGCGCCCGTGGGCGACCAGCACCAGTGGTTTGCGGGCGACGGCATGGTGCACGCGATCGACGTCGGCGAACGGGGTGTCGGCTATCGCAACCGCTGGGTGCGGACGCCATCGGTTTCGGCGGCTCTTGGAGAAACACCCGTCGTGGATCCGATCGACGGCATCGACCTCGCCAACACGAGCGTCATCGGTTTCGCGGGCCGACGATACGCCCTCACCGAGACCTGCACTCCCTATCGGTTGGGAGCAGAGCTCGAGACGATTGGGCGTCACGATTTCGGACACACCGCCTGCTACACGGCGCACCCGCACATCGACCCCGCGACTGGCGAGCTTCACGGCGTGGGATACCCGAACGACGGAAGCGCGCGCTGCACCTATACAATCGTCGGCGCCGACCACACGACCCGGTACGCTCGCAACATCGAGCTCGATGCTCCGGTGTTCATGCACGACTTCGCGCTCTCGAGCTCTTGGGTCGTGCTCTACGAGCTTCCGCTGACGCATCGACCCGAGCTTGCGGCGGAGGGCTGGAAGATCCCGTATCGTTGGGACAAGACTCGGCCCGGGCGGCTCGGTCTGATTTCACGCGAGAATCCCGACGCACCGGTTCAGTGGATCGAAATCGACCCCTGCTACGCGTTTCACACGCTCAACGCGCACGACGACGGTCGAACGATTCACATCGACGTGATTCGAATGGACCGCGCGTTCGACAAAGACATCACCGGCCCCGGCGAGCTCTATCCACCGCAGCTCGCGCGCTGGGTCGTCGACACCGAGCGGCTGAGTGTCAGTCAGACGATCACCAACCCTCGGGTCCAGGAATTCCCTCGAATCGACCCGCGATTCACGGCGCGCCCGCATCGATTCGCCTACACGGTCGAGCTCTTCGGCTCCGACGGCGCCGAAGCGCTGCTCGCCCACGACCTCGACGCCGGAACGACCCGCGAGTTCCGGCCGGGCGCCGGGCACCATCTCAGTGAGGCGCTCTTCGTTCCAGACGAGGTCGATGCTTCCGAAGGCGAGGGCTGGCTCGTCGGCCTCGACCACCACGATCGGACGACGGACCTGATCGTATTGGACGCCACCGATCTGTCGTCGGGCCCTGTTGCCCGTGTGCAGCTACCGCAGCGGGTGCCGGCGGGCTTCCACGGCGATTGGATTCCGCAAGTGCCGTGGTAGGAAGCCTTCATGAGTCGACCGAGCGCCAGAGGGCTCTCGGAGAGCGAGGAAGACCGCGCGTTTCTCCAGCGTCGAGTCTCGCTCTTCGGCTTGGTGATCGGCTGCTCGTATCTGTTCGTGTGGCTCTACAGGGCGGCGATCATCGTGTCGCTCGGGGGCACGTTCGCGGAGGCCGATCCTTCGTTTTGGTGGCACCTGGTCGCGTCGGGCTTCTTTGTCGCCCTGTGGGTCGTGTGCCGTCGCGGACGGCGGAGCGTCCGCTTCATCCGCATTGCGGAGCTCGCAGCGCTGAGCCTCGGCGTGTTCGCGACTGCGGTCATGGCGTCCTCCATCCCATTCGCGAGCCGGCCGGATTTCATCATCTTGCTGGCGCTGTCGAACGTGATCCTCGGGCGGGCGATCTTCGTGCCGAGCACCGGCCGCTGGACTCTGACCCTCGGGCTCGTCGTCGGCGTAGTCGTGCTCGGCTCGGTGTACGTCGGCTCCCTCCGCTCCGACCTCACGACCTGGGCCGCGATCTTTCCGAAGCGGAGCGGCGGAAACACGCAGCAGGCCGCGATTGCGCTCACCATTGAAATCGGCGTGTGGTGGGCACTTGCGACGATGCTCAGCACCGCGACCTCAGTCGTGATCTACGGCCTTCGCCGCCGCGTCCGCGACGCGGAGCAGCTCGGCCAGTATCGCCTCGAGGAAAAGCTCGGCGAGGGCGGGATGGGCGTCGTCTACCGGGCGCGGCACTCGTTTCTGCGTCGCCCCACGGCGGTGAAGCTGCTGCCCCCGGACCGTGCTGGCGCGGACGACCTTCGGCGCTTCGAGCAAGAGGTGCAGCTCACCGCCAGCCTGACCCACCCTCACACGATCACGATCTTCGATTACGGCCACACCGCAGACGGGCTCTTCTACTACGCCATGGAGTACGTCGACGGGCTTTCGCTGACCGACGTCGTTGCGCGCTCGGGCCCGCAGCCCGAAGGGCGGGTGGTCGAGCTGATGCGGCAGGCCGCCTCTGCGCTCGTCGAAGCCCACGGCGTTGGCCTCGTCCACCGAGACATCAAGCCTGGAAATCTCATGGTTCAGCTTTCGCATCCCCATGGCGGGGGCGGAGACTTCGTGAAAGTCCTCGACTTTGGCCTGGTCAAGGAGCTGCGGCGCGGGGGAGGCATCGAGCTCACGAACGAAAGCAACCTCGCCGGGACGCCGCAGTACATGGCCCCCGAGTCCATCCTGTCACCCGACGAGGTCGACCCGCGCGCGGATCTCTACGCGCTCGGGGCGGTTGGCTACTACCTCTTGACCGGGACGCACGTGTTCACCGGGCAGAGCGTCGTCGAGGTGTGCGGGCACCATCTTCACTCTGCGCCGGAGCCTCCTTCGACGAGGCTCGGCGCCGCGGTCACGCCGGAGCTCGAGCAATTGATGCTTCGCTGCCTAGCCAAAGGTCCTTCCGACCGACCGCAAACGGCCTTCGAGCTCGAGCAGGCGCTCGGGAGTTGCGCCGACGTCATAGGGTGGACCGCAGACGATGCTCAACGCTGGTGGGCGGCGCACGGGGAGCGGTCGATCGAGCTCGAGCCGCGAACGCTCGAAGTCGAGCTCACCTTGCGAGATCGCGGTCGAGCATGATCGACTGCATCGTCTTGAGGAGCTCATCGGGCGGGGTCGCCTCGGGGGTCGCCTGAGGCCTTTCGGAGCGTTCGGTGAGCCTCGGCCACAACGGGTCGCGAACTCGGTCTGGCAAGACGTTGTGCAAGTACTCGAGAGCGGTCCCCCGCAGCTTCTCGTCCGGACTCGAGAGCGCGCGAAGCGAAAGGATGACCGCCTCGCGGTCGAGCGTGAGGCTGAGAAGGGTGAACACGTGCTCGAGGTTGCGGTCGTCGCGCGCCTGAAGAAGCACGTCGATCTCCCCGTGAATCTCGGCAGAGATGTCGTCGCGGCGGCGCTGCTGCTCCCACACCGCGTGGTCTGCGGCGACTTCGCGCTCCACAGTTTGCATCACTACGTCCTTTGGAACTTGGACACTCCGATTTCGCTTCTGAACGTGTGCAAGCGCGTGTGCGCATCGATAGCGAACGTCGAATTCGTCGTCGCCAAGGCCGTCGACCAGTCCATGCACGCATAGGTCGCCGTCGTTCTTGCGGAGCAGGCGAGGAATTCGCCGGCGAACGGCGGCTGGGCTTTCAGGGTTGCAGAGGGCGTCGACCAGCTGGCCGGTGATGCGTGGCTGCATTCGCTCGAGTGCGGCGTAGGCTGGCGTCGCGAACACGTCGTTCCCCAGCAAGTCGATCACGTGTGCCGCGAGCCGCGGGCTGAGCGACTCGTCGAGTAGGGTTTGCATAACCTGCTCGGGGTCGTCCGAGAGCAAGCCGGCGAGCTGGCTCAGCGCCGTCTCTCTATCGAGCTCGGCCTCTCCTTGCAAGCGCTTCGCGTCGAGCGCCGCGACGCTGTCGAGGATCTTCTGCCGGTCGAGCACCCCGGCGGTCTTTGCGAGAGTGTGGAGCGTCGTCGCGTCGACGACGTCGTCCGAGCCGAGCGAGACGGCGCCTTCACGTAGGCTCGTGCCGAGCGCGTCTACGTAGCCGTCCTGAAGCTGCCGGACCAGCGCGAGCGCAATCATCGCGGCCACGACCGCAAGCCAAAGAGACCAGGGTGCGGCCGCCTCTGCGGTGCCCGTGAGCGCGATGATGCCCATCACCAACACGCTTCCGAGGCCATAGCCAACCCTGTTGCAGGCGATGTCGACGACGGCTTTGGTTGCGCGCTTCCTCATCGGGGGCAGAGGGTTGTAGAGGAGCTCGTAGCCCGACCGGAAAAGCGAGCTCGATGCGACGGTTTGTGTTCCGCGCGCCAGCGCCGCCGTCCCGAGCGTCGTCCACACCGCGCCGAGGCCGGCCGTGAGCACCACACCGAGCGGGAGGACCGACATGGCGCCCCCGAGGCCGACCTTTCTCAGGAGAGGTTTCGCGACGCCCGCCTGAACCACGAACGTCAACAACGAGGTCACCATGTAGAAGACCGCGAAGAACGAGAGCAGCCCAGACGAGTCGGCGAACGCTGCGTCGGCCTCCGCCTTCATCGCGTAGTCGACCAGAACGCCGACCACGCCGAGCAGCACGATGGTGAGCGCGATCCGGCGGAGATACGGCTCGGCGCGAATCGAGGTGGCCGCCGCGCTGCTCTCGGGTGCCTGCCGCGGCTCGGCGGACCTTCCGATCGACCATGCGCCGAGCGCGACGAGGATACCCAAGGCGCCGAGCCCCCACAGCACCACGCTCAGCTGTTTCGTGTCCGACAGCACGAACGCCGCCAAACCCCCGAGCACGCCGCCCAAGGTGGCGCCGATGCCCACCTGGGTAACGACCGTCTTTGCGTAGAGGGGATCGAATCGCTCGTTGACCACGGACGAAAAGGCACTGACCACGAGCGCGCCGAGCGTGCTGATGTGCACGTAGGCCACGACCGCAACGACGCGTGGCGCCGCTTCGAGAAGCAGCGCCTCCAGCGCGAAGATCGCCGCGTTGGCGAGCGTGATACCGACGGCCATGCGGCGTGGCCCGAGGCGAGGCATCAGCCTGCCCACCAAGACCGCCGCCGCGAGCGAGGTGCCTGCGGCTGCGAGCATGACCGTCGGCAAATGCGCGGCGTCATATTCGGTGAGAAACAGAGTGTCGCGCACTGCGCGTCCCGCGATGAGTTGCCCGACCATCGGGATCGAGGTCAGAACCGCCAAGGATGCGGCACGTTCGCGCGGCTGCTCCATCGCGCGAGCATAGCCCGAGATCGCAGCTCGCGAACGCAAAAGACCGCGCTTCGACAGAGCCGAGCCGGCCTCAGTAGCGAAGTACGTACTCGAGCCACAGCCAGTGCTCGGGGTTCGGCTGCCGTTCGAGCGTGGATTGCCGCTCGTCCAAGAAGGCACGCACGTCGTAGCGCGCTTGAAAGACGTCTCTTTCGCGCACCGTGACGCCGCACTCGAGGTGCGCCCACACCGTGTGGGGAAGGCGATGGTTGTTTGCGATGTCCTGTACGTCGTACCGGGCCCGCGCGCGGATTCGAAGCCGACTCGCAGGCCGCGCGGTGAGATTGAGGATTGCCGTGACGTCGTGGCTCCCGCGTGACCGCGCGGCGCGAACCCATCGGTGCTGAACCTGCCCGGCCAAGCGAACCTTTGCGGAGGGCGAGAATGCGAGGGACGAAGCCGCCAGGGTTCTCGGGGTGGCGCCCACGCGGTGGTCGAGCCAGAGCGCCACGGTGAGCGACCGCGAGATCGCCCAGTCGACTCTGCCAAAGAGCTGCGCGCGGAGCGCCGATGACGAGAGGCTTCGCCACACGTCGACGAGCCCTCTGAGCTGGGCACGCGGCCCGATCGAGGCCGTCGCGCGAACGCGAAACCCGGCTTCGTCGCGGGCTCGCAGGCCGTCGAGCTCGTCTGCCGCGGAGATCGGCCTTGCGTAAGGGTTGGCGTAGCCCGACCCGAGGTAGCGGAGCGAAACGTCCACCTCGGCCGCTTCGAGCGTGCTCACGCTTCGAACGACCGCTGCGTAGCCACCCCTGCTGGCGGATTGCTGGTCGAAGCTGCGTGCGAGCTCGACGAAAAGATCGTGCGGCCCGAGCCCAACTGCCGCGTCGACGCCAACGGCTCCGAACGCCCCGCCGAACGGACGCCTTGCAGACTCTTGGAAATCGAGCGTGGCCCCTCGGAGGAGCCACCTCGGCACGGCGGCGTAGCCGGTGACCCCGATGTGGCTCCGCGGGTTCCAGAAATAGCTGGAGTGCGCGCCGCCGAGCCCCTCGGCGATCACGGCGCGAAGGGTGGCTCGGCTGGCGGCGCCCGAGGGGGCGATGGGCTCGCCGTCGAGCACGACGACGGCCGGCGAGGCGCAACGCTCGTCGTCGTCCTGCTGCGGGTCGATGCAGCGGCTCGCGTCGACGATGTGCGACTGGGCGACTCCGTGCGGCTGATAGGAGCCCCACACGTAGACCTGCAGCCAGCCTTCGGCGCTGGAGATGCGGGTGGCCCCGACCGCGACGCCGGCGAGCCGGTTCGTCCAAGCCCAGTCGGGCGTGACTCGATACGTCGCGCCCGACGGGCACGGCGACGCGCTGAGCTCCCCTGCCGCGCGCCGGCAGCGGAGGACGAGCGAAGTCGCGCGGCGGAGCTCGAAGTCGCCAAAGGCTCCGTTCGGTGTGATTTGATCGGTCACGTCGAACGTCAGCCGCTGGCCAAACCCGATCCGGTAGGTGCCGGCCACGAGCTCCCAGCGCTCGGCCTTCCAGGCGACGTAGAGCTTGGGCATCACGAGGCGCGCACGTTCGGGTGCGACGGCGAGCGCGCGCCGATCGCGGTCCCACCGAGGCTTCCCGAGCTGGTTTCGCGTCAACGTGGCTGCCAAGCCGGCATCGAGCCCGCCGGCGGCTCGAACGCGCGCCTGCAGCGCCGCGGCAGGCGGCAGTCGGTCGTGCCGCCCGGTCCAACGTGTCTGGAGGCGCACGAAGCCGCTCGCCCCTTCCCGCGGCTCGTCGATTGGCCTGGCGACGGTGAACGGCCGGAGCGACTTCGCCAGCGCCGCGGACAGGACGCCTGCGACCACCAGCTCGTCGAGGCCCGAAAGCTCGCCGGCACGCTGCCGGTGGAGAAGAATTCCGTCGACGTGCGAGTAATCGAGGTTCGGAAGCAAGTAGAGGCGCTGGCGGTCGGCTCGGTTGAGGTCGACGCGCGTCTGGTGCAGCAGGAGGAGCGCGTCGAACGTCCGAGCGGAGATCTGCTCGGTGGCGAGCAGGTCGTAGAGGTCTTCCTCGATGTCGATGTCGATGAACACCTCGTAGCTCACCGCCGACACGCTCCTCGAAAGAAGAGTGCCGGCGCAGGCCAACGCGAGCGTCGCGGCTATGCGCACACGGGGTTCGCAACACCGGGTGTGCCGAAGTCGCCGTCGCCGTACGCATCGACCGCGTCGCAAACCACACCGTTCGAGTCGATTTGTGTCGCAACGCCTCGGCTCGCGGTCTCCCACGTCACCGAGTCGAGCACCACGCCTTGGTGCCGGAGAACGAGTGTGTCGCCGCTGTTGTTGAGCGAAATCGAGAGATCGGACACGACGTCGTCGATGCCGCCGTTCTCTGCGGGGTCGGCGCTTCGGGCGAGCACGACGCGAGCCCCAGGTTCGACCGACAGGCAGTCACGAGCGTCGATCGCGGTGACCCCGGCCGCGGCATCCAAGAGCTCGAGCCCGTTGAGATCGACCGCGGCCTCGAACCGAAGCTCGACCCATTCCCCCGACCGGTTGTCGACCGCGGCCGGGTTTGCCATCCATTCGCTGATGAATGCGTCACCGACCTCGGGGTTCACGATGTCGCGCGTCTCGCTTCCGTCGACGCAGGTGCCGGGCTGCACCAACAGCGGACAGCTCGGATTCGGCTGCCCCGGCGTGCCGAGGTTTCCGGGCGCGTATTCGCCTGCCGCCTCTGCGAAGCAGAACGAGCCGCTGGCGTCGAGCTGCCAGGAAACCCCCATCGCCGTGCCGTCGTACTGCACCTCGTCGAGCACCGCGCTTCCGCTGCCGAGCGCGATCGATTTCTGCCCAGAGTTGCCGAGGCTGAAGGGAAGCGCCGCGTCGACGCGGGGCGCCGCCGCCGGGCTCGCCCCGAAGACGACGTGGTCCCCCGCGCCGACCGGAACGCAGTCCTGCCCCTGAAACACGGCGCCGAGCGCGTCGGCCGAAGGCCCGAGCTCGACCGCGTTCAGGTCGGCATCCGCGTCGAACCGAGCTTCGACCCACTCGAGCGCCGAATCGTCGCCTGTGGGGTCCGCCATCCATTCGGTGATCGCGACAGCGCCTGCCGCCGGGCTCCGGATCGCCCTGAGCGAGCCGAGCTCCAAACACAGACCTTCCACCACTTCCGGCTCCGCATCGCAGCGACTGTTGGGCTCGCCCGGTGTGCCGAAGTTCGACCCAAAGCCCGGCGCACTCCCTTCGGGCGTGGTGCACCAGTGCGCCGGGTCGTCGTTGAGCTGGTGGTCCGGAGAGAGCCGACCGTCGAGCTCGAGCGCCCGACCGTCGGTGGTCGACTCATAGTGGACTTCGTCGAGCAGCACGTTGCCGCAGCGGATCGCGAGCGCCGCGGCCGAGTTGCGAAGCGCTCCGAGCGAGCCTCCGTAGCTCTGGTCGAGGTGCGGGGGCGACTGTTCTAGGGAGGCATTGCCGACCACGTAGTAAGCCCCGGCCGCGATCGAGCCGGCGTCGAAGCGGTGCGATTCTCGCGAGCTCCCGTCGTTGCGGCCTGCTTCGAGCTCGAGGCCCAGCAGCGCCACGTCTACGCGAGTCGCGTTGAAGAGCTCGACGTACTCCGCGTCGCCGTCTGCACCATCGGGATTCGCGTGGATCTCCGTGATGACCAAGTCCCCCGGAGAAAGCGCGTCGCACTCCGTCGCGCTGCGGATCGCGTCCCTTCCGCAGCCGCACCACAGCCAGACCACGCACACGAGCCAGTGCGCTGCAATTCGAACCTCCGCCATGTCGACCTCCCGCCGCTTCGGTTTCGCGGGTTATCGGTCGCGGGCGTCGTGTGTTTCGCGAGTTTGTCAGTCGATCGGTGGAAGCTTCGGCAGTCGGATTTGGTTGGGCCGCTCGACCACGATTTGCAAGGTGCGATAGCTGCCCTTCTCGTAGGGGTCGATCTCGCCGCGAACCACGATGGGCTCGCCGCGGTATCGCTCGATGCCGCTCTCACGAAGGACGCTCTTCTCGAAGAAGATCAGCGGGAAGCCGCGCTTGGTTTCGTTGACGAGCGAGATTCGCGACAGCCCCTTGAAGTGCTCGATGCGATCGACGGTCGAGAGCAGCGCGACCTCTTGCCCCACCATTTTCTCCAACCGTGCCCCGGCATCGGCTTGCCAGAGCTCGACGTAGTCGTCGCGTCCACCGGCCTCGTGCTCGAACTCGCGAATGAAGTCCGCGCGCGCGTCCCACCACGCCTTGCGCTCATCGTAGTCCCCGTAGCCCTCCGCTTCCGGGTCCCAGATGCCCCGCTTGGCCTGGCGCGCCTCGGCTTCGGCGCGGGCTAGCTGATTGCCGAAGCGCTTCGAGTAACCGTACTTCGTGAAGTAGGCGCTCATACCGGCGCGCACGCACTCCACGCTGTAGCTCGTCCAGCGTCCGTTCTTTTTCACGAACGCATAGGCAAGAGGCCGGCCGTGCTGTCCGCGGGTGGACTTCGGATCGTCGCGCTCGAGCCGGACCCGCTTGGCGCCTTTGAAGAAGTCTCGAGCGAAATCGGCCGCTTTTTCACCCATCGGCGTGCCGTATCTCCGTGGGCGGCCCCCTCGCGACCGCTTTCGGGCGCGATACGCCTCGAAGTCTGCTTCCGCTGCCGCACGCTGGCGATTGCCGCGAAAGATCTCTTCGGTGTCGATCTTGAGCAGACGAACCGACTTCTCGATCCCCTCGACTCGGATCGTGTCGCCGTCGACGACGGGGTTTCGCGCGAGCCGGAGCTCCCCGATGAGGAGCCCCTCTTGATCGACGACTTCTTCTTTGGTGGCGGTGGCTTCGCCCGCCTTGCCCGTCGGCGCGTCTTCCACCCGGTCCGACGACTCTGCGACCGCGCCACGGTCGCAGCCCATGCTCATGGCGATCGCGCAGAGCAACGCCGCCGAGATGCCACCCCATCTCATCGCCCTACCGTATTCAATAACAGCGGCGTTGGCTACCTTTCGTTGCCGGTGCCGTCGTCGTCGCGCACGCCCGCGAGCTTTCGCGCGAGCCGCTTCTTGAAGTCGAGGTTCATCTGGCGGCCGATCTGAATGCGCTGCGCCTGCGGTGACCCCGCGCCGTGGAGCGACTCCGTCAGGTAGCCGACGGCGTTTCGGCCCATGGTCATGTTCTCGATGAGCCGAAGGATGCGAATGCGGGTCTCGGTAGGAACGTCGGAGCGGGCCTTCAGGTACTTCTCGAGCAACGCGCCGAGCTCGGGGTGCTGGAGCTCTTTTTCAGACGGCGCGGTGCTGACGAGGCCGCCCGCGAGGTCCTGTGCGATGCGCCCCATCTCGAAGGGCATCTTGGTGACGTGGTGCTTGCAGACG
>CAJIBU010000138.1_pt1 | contig 19903 bp, 17 predicted proteins | sample 9199451 | NCBI WGS metagenome assembly CAJIBU01 (sample SAMEA7708315, study PRJEB35096) | sediment metagenome | biome: marine neritic benthic zone biome [ENVO:01000025]; feature: sediment [ENVO:00002007]; material: shallow marine sediment [ENVO:03000034] sea grass bed [ENVO_01000059] ... | reverse complement strand
TAGAGCCGCCGTCCGGGCAGTTGTCGGGGCACGGAACCCGCCTTACATTCGTCGAATGCTGAGAATCATTTTGTTTTTGGCCACCAACCTCGCGGTCCTCCTCATGGCCGGCGTGGCGATGGCCGTCCTCACCGCCTTGGGCGTAATACCGCCCGATGCGCCGTACGTGAGCATGCTGGTCTGGTGCGCGCTGTTCGGGTTCGGGGGCTCGTTCCTGTCACTAGCGATGAGCAAGACCATCGCCAAGGCCACCACCCGCGCCCGGGTGATCGACAAGCCTCAAAGCGACATCGAGCAGTGGCTGGTCGGCACCGTCGAGCGGCAGGCGAAGCAGGCCGGCATCGGGATGCCCGAGGTCGCGGTCTTCGATTCTCCAGACCCGAACGCGTTTGCAACGGGCATGTTCCGCAACAGCGCGCTCGTCGCCGTGAGCACCGGGTTGCTGCGCCTGATGGGCAAAGATGAAGTCGAAGCGGTCCTCGGCCACGAGGTGTCGCACGTCGCGAACGGCGACATGGTGACGCTCACGCTGATTCAGGGCGTGCTCAACACGTTCGTGCTGTTCATCTCGCGCGTCATCGCAAGCCAGTTCGAGCGCGGCTCTTTCATGATCTACATCGGGCTCCAAATGGCGTTTGGCGTGCTCGCCAGCATCATCGTCGCGTGGTTCTCGAGGCGGCGTGAGTTCCGCGCCGACGCAGGGGGAGCGGAGCTCGAAAGCTCCGCATCAATGGCCAGCGCCCTCAATCGCCTCCGCGCGATGCGCGACGCCCCGTCCCAGCTCCCGGAAGGCCTCGCAGCGTTTGGCATCCGAGGCGAAGGGCTGATGAAGCTGATGGCCACGCACCCGCCGCTCGAAGTGCGGATCGCGCGCCTAGAGGGCCGCGCCTAGAGCGCGGTCGAGCGGCGTATCGCCGCTCTATTCCGCCGCGCCGTACTCGTCGTGGCGGCGCACCCACGCCATCGTGAAGTCGAGGCCATCTTCACTGCGGCCTAGCGGGGCCCGATCGAGCCAGTTGTAGGTGCCCATCAACATGTCGAGCCCGCGGCCGTATGTGGAATACGTGTGATAGATGGCGTCGCCTTCCTCATAGAAGAAACTCGCGCCCGGCATCTCCTCGCCCATCCAATCCGCGGTCGTGTAGTTGTAGGCTGCGTTGCCGCCTTCGACGTCCGCCTTGTCGAACGAAACCCCGAAATCGAAGTTGAAGTCGCTGCCGTTGGAGGACACCCAGTCGAAGCCCCAGCCCATGCGGCGCTTGTACGCCTCGATCTCGTCGAGCGGGGCCCGAGACACCGCCGCGAACGAGACGCCGCGGTCCGCGAGGTGCACCTGGATTCCGTCGAAGCTGTCCGCGCAGAGCGAGCAGCTCGGGCACCCGTCTTTCCATCCGGGCCCGAGCATGAAGTGGTAGACGGCGAGCTGGCTCTTGCCCCCGAAGAGGTCGCCAAGGCTCTTTTCGCCGACGGGCGTTTGAAAGACGTAGCTCTTTTCGACCCGCTCCCATGGGAGGGCGCGGATCTGCTCGGACAGCTGGTCGCGGAGCTTCGTGAATTCCTTTTCCTTGGCCAAGAGCGCCCTGCGGGCCTCGAGCCAGCGATCTCGATCGACGACGTCGTGCTGCATCGGTCTTCCTCTCGAAAAGGGGGTCGCGCGATCATAGCCCCAGCGGCACCGGACCCGTCAACCGCAGTCTTCGAGCGCCCGGCGCGCTCACCGCGGTCGCTCGGGCGCGCGCCTTATGCCAGTATCCGCCCCGCGATGGATTTCACCTACAGCGACAAGACCCAAGCGCTCATCGACCGGCTTCAGGCCTTCATGGAGGCGCACATCTATCCGAACGAGGCGGCGGTGTACGAGCAGCACGCCGCCCTCCCCGACCGTTGGGAAGTCCCGCCGCTGATCGAAGAGCTGAAGGCGAAAGCCAAGGCGGAGGGCCTCTGGAACTTGTTTTTGCCCGAAAGCGACCGCGGCGCGGGGCTCACGAACCTCGAATACGCGCCGCTCTGCGAGATCATGGGTCGGGTGACGTTCGCGGCCGAGGTCTTCAACTGCTCGGCCCCGGACACCGGGAACATGGAGGTCCTCGACCGCTACGGGACCGAAGCGCAGCAGCGGGAGTGGCTCGAGCCGCTTCTCGAAGGGCGCATCCGGTCGGCGTTTGCCATGACCGAGCCCGACGTAGCGTCTTCCGACGCGACCAACATCGCGACCGAGATCCGCGAAGACGGAGACGAATACGTCATCAACGGCCGAAAGTGGTGGACGTCGGGCATCATGGACAAGCGCTGCAAGATCCTGATCGTGATGGGCAAGACCGACCCGTCGGCATCGACCCACCTTCAGCAGAGCATGATCCTCGTGCCGCGAGACACCGACGGCGTGACCATCGAGCGCTACCTCCCCGTGTACGGGTTCGACGATGCGCCTCACGGGCACGGCGAGGTCACGTTCAAAAACGTGCGCGTGCCCACAACCAACATGCTCCTCGGCGAGGGCCGGGGCTTCGAGATCGCGCAGGGCCGCCTCGGGCCGGGGCGCATCCACCACTGCATGCGGCTGATCGGGGTTGCGGAGCGCGCGCTCGAGAAGATGTGCGCCCGGCTGATGAGCCGCACCGCGTTTGGCAAGAAGCTCTACGAGCACTCGGTGTGGGAGGAGCGCATCGCGGACGCGCGAATCGACATCGAGTGCGCGCGGCTGCTCACACTCAAGGCCGCCGATATGATGGACAAAGTCGGCAACAAAGCCGCCCGCGCAGAGATCGCGATGATCAAGGTCAAGGCGCCCAACACCGCGCTCAAGGTGCTGGATGACGCGGTGCAGGCGCACGGTGGAGGGGGCGTCACCACAGACTTCGGCCTCGCGATGACGTGGGCGCAGAGCCGAACTCTTCGGCTGGCGGACGGCCCCGACGAGGTGCACCGGCGCACCGTGGCGAAGGTCGAGCTCAAGAAGCAGGCGATGCGCCGAGAAGGCTGAGGGCGTACCGGCGCGACGCCGCGCTCAGCCTGCGTTCAACGCGGTGCCCATGGTCGCGACGAATGCGTCCATGGAACCGAGCTCGATCTCGATGGCATTGCGAAGGCGCTCGAGCGCGAGGGCGCGAACGAGCTTCTTGGTTTCGGCGAATGCTCGCGGGTGGAGCGTGGTCATGGCTTCGGCAGTGCGGACCGCTTCGGCCATCAGCTCGGCCGGCGACACGGTGCGGTCGAGAAAGCCTGCGTCGACCGCGCGCTCAGGGTCGTAGACCTCGGCGTTGATCATCGCGCGATTGAAGTGGCTCGGCGTCAGGCGGCTGCGCGAAAGCTCGATTGCGAAACGCGGCATGGTCAAGCCAATCTGAACCTCGTTGCACACGACCTTGAAGGCGCCCTGCGCTCCGATGCGCGCATCTCCGCTCATCGTCAGGAACGCCCCCATCGCCACGGCGTGACCGCTGCACGCGACGACCACCGGGCGCGGAAACTCGAGCACCCGCACGAGAAGGTCAGCGCCCTCTTTGAGCATCCGATAAACAGGCTCGCCGCCCTGCTTGAACGTCCCGAGGTCGAAGCCACCGCAGAACATCCCTTCGCGCCCGGTGATGACGACCGCCGCGTCGTCCTCGCGAGCCTGGTCGAAGGCACGGTCGAGCTCGGCGAGCATCGATAGGGACAGGCAGTTCACTTTGCCGTCGTTCATCGTGATGGTGGCGACGGCGCCAGAGCGCTCATAGCGCAGAAGCTCGGTCATCGGGGGCTCCTCTCAGTCGCCGGAGGATACGACGTCCGAGGGGGTCATGCACAGGCGGATCGCCTCGACTTCGGGGACCGGCGCGAGCGCGGGATGGTCGAGCCACGTCGCGGGGACTTCGACCGGCATGTCGAGAAGCTGCTGAGCGTAGCCCTTGCCCTGCGGGTCGAATCGAAGCGAAGAAATGCCGCCGCCCCCCAATGCATCGTGCAAAACGAAGTTGAGAGCATGGATGCCCGGGACGTCGTAGCGCACCACGCGCCCCTCGACGCAATGCGCGAACCAGCGCGCGACGACAGGCTCGGTCAGCTGTGCACGCAGAAGCTGCAAAAAATCCGGATCGCGTGCCCTTACTCCGATGTTCGCATCCCCGCCCTTGTCGCCGCTTCGAGCGTGCGCGATCGCGATCAGCGGGAGCTCCACGGGTTCCGCGACTTCGAAAGGCTCATCGAGCGGAGGCAACTCCAGGCTCGAGTGCGTCGGCGCCAAAGGCTCGAGCTCCCGATAGGGCAGCCGCTGCCCGTCGACGAAGACGACCGGCTCGAACAGAGCGCGCGGCACCAAAAAGGAGCGGAGACGAATCAGCGGGGTCGGCTTGGGAAGCCCGCGGCCACCGGCGGTGAGCCCCGCGACCACCATCCCAAACGAACCGAGCTCTCGGACGACGAGCGCGAGCGCTGCGGCCTCGTCGTGGTGCAGCGAAATCTTGGCGACGACTTCGCGTGTTTCTGACGTTCGAGCATGCGGCCCGTAGGTGCTCTCAGCGCCGAGCGCCTCGACGTCGACGTCGCGAAGTGGCGCGAAACCGCGACGTGCGAGCAAACGCTCGGCACGCTCGGCAAAGGCGTCAGCGAGACGATGCGCTCGCTCGGCGGCGTCGCGGCCCCCGAGCAGCACGAGGCCCGTCACCTTGTAACCGTCCATGACCTGTGCGCACGCCTTGAGCGTGGGGGGCGGCGGCCTCCCGAGCGCGCCGGAGACCTCGACGCGATCCGCGCCCGCTTGTTCGAGCTGCACGTGCCGCCAATCGCAGGTGACGTCGGGAAGGAGATAGGCGCCCGGGTCGCCGATCTCGTAGAGGAGCTGCTCGGCCACGCCGCGCACGTCGACGAGGCCGCCCGTCCGGTCGGGCTTGGTCAACGTGAACGAACCGTCCGCGCGGCACTCGGCGACGGGGTAGCCGATGTCGTGCCAAGATTCGACGTCCTGCCAGTCGGTCAGGAGCCCTCCCGTGGACTGAGGCCCGCACTCGAGGAGGTGGCCGGCGAGGCTTCCGTGCGAAAGAGCGTCGAGGTCGTCGACACCCCACCCGTACTCGAAGATCAGCGGGCCAAGAGCGAGGGCGGAATCGACGCACCGCCCCGTGACGACGATGTCTGCCCCTGCATCGAGCGCCGCCGCGATCGGCCGCGCACCGAGGTACGCGTTGAAGCTGAGCGGGGCCAACGGAAGCGAGTCTTCACTGCCCGTGTCGCGAAGGCCGAGCGCCTCGAGCTCGCCAATGCGGTCGAGAAGATCGTCACCCTCCACCCAGGCGATGCGAAGCGCTGCACCGGTGCGGCCCGCCGCCACCCGAAGCGCGGCGGCGGCACCCGCTGGATTGACGCCACCCGCATTGGTCACGACGCGAACGCCCTGCTCGGCGATGCGAGGCAGGTCGCGGCCAATGGCTTCGATCACGTCGGTGGCGTACCCGAGGGACGGGTCCTTCGCGTGGGCACGCGTCAGGATGCCCATGGTGATCTCGGCGAGCGCCTCGAGAAGGATGTAGTCGCAGCGATTCGAGTCGAGAAGCTGCGGGAGGGCGAGCGCGCTGTCGCCCCAAGCGCCCGCGGCGCCTCCGATAACCACCTCTTGCTCTGGCGCGCTCGCCATGCGCGCGGCGCCTCAGCCCAACACCGAGCGTGAAATGATTTCTTTCATGATCTCGGAGGTGCCGCCGTAAATGCGCTGAATGCGCGAGTCGACGTAGAAGCGAGAGATCGGGTATTCGACCATGTAACCGTAGCCCCCGAAGAGCTGAAGGCACCCGTCGACGATGTCGTTTTGTGCTTCTGTCGATGCGAGCTTGGCCATCGACGCCGTCGCGGCGTCGAGCTTTCCGTCCACGAAGAGCTCGTAGCACTGGTCGAGAAACGCCTTGTTGAGCGCATACCGCGTCTCCATCTCGGCGATGCGAAACCGCGTATTTTGAAACTTCGCGATCGGGCGCCCGAACGCCTTGCGCTCTTGCACGTACGCGATGGCGAGATCGAGCGCGCCGCGGCATGCCGCCACCGCGCCCGCGGCGAGGCCGAGCCGCTCGCGCGCAAGCTCTTGCATCAAGATGAAGAAGCCCGCGTTCAACGGTCCGAGGACCGCGGACTCCTCGACGAACACATCCTCGAAAAAGAGCTCCGACGTGTCGGCGGAGTGCAGCCCGATCTTCTTCAAGTTGCGGCCGCGCGTCACTCCCTCGGCGTGCAGGTCGACCATCAAGAGTGACGTGCCGCTCGACCCCTTGGCCTCGGTGTCGGTCTTCGCCACGACGATGCCCACGTCGGCGTGCTGCCCATTGGTGATGAACGTCTTGGCGCCCGTGAGCCTGAAGCCGTCGGGCGCCCGCGCAGCAACCGTGCGCACCGCCTGAAGGTCGCTACCCGTGCCGGGCTCGGTCATCAGCACCGCCGCGACGGCCTCGCCCGAGGCCATCTTCGGAAGGTAGCTCTTCTTCTGCTCCTCGGTGCCATGGTTGAGGATGTAGTGCGCGCAGATGTCCGAGTGAACGCCGATGCCGCCGAGGCTCGCGTAGCCCTGGCTGAAGATCTCCCACGCGAGCTCGTAGGCCGCGTGAATCGTCGTCCCGCCGCCGCCGTACTCCTCGGGGATGTCCATGCAAAGAAGGCCCGCCTCGCCGAGCTTGTTCCAGAGCTCGCGCGGATAGATGCCGGCGTCTTCCCAGCTCTCGTAGTGCGGCGCGACCTCCTCCGCGAGAAAGCGCCTCGCGGTGTCGCGAATCAGATGAAGCTCTTCAGAGCGCGCTGCTTGGTTCATCCCGCAAATCTACCCCGATCTCGCCGACCGGCTACTCGATGCCGGTGCCGCTAGCGCACCAAGTCGAGATGGCCGTTGAAGTCGCCCATGTCGCCGAACTCGTCGCCGAGGCCCATGGCGCGGCTCACCGTGCTGTAGAGGTCGACGTCGGAGCGGCCATCGTAGTCGAAGATGCCGCTTTGGATTCGCCCGTCGCCGCCCGCGAGCCAGAAGGTCATGTAGTCGACGTGGTGCTGATTGTCAGTCGCGGTGCCGAGCTCGGTGCCGATGAGCACAAGCGTGTTGTCGAGCACGGTGCCGCCGTTCGGGTCGAGCCAAGCCGGGTCGTCGAGCTGCGCCAAAAAGAATGCGACCTTCTGCATCAGCCACTGCACGCAAACGTCGAAACCGTTCTCGTTAGAGCGCGTCCACGGGTGCGCGAGGATGTGCGGGCTCTCGGTGATGCCCTGCGCCCGGAGCTCGGGGATTGGGTACCGGTCGCCCCCGCCAGAGCAACCCATTGTGCCGAAGCGCGTGCGCCCGCACCGGAGCGCCATCGCGAACAGCTCGGAGTTGAGCTCCCACACTTCGTTCCAGTTCGCGCCGCCGGAGCCGTAGTAATAGGTGTCGTCACCGGGGCAGAGATCCGCGGTGCAGGCCTGGCTCGGTTCGAGGTCTGCCGGCGCAGGGGGGGCCTCGCAGCTCACGGGCGGCTCCATGTCGAGGGACCGGCGTTCGAGCGAGCGAACGAGGTCGAGATGGTCGGACATGAGCGCTTTGACGCCCGCGCTGTAGGGCGACCGGTCGCCCGTCAGCTCCTGGTACTGCTCGACGACCGAATCGAGAACGCTGTTGCGATAGCGGATCTCGCGCCGCTCTGCCTCGCTCAGCCCGCCCGGGCCCGGCGGCATGAAGCTCCCGAAAATCGCGTCGAACACGTCGAGCGGTCGAAGCAGCTCGTCGTTCGGCTGATTGACGCCGCGCCAGCTGTGGTACCAGCGGGTTGCTGGGTTCCCACCGGTGACGTGTGTGTGCATGTTGACGTTGAGGAGAAGCGACGCCGGGTCGACGAGCCTGTGCGCTTTGTTGTCGAGCGATTCGCCGCCCGCGCTCGATTCGCTCGGCGCGTGCCGGCCTTTGCCGAAGCGGGCCGTCCCCTTGTAGTGCAGAGCCGCACCGCCGCCTTCGTTGAGCTCGAGCCCGCGAATCATCGAGAGCTTGGGCTGGAACGGCGCCAGCGGGGCGAGAACGCTGCCGGCATAGCCGTTTTCGACGAACTTCTTGGGCATCCCGTTGCCGAAGAAAAGCGATACGTATCGAGGCGGCGCCACACCCGGTGCCGCAGCAGCGAAGCGAGTGGACGACGCCACCACGGGAAGCCCGATTGCAACCGTCCCCGCGCCGCGAAGAAAACGCCTTCGGGTCCACCGGCTCATTGGGCCACCTCCACGAGACTGAAATCCGGATGTTCGGCAATGGCACGGACCAGCGCGCGGTACGTGCGGCCGCCTGCCGCGAAGGACGCGTAGACGTTGGCGACGAGGTCGGCGTCACGCGACGCCATCGTCCGCCCAAAAGCATGCTGGATGCTCTTTTCGGCGACGCACTGCGCAACCGTGTCGCTCTGCTGGAGCGCGTCGGCAAACTCGGCGATGGTCGAATAGGACATGTCGACGTCACCGAGGAGGACCGTGCCCCCGCCCGGAAGCGTGTTTCCGAACTCGTCCTCGGTGATGTACTGCCCGGCCGACCCGTACTGCTCGAAGGCGAGACCGAGCGGGTCGAACAAGGCATGACAGCCACGGCACAGCACCTCTTCGCTCTGGATGGCGAACCGCTCGCGCTGGCTGAGCCCGCTGGTCTCCGAAACCGCGTTCTCTTCGATTGCCTCTTGAAGCTCGGGCGTGTCGGGCGGTGCAACGTGCTCGCAGAAGACGTCGTTCAGCACGAATAGCCCACGGTCGATCATCGAGCTGGTCGGGTTGACGGTGCGCGCTGTGAGCACGCTCGCGTTGGTGAGAAACCCGACGCGCTCGGGGACCTCGGAGAGGTCGTACGACGCGGATGCATCGCCGAGCGGGGAGAGGCCGTAGAAGCTCGCAAGCTCCCCCGTGAGCTCCGCGCGCTTTTCGGTGAAGGCCTGCATCAGGTCTGCGTCTTCTTCCCAGGCGAGCCTTTCGAACAGCCTGTACGTCTCTTCCTTCATGTCGGCCGCGAGCGGAACGGAGCTCGGGATCGCGTCCAGGTAGAGCCACTGCTCGACGTACTGGCGAAACGCACGCCGCGCGCGCGGGTGTTCGAGCATTCGGTCGACCTGCGCGCGCGTGCCCTGCCGAACCGTGCCGGCTGCGGCGAGATCCAAGAGCTCCCGATCGGGCGCTGCGTTCCACACGAGAAAGGAGAGCCTGGTCGCGAGCTCGTAGTCGTCTACTTCGCGGCCGGTCCCCGGCTGACCCCCAGACTGAGACTCGAGGCGATAGACGAAGTATGGCGACTGAAGGAGGGCGCGGAGCACGAGACGGGCCCCGGCCTCGAAACCCTCGCCTTCGTCTGCAGCCAAGCCAAAGAGGGCCGCGTAGCGCGCACGCTCGCTCTCCGAGAGCGGCCGGCGAGCGATCAGCACCCCCACACCGTCGACGAAACCGTCGTAGCAGTCCGCGCGCATGTCGGTGCACGGCGCGTGTTGCGACAGCAGGCCACCCAGGTCTGCACGGGTGACAGCGTCTTCGGCGATCGCGTCGTATGCGCGGACACGCGCCGGGCTGAGCAGGAGGTCCTGCGCCGAGTTCCGAAAGCCTTCCGGGATGCGGTTGTCGCGCGGGAGGTCGTAGTCGTCCGGGCTCAGGTCGACCCCGAGGACGACGTCGAGCGAGTTGAAGTACTCCTCGCGTGTGAGCCGCCGCCCGACCGCGTGGCCGAGACTGACCTGGCGCGCCTCGGGCCCGTCGACCGAGCCGCCGCCCGGCGAGCCCTCGCCTGAGATCGCGCCGGTGCAAGCAGAGGCGGCGAGCATCGCCGACACCGCGGCCGCCCGTGCCAGGCGTCTGACGCGGCGCGTGACTCGACGAGATCGAAGGGAAACCATTAGACCCTTAAGTACTATTGATGATAGCCCTCAAGGGTGCAATCTGACACGCACCAACGGTGAGTCGACTCACATTTGGCATCGCTTTGGGCGGCTCAGCGGAAAAGGCGCCGAAGGCCGAACACCGTCATGGTGACGCATGCTGCCACGCCGATACCGAACAGCAGTCGCGCGAGCGCGTCGTTCACATCGGTTGGGATGAACGGAAGGACGCGCGCCACGGTCCCCGCGGGCGCGAGAAACGTGACCCATCCGGTGATGCCCGCGAGCGCGAGCAGGAACACGGCGCCCATCGCCTCGCTTGCCTTGTGGTCGCGAGCAAGCTGCAGAAAGCCGACGAGGATCAGCACGGCCCCCGAGCCGAGCATGAGCTGAGGCGACGCGTCGATCTCCATGTCGATCGGCGGGAGAAGCCCGAGCGGCTGCGCGCACAGGAGAGCCCCCGTCACGAAGCTCAGTATGGCGATCAGCCGTCTCACCCCCACAGGGTAGCCGCGACGCAAGCCAGCGACCAAATCACCGATGAAACCGACTAGGCCGCGGGCGCGGGGAACTTCACGTACTCGTCGACGAGCATCTCCGCGAGCTCGCGGTTGGGCGGGCGTTCGTCGCGAATGCGACCTCGCTCACGCAAATCGGTGCATAGCCGATCGAGGACGGTATCGATGGTCAGGTCGTCGGCGCCGCTGCGCCATGCATCTCGCTCGGCCTCGCTGCGGAAGCAGTAGGCCTTCCACGAGATCGAAAAGCGCATGTCGTCCCAACGATATCGGCTCACCTCGACGTCGCCGTCGCGCACGGCCCACTCGCCGTTGCCGAGCGCGTGCAGGCGCATGCGCGGCATGAAATTCGGCATGGGCCGGTCGACCTCGACCACCCGGTCGACGCCGTGAAATATGCTGTCGGTGTCCATCACCACCGCGGTGTTGAAACGCACGTCGAACGCTCTGGCTGCACCGTTGATGCCGTCCGGGTAGAACGCGAACTCACCGCCGTTGGTGTCCTGATACCAAGAGACCGACGTGGCGATCGGCATGCGATACCGATCAAACAGGCCCGAGTGATGGGCGACGACGATCAGCCATTCGGGGTGGAGCCGGCGATTGAGCCCACGGAACTCGGGCACGTCGGTGTGCACGGCGAGCTCCTGGCCTGGGAGCAGGATGTTGGCGTACACGATCGCCGGCTCGACGACCGGCCGGTCGAAGATGTTTCTCGCGGCGTCGACCAAGCGTTGATTGTGCCAAAGCGGCTCGATGCCCGGCGCGGCGATTTGGTCACCGTACGCATAGGTTTCTCGGAAGTAGTTGGTCCTCGCGATGAGCGTGCCGAGGTCGCTGTCCCGCAGCCCTTGCCGGCCCCCGGTGCGAACGAAGTTGAACGCGGCATCGAAGCGCTGCGGAAGCCCTTCGCCGATGCCCTCGTTCAGGCCCTCTTCGGAGTACATGCCGTAGCTGCCGAAGTCCTCGCAGAGCTGCACGAGCGCCCTCGCATCTTCTTCCTCGAGAAAGGGATCCAGCTCGACGTAGTGCTTGAAAAAGTGATTCTGCATCAGCACGCGCCCGCCAGTCGTTGTACCATGGCTGCCATGGCAAAGGTCCCCGAATCACACGCAGACATCTTCGAGAAACCGGCGTTTGCGCATCTATCCACGCTCATGGCCGACGGCAGCCCGCAGTCGAGTGCCGTCTGGGTCGACACCGACGGAGATCTCATTTTGGTGAACAGCGCCGAAGGGCGCCTCAAAGATCGAAACATCCGTCGCGATCCTCGAGTCGCCATCTCGCTGTTCGACCCGGACAATCCGTATCGTTCGCTCTCGATCCGCGGACGCGTCACGAAGATCAGCAACGACGGCGCCGACGCGCACATCGACAAGATGGCGAAGAAGTACATGGGGGTCGACGAATACCCGTACCGGACCCCGACTGAGCAGCGGGTGATCTACTACATCGAGCCCCAGCGAATCGCATCGACCGGCTGAAGGCCCCGGGGGCTCAGCGACGCGGGAGCTCCGCCCAGAACACGCCACGCAAATCGCCGGGGGCGTATCCGGTCGCGCGGTCTTTCGGATAGAGCTCGGCGAGCTTTGCCTCGAGCTCGGGTGCGACGACTTCTCCGTGGCACGCGACGCAAAGAGGCTTGACGAAGATCGGCTCTACATAGCCAACGGTTTCATCATCGATGGCAACGACCACAGGCTCCCTCTGATCCGGCGAATGCGCGTACGCCTCGAGCAGCGGGCGCACCCACGGTTTGGGTGCGTTGTCGGGGTTTCGAAGCCGAAGGCTCGAGCGTCCCACGCGAACCCCGTCGGTGCTTGCTTCCTCGGCGAGCTGGGGCGCGGCCATGCGGCAAGCGGTGACCGCGCTCACGGGACCTCTTTCGAGACCGGCCACCAGCGTTTGCTTGAGAGTCTTCTTGAATGGAAGCACCGCATCGGCGCCGGCTTTTTTCCACTTCGCTTCGTCGAGCTTGGACCGGCTGCACCCGGAGAGCGCGAGCAAGAGAGCGCAACAATAGACGGTGGCGCGCATGACGTTCCTTTAACCCCTGGTCAGGGCAGCGATCAAGCAAACACCTGATGTGCCGACCCGTACGGCGTACGCTACGCTGATCGGATGCGTGGGCTGTTCGTTGCGGCGCTGCTGTGGGGGGTGTCGCTTTCGCCCTCGGGCGCATCGGCTCATCTCGGGCTGGACGCGCCGGCATCGCGCTACGGGCCCGAAGAGCTCAAGCCCGGCCCGTGCGGACTTGCCGGCGGGGCGCGCACGTCGAACGTGACCTACTACGAGCCTGGGGAGACGATCGAGGTGCGTTGGAACGAGTACGTCGACCATCCCGGGCACTATCGAATCGCCTTCGACGACGATGGCGACGATGACTTCGTCGACCCGGCAACGATGATGGAGCTCTACTCGAACGAGACGGTGCTGCTCGACGGCATCGAGGACGAAGGTGGGGGCGACTACGTGGTGATGGTCACCTTGCCGGACGTCGAGTGCGACAACTGCACGCTTCAAGTGATTCAGATGATGTACGACAAGCCGCCCTACACGACGCCGGGCAACGACATCTACTACCAGTGCGCCGATCTCGTGCTTCGCGCCGGGGGGGCGCCGGATGGCGGGACGACGCCTGACGCAGGGACACCCGACGCGGGCACGATGGACGGTGGCGCGGGCGGGATGGCCGGCAGCGGAGGCGACCCGGGTCCGCGTACCGGCGAGGTCTCGGGGGGCGAAGGCGGCGGGTGCAGCGCGGCGGGTGCTCGCGAAGGCAGGCTCGGCTTCGGCACGATTCTGTTGGTTTTCGTGGCGGCCCGTCTTGCCCGTCGGCGCAGGTTGCCCGTATAGACACTCGCTGATGCACATCGCCCGACTCTACGCAGACGCTGACCAAGCGCCGGTCTTTTCGCTCGAGTTCTTCACGCCGAAGAACGAAGCCGGGCGCAAAGCGCTTTTTCGTGCCGTCGAACGGCTTCGCGCGGTGCAACCGGCTTTCGTCTCGATCACCTGCGGCGCCGCCGGCACGACGCGAGAGCGCACCGCCGGCCTCGCCATCGAGCTGCAAAACGAGCTCGGGCTCACCGCGATGGCGCACCTCGTGTGCACCGGCACCAGCCAAGCCGAGCTCGAGGATACGCTTCAGCACATGCAGAGCCACGGCATCGACAACATCCTGGCGCTCCGCGGCGACCCGCCGAAGGGCGCGGTCGATTGGACCCCGGTCGAAGGCGGATTTCGCTACGCGAGCGAGCTGACGGCCTTCGTACGCGAGCGCTTCTCGCTTGGAATCGGCGGCGCCTGCTACCCGGAAAAACATCACGAGGCCCCCAGCCTCGACGTCGACATCGAACATCTGAAGGCGAAGGTCGACGCGGGGGCAGAGTTCTTGATCACCCAGCTCTTCTTCGACAACGAGCGCTACTGGAGCTTCGTCGACAAGGCGAGGCGCGCCGGCATCGGCGTCCCCATCGTCCCAGGCATCATGCCGGTTTTGAATCTCACGAACCTGCAGCGCATCGCGTCGCTCTCGCCGGGAACGACGGTGCCCGATGAGCTCGAGCTCACACTCCGTGAAGCCGGCGACGACGACCAGGCAGCGCTCGAAGCCGGCGTGCGCTTCGCGGCCTCGCAGTGTCGCTCCCTCCTCGCCGACGGCGCCCCCGGCATCCACTTTTACACCCTGAACCGCTCCAAAGCGACGCTCAAAACCGTCGAGCAACTCTAGAAAAGGGGACAGTCCCCTTTTTCAGCCGGGCGTGTCTTCGTGCAGCTTCAGGTACTTTAGAAACTCGCGACGGTTTTGCGGGCCGGCGCGTCGGTGAGAAGGGCGCCGCAGGCTGGGGTCGTTTTCAATTGCCTGTTTGGCGAGCGCGACGTCGTCTTCCGCGATGGCGCACCGGGTCGCTTCGACGTCGATGCCGTACACGCCCGCAGCGTTGAGCCCGAGGATCTTCGCTTTGGCGGTGTCGGTCAGCGGGGGGTAGCCGTGCTCGTCCTGTAGGCGCTGCGGGATCTGAAACGCGCGGAAGGCATCGATTTGGTCTTGCGGCGTGCCGTACCAGATCGAATCGGTGCCCCAGAGAATCCGATCCTCGCCGAGATGTAGAAGCAGCTTGCCAAGCACGTGGCCGGCCGCGTCCACGTCGGTGAGCACGAAGCGCCAGGTGCTCCCGAGCTCTGCGTAGACGTTGCCCTGCTTCCCGATGCCGTTGTCGAGCACGGCCCTGACCAGGGTGTCGACGCCCCGAATCGAATCGGGGTTGTATGGCCCTTCGGGCACGTTGAGCTCGTAGCCCGAGTGGTAGACGAGGAAATTCACGTCCGGATACGACGGCGCGACGACCCCGATGTCGGCCGGCGTCGAGAACGCCGGGTCGAGCCCGAACTGCGAGAGCCCTTTGTGCGCGCAGATGATCCTGACGTCGAGCTCGCGCGCTTTTTCGATGAAGGGGATGCCGATCGCCTCGTCATCGAGGCGCCAACCTCCTTGAAACGGGGTGTACACCTTCCAAGCCGCGACGCCCTGCTCCTCTTTGAGGGCCTGCATGCCGTCGAGCTGCGGGGCGCCCCGCTCGGGAAGGACGATCCCGTGGATGATCAAACGCTCGGAGTCCGCCAAGCGGTTGATGATCTCTCGCGTGGCCGCGGCCTCTTCGGTTTCGAGCGGGCTGTCTCCGGGCACGGCCGGCACCTGGGAGAGCACCGCGACCGCGGTCTCGCTGTTGACGAAGACCTCTCGAATGTAGTGGTCGGCGTCGAAACAATCGACGAAGTCGACTTCGCCGCACCGCGCCTGTGGAAAGAGGTTGAGCGACCCTTCGAAGCCGCCGCCGGCGCGCCACGATCCGTTGGGGTTCACGTGATGGGTCTGCACGTCGAAAATGAACTGGTCGCCTCGAAGCGCTTCGCACGCACCCGCGTCGAGCATCATGCCGGCGTCGACGTCGAAGCCGCCCGTGCCGCGGGCGCCCGTGCCTCCGCTGGTGCAGCCGTAGGCCTGATTGATCACGAAGAGCGCGGTGGCGGTGCCCATGGCGCTGGTAACGAAATCGCGGCGCGGCATTCCAAGACGCCTGGCGTTGTCTGCCGCGAGCCGGTGAAACATCGCGTCGGCCGCTCGGTCGCGCGGGGTCACGGGACGCGGCTCCACCTCGCCGTTGGACCCGGTGTGGAACGGAACAGGCGACTCGACGGGCCACTCGGGTGCGCTCTTTTTCACGCGCCCATCATACGGCCGGCGCTAGACGCCGCGCAACAGGGCGACCGAGACCCCCGCGCCCATCATCAGCAGCCCAACGCAGATGATCCCAAAACCGAGGCCTCCGATGTAGCACCACGTCATGACCCCGGCGCGCTCTTCGGTGCGAAGCCTCGAGTTGAAGCGGAGCGGCCGCCAGAACCAACCGGGAGGAAGCTCGCCTCGCGGCGCGAGCACTTGATGCAGGCGAACGTGATAGACCAAGCCAGTCGGAACTCCGACGACGAAGCCCGCGAGCGTCACCCAGATGCCTCCGTAGTAGAGCGTTTCCCATGGCGTGAGCCACACTCCGCTGAGAAGACACATCGCCGCGCTGAGGGCTATGAAGATCGCGAGCTCACGCATGAGCGCTCCGGGCGCCAGTCACGGGGTTTTCTCGCGCGTGCGCTCGGGGCAGAGCTCGAGGTTTCGCACGTTGTCTGCATCAAAGGGGTCGAGGGCGGAGGCGAGCCGGAAAGCCTTGCACGCCTCGCCGACGTCCCCGCGCTCGTACTGCACGACACCCAGCACCCTTTGATTGTGCGCCGTTTCCGACTGAAGGCGAACCGCCTCGCGCGCCGCGTCGAGCGCGCGGTCCTTTTCGCCGCGTCGAAGGTAGAGCAGCCCGAGGTTGGCGTAGGCTTTGTGCGACTCGGGCACGGAGGCGGCCTCGCGCATCGTCTCGATCGCCGCGTCGAGATTGCCCTGCTTTGCGAGGAGGAGCGCCTGCCGGTGAAGCAGCTTCCAGTGGCCTCGGGCATGGCGAAGGCCATCGCGCGTGTAGGACCATGCGGGCTCGAGGTCCCCACGTTCTGCCGCCAAGGCCGCGAGCTTGTCCCACGCTTCGGCGTTTGAGGGATTGACGGCAACCGCGTTTTCGAAGAGGCGGTCACTGCTCGACCAGACCGGCGTCTGCACGATCGTCCAGCCCAGGCCAAGAAGGATGACGCCGACCGCGATCGGCGACCCGACTGCGCGAGGCAGCCTCGTGAGCACCGCCGCCGCGGCGAGGCTCATGCCAAAGCTCGGGAGGAAGAGGTAGCGGTCGGCGGCATAGTTCTGCACCGGGACGAGGAGATGGCTCACCGGAGCGAGGAACACGAACCACCAGCCGATTCCAAACGTCGCCGGGCCGCGCCGCGTGCGATCGACGAGCGCCCACGTGAGGATCGCGACCAGCACGGCGCCAAGAAGCGCGCCGGGAAGCCAGCGGACGAGCGCGCTCGGCCCGGGCGCGATGCCGTAGTCGATCGCGTAGGGGCCTTGGTACGCAATGAGCTGAAGGTACTTGGTGTGCGCTTGAAAGAAGAGCTCGAGGGCGGCGAAAGGCCCCTGGCCCTCCTGGGGCACGATCACGCCGAGTGAGCTCGACACCCACACGTTGGGAATGAACATCGAGAGCCCGCAGGCCGCGTACGCGGAGAGGAAGCCGAGCCGGTTTCGAGAGCCGAGCCCGCCCGGCGTCCACAACATGACGAGGACGAGCGCACCGATCCCCGCAATGGTGAGCGCCTTTGCACCAACGGCGAGCAAGAACAAGGCGCACGCCGCCACGGCCCGTCGAGCGCCCCCCTGCTGAACGTACTTCGCTCCGGCGAGAAGCGAGGCGCAAACGAGGAACGAGCCGAGCGCGCCTTTGCGTTCGGAAAGCCAGGCCACGACCTCGACGTGCACGGGATGCGTGGCGAACAAGAGGCCGGTGAGCCACGCGAGACCGCGGCCCCGAAACAGCTGAAGCGTCAGCGTCGCGAGAATCGAGCAGGTGCCGGCGTAGAGCAGGGTTTGGACGACGTGCTGGCCGCCGACCCAGTCTCCAAAGACCGCGTAGTCGAGCATGACCGAGAGGTCGCGCACCGGAAGATACTCCGCGCCGAGCCGGAGCCGCTGCTCCCACGAGAAGTCGAAAAGCACGTGCCACAGCGACCCGGGCGTCAGCTCGTGCAACAGGCGGTTATCACGAACCAGCCACGGGTCGTCGAGCCGCACGAAACCGTAGCTCGCCGTGCGCGCATAGAGCAGCGCCCCGAGCAGACCGACCCAAGCCGGATGAACGCGTTCCCACCACTTCGACACCGCCGCTCAGCCTACCCGGTGACTACTGCGTCGGCGCAAAAAGGGGACTGTCCCCTTTTCTAGGAACCAACCTGGAAAAGGGGACTGTCCCCTTTTTTAGCGGCAGTCGTCGTAGGTGAGGGAGGACCAGTTGCGGAGGTCGGTTCGGTCTTCTCCGAGGGAGTAGACGGGGGGGCTGCCGATCGGGGCGTCGACGGTGGTGCGTTGGCCGCCTTCTAGCGATTCGCCGGTCCACACGTTGAACCAAGTGCCGGCGGGGAAGTAGACCGAGCGGGTGGTGGCGCCTTCCTCGATGACCGGCGCCACGAGAAGCGAATCGCCGATCATGTACTGGTCGCTGATGCTCCACGTCTCGGTGTCGTCCGGGAACACGAGCATGAGGTGCCGCAGAATCGGCGCCCCGGTCATCTCGGCCTCTGCCCCGAGCATCATGAAGTCGTTCATCAGCGCGCAGTGGACGAACGTGAACTGACGGAAATGCGCCGTGGTCTCCGCGTCGCGGTCCCATCGCCAGTTGTCGACCTTGTCGGCGCCATCGTGGGTGCGCATGATCGGCGTGAACGCGCCGAGCTCGGTCCAGCGCTGAAAGAGCTCCTTGGTGCTCGGGTCACCAAGCGCAGAAAACCCGGCGATGTCGTGGGTGACGAACGGCTGCCCAGCCAGGCCGAGGTTCAGCATTGCAGGCAAGACGGTGGGCAGTCCGTCGAGCTCCCCCCAATCGGTTTCCTGATCGCCGACCCAGTGAATCTGCGCGACGCCCTGCACGCCGGTGAACCCGGACCGCGCGAACATCACCCAGTCGTCACCGCGCGTGCTCTCGAGCGCGTTGCGCGACGCTCGCTGCCAGTCGACCGGGAACGTGTTGCGGCGCTCGATCGGGTCGCTTCCGTCGCCGGGCACCGAGTTGAGGGGCACCCACTCGCCAAAGTCGAGCATCCACCCGTCGAAATCGTAGTCCTCGACGAGCTGAGCGAGGGACTCGGTGATAAACGCCCCCGTGTCGGGGTTCGAGAAGTCGGGGTGCGCATCCATCTGCGGGATGTTGGGGACGGCCGCGTCGATGAAGGTCTGCGCCATGTCGTCGTTCAACAGCAGGCTCATCTGCTCCATCGCGTCGAAGCGAGGGGCGAAACGTGCCGGGCCGTCTTCCTCGATCACGCTGCTCGGGTCGACAATGAAAGGATTCGCGTAGGTGAGGAACCGATAGCCGTCGGCGTGAAGGTCGGACACCATCGATGCGAGCCCTGGATAGAGCGTTTCGTCCGCCGACCAGATGTACTGCACCCCGAAGCCGCCGTCCGGGTTGATGCGAATCCCGCCCCAGTCCTGCACCCAGAACGCGGATACGGGGATGTCGGCGACCTCGAGCGCGGCCACCTCGTCGAGAACGTCGTCGCGTCCGCCCTGCCCTGCCATCCAAAGCTGATAGGCCCACGTCGGCGGCTGGGTCGGCCGGCCGACGAGGTCGCCGAGCTGGCGAATCACGTCGAGCCCGCTCGGGCCGTGAAACACCCGCCACTGCACCGGCGCCCCGCTGATCACCTCGATCCAAGCAATGGCAGCGTCGGACGCACAGAGATCGACGTCCACGCGGCGCGCGGTGTCGAAGAGCGCACCGAAACCGCGTGCGTCCATGTAGTAGGGCATCGGAAAGTACGTGGTGTGCTCGTCGCCGATCGAGACGCCCGGCGTGCCGGTGCGGCCGTTGCCCTGCTCGTTGACGAGGAGCTCGAACACCTCGCCGCGCTGGTCCGTCGCGTTGTATTGCTCGCCGAAGCCGTGAAAGGTGCCCCCGTCGTCGCATCGAACGCCGACCGCAAGGGAATCCGCCTGTGGGCCCGCGACCTCGAGGCGAAACTCACTCGACTCAGCGTCGATGGCGGACGCCGTCAGCACGGCAGTTCGCGTTCCGTCGGCGTTGGCGTATTCGACGGTGGCGCTGCTGCCCTCGTTTTGCACGGATTGAACGGACAGCGCGTCCTCGGTTTCGTTCGAGCGTTCGAAGGAGATGGTGCCGATGCCGACGGGCCGCTCCATGAAATTGCGTGCGACGGGCCCAGTGGGCGCCAGCGCGAAGAGGGTCCGGCCCGAGACGATCACCTCGACGGTGCCGTCCTCCTGGGCGACGATCTGGACGGCGCCACCACCGGGCTCTGCGGGCGACGACGACGACGAGCTGCACCCCGCCAAGGCGAGGGCCACACAACAAACCAAGCTTCTCGACATGCTCTTCACTCCAATTCGAAGGCGGG